>Ga0209285_10000637_pt1 | contig 11516 bp, 8 predicted proteins | sample PPLLak3March2015_2_FD_187249 | JGI IMG/M metagenome (GOLD analysis project Ga0209285, IMG submission 187249) | Freshwater sediment microbial communities from Prairie Pothole Lake near Jamestown, North Dakota, USA - PPLs Lake P8 Core (3) Depth... | ecosystem: Environmental > Aquatic > Freshwater... | reverse complement strand
GCAGCCGGCCGTGATCGGCATCGCCCTGGCGGTGACGTCGATCGCGGCGCTGAGCGGCACCCTGCTGGCGGTGGGGCAGGCCATGCGCCTGCCGCCGGCGGAGGGCATGCGGGGAGAGACGCCGGTTGCCTACCGTGCCACGCTGCTGGAACGCGTTGTACTCAATCTCGGCCTGCAACGCCTGTTCAGCCAGCCCACGCGCATGATCCTGCGCCACATCGAACGGCGTCCGCTGAAGTCACTGCTCACCGTGTTCGGCATCGCCTGCGCCGGCGGCCTGATGATGGTGGGCAACTACCAGCGCGGCGCCATCGATTTCATGGTGGACGTGCAGTTCCGCCAGGCCGCGCTGGAGGACCTGGCCGTCACCTTCATCGAGCCGACCAGCGGCCGCGCCCTGCACGAATTGGCGCAGCTGCCCGGGGTGCAGCATGTTGAGGGTTTCCGCGACGTGGCGGCCAACCTGCGCTTCGGCCACTACCATTACCGTTCCGCCGTCTACGGCATCCAGCCCGAGGGGCGGCTGCACCGCTCCCTGGACAGCGAATTGCGGCCGGTGCAGGTACCGGCCGGCGGCGTGGTCCTCACCGATCATCTGGCCGACAACATCCTGCACGTGAAGCCGGGGGACCTGCTCACGGTGGAGGTGCTGGAGGGCCGGCGCCAGATCTTGCAGGTGCCGGTGCTGGGAATCACCAAGCAGTACCTGGGGGTGTCCGCCTACATGCGGCAGGATTCCCTCAATGAACTGCTGCGTGAGGGCAACGTGGTGTCCGGCGCCTATCTCGCCCACGATCCCGGGGTGGAAACCGAGCTGTATGCGCGGCTGCACCAGCGGCCGCGGGTGCTCGGCATCGTCGCCCACGCCGCCGCCATCAAGAGCTTCTACGCCACCCTCGGCGAGTTCGTGCTGTTCTTCAACATGGTGGCCACGCTGCTGGCCGCCACCATCGCCTTCGGCGTGGTCTACAACAGCGCCCGCATCGCCCTGTCGGAACGCGGGCGCGAGCTGGCCAGCCTGCGGGTGCTGGGTTTCACCCATGGCGAGATCGCCTATATCCTGCTCGGCGAACTGGCGCTGCTGACCCTGGCCGCCATTCCGCTGGGCTTCCTGGTGGGAGCCGGCTTGTGCGGCATCCTGGTGGTGGTGTTCGAATCCGACCTGTATCGCCTGCCGCTGGTGCTGGAGCCCTACAATTTCGCTTTGGGCGCCACGGTGGTGGCGGTGTCCGCCGTCGTCTCCGGGCTGCTGGTATGGCGCCAACTGGGGCGGCTGGATCTGGTCGGCGTGCTGAAATCGAGGGAGTGATCCGAGCATGAACAAATCCTGGCGCAGACGCGTCACATATCTCCTCCTCGGCCTGGCTGTTGCGGCCGCCATCGGCTATGGCTTCATGCCGCGACCGCTGGCGGTGGAACTGATCCAGGTACGCAAGGGCGATCTGGCAGTGAGCGTGGACGAGGAGGGCAAGACCCGGGTACGCGAGCGCTATGTCATCGCCGCGCCGGTAGCTGGCCATGCCCGCCGCATCAGCCTCAAGGCGGGCAATACGGTCGCTGCCGGGCAGGTGGTCGCGTACATCGAGCCGGCGCGCGCCGCCAGCCTCGATCCGCGCAGCCGTGCCCAGGCGAACGCCCGTCTGGACGCCGCTCGCGCCGCGTTGCAGGCGGCTGCGGAAAACGCCCGCAGCGCCGCCGCCGAGGCCCGCCTGGCTGAGCAGGAACTGGCCCGGACCGAAGCGTTGAGCCAAGCCAGCTTCCTTTCCCGGGCGGCGGTGGATCAGGCTCGCGCCCGGCTGCAGGCCGGCCAGGCGACGCGGCAAGCGGCCGAATACGGCGTACAGGTGGCCCGCCACGAAGTCGAGGTGGCCCGCGCCGCCTTGATTCAGACCTCCACCCTGGCCAACGGCGCAGCGGCCGAAACCTTGCACGTGACCGCCCCGGTAGCCGGTCACGTGTTGAGCGTGCCACATGAGAGCGAGGGCGCGGTGCAGGCCGGGCAGGCCCTGCTCGAGATCGGCAATCCCCGCTCCCTGGAAGTGGTAGTGGAAGTGCTATCCACCGCCGCGGTGAAGATCGGCGCGGGTGCGCGGGTGCTGCTTGACCGCTGGGGCGGCGAAAAGGCCCTGGAAGGCCGGGTAAGACTGGTCGAGCCGGCCGGTTTCACCAAGGTCTCCGCCCTCGGCGTCGAGGAGCAGCGCGTACGCGTCATCGTCGACATCGTCAGCCCGCCGGCGCAATGGCGCCAGTTGGGCGACGGTTACCGGGTGGAGGCCAGCTTCGTGCTGTGGCAGGGTTCCGATCTGCTGCTCATTCCCACCAGCGCCCTGTTCCGGCACGGCGATGGCTGGGCGGTGTTTGTTGCCGACGCCGGCCGCGCCCGCCTGCGCCCGCTGCGTATCGGCCAGCGCAACGGCCTCACCGCGCAGGTGATCAATGGCCTGGCGATGGGCGACAAGGTTGTCGCTCACCCGGACGACAAGATCGCCGACGGGGTCAGGGTCAAGCCGCGGCCGGATTGAGGGCTGTGCGCGTCGCAGCGGTCTTTGCTGAACGCTGCACGAGCACCTATTCGCTTGCCTTCACGGCATCGGCTCCGGCAGTCGGCGCCGGGGGAAAACGCCAGGCCGCCGCCAGATAACCAAGCAGCGCCAGGATCACCACGACCGTAAAACCCAGATGCATCGCGACCAGGGTGGCGAGTACCGCCGCCACAACCGAGACGCAGGCGTTGATGCCCCAGGCCCAGGGCAGCAAGGCTGGGGTGGTCCCGGCAAGGCGTTGCAGGCCGAGCGGAAACGGCATGCCCATGAAAAATGCCAGCGGCGCGATGAGCCCCAGGCTCAGCGCAATGCGCACGGCATCGGGCAGCCCGGCCAACTGGCGGAACAGCTCGGGCAGCAGGAACAGATAGGCCAGCGCGATGGCCGCGATGGCGAGCACGGCCCGGCGCACGTTGCGCTCCGCCTGGTCCTGCCGCAGGCGGCCGCCGAGTTTTCCACTAAAGCGGCTGCCCAGTCCGGCAAACAGCAGGAAGCCGGACAGCACCACTGCTATGGCATACAGCGGGTGGCTCAGAAACAACATGAATTTCTGAATGAACGCGATTTCCACGAACATGAAGGCCATGCCCAGGGCGGAGAAATAGCCGAGCACGCGGCCTTGGCCTGTTCTCGGCAGGCGTCGCCCGCCCGTTCCTTGGGGCAACAACAGCAACGGCAGCAGGATCAGGACGAGGCTGGCCAGGGCGGCCTGGATCAGCGTGGCCATCAGTACCGGATAGCCCCATTCCATCAGCGGCATGCCGCCCCGTTCGCGCAGGTACAGCCATTCCGGCAGGCTGGACCATTTGAAGAAGTGGAAGAAATAGGGCCGGTTGTCACTGGCGGGCGCGATGAGGTATTTGTAGCGTTGCATGAACTGCGCCCGGTCGGGGCCGAGCAGCGCATGCATCGCTGCGGGGAAATCGGGGCGCGCGAGCTGGTTGTAGCGATTGGTCTCGTGCGCACGCAGATCGGGCAACCAGTCCAGGTCGAAGGAACGCTGTCGGCAGAAGGCCCGGATGCGCGTCAGTTCATCCGGGCTGAAGTCGCCATTCTTGATGACCAGCGTGCCAGTCTTCCAGCCGCGGATCAGGGCCAGGCGGCGGCCGGGTTCGCGCACGCCTTCGGCTTCCAGTGCGGCGATTGCGGTGGCTGTCAGCTTGAGTAGGTCGCGCGGCGGCAGACTGATCCAGCGGGTGATGGCGAGCAGGCCGCCGGGCGCCAGGCGGCGCAGGTCGTCGCGCAGCGCCTCGACGGTGTAGAGATAGTTCTCGGACAGGGCATGCAACCCGGCTGACGAAGCGCCATGCGCGTCCACCAGGGCAAGCTGGATCAGGTCGTAATGGTCGCTGCTGCCGGCCACGAAGCCGCGTGCTTCGGCTAGATGGGCGCGCACCCCAGGCTGGCTGTAGGGACGCCCGGAGAAGGCGGCGAAGCGGTCCTGCACCAGTGCCAGCATCTGCGCATTCAGCTCCACCGCATCCACCGTGCGCGCCTGGTGATAAATCGCTTGCAGCACGTCCTGACCGCTGCCGGCTCCCAACACCAGTACACGCGGCCGCTCCAGAAGATGGAAGGGCAGCGCGGAGGTGAGGTAATCGAGATAGGCCAGAGGTTCCCTGCGGCCATCGAAGCGGGTGATCGCGCCGGGGCCGTCGCCATCGCTGAATACCGCCAACTGCGGCGGCGGTTCCTGGGTGGCTGCAAGGCTGAGGCCAGGCGCCTGGCGCAGCGGGACGCGGCGATTTTCCAGCACGGTGAGCACGCCCAGCGGACTGCTCACTTCCGTCAACAGCGTTGCCCCGAGCACCTTGGCGGCCTGGCTCAGGTCCTTGTAAGGGGAAGGGCGCAGGTCGAGCCACGCCGGGGGCAGGGACGCGAGCAGCAAGGCGGCAAGCAGCAGCGCCACACGGCGTCTGGCTGGGTTGGAGGGACGCAGCACGACCGCTGCCGCCAGCAGTCCCAGTCCGCCGACGATGGCCAGGCTGCGCATGGGGGATGCCAGGAACAGCAGTCCGACCACGCCCAGGCTGCCCAGGGCGGCGCCCAGGATATCGGCGGCGTAAAGGCGCGGTGCCTGGTCACCGAAGCGGCTGAAGGCCAGGCATAGAGCCGTGGCGGCGAACAGGAAGGGAACGAACAGGCAGAGATAGATCAGGGCCAGACGCAGGAACTGGCGGCTGTCCCAGAATGCCTCCAGGGGATTGAACGGGATGGCCTGGGCCAGCAGGAAACAGCCGACGGCGGCGATCCCGAACAGTCCGGCGGCGGCGACGAAGACTGTCTCGAAACGGCGCAGCAGCGCATCCCGGTACAGGGCTGTCAGCGTGCCGGCAGCACCGTAGCCCAGCATCGCCACGCTGATCATCATGTAGGCGAAGTGATGCCACTGGATCAGCGCGAACAACCGGGTGAGCAGAATCTCGTAGGCCAGCGCTGCGGCCGAGAGCAGGCTAATGGCCGGCAGCAGCCTGGAAAACGGAACCTGTTCCGGGTGAAGCTCGGCCATGGCCCGGACTCAGCGGCCGCCGCCGGTAAGCGGCACGAAACTGACCGGCAGAATCTGTCGGCTGATCACGCTGCCATCCGGCTGTTTTTCCACCAGCAGCAGATGCTGGGTGAGAAAGGCGGTACCCACCGGGATGATCATGCGTCCGCCCGCCTTGAGTTGCTTGACCAGCGGTGGCGGCACATGGCTGGCGGCGGCGGTGACGATGATCGCATCGAAAGGCGCCGCCTCAGGCCAGCCGTAATAGCCATCGCCGATCTTGAGTTGCACGTTGGCGTAGCCGCTATCGGCCAGCGTCTGATGGGCGCGTTTGCCGAGTGCCTCGATGATCTCGATGCTGTAAACGCGCCGGGTCAGTTCCGCCAGAATGGCCGCCTGGTAGCCGGAACCGGTGCCGATTTCCAGCACGCTATCGCCAGGCTCGAGATTCAGCAGATCGGTCATCAGCGCGACGATGTAAGGCTGCGATATGGTCTGGCCATGGCCGATGGGCAACGGTCGATTGGCGTAGGCCTTGTTGCGGTAATCAGGCGGTACAAAACGATGCCGAGGCGTTTTCTGCATGGCCTCCAGCACGCGCTTGTCGAGCTTCGTACGCCCCGTCTCGAAACCTTCATCCTGCGCGATCAGGATAATCGTGCGCAGCATCTCGTCGCGTTGTGCAGCATATGGATCGCTGCCTGCCGCCCCGTCCATGATCAACATGGCGGTGATACCCACCCAGGCAAAGATTCGCCAGACGCCCATCTTTTTTCTCTCCACGTGTCGTTGTCCCGCTTCAAGTTTAGGCAATGGCGGGTGGAGTGCGCGGCGGCGCGCATTCAGAAAGTCGGGCGGATCAGCCTGGCGGCGACAGCGCCTGCTGCAACAGCTGGCGCATGCGCCGCCAGTGCGAGCCTTCCCAATACACGCGATGGCATCCCTCGCAGGTGCTGAAATGCGTGTGCAGCAAGCGCACTGCCGGCGGCACCCGGGGCAGTGCGAGGGCCCGGTCGAGGACATGCAGGGGCGCATTGCAGGACATGCATCGCGTGAATGGCTGGGCGCTGCGCGCAAGGTCCAGGCGCCGGACGATTTCCTGTAATTGCATTGCCGGCTTCAACGCATGGACGTAACAGCCGTGCGTGATCTCTCGCCGCTTCAGCAGTTCGCGGTCGCGCGTCAGCACGATGCGGCCCTCATGCATGGCAATCGCGACGATCTCGCTGTCCTGGTAATGGTTGTCATACAGCGTATCGAAGCCGGCCATGCGCAGCAGGCGCGCCAGGCCGCCGAGATGCGCGTCGGCGACAAAATGCGTCTGCCGCAGTGGATGTTCGCGCAAGCGCAGCAGCGGGGTGATATCGAGCGCCTCGAACCTGGGATACACCGCCACGCGGTCATCTTCGAACAGCCGCCGGTCGAACCGTACCGACTCGCCATTCACCAGCACCAATTCGACCTCGGTGTGGGGCACGCCCAGCGCCTCGATCATGTGCTTGACCGTCGCCGCCTGCGAACAACGGCAGACAAACTCCCGCTGACGCCGTTCGGGCGGCAGGAAGTCGTTCAACTCCTCATAAAATCGGAATGTCGTCATGAGTCGTCGCTTGCTGGATGGCGCTGCCAGATCAGGATGGCGTCACGCCATACCTCTCGGACGCGATGAAACGGGATGCTGTGCGTCACCCCCTCGGCATCGACCAGGTCGAAGAAGGCCCGGTTTTCGGGATCCCAGGCGATGTCGCCCAGATCGACGCGCAACACTGCGCCAGCCATCCGGTCCCAATAGCCGATCACGAAGCGGGCCCTGGCAAATTCCGCATCCCAACGGATGCGCGCCAGCAGTTCATGGATCGGGATCATGACAAAGGCTGCTTTTTGATGATCGGGCCAGGCAAAGTTTGTAGTTTTGTCATTCCGGCCTGCGCCGGCATCCAGGCAAGTGGCTGCTGTTCGCTGGTCAGACTTTCAACACACCGAGCAAGGCCTGTTCGAGTTCCAGCCTGACCGAGGCCCGTTCCAGGGTTTCACCTTCCAGCACGAAAACGTCTTCGGCGCGATTGCCTAGCGTATTGATGCGTGCGGTGATCACGCTGGCGCCATGCTGATGCAGCACCCGCGCGACCTGCGCCAGCAGACCGGGGCGATCGCCAGCGGTGAAGGTCAGCACGTAATCACGGCGGTTGTCGCTGGGCGCGAGGCTGACTTCCGGATCGAGCGGGAAGGCTTTCAGGCGGCGCGGCAGGCGGCCGCCAGGCAGCGCGCTCAAGGGTTCATGCCGGGTCAGTTCGGCTGCCAGTTCATGTTCGATGTAATTCAGGAAGTCGCGATAAGGCACCTGCGGGTGTTCCTGATCAACCGCATAGAAAGTATCGAGTGCGCGGCCGTCATGCGTGGTGTGAATGCGCGCGGCCAGAATGCTGTAACCGAGGCGGGCGAAAAAGGCGCAGATGCGAGCGAACAGCGCGTCTTCGTCGGGCGTGAACACCAGCACTTCAACGCCTTCACCGACCGGGGCGAGGCGGGCGCGCACGATGCTGTCGTGTTGCTTGAGGACAGGGAGCAGCCGGCGCGTTTGCCAGGCGATATCGCGCGCATCCTGGCGCAGGAAGTAAACGTCATCAAGGCGCTTCCAGAGCTCGGTTTCGCTGTCCGGTGAAAAGCCGTACAGGCGCAGTTGCGCGCGCGCCTGCTCCTTTTTCTCCTCGATGCCGTCGGTGCGCGGCGCGTTGCCCTCCAGCACCTGTCTGGCGGCCAGGTAGAGTTCGCGGGTCAGCTTGTCCTTCCAGGCATTCCAGACCTTCGGACTGGTGCCGCGGATGTCGGCCATGGTGAGCAGATACAACGCCGTCAGGTGGCGTACGTCGCCGCAGCGCGCCGCGAAGGCAGCGATCACGTCGGGATCGGAGAGATCCTGCTTCTGCGCGGTTTGCGACAGATTGAGGTGTTGCGCAACCAGCCAGACCACCAGCTCGGTATCTGCCTGATCCAAGCCATGCGAGCGGCAGAAGCGGCGTGCATCGACGGCGCCGAGGCTGGAATGATCGCCGCCGCGGCCCTTGGCGATATCGTGGAACAGGGCGGCCAGAAGCAGGAGCTCCTGGTGATCGAATTCGTTGATCAGGCGGTGCGCAAGCGGAAATTCGTGCGCGTATTCGGGCACCGCCAGACGGCGCAGATTGCGCAGCACCATCAGCACATGCTCGTCAACCGGGTAGATATGGAACTGGTCGTGCTGCATCTGACCCGTGATGCGCCCGAACAGTGGGATATAGCGGCCGAGGATGCCGAGCCGATGCATCAGCCGCATGGCCAGCGTGACGCCCCTGGGTTGCGCCAGCAGCGCGAGGAAACGGCGATGGTTTTCCGCATCGCGCCGGAAAGCCGAGTCGATGCTGCGGCCGGCGCGCGCAAGCGCGCGCAGCAGGCGCGGCGCACAGCCGCTCGGGGCAGAGCCTTTGAGGCCGGGCTCGCGCGCCAGGACCAGAAAGGTTTCCAGCAGCAGTTCGGGATGGCGCTCGAACAGCGTTTCGTCGGCATCGAGCAGATTGCCGGCGATGCTGAAATGGGTCAGGACTGCCGGGTCGCCAGCTTGCGTCAGCGCACGTTTGCCGACTGGCGGCAGCAAGCGGGAACGCAATTCGCCCATGACCAGTTCGTTGACCAGACGAATATGCCGCGCGGCCCGGTAGTAACGCTGCATCAGGCGTTCCGAGGCGCGGCGCGATTCGAGTCCGCTGATGCCCATGCCTTGCGCGATGCGTTCCTGGAATTCGAACAGCAGGCGGTCTTCGCGCCGGTTGGTCAATAAATGCAGGCGGATACGTAAATGCGCAAGGAAATTCAGCTCGGCGCTGGCAGCGCGCGCTTCCGCCTTGCCGAGCAGGGCGGTGTGCGCAAGCCCGGGCAGGCTATCGGCAAGATGTGCGGCGCGCGCCACCCAGATCAGGGTCTGCACATCGCGCAGGCCGCCGGGGCTTTCCTTCAGGTTCGGTTCCAGCAGCAGCGCGACATCCGCGTGGCGGCCATGGCGCACCTTCTGTTCGAGGTGTTTGGCCTGGAAGAATGCAGCCGGGTCGATTTGCTCATTCAATGCATCCTGCATCCGCCGCAGCAGAGCGCGATTTCCCGCCAGCCAGCGCGATTCCAGCAAGTTGGTCTGGATCGTGATGTCCTGCGCGGATTCAGCCAGGCATTCCGACAGGCTGCGCATGCTGTGCCCGATCGGCAGACCGACGTCCCAAAGCAGCGCGATGAGCGGTTCGAAGCGGGCACGTTCATCTTCCGACAGATCGTCGTCGAACAGAATCAGCACATCGACATCGGACTGCGGGTAAAGCTCGCCTCGCCCGTAGCCGCCTACCGCAACCAGCGTGGCGCGCGCCGGCAGCGCGTGCGCCGTCCAGATTTCCTTCAGGGTCTGGTCGGACAGGCGGGAAAGTCCGGTCAGCAGCGTTTTCGCGGCGGGACGGGCCAGATAGGCCTGGAACAGTTGCTTGCGTGCGGAGGCCAGGCCGTCGCGCCAGGCCGCAACGCGGGCAAAATCAGGATTCATGCGGCAGCGGCGGCCGGGGCGGAAACGAAGGCGGGAATGGCGGGCGAGCCGGCCGACAGGGTCAGCACTTCGAAGCCGGTTTCGGTGACCAGCACGGTGTGTTCCCACTGCGCCGAGAGGGCGTGGTCCTTGGTCACCACGGTCCAGCCGTCGCCGAGCATGTGAATGTCGCGCCGGCCGGCGTTGATCATCGGTTCGACGGTAAAGATCATGCCGGCTTGCAGGACGGGTCCGGTGCCTGCCTTGCCGTAATGCAGGACTTGCGGTTCTTCGTGGAATTTCTGGCCGATGCCGTGGCCGCAGAATTCGCGTACCACCGTGTAGCCGTTCATCTCGGCGTATTTCTGGATCGCCGCGCCGATGTCGCCCAGACGCGCGCCGGCGCGCACCGTGGCGATGCCTTTCCACATGCATTCGTAGGTGATTTCAGTCAGACGCCGCGCCTGGATGGTGGGCTCGCCGACGTAGAACATGCGCGAAGTGTCGCCATGCCAGCCATCCTTGATGACGGTGATGTCGAGATTGACCACATCGCCGGATTTGAGCTTTTTCTCACCGGGTACGCCATGGCAGACCTGATGATTGACCGAGGTGCAGATCGACTTGGGGTAGGGCGCATGCCCGGGCGGCGCGTAGTGCAGCGGGGCGGGAATACAGCCTTGCACATCGACCATGTAATCGTGGCAGAGCTTGTCCAGTTCGCCAGTAGTGACGCCGGGTTTCACGAAGGGGGTGATGTAGTCCAGCACCTCTGACCCGAGACGGCCGGCGATGCGCATTTTTTCGATTTCCTGGGGAGTTTTTATTGTGATGGACATGGTGCTGCTGCAAAAAAGAAGACGGTCAGGATAGGCAGGACGACGCAAGCTGTAAAGTTGATGAAATCACTAGGCATTTCTTGCCGATTGGACCGTGTCATGCACTCGACAGACGATCGAAGTTTGTGAAATTCCCTTGCGCGACGCTGATTTCGACGTTTGACACCGCGGCTGCGGGTGGGCCGATGCGGCACCACGCAATCAATTCGGCAATGGCGTTTTCCTCACCCTGGATCACGGCCTCGACGGCGCCGTCGCGCAAATTGCGTACCCAGCCGGTCACGCCCAGCGCTTCAGCGCGCATGCGCATCGATTCCCGGTAGAACACCCCCTGGACCCGGCCGGTGATGCGCAGATGCCGGGCGACGCTCACTTGATGCGCATGCCTGGCTGAGCGCCAGAATCCGGCGCGAGCAGGAACGGACCGCCGCGCTCGTCGCTGGCGGCGCAGACCATGCCTTCGCTCATGCCGAACTTCATCTTGCGCGGGGCCAGATTGGCGACCATCACGGTGAGCCGGCCAACCAACGTTTCCGGTGCGTAAGCGGCTTTGATGCCGGCGAAGACGGTGCGGGTTTCGTTGCCCAGATCGAGGGTCAGCTTGAGCAGCTTGTCGGCGCCTTCGACGTGTTCGGCGTTGGCGATGCGGGCGATGCGCAGGTCGACCTTGGTGAAGTCGTCGATGCTGATGAACGGCTCCCATGGCGAGGCTGCAACTTCCGCCTTGGCTTCGTTCTGCTGGTGTTGGGCATGTTTGATTGGCGCCGGTGCTGCGATTTCAGGCGCAGGCGCCAGGCTTTGCTTGTTCTCTTCCACCATGGTTTCGATCTTCTTCGGGTCGATGCGGGTCATCAGATGCTGGTAGTCGTTGATGGCATGGCCGGCGGGTAGCGGCGTCCAGATGTCGGTCCAGGTCAGCGGAGGAATGTTCAGGAAGGCTTCGACCTGCTCGGCCAGTTTGGGCAGAACGGGCTTCAGGTACAGGGTCAGGTCGCGGAATAGGGTCATCGCGGTGGAGCAGACTTCTAGCAGTTCGGCCTCGCGGCCTTCCTGCTTGGCCATTTCCCAGGGCTTCTTCTCGGCGATGTACAGATTGGCGACATCGGCCA
>Ga0209285_10000630_pt1 | contig 11591 bp, 9 predicted proteins | sample PPLLak3March2015_2_FD_187249 | JGI IMG/M metagenome (GOLD analysis project Ga0209285, IMG submission 187249) | Freshwater sediment microbial communities from Prairie Pothole Lake near Jamestown, North Dakota, USA - PPLs Lake P8 Core (3) Depth... | ecosystem: Environmental > Aquatic > Freshwater... | reverse complement strand
TCATTTCAGCCTATGTTTACGGGTATCCATCCCAAAAAAGTGCCATTTTACGACCATAAAGTGGAACGATCATATTGAGTGGACTTATTGCGGAATCCCTCGAGGCATCAGGGTTTTCTCAAAGTTCGAGTTTTCAACCATACACCCGACCCATCTCCAAATCGGGGAGCACCCATCGGGTATGCTGCGCGAGGGAGATTTATGTAAAAAAAAGGGGTGCAGGGCGTTTCGTGCCCAACGCACCCTTTATTGTTTCATTAGCTGACAACTGAAAAATTGGCTATAAATAGAACAAATTTTCTGGTATAATGCCACCAACACGAAGAAGATCCAAGAATGCCGTGACCAGAAACATATTTGTGAACTTTAATGTCGGTATATAAAAAAGCAGCATGTGAGAGTACATGGGAGACGATCTTTGTCATTTACTGTCCCAAAGCAGATATAATCTGCTGACGAGACGGCTGAAGCTCCTGCCCTGTTCCTTAGACTTTAAGAACACCCCGCCGGGGTTGTATCCCGCCCAATCCTTCACACGGTATAATGGCTTTGGGTGTGGTCCTGCGTTTTATCTTTCGGCATAAACCAATCTACCCGGTCACTCCCTGCTCGCAACCATTCATGGTTCTACGGCGGCATAAACACAGAGAAAATTACATGCTTACGTATCAGTCTTGTTTCTGGAAAAAGGGCGTCTTTTATTTCTCGATCATCGGTTCTGCCCTGTTCATCGTGTTGACCATCATCGCCATGTTCCTCTACCCCGGCGGCTCACTGACCAACCCAACCACCAACGGTTACGCATTCTTCAGCAACTTCTTCAGCGAACTGGGCTTCCTGGTAACCAAAAGCGGCGCCGTCAACACCCCTTCGGCGGTTTTGTTCATCATTTCCCTGACCCTGGCGGGACTCGGCCTGGTGCTCTTCTTCCTGGCATTTCCTCAGTTCTTCCAGCATAGGAAGGCAGAGCGGATCCTGAGCCTGCTCGGCTCAACCTTCGGCGTGCTCTCCGGCATCTGCTTTGTCGGCGTGGCCTGGGCACCCGGGGATGTCAACCTGGATCTGCATGTGTTTTTTGTGATGTGGGCTTTCCGCCTGTTTCCGTTAGCCGTATTCTTCTATGCCATTGCCATATTCCGCCAAGCAGACTATCCCAAGGCCTTCGGCTGGGTTTTTATCATTTTTGGCATGCTGCTGGTGGCATACATCTTCCTGCTGGAGTTTGGCCCCAGCGCGATGGATTCGATCACCGGGCAAGTCATCCAGGCCGCCGGGCAGAAGGTGATCGTCTACGCTTCGATTGGGAGCATTATGATCCAGGCAAGTGGGGCGCTAAAGAGGAATTCTGGATAAAAAGTAGGGACAGGTCTGAGACCTGTCCCTACCGATTTCTAACGCTTGGTTTAGTAATCCATCCCGCCGCCAGGGGGCATGGGCATGGGTTTTTCCTTCTCAGGAACATCAGTAATCAGGCACTCAGTGGTCAGGATCATGGCCGCGATGGAAGCGGCATTCTCGAGCGCACCGCGCACGACCTTGAGCGGGTCGATGATGCCAGCCTTGATCATATCCACGTACTCACCGGTCAGCACGTTGTAGCCAATGTTCTTGTTCTTCTGCTCGGCTGCGTACCGGCGGACATTTTCGATAATGACCGCGCCATCCTGGCCTGCATTGGCAGCCAGTTTGCGGATGGGGGCCTCGATCGCCTTGCGGACGATGGAAACACCGATCGATTCATCTTCGCCGGTCATCTTGACCTTTTCCAGAGCAGGGATGGCGTTAATGAAGACAATCTCACCGCCAGGGACGATGCCTTCCTCGATGGCGGCACGCGTGGCCGACAGGGCATCCTCAACACGGTGCTTCTTTTCCTTCAATTCGGTCTCGGTCGCCGCGCCCACACGGATGATGGCCACGCCGCCGGACAGTTTCGCCAGGCGTTCCTGGAGCTTTTCCTTGTCGTAGTCGCTGGTGGATTTGTCGATCTCGACCCGGATCTGCTCGATGCGGCCCTTGATCTGGGCAGCCTCACCCTTGCCGCCGACAATAGTGGTATTGTCCTTATCGGCAACAACCTTCTCGGCCCTGCCCAAATCCTGGACGGTGATGGTCTCGAGCTTGCGGCCGGTCTCTTCCGAGATGACCTGCCCGCCCGCCAAGACAGCAATATCCTGCATCATGGCCTTGCGGCGGTCACCGAAGCCCGGGGCCTTGATGGCCAGGACGTTCAGCATGCCGCGCAGTTTGTTCAAAACGAGTGTGGCCAGCGCTTCGCCATCCACATCCTCGGCCAGGATGACCAGTTCTCGCTTGCCAATCTGGACCAGTTTCTCCAGGATGGGGACGATATCGGCAGCTGCGGAGATTTTCTTGTCGTAGATGAGGATATACGGTTCAGCGATGACCGTTTCCATGTGCTCCGGGTCGGTGATGAAGTAGGGCGAGATGTAACCGCGGTCGAACTGCATGCCCTCAACATATTCGGTCTCGAACTGCATGGATTTGGATTCTTCCACGGTGATAACGCCGTCTTTACCAACCTTGTCCATCACATCGGCGATCAGGTTGCCGATCTCGGGGTCTGCGGCAGAGTTGGTGGCGACCGAGGCGATTTCTTCCTTGGTATCGATCTTCTGCGACATCTTGCGCAGGGCCTTGACAACCTCGTCAGTGGCCTGCTCGATGCCCAGTTTCAGGCGCATCGGGTTGGCGCCCGCCGCGAGGGTCTTCAGGCCCTCGGTCACGATGGCATGCGCCAGCACAGTCGAGGTGGTGGTGCCGTCACCGGCAATGTCATTGGTTTTGGTGGCAGCTTCCTTGAGAAGTTGGGCACCCATGTTCTCGAACGGATCTTCCAGTTCGATTTCCTTGGCGACCGTCACACCGTCGTGGGTGATGGTCGGGGAGCCGAACTTGCGATCCAGGGCCACATTGCGGCCTTTGGGGCCGAGGGTGGTGGCGACGGCATTGGCAACGATATCGATACCCTTCTGGAGCCGTCGGCGTGCATCTTCCGAAAATACAAGTTGCTTTGCAGCCATAAGTCAATTCCTCCGATTACTGTATGATTTAACCTTCAACAATGGCAAGCAGGTCGCTCTCGCGCAGGATGAGCAGTTTCTTGCCATCAATCTTGATCTCGGTTCCAGAGTACTTGGCAAAGAGAACCTTATCGCCTACCTTGACATCCATGGGGATGTAATCGCCATCTTCGTCACGGTCACCCGGGCCGACAGACAGCACCTTGCCCTGCTGGGGCTTCTCCTTGGCCGTTTCGGGAAGGACAATGCCACCTGCGGTGATTTCTTCCTGTTCGATGGGCTCTACCACAACACGACCACCGAGGGGTTTGAGAGAAAGTTTCATAGGATCCTCCTGAACAAAAAAATCACGAATTTAGCACTCTACACCAACGAGTGCTAAACCTATCATACATGGCTTCTATCGGCTCGTCAAGGGAGATGTGGAAAGATTAACAAAATTCTGACATTTATCTCACCCCCTCCCCAACCCTCCCCCATTCCTGTTGTGCGGAATGGGGAAGAGGCGGCAGGGGATCATGGTTTCGGAGTGGGCAGCAATGTAGGTGTTGAAACCGGCATAGGCGTTTGGGAAGATGTCTTTCTCACAGAAGCGCAAATGGCCAGGCCATCATTGGCATTGAAGGCCACCACCGGGTCATCCCCATAGGCAGCCAGCAACTGGTTGAGCACAGCTTCTGCTTCGTCACAATTGGTTGCATCGCGCGGGCTGAAAGCTGCCAGCAGGTTGCCATAGATGAGGTAGTAGGTGGCAGTATTCGGGGTGAGAGGCAGACCCGTAACGGCTATATTGGGATCCCCCACTTCCTGGCGCACTTCATAGGCCTCGGCAGCCGTGCAGCCGCGTATGGCACATCTCAAAGCCGGGATGGCACCCTCGAAGTTGCGGGATTTCTGGTATACAACCCCCAGTTCCCCATAAGTGTTGGCATTGGATGGATCGAGTTCCAAGGCCTTCAATACATTCCGGGCGGCAGCAAAGAATTCACCCTGTTGGGTGTATGTTTTGGCAATGGCGATATAGGGCTTCGGATCATTGATGTCCAATTGTTCGTTCAAACGGGCAGCCCTGGCAAAATATTCCAGCGCATCCTCATACAAGGCATTGGCAATCTGCTCATTCCCGCTTTTCAGCGCAAGGGTGCGGTAGTTCTGCCCGATGGAGATATGGAGAAAGGTCAGGTTGGGATTGATCTGGAGCGCCCGGTTGTATTCCTCGATGGCCTGGCTGTACTGGCCGGTCGATTCGAGAATCAGGCCATAAACCCGGTGCACATCCATGATGGTTGGATCCTGGGCAACCGCCTGTTCGATGACCTGCACGGCCTGCGTCCACTTCTGCTGGTCGTTCAGGATCTCGGCATAGAAGGCCAGAGCCAGCGTATTCTGGCTATCCAGGAGCCGGGCGCGGGCGATGGCCTGCTCAGCCTCGATCAAGAAGGCGGCTGAATCTTCCCCGCTCACGGCCGTTGCGCTCCAGTCCAGCACAAACGCATGGATGGCATGCACCAGGCTATCATCCGGTGCAAGTTCAACAGCCTGCTCGATGGAATCGCGCGCCTCCTGCAAGCGGGACAGGCGCTGCTGGTCGGTTGTCAGCGTGGCAGTGGAATAGGTCTGGATGCGCGCCAGTTCGGTCCAGATCGCAGCGTTGAACGGGTCGACCTCAACGGCCTCCTTGTAGGCCAGGATGGCAGATTCCAGTTCACCGGCCGTGAAAAGTGCAGCCCCCTCCATTGCATAGGATTGGACCGTTCGGGTGGGAGTAGGCGTGGCTTCGAATGGATTGGTGATGGCCCCAAACTCCAACTGGCTGATCAGCCAATACCCCACCGCGATCAGAACGATCCACAAGAAGATACGATACAGGTTTGGCGTCTGTTTTTTATGGAAAAGCGGGCGCCGCGGTTCGACTTTCATGGTGTCGCTGTTGCTTGCGGCGTAATGGTTGGCGTCGGTGAGGGGGTAAGGAGGCTCTGCTCACAGATGCGCAGGCTTTCCTGGGCATTGTAAACAGCGGTTTCATCGTTGGGTACGGTTGTCAGGATGCGCTGGGCGATTGGCAGAACATCGGGACAACGGAACGAGCGGGCCAGCACCAGGGCATAGGTGAAGTAATATTCAATGACATAGGCGTCATTCGTCAATGGCAAAGGTTCGATCACCAGTCCATCATCCGTGATCCCGCCATTGGCAACAAAGGTAAGTTGATCAATGGCATCCGACCATTCGAAATTACGGTACAACATCACCCCCAGGTTGCCGCGCAGGTAGGGATCGGTCGGGTCATCCCGCACAGCCGATTCGGCAAACTGAACCGCCTTGGCAAACTCACCCACCCCTGCATAGGCACGCGATGTATACAAATCAGGCGTCGGATCGGAGGGGTTGAGTGAATTGGCCAGGCTGTACTCATCCGTAGCTTTATCCAGCACTCCCAATACCTTGTAAGTCCTCCCCAGCCACAGGTGCAGGTCAGGGATGTTGGCATTGATGGCAATGGCCGCCTCGTACTCGCGGATGGCTTCTTCGCGGTTGTCGGTCACTTCCAGCACCAGGCCGCGGATGCGATGGGTCTCCAGCGTGTTCGGCGCCAGGCTCAAGGCCACGTTCGACTCATCTTTGGCCAGGAGCAAATCGTCAAAGGTTCCCAAATTAATTAATAACTCAGCATAATAGGCATGCGCCAATGCATTATTCGGATCCAATTCCAGTGCGCGCTTCAGAGCAGTTTCTGCCTTGATGTAATCTCCCAGAAAGGTCAGTGCCCAACCATGGACGGCATACACCATGGAATTGTTCGGGTTGAGCAGGAGTGCATTCTCCGTGCTGACCAGGGCATCTTCATACTGCCCGGCGAAGACCTGGACGCGCGCCATGGCAATGTAGGTGGATGCATCGTCGGTGCGCACCCGAACAGCCTCCTGGTACTTTTCGATGGATTGGAACAACTTCCCTTCGTTGAACAGCGCCTCGGCCTCGGCAATGAACGACTCGGGATCGCGGGTTGCGGTGGGCGTGGGCACAAACGGGGATGGCATCTCTGGTAACACCACCTGATTCACATAGAGCATCGCCGCGATCAGGATGAGCAGCACCACGATCAGGAAATAGTTCGGCCGCCGGCGGCGGCGTTGCATGCTCCACTTGGAGCCTCGTAGATACATGTGGTCATCTTACCATCGGCAGGGAAAGAACGTCAATACGCCCGGTTACAGAACAAAACCCCAAAATCCGTCCCAATCTGGATTATTTATGCTAGAATGCTGCCATGCGGTTTGACGTATTCACGCTCTTACCGGAAGTCTTCCCCCCCTACCTCGAAAGCAGTATCCTCCAACGCGCCCGCCAGCGCGGGCTGGTCGAAGTGCAAGTGCACAACATCCGCGATTGGGCGCTGGATAAGCATCATGTCACGGATGATGAACCTTATGGCGGCGGTGGCGGCATGGTCATGAAGGTCGAGCCGGTTTTTTCCGCAGTCGAAAGCATTCTGGGAACACCCCCATCCTGCCCGGTCATCCTGCTCACGCCCCAAGGCCGCCCCTTCAATCAGAAGATCGCCGGGGAACTCTCGGCGCATCCCCACCTGGCCCTGATCTGCGGGCGCTATGAAGGTGTGGATGAGCGCATCCGCGAGCACCTGGCCACGGAAGAAATCTCGATTGGGGATTATGTCCTGACCGGCGGCGAACTTCCGGCCCTGATCCTGATCGACGCCCTGACCCGCCTCCTGCCCGATGTGCTCGGCGACCCGGACGGGGCCCAGGATGACTCCCACGCTTCGGGCCTGCTCGAATACCCGCACTACACCCGTCCGCCCGAATTCCGCGGCTGGAAGGTGCCCGAGATCCTGCTCTCCGGTGACCATGCCAGAATCGCCCGCTGGCGGCGGGAACAATCGTTGATCCGAACACTTCAAAAAAGGCCCGACATGTTGGCTCAGGTTCAATTAAGTAATAAGGATGAACTCTTTCTTACAAAAATCCGCGAAGCAAAAGGAGATGAGCAATGAAATTCAATTACGGCAAGATATTCTTACTTGGTTTTGGGTTCTTTGGGGTGAGTGTGATCTGGGGTGTCTATAATGCCTTTGTGCCGCTCTTCCTGGCGAATAAATTCAACCTCGAACCGGCCCTGATTGGCTTCTTCATGACGCTGGATAACATTGCCGCCCTGTTCATCCAGCCACCGGTTGGCGCCTGGTCGGATAAATTGCGCACACCGATCGGCCGCCGCATGCCCTTCATTCTGATCGGCGCGCCCATTGGAGCACTGGCTTTCGGGTTCATTCCCCTGGCAGCCGTTCTGCCGTTGTTCGTTGCCTGTACCAGCACCCTGCTGCTGAGCATGGCCTTCTGGCGCACGCCCGTGGTTGCCTTGATGCCCGACATCACGCCTTCTAACAAGCGCTCTCAAGCCAATGGCATCATCAACTTCATGGGCGGTGTTGGGGCAATCATGTCCTTCCTCGTGGGCGCAAAACTATATGACATGAATCCTGCCTTCCCCTTCTGGATGGGCTCAGGGTTGGTCATCCTGGCTGCCGTGCTGGTTTTCATCTTTGTCAAGGAGCCAAAAGAATACGAAACGAGCGAGAAAAAGCCCAACATGTGGCTCAGCCTGAAAGATGTTTTCACCGATCCGGATAAGAGTGCCCTGCGGTTGTTCCTGGCCATCTTTGCCTGGTTCGTGGGCTACAATGCCATCGAAGCGTTCTTCACCTTGTACGCGGTCAATCACCTGGGTATGCCCGAGTCGGATGGGGCGCGCCTGCTCGGCCATCTCTCCCTCTTGTTCGTCATCTTTGCATTGGTATCCGGTTTCATCGGTGCGAAGATCGGACGCCGTCGCACCATTATGGTTGGCATCACGCTTCTAGGTCTGCTGATCCTGGGAATATTCATCGTGCCATCCAGCACACTGACCATCCAACTGACCAAGCTGCCAGTATTGGGCGCAGTTCCGGTGATCAGCCTGTTCCTGATGGGCGCGGGCATCGCCTGGGCGTTGATCAACATCAACTCCCTGCCGATGGTGGTGGACATGGTAGAGGATGCGCGCATAGGAACTTACACCGGCCTGTACTACCTGTTCTCGACCCTGGCCGCCATTGCCGGGCCAAATATCAATGGCTGGATCGTGCAACTGACCGGCAAGAACTACAACAACATCATGGTTGTGGCACCGATCTTCATGGCGATTGCATTCATCCTGATGGCCGGTGTCCGCCGCGGCGAGGCCAAGAAATAAGGGTAACTTCTCAATAAACAGGGGAAGATGGGGGGGGCGGCTTCGCCGCCCACATACACCCCACCCCCCAAGTTATTGAGATGATACAAATAAGGCTATACTAGCGAAGGCAAATGAAACCCAATAATTCAAACAGGATGATCATCACTGCTGTTCTTGTGATGACCATCTTGATGCCTGCTTGTCTCCCAACCGCCGCGCCGGATTGTACGGATGCGGATGTGTTCTGTGTGGGTTTGGTCACAGACGGCGGGAATATCCGCGACCGGGGTTATAACCAATATACATGGGAAGGCATCTTGCAAGCCAGAACCGGGCGGATCGCTGATTGGGTGGAATATATAGAAACAACCGATATCCGGGATTATGCCAAGAACATCGCTGAGTTTGCCAGTGCCGGTTACGATGTCATCGTCACCGTAAGCAGCGCCATGAGCGAAGCAACCCTAACAGCAGCCAATACCTATCCGGAAATCTTCTTCATTGGTGTGGATCAATACCAGGAATGGGCATCGGATGAGGATCCAGATAACGATGTTCCCAACCTGATCGGGATCACCTTCCCGGAAGACCAGGCTGGGTTCCTGATGGGCGCCCTGGCAGCCATGATGACAACCACCGGCCAGGTGGGCGCGGTATGCAGCTCGGAATTCTATCCACCCGTCTGGCGGTATTGTGAAGGCTTCCGTGAAGGTGTTCTATATTTTGATCCCAATATCTCTGTTGAAATCGCCTATAACGATGCCCAGATCAGTGACGCCTTCAACGACCCGGTTTGGGGAGCCGAAACGGCCGGTTCGATGGTTGACCGAGGCATCGACATCATCTTTGGTGTTGGCGGTGAAACCGGCAGCAGCGCCATTGTGACTGCTGTGCAGAGGGGTGCTTATGGATTGGGAGCAGATTTCGATCAGTACACTCTGCTGGTGGAAGCCTCTCCGCATCTTCTCTCGAGTGGAATGAAACTTATCGCACCAGCTATCGTTACGCTGCTTGAAAAAGCAAAAGTTCCTCGCAAAGATAGCCAGGCTCTCTCCATCGGAAATTTTATCGGGCAGGTCGGTTATGCATCCTTCCACGATCTGGATGGCAATGTGCCGGAAGAAATCAAAAGACAGTTCGAAGAGATCTACGCCAGTTTGTTGAGCAACGAACTTGAAATCGATATCCCGGCAACAAACGCAGGACCCTAAAGCGGTTTTCTGACTTTCGTCACTTGCACAATGGTTCAAGAACCTGTATACTTTGGTGGAGATTAAAATAAGTCCAATCATCTGGAGGAGGTGATACTTATTCGAGATACCTTCACGGCACGAACTGTTTTCCCCATCCCCATTCATCTTTAATCTTTTGAGGAGAAGAATATGAAAAAACTATCTGTATTGATGGTGATCATCCTGATTGCCATGACAGCCTGCAAGCCAGCGCCCGCCGAAGATGCGACCGCAGAACCAATTGACTTCAAGGTCGGATTCGTGAGCGACACCGGCGGCGTCTTCGATGGCAGCTTCAACGAGGCGCAGTGGAACGGCGTCCTGCAGGCACAGACTGAACTCGGTATTCAGCCCCAGTTCATCCAATCCGACGAGGCCACGCAATACACACCCAACCTGACCGAGTTCGCAACCCAGGGTTACGATGTGGTCATTGCTTCAGGTTTCTTCCTGGGTGCCGATTTGGCTGCCGTGGCAACCCAATACCCGGATATCCACTTTGCGATCTTCGATTATGCTTATCCTGACCCGTTCCTGGCCGATGCTCCAGGGGGGACCTCATGCGTCGATAATGTGATGGGCATCGTCTTCAAGACTGACCAGGCGGCATATCTGGCCGGTTATGTTTCGGCCGGCATGGCCATCCAGCTCGACCCCGAGGATCCCGCCCTGGGTTACTTCGGCGGCGCCAAGATCCCGTCCGTGACCATCTTCGGCGTCGGTTTCCAGAAAGGCATGGAAGCCTACAATGAAGCCCATGGCACCAATGTGCGCATGATCGGCTGGGACAACGCGACCGGTGAAGGCCTGTTCACCCTCGATTTCGTTGACCTGGTCAAGGGCGAACAGTATGCCCGCACGCTCTTCGAAGAAGGTGCCGATGTCTTCATGGGCGTCGGTGGCTTGATTGGTTCGCCCGGTTTCGCTGTGGCGCGCGAGTACGGTGGCTACGGCATCTGGGTGGATACCGATGGCTACGAGTCCCTCGATGGCGTGCAGGATGTGATCCTGACCAGCGTGCTCAAGTTCATGCAGCCGGTGGCATTCAACTTCATCAAGAGTGCCCTGGAAGGCAATTTCGAGGGTTGCACCAACTACGTTGGCGACATGGCCACCAATGGCGGCGTGGGCCTGGCCCCCTATCACGACCTGGATAGCCAGGTGCCGGACGACTTGAAGGCCGAGGTCGAGGCGCTCAAGGCGAAGATCATCTCCGGTGAGTTGATCGATACAGGCTGTGTATCTTATCCAGCCTACTGCCAACAGGGCCTGTACGGCACGCCATAAGATACACTTTCTTGCATTGATAGTTTGGAGATGCTGGGCTTGATAGCCCAGCATCTCCAGAAACGAACTTTTCATCACATCAGAGATGAGAGGGGAGGCTGTTTGGTATGCCGCACCCCGATCATCGCAAGGAGACTGCCCATGCCTCCGATTCTGGAACTACGCGGGATCACCAAGAAATTTCCGGGTGTCCTAGCAAACGATCATATTGACCTGGTACTCAATGAGGGTGAAATCCTGGCGCTGCTAGGGGAAAACGGGGCCGGCAAGACCACCCTGATGAACATCCTCTATGGTCTCTACAAGCCAGATGAGGGAGAGATCATGGTCCGGGGGGAAAAAGTCGAGATCATCAATCCGCACGATGCCATCCGCTTGGGGATCGGCATGGTGCACCAGCACTTCATGCTCGTGCCCGTATTTACAGTAACTGAGAATGTCATGTTGGGAGTCGAGTCCACCAAGGCCGGGATCTTCCTGGACCGGCAGGCAGCGACGGAACGCATCCAGGATATTTCATCGAAGTTCCAATTGAACGTCGATCCGCTCGCCCATGTGGAAGATCTCTCGGTGGGAGTACAGCAGCGGGTCGAGATCATCAAGGTGCTCTACCGCCAGGCAGATATCCTGATCTTCGATGAGCCGACCGCCGTGCTCACCCCCCAGGAAGTCGAGGAATTTTTCAAAGTCATCCATTCCCTGATCGAACAAGGGAAATCCATTATCTTTATTACCCACAAACTGGGAGAAGTGATGTCTGTCGCCGACCGAATCATGGTCCTGCGCGGTGGGC
>Ga0209285_10000629_pt1 | contig 11657 bp, 7 predicted proteins | sample PPLLak3March2015_2_FD_187249 | JGI IMG/M metagenome (GOLD analysis project Ga0209285, IMG submission 187249) | Freshwater sediment microbial communities from Prairie Pothole Lake near Jamestown, North Dakota, USA - PPLs Lake P8 Core (3) Depth... | ecosystem: Environmental > Aquatic > Freshwater... | reverse complement strand
TTTTGCGGCGACCCAAGGAGCAGATGCGATTCGGGAGTTGTTGAGAAACACCAATGTGAAGGAACTTTCCCAGAAACTTCGGACAGAAATGAAGGAGACGACCTCGGAGGCCAAAAAAAAGAGGTTAGCCAAACGATTAAAAATTATTGAGTCCTTTTTGGAGTCAGGGAACAAACCGGAGTGGATGATTTTAGAAGTCATCCCTGTTATCCCACCTGATCTTCGACCTCTTGTTCCCTTGGATGGAGGTCGGTTTGCCACCTCGGATCTCAACGATCTCTACCGAAGAGTGATCAATCGGAATAACCGCCTCAAGCGGCTTCTTGAATTAAATGCGCCGGAAATTATCATCCGGAATGAAAAACGAATGCTTCAGGAAGCGGTGGATGCCCTGTTCGATAATGGGAAGAGAGGCAGGACAATCTTGGGGGCGAATAAGAAACCCCTCAAGTCATTGAGCGATATGCTGAGGGGCAAACAGGGTCGTTTCCGGCAGAATCTTTTGGGAAAACGGGTGGACTATTCCGGCCGTTCGGTCATCGTCGTCGGCCCTGAACTGAAATTACATCAGTGTGGGCTTCCCAAGAAGATGGCCCTTGAATTGTTCAAGCCCTTCATCTACCACCGTTTGGAAGAAAAGGGGTTGGTGACGACGATCAAGAGCGCTAAAAAGATGTTGGAAAAAGAAAGACCCGAAGTCTGGGATGTCCTGGATGAGGTGATCCGGGAGCACCCTGTGATGCTCAACCGTGCTCCGACCCTTCATCGTTTGGGTATTCAGGCTTTTGAGCCTGTTTTGATAGAGGGGAAAGCGATCCAATTGCATCCGCTGGTCTGCGCTGCCTTCAACGCAGATTTCGATGGGGACCAGATGGCGGTCCATGTTCCTCTCTCTGTGGAAGCGCAATCCGAGGCAAGGATTCTGATGATGTCCACCAATAACATTCTCTCCCCTGCGAACGGGAAACCCATCATCATCCCTACCCAAGACATCGTCCTTGGAATTTATTACATGACCAGGGAGCGCCCCTATGTCAAAGGGGAGAAAAAAGTGTTTTCAAATTCAGAGGAGGTGCGAATCGCTTATGATGCTCATGAGATTGATCTCCATGCCCGGATCACGGTTCGATTAGATGGGGAGCGTGTTGAGACAACCGTCGGGCGAGTGCTCCTCAAAGAGATTCTCCCTGAGGAGATCCCCTTTCGGTTGATCAATAAGGTGATGAAGAAGAGCGAACTTGCCAATCTCATCGACTATTGCTATCGGTTCGGGGGAGAAAAGAAGACGGTCCTTCTCTCCGATCGGTTGAAGGGTTTGGGTTATCATTATGCGACGTTGGCTGGAATTTCTATCTCCCTTGATGACATGTTGATTCCCTCCAATAAAGGCAAGCTCCTTCAAGAAGCATCACAGGAGATTGAACGGGTTCAAGAGCAATATACCGAAGGATTGATTACAGATGGAGAGCGATACAATAAGGTCATTGACATCTGGGCTCAGGTCACTGAAAATATTGCAGTGGTGATGTTGAAAGAACTGGGGAGTGAGGAGGTAGTCGATTCTTCCGGAGAGAAGCAGATTACCGAGAGTTTAAACCCCATTTACATCATGGCTGACTCTGGAGCTCGGGGCAGTGCCCAACAGGTGCGGCAATTAGCCGGAATGCGGGGTTTGATGGCCAAACCTTCTGGAGAAATCATTGAAACTCCTATCACTGCGAATTTCCGTGAAGGGCTGACGGTTCTGCAGTATTTTATCTCTACCCATGGGGCTCGAAAGGGGCTCGCCGATACCGCGTTGAAGACAGCCAATGCGGGATATCTCACCCGACGATTGGTGGATGTCGCTCAGGATGTCGTCATCAGGGAGAATGACTGTGGCACCCTGGATGGGATCGAAGTTGAATCGCTCGTCGAGGGGGGAGAGATTATCGAATCAATGAGAGAACGAATTCTTGGCCGGGTGGCCTTGGAAGAAATCCAGGATCCTTTTTCAAATGACGTGATCGTTAAAGGGAATGAAGAGATTGATGAGGCCCTGGCCGATCGCATTGAGGATATTGGAATTGATAAGGTCAAGATTCGATCCGTGCTCAGCTGCAAATCGAAACAGGGTGTCTGTGCCCTCTGTTACGGGAGGGATTTGGCCCGCGGAAGGCTGGTCAATGTGGGGGAGGCGATCGGCATCATCGCTGCCCAATCCATCGGTGAGCCAGGGACGCAGTTAACGATGAGGACATTTCACATCGGCGGCACAGCCAGCCGGCGAGCAGAGCAGACCACGTTGGAATGTCGTATTGATGGGAGGGTTAAATTCATCAATCTCAAGAGCGTCAAGAACCGCGAAGGGAACCTGATCGTCATGAACCGAAATGGGGAGATTGCCATCTTAGATGAAAGCGGAAGAGAACGAAGACGATATTCCGTGATTTATGGAGCCAAACTCAAGGTCAAGGAGGGGCAAAAGGTAAAGGAAGGAGAGATCCTGGCAGAGTGGGATCCTTACTCCATCCCTGTTTTAACAGAGGTCTCAGGCCGGGTGAAATTCGGAGATATCATCGAAGGGGCGACCATGCAGGAACAGGTGGATGAGTATACCGGCCTTTCCAGAAAAGTGATCACCGAATCAAAAGACGCAGAACTTCGGCCGAGGATCTCCATTAAGGATGATAAAGGCAGAACCATGAATCTTCCCAGTTCTGTCTCTCAGGCTCGGTACCTCCTACCAGTCGGAGCAAACATTTTTATTTCTGAAGGGGATATGGTGGAGGCTGGGGATGTGATCGTGAAGATCCCGCGGGAGACGACGAAGACAAAGGATATCACGGGAGGTCTTCCTCGGGTGGCTGAACTTTTTGAGGCCAGAAAACCCAAAGAGTATGCCTTAATCAGTGACATTGATGGGATGGTTGAATTTGGAAAAGACCTCAAAGGGAAGAGGAAGGTGGTCATTCGACCCGATGTGGGCGAACCCAAAGAATATATGATTCCCAGCAGGAAACATGTCAGCGTCCATGAAGGCGATTTTGTCAAAGCAGGGGAGGCCTTGATGGACGGTCCTTCCAATCCTCATGATATTTTGAGAGTGTTGGGGGATAAGGCTCTGGCTCGATATTTAGTGGATGAAATCCAGGAGGTTTATAAACTCCAAGGGGTCAAGATCAACGATAAACATATCGAGGTCATTGTTCGCCAGATGCTCAAGAGGGTGAAGATTAGAGAGGTGGGAGATACTCACTTTTTAGTCGACGACCAAGTAGAAAAATTTGTTTTTGAAGAAGAGAATGCCCGGGTCATAAACGAGGGAGGGAAACCCGCTGTGGGAGAGCCTCTTTTTCTGGGAATCACGAAGGCTTCTCTCGTTACGGACAGTTTTATCTCGGCCGCCTCCTTCCAAGAAACCACCAAAGTCCTCACTCAAGCGGCCGTGGCAGGGAAGGTAGACAATTTAAAAGGGTTAAAAGAAAATGTCATCATGGGGCGTTTGATTCCTGCGGGAACGGGTCTCTCCAAGTACAGACAATTATCGCTTTCAGTGGAAGGCTATACGGGAGAAGATATTCCAACAGGAGGTGAAGGAGAAGACCTGGCAGAAGCTTCTGCTTGATAAAAAAGGGACGAGAAAATCAGTGGAGAGTGATAAGGTCCATCCCTAAAAAGGGGTGGACCTTTTTTATTTGATGGTTTCCAATTTCTTCTTGGCCAATTCGGTTTGGTCGGAATGGGGGTATTTTTCGACCACGCGCTTGAGCAAATTACGGGCATTCGTTTTATCTCCAAGTTCCAAGAAGGCAAGGGCTTGCTTCAATAAAGCCGCAGGTATTTTGTCTCCTTCCGGATATTTCACAATCGCTTTCTCATATTCTAAAATCGCCCTCTCAAAATCTTTTTTCAGGTAGTAAGTCTCCCCGATCCAAAACTGGGCATTGTCGGAGAGTTCTGTATTGGGATATTGTTTGAGAAAGGCTTCAAATTTTCTTCGGGCTCCTTCTAACTCTCCACGATGGAAAATTTCGTATGCTTCTTTATAAAGGTCTCCCATCCCTGCAGAGACCCCTTTAAGCTCAGCAGGGATCTCTTTGGTTGGAATCAATTTCTCCTGCTCAACCTGTTTCGAGGCCACCGCTGAGATCTTTCCCTCCATCCCCTTCAAGGTATCCTCTAACTCTTTGATTTTCCCCTCATGGCCTCTGTTTTTCTCCTCAAAGATTTTCCCACGCTCTTCTAAGAATTTTAATCGACCTTCGACATCCGCCTTCACCCTGTCTACCTCCTTTGAAGGCCTTTTCAGATATTCCTTATATTCTTCAACACCGGTGGAAAGGGTTCGGGTTTCAGTTTGAAGAGTTTCGAATCGGAGGAGAAGATCGGCCTTAAACTTTTGGTTTTCTGAAGAGAGATCACGTTTCAAAATAGCCATTTCGCTCTTGATGGAGTCATTTTCCTTCTGGAGGGTATTCATTTTGGAATGGAGTTTATCGATCTCTCTATCCAGAATTTGAACATCCCTGGAGCTTGCGCACCCAAAAAGCAACAATCCAATTAAGAAGGCAATCCATGCTTTCATTCCATCACCTTTCCGTAATTTTTTTAATAGACAGAACCTCCTCGAGGATCATCAAAGCTTTCTGAGGAGGGTTTCACCTTATTATTTAGCCGTGATAATGGTATGGGCCCTTCGGTTTTTTGCCCAGGCCTCCTCGCCATGACCCGGATCGAATGGCTTTTCCTCCCCGTAACTGATGATGGAGATACGTTCTGGAGAAATGCCGAGTGTCACGAGGTAATTTTTTGTACTATTGGCTCGTCTCTCTCCAAGAGCGAGGTTGTATTCGATGGTTCCTCTTTCATCACAGTGCCCTTCGATTTGGATTTTAACATTGGGGTATTTCTTCAAAAGGACAGCATTTTCTTTTAGGATCGGGGCATCTTCAGGGCGGACATCATATCTATCAAAGTCGAAGTAGATGTCTTTCAGCAGAGAGCTTTCAAAAACCACCCCTTCGATCCCAGGCTCTTTCTTTGCTACAAGACTCTTTTCAAGGTCTTTTTTAGTGGCTTCTTCTCTTGCTCTGGCTTCCCTTTCCCTCGCAATGCGTTCCGCTTCAGCCTTAGCCGCCGCCGATTCTTCTTTCTTGACAGATGGCTCATCTTTCACGACCGTTTTTTTCGGGCAACCCATCAGGATAAGTCCAATACAGAAGATAAGAATGGTGATGATGAAACTTTTTCTAACCATGGCAACCTCCCTTGATAAATTATTTGTGTACTTAGGTTTACCCCGTTAGAAACCCCCGACTTTTATGGTGGGGATCATATCATCAATCGTCAATCCTTGGGAGAAAGGGAAGGGGCAAAGCCCCATCCTTTCTAACGGGGTTTAATCAAATCGTTTGGACCAGGCCGGGCTCGATTCACCTCCTTTCGATGATGTTAAGGCTCTCTGATTGAAACCGTTGGCGTTCATAATGAAAATCTTTGATGCGCCTGTTCGATTAGAGCTGAATGCAATGTAGCGCCCATCCGGAGACCAACAAGGGCTTTCATGACTGCCGGAACTGGATGTCAGCCTTCGGAGTCCAGATCCATTGCTTCCGATAATAAAGATATGAAAACGGCCTTCCGCCCTTCCACAAAAAGCGATCTGGTTTCCTTTGGGTGACCAGGAGGGATTCGTATTATAATTCCCTTCAAAAGTGAGACGACGTACATTGGACCCATCCCTCCCCGTAATATAAATCTGTGGGGAACCGGAACGATCTGAAACGAAAGCAATCCACTCACCCTCCGGGGACCATGTGGGCGAAGCCTCATTGCCATGTCCTTTGGTGAGTTTTTTTAGGTTCCCCCCATGAATATCCATGAGGAAGATATCTGACTTTCCTTCTTTTCCCATCATGAGGGTGATCTGTTTTCCATCCGGTGACCAGGATGGGGAGACATTTAACCCTGGGGAGGAAGAGAACCGTTGAAGATTCTTTCCATCCACATCGATGAGATAAAGGTCTGGATTTCGTTTGAGGTATGAGGTGAAAGCAATCTTCTTGCCATCTGGAGACCAAACGGGTGAAAGATTGATGGATTGGTTTTTGGTGATCTGTTTAACATTGGCCCCATCAAAATCGGCGATAAAAATTTCTTTTCCTGTTTCCTGCCGGACCGCATAAGCGATTTTTGTATTGTGTACGCCTTTCTCACCTGTAATCTGAAGAGTCACCTCGTCAGCGATTCGATGAATGACAGACCGAAGGGTTTGGAGGGGGCCCTCATACTGTTTCCCAATGATGTGTTTCTGTTCCACTAAATCAACCAGATGAAATTTTAACTTAAAATGAAGACCATTGGGTTCTAAAAGAGCCTCTCCTGCTAAGAGAATTTCTCCCCCTGCGGAGGTCCATTCCCGTAGAAAATGGGTAGGGGGGATGCCTTCTTTTCCTTGAAGGGAGGGAGGAAGTTGATGGACATCCATCACCTTGAAAAAACCAGAGAGAGTTAGATCATTGGCTAAAATTTCATAAACTTTTTCTGAGAGGGATGGCGGTGTTTTATCCATCGATTTCCATTTGGGGAGGATAATTGGGATTTGGACAAAGGTCGGAGCATTGATATCCAAGTAAACCCTTGCCTCCGAAGCAGGGATGAGGGTAAAAATAAGAAACAAGATGATAAAATAATATTTCAACATAGCTCAATCGGGTAGAAAACGGATTCCAAATTCAAGTACCTCTTTATTCAATTCTTTGGGGATAGGAGGCAAGGGCTCCGCCTTTTTAATGGCTCGCATGGCACTCTGATCATATAACGCATTACCAGACTTTTTTTCAAACCACCATCTTTGGATTTTACCATTCTGTTCTATGACTATGACGATGATGGCCTCCAGGTCAACCAATTCTTTTTCTTTTAAAAGATTTTCAGGGATGGTCCATTCTTCTTTGATTTTGGACTCGACGACTTTATTATAGTACTCTTCTAATTTGAATTCCAGTGCTGGAGAAGTTTTTTGAGAAGGGAGTGAGGGTGGTTTTTCTTCCACCTGCTTGCTATGAGCCACTTTCTTTTGAATCTCATCGAGGGCAACCTTTTTTCGAATTTCCTCGAGAGCTTCTTGAAGGTGTTTGAGGGATTCTTTCTTTTTCTCTGTCAGTGGTTCCATCTTTTTTTCAGATTTTTTTACCTTTTCAACGATGTCATCCTTTTTGGGTTTTTCAACAGGTTTTACCTTCTCAACGGGTTTGATCTTTTCTTCCTTGGGAACGGGTGGGGTAGGGGCCTTTGGAATTTGAGGTTCAGGGATGGAAACGGGCATGAGGGTTACCGTGTAGGCCGTCGGTCGAACTTTAACGATTGTGGGCCATGGATTGATGTTGAAAAAGGCCACTAAGACGATATGAATGGCGAGGGAGACTCCCACCATTTTTAAAAAGCGATCGGCGTCAAGTCTTTTCGGAGAGGCCATCTCAATCCTTCTCCTTCTTTCTTTTAAGGAATCGAAAGAATTCCATTCCGATCGGGGAAAGTGTTCTTGCAAGATGGAAAACGATATAGATTTGTCTAAAAATGGGGTCAATCCCCTCCAGATCGATTTGGAAAAGGGAACCACGATTCAACTCTTCCTCTGCGGCTCTTTTCGAGAGGAAGGCAAGGCCCAATTTTGCCTTCACCCCTCCCTTCAATGAGGAAGTGCTTCCCATCTCCATGATCACATTAAATTGTTTTAAACTTTTGCCTTTTTTTCTCAATGCCTTTTCAACAGCCATCTGAGTTCCAGAACCCTCCTCCCGAATGATCCAAGGTTCTTTCAATATCTCTTCAATATTTGCTCTCCTCCTTCGGGTCAGGGGATGGTCGGGCGGGGCCACGACGATAATCTCATCCACCTCGTATTTTTCATAATGGAGGGAGGGGTGTTTCAACTTGGCACCAATGATGCCAAACTCAACATTGTCTCGAAGGACATACTGAACAATTTCCTTGGTATCGGCAATCTTAAGGGAAATGCTAAGACGAGGGTGTTCTTTTTTAAAATCACCCATGAGTCTGGGAAGGAGATATTCTCCGGGAATGGTGCTTGCCCCCAGAGAAAGCTCTCCTCTGATCCCATGGGAGAATTCACTTAAGGCGTTGAGCAAATCTTTGCGAGAAAATAAAATTTTTGAAGCATGTTCCAGGAAAACCTCGCCGGCTTTGGTGAGACGAACTTCCCTGCTCGTCCGGTCAAAAAGGCGCAGGGATAGGGATTTTTCTAAGAAGAAGATATGGCCGCTGACAGTGGGCTGGGTGAGGAATAAATCGTCAGCCGCCTTAGAGAAGCTTTTTAATTCGGCTATTCGGCAAAATGTTTCCAAATGCCGAAAATCAATTTCCAATGGTAACTTTTCCACTACAGACAGAATATTAAATCTCTTTTTTATTAAATGCAAGTAAAATTTAATTTATAAAATAAAATTCAATAGTTACATCCATTTTAGAATAAAATAAGAATGACTATGGTCTCTTTCTTCTATTTAAAGACAACAAAAGTTTCAAAAAGTTAAGGGGGTTTAAGAGGAAAGTTATGTTAATTTAAGTAAGGAACCTTTTGAAAGGATTGAAATAAAAAAGGCTTGAGAGATCAGAATCTTTTCTCCCAAGCCTTTTCTCGAATTCGAGATAAATCGAAATCTTAATACATATCACCCATTCCACCCATTCCACCGCCGCCTGGAGGCATTGGAGGATAAGGGGCTTTCTTCTCTGGCTTATCAGCCACAATGGCTTCTGTGGTGATCATCAGCGATGCCACCGAGGAAGCATTTTGAAGGGCAAGCCTGACTACTTTGGTAGGATCGATGATCCCTGCCTTGATCATATCCGTATACTCGTCCTGTGAGGCATCGAATCCTAAAGCTCCCTTCTCGTTCTTCACTCTCTCCGTCACCACAGACCCTTCTCGGCCAGCATTATTAGCGATCTGGCGGATAGGTTCTTCTAAGGCTCTCTTCACAATATCGACCCCGATCTTCTTATCTCCTTCTAATTTCATTTTATCCAGTGCGGAAAGGCAGCGGAGGTAGGCCACACCACCCCCTGGAACAATCCCTTCCTCCACGGCTGCCCGAGTTGCATTGAGAGCATCTTCAACACGGGCCTTCTTCTCCTTCATCTCTGTCTCCGTGGCTGCACCCACATTGATCACGGCCACTCCTCCGATAATCTTAGCCAGGCGTTCCTGAAGTTTCTCCCGATCATAATCAGAGGTGGTCTCTTCGATTTGGACACGAATCTGTTTCACCCTTGCCTCGATATCGTCTTTATCTCCTGCCCCATCGACGACCGTTGTATTGTCTTTATCAACTGTAATTCGTTTTGCCCTGCCTAAGTCGTTCAGTTTGATGTTTTCCAATTTAATTCCTAAATCTTCTGAAATCACCCTTCCCCCTGTCAGGATGCCAATATCCTCCAACATTGCTTTTCTGCGATCCCCGAAACCAGGGGCCTTCACCGCACAACATTTAAGGGTTCCACGGAGTTTATTGACTACCAAAGTAGCCAGGGCTTCTCCTTCCACATCCTCGGCAAGGATTAAAAGAGGTTTTCCCATCTTGGCAATCTGTTCCAGGATGGGAAGCATATCTTTCATGTTGGAAATCTTTTTCTCGTTGAGAAGGATGTAGACATCCTCGAGCACCGCTACCATCTTCTCTGGGTCGGTGACAAAGTAAGGAGAGAGATACCCTCGGTCAAATTGCATCCCCTCTACCACATCGAGCGTCGTTTCCATTCCCTTCGCTTCCTCTACTGTGATCACGCCTTCTTTACCCACTTTGTTCATCGCCTCGGCAATGATGTTCCCAATGGTCTCGTCATTGTTAGCAGAGATCTTCCCAACCTGAGAAATCTCTTTTTGATCCTTTGTCGGTTTGCTCAACTTCTTCAACTCTTTTATCACTTCCTCGACCGCCATATCGATTCCACGTTTTACATCCATAGGATTTGCTCCGGCGGCGACCACCTTCGAGCCTTCGCGATAAATGGCCTGGGCTAAAACCGTGGCTGTCGTCGTTCCATCTCCTGCGGTATCCGATGTCTTGCTGGCGACCTCTTTGACCATTTGGGCGCCCATATTTTCAAACTTATCTTCCAATTCGATTTCTTTTGCTACGGTTACCCCGTCTTTGGTGACGGTTGGGGATCCAAAAGATTTTTCCAAAATGACATTCCTTCCCTTCGGGCCCAGGGTGACCTTGACCACATCGGCTAAGATATTGACTCCCCGTAGGATTGCATTACGGGCCTCCTGATCAAACTTTATTTCCTTTGCCATTTTAACTTCCCTCCATTTCTTTCAAATTTGTTATTTTCCTTCGATAATCCCTAAGATATCCTCTTCTCTCATGATGAGATGTTCTTCACCTTCTATCTTAATCTCCGTACCGGCATACTTTCCGAAAAGAATCCTGTCCCCTACCTTTACATCGAGAGGGACTACTTTACCTTCTTCTGTAATTTTTCCCTTCCCAACCGCTATGACCTTCCCTTCCTGGGGTTTTTCTTTTGCGGTGTCAGGGATGATGATTCCACCTTTCGTTTTTTCTTCCTCTTCGAGTCGTTTGACGATCACTCTGTCCTGTAACGGCCTGATCTTCATCTTTTAATTCTCCTTTCTTGCTCAGTGTTTTCAAATCGGCTAAATTGGGAATAAAAAAAATATTCTATGATTTAATACCTCACATCACCTCCTCGAATGAAAAACACATTAATATTAATTGGTTACGACCTTTTGGAAAAAAGGTTGGCGAATAGATAAACAAATTTTCCAATACCTCTTTTAGATAATCATTAGTTAGAAGATTGTCAAGGTAAGTGAATGAAATTTTTTATACCCTATGACATTTTCTTTCACGAAAGAAATGAAAAGGGCAGAAATGAAAACAGCTATTGAAAATCTTAATTTGATTCGACATAATTAATAAATTTTTAGGGGGGTAGAGATGAGAAAGATCTTTCAACCCTTGATCAATCGGTCCTTTCTAATCCTTGTCATTCTTTCTTTTTCTTATCCCGCTGAAGCAGGTCTATTAAAAAGGCCCTTATCTTTGAGTCAGGTCACTCCGAAAGACGGTCTTTCAAGCGAAATGGTTTATGCTATGGCTGTTCATGGCGAAGAAATATGGTTTGGAACATATGGAGGAGGAGCCACCCTCTATGATAAATCGAGGAAAGTTTATAAAGCCTATACCACCAAGGGTGAGCCACCGGAGAAAGTGGATGATGGGAAAAGCATTAATTGGAAAAACCTCCTCTCCTATAACCATGTTTCTGTCATTCTTCCGGATGTCGATCGGATTTGGTTTGGTACTTATTTTTATGGATTCGGAGGGGGTGGAATATCGTATTATCATCCCCGGCAAAACCCTCCGTGGAGACGTTTCAATACGAACGATGGCCGTGCTAAGAAGGTAGTCTCCATGGCTGTGGATGGAGATTGGGTCTGGGTGGGGTCTGAAAAAGGCCTCTCCCAACTCGATAAAAAGTCAGGGACGTGGAAAGGTTTTTACTCCGTTCAGGATGGTCTTCCAGGGAATTTTGTCAATTCCATATTGAGTCAACCCGATTCCATATGGATGGGAACGAATGCAGGGGTTAGCCATTTTCAAAAGACTCAAAAAACTTGG
>Ga0209285_10000626_pt1 | contig 11685 bp, 9 predicted proteins | sample PPLLak3March2015_2_FD_187249 | JGI IMG/M metagenome (GOLD analysis project Ga0209285, IMG submission 187249) | Freshwater sediment microbial communities from Prairie Pothole Lake near Jamestown, North Dakota, USA - PPLs Lake P8 Core (3) Depth... | ecosystem: Environmental > Aquatic > Freshwater... | reverse complement strand
ATAAAGAGCAATGATAGTTCAAGGGTCATTCTCTGCAACGGGGTCATAGACGGGGTGTACACCGAGGGGATGTTGGTTGAAAAAAAAAGAGAGAGCAGGGGATAGCCGATGAACAGTGCCAATGACCCGAGTAATCCTAGAAGAGCGACCAGGTGCATCGGTTTTTTGAAAGTAAAATCCATCATGGAGTGAGAACAAACAAAAGTACATAAATATTCTTATCTTTATCTTTCAGTCAATTACGTCTCATTTCTTGTAATGGAAAAAAAGAAAGGACATCCTAGTAACCAATGAGATGTTTAAGGAATGGAAATGCGTGGGGGAACATCTGGCAGAGCTTTTCGAATAGATGTTGGAAAAATATCTGGTACTGTAGTGGCATGGTCACGGATAACGGATCTGACCAGGGCCCTTGGTTTCCATGGATGTCTTTTGCTTTTACTTTGACAGGGTACGTTCCTTTATTCGTCCAAGTATGTGAGGTGCTGATTGTCTGTCCGGAGGTGTAGTAATTGCCGTTGTTATCATCCCATTCATCGACGGTACCGTCGCCATTCCAGTCCCATCCATACGCTAGGGTATATGATTCAGGATCGCTGGCACTGGTCGTATACGTATACGATGTCCCTGGTTTTCCTGAGCTTGGACCAGATGGTTTCGATGGCTTCGTCGGAGGCTGGTTTTGTGTTATGACCACCGTCAACGGTTGTGAAAAACTGCTTTGTTTGCCATAGATATCCTCTGCTTTCACCTGGACGTTGTAGGTTCCCGCAGTAGAAAACATATGCGTAATGCTTGCCTGTTGGCCTGAGAAATAATAGTTCCCGTTGTTATTATCCCATTGGTCTACCACTCCATCACCGTTCCAGTCCCAACCATATTGTATTTTATCCCCGGTTTGATCGATAGCGCAGGTAGAATACGGATAAGGAATTCCGACGATACCAACAGTCTGTCCTGCAGGCTGGACCGGAGTTCCTGGAGCAAGGTTCATCCCCATCGCAGGGTCGCCATAGAGGTTGAAATTGTACATATTCGCATTGTCGTACCAGGCGTTCCAGGGATAGGTGTTGTACACATATCGTTTTGCATCATACAGGGCATGGCCACAGTCTTGGTTTTTATTGGCTATCCTATCGGTGAAATCATAGCAGATTGTGCCATGTCCGCCGTGAGATGGTTGTGTCCATATCGAGCTTGCATAAGACACCCGGGTCGCTCCAACAAAAGCAGACGCTCCACTGATAAGCAACGACATACCTAGGCAACCTGGTGATTCAGCATGGGAAACTAAACAGCTTGCCGCAAACACAATCGGTGGTTTATTGTTATTCAGAGCACCATTATCTGAACTTTGTATCATGATAGGCCAGATGATTTCACCATTATTTTCTGGAACGTTATCTCCATCATCGGTATTCCATACTTTCCTACTCGCGGATGTCGGAGAACCATGGGCCGCCCAGTTTACGATTCCCCATCCGGAAGAACCACCCCATTGACTAATTATATTTGCATTACTCAAAGGATATGTACACGTATATGGACATTGGCCAAATCCTTGTTTTTCATACATGGTTGTAATGGAAAAACCAGTGAGAAGGTTGTTTTTACATTGTTCCATAACTTCTGCCCCATCCAGACGGGGATTGCCTGAATTATCCTCGTTTGCATAATTATAGATCGCTCCAAGTAGCAGCGCATTTTTCTTCCACCCGGTATATGATGTTTGTTCAAATTGTTGTATCTTGTTGGCAATGCTGAGCACTGCAGAAGACCCGTCAGTTGGAATCCGCCCAACAATCACTTCTGGTGTGAAATCAACAGTATCCTGACCTCGTTCACCATAGAAACCATCACCGTCGTAATCCCAGTTCCCGGTGAGATCCGCATAGTAATAATCAGTAGGGATATCATGGATACCATCAGGTGCATGATTTGTCGGGTCAGGATAGCATGTCCGCATAGGTATTGATGCATGGGTGCCGACTATCAATACATATTGAATTCCCCATGAAGCATAGTTTGCAATCAAAAAATCTCGTATGCTTTTCTGAGTATCAGATGCAGGGTAGTTGGCAAGTATCCAGGTTAAAGTGACAATATTGACATTATAACCAGCGAGGGTTTTCCAATTTAAAAAACCGGTTAAAGTTGTTACAAGACCACTGGTTGTAATAATGACATAATCATATGTTTGTCTAGAGGTTTCAGTTCCTTGGTAATATTCAACGATATCCTTATAATTATAGATAGTTTCAGCAGCGACAGCATCAAGGGCTGTGTCCGATAAGAGAACGTCTGATAGTTTTTCTTCAACCTGATAATGGACTCGTAAGGTAATGCGTTCATGGAGAATAAGCACACCACGTACCTGCTCATAAGTCATTGGTGAGAACCGTATCATGGCAAGTGAATATTTTCTCATATGGCTCATCCCCTGGTATTCATATATCGCTGAAGGATACGCTGCAGGGGCTAGAGCGGAATCACTTTCTTCGTTATTCTCATCAGTTTTTATTGAATCGCCGCAAACGGGTAGTGCTTGTTTGATGCGATACATTCCAGGTAACTCCGTGGTTTTTTTCGTCATCAGTTCGATTGATTCAACAACGCATCCTGGGGGAAGGCCAACAAAGAATGTTTTGGTTGGAAGTATTGGTTTGCCTGATTCCAAGAGATTTCCATAATCTGACATATAGATTTCTGAAAAACCAGAAGAAAGCGTGTTTATCACGTATTTATTAGCTGTCAAAGTCACGTCGAGATATTTCTCGATAGTTTCGTTATCATCTTGAAAAGTTTTCAAAATATCTTTTCTGATTTCTCCATTGACTGGATATTGGAGAGCTCCAAGGATCAACAGCATACAAATCAAAGTAGAAATTATTGCTTTTTTCATAACATAATCCTCCGACTGATAAGCTAACGCATATCATATATATAAATTTATACAAAAATCGGGTTTAAAAAGGGATATAAAAACGCGACTTACTCATAAATAATTGTAAAAAACTTTAGAGATATCCATCATATAAAACAATAAAATGTATTGCGAGATGATTTTATACATTAAAAACACAGGAACTTAATTTCATTTTCTGATCGCATGTTGTTTCCATAAATATTTTTAGTGGTTTTTCCGAATGTGCGTAACGACAGGTTTGATAAACTTAAAAAATAGGAAGCCAATACAGACTTGATAGTGCCGTGCCACAGGAAGTGGAATGAAAAATGGTATCTATCAATGAATTTTTGGAAATGCAGCAATCGAAGGCGACCATTGTCGGCTACAGAACTTCTTTGACGCAATATTTTGCGTTTCACAATGTAGACCCAGACAAATATTTTGACCTTTATAAGAAGGCAAGAACACTCACAAAACGTGATGAATCTCTCGAAAAATACAAGCTCGATGTATCCCGTTATATTGCCCATATGAGAAGCACAGGTGTAGCTCCCAAATCAATCCAATGTAAATCAGGAGCAATCCGTTCCTACCTGCTTGAGAACCATATCGACCTAGGACGGCCATTTTGGAAAAGGATGAAAGTCACAGGTCAGGCGTTGACAAGAGATAGAATTCCCACAAAAAATGAAATCAGGATGATTGTCAACCACCTTGACCTGTTGGGACGAGCAGTTCTGTTTATCCAGATTTCAACAGGGATGCGATTGGAAGACGTTCAAGGGGTGGAAATCAAGAACATCGATTTCACCAAGACTCCTGTGAGAGTGTTCTACTATTGCCACAAGATACGCAGATGGCTTTATGGTTTCCTGACGAAGGAAGCTGTCATTGTCATCCAAGAATGGATGAAAAACAGGGATGCATATATGATGGAATTCAACAAGGTCAAGTACAAGCTCCTTCCGACCAAGAAGAGAGAAACGAAACGAAAGAACTCTCTCCTACAAAACACCATAATGAAAGAAGACATCACATTCGAAGATTACTGCAAACAAAGGAACGCCAAGCGTGAAGGTTTGCTCTTACCAATCACAAAGTCATCTATCTACTACCGATACTGGAACGCCTTGGACGATGCAGGGTTGGGTGAAAAGGACAAACTAACAGGCATCCGACTGTTACATGACCACACACTAAGGAAATATGCCTACACACAAGCAAGTCGTGCCGTTTCTCATCTCGTTGCCGAAGCGATTGTAGGACACACCAAAGGTCTGAATGCACTCGAAACGATTTATGGTCATCACGGAGACAATACTGATAATCTTGCCCAAGATTTTCTAAAGGCAGAAGCTGAACTTTCGTTGTCCATCGAAGTGCTTCCCACGACAGAGCTTGAACAAGTAAATCAACGATTGAATAAGAACGAAGCGAAACTAGAAGGCAAAGAACAGAAGCTCGATTTAATCCAGAAAGCGAACGAAGATCACTTTCAAATAATCCAAATGCTCTTGGGGGAAATCGGGAAGCTCAAAGCAGAGATAGACCACCGTAACAAAGCCATCATAGATCAGAGGGAACTCGAATGGCAGAAGAAAATCGAGAAAGAATACGTTGACAAAGCCGAGAGCATACGAAAATTCAGAGAAGGAAGCCAGTTGATATTGGACAGAATGGTTGCCACGGGAAAACCCAAAGCAGAGATTCGGAAATACAAGGAGAACATCGAGCATGGGATACAACTGTTATCCTAATCTCTTCTTTTAGAACGTAATTGACTTGACCTACTTCCTCTTTGATTTCAAGTATATGATGTTCGAGAAGTTCGAAAACCTTGAAGATATGTTGCCTTACATGTTCAACAGGGATGTCATCCTTGACAGAAGAAACGGAACACGACTTTTCGGTGTTCTACTCTCCACTGAGAACCACATAATCACATACAGGACTCAAGGTGGATACATCAAGAAAGTCCCGATCTCAGACCTGATAGATGCCCGACTCAAGGCAGAGAAGAGGGAAGTGCATCAATGGATGCAAAACAGAAGAAAATAATCACCACCGATCACAAACACACATAAGAGATTCACTTGTTGCAGATGAATTTGAGACCCATCTATATGTCAATTGTGGATATGGCAATGACTACCAGAGAATATATATTGATGCTTCCAACAGAGGGGAAGGTTATATAATTTTTGTTGAGATCTTATTAATACAGGAGGATATGGGAAATGAAGGACTCCATCACCATCGGCTGTTGTTGTTCATTGGGCCTGTTGCTATCTGGACTCATCCAACAGGAGTAATTTTCGGCAACAGAATACGGTTTTTCGATGTGTTGGTTTTTCCGGACGGTTACATCTATCTCTTTCTTTTTTTCTTTTTTTAACGGTAAATCATTGCTTTGATATATATACGATATATATGGTTGGAAAAAGGAGATAGGTGCATTGTTTTTGATGTATATTTCTTTGTATTTATCGAAAAGAAAGGTGTGAAATTGTGATCTTGGAATGATTTCAAAATTATGAATCATGCTTGGAAATACATATTAAAAATGATACATCTTTTGTGTAAATTTCTCATTTTTTCAATTAGCATATATATGGTCTTTAAGTCAATATATATTAATCAAAATGATGGCAATATATATTCGGTCAAAAAAAGGTATTTTGAAAAATTAGTATTTTTTTATTGAAAAACATATTTCTTGATATATATGCAATATATATGGAAAAATAGAAAATAGAGGTGGATATTTTATATATCCTAGGTGTCATTTTATTGTGATATATATTGAATTAAACGGACATTATATCAACGTAAAGAAGGAATTAATAGGACCTAGGGGAGGGGGGTTGAAATAGCCAGGGATTTTATTATTTACTTTATTTTTGAGCATTTTTTTTATATAATTTCTTTGCAAATTTTTCAGCAGTAAATCAAAATAATCAACCTACGAATAATGAACGTTTGGTAACTCATTGTATCGAAGCTAACGTGCTTTATGAGCGTATCATTCACCCTAAATAAACATGGGACATTGTTTGAACGATAACCACTTTGTGAGCCGCCTAAGTTGCTGTGTTATATGGCGAAAGACGAGTTATCTGGCGCGATTCACACATAGCTATTGAGTGATCCAGCCATTCTGTTTGGGGCACTGAACTATTGGTACGTAATCCCGACAGGAGCACTCCTCGAGCATTGAAGATTAAACACTTATGCTTCTGTGGAGATTTTACTCTGGCTCAGGAATCCCTACTGGGACACCAATGCCAGGGGTTCAAATCCCTTCCCCTGCACTTTTATCAATCTACAGGAGAAAATCATAATTTTAGTATAGCTCATAAAATTTAGGCTGAAAAATGAGATTTGAACCTATAATTAAAGATTAATGAATGCTTAAATCCCCGCACGGGGCTCTGATAATATGGATTAAAAGCCGCTTTTTCAAAAGAATAGTAACAAATGTGAGTTCGAGTCTCTAAGTACAACTGGAATATTAGCAATTAATAGTGAATTATTTTTTAATTGTTTTCAATTCATTTTTAAGTTATGATTTTAAATATACATTAGATTGATATATTGTATAATGCAGATGGAAAATATAGGGGTTGTAGAGCCTAAAATGAATCCGTTTTTTTTGGCATCCCATCCCTCCTCCCCTCTGAAAGGACGGCTCCACGGCTCTACAATGCCTAACTTCAATCTGTGATTTTTTTCAAGGTAATCGGTATCGAAATATGAATGTAAAATTAATTCAGATATTAAACTGTTTTCAATTTATTTTTTACTTGTTTTTTAGTGATATTTTAATAATCTCTAAGAAATCAAACAATAGAACATTTGGAATGGTGATAGAATATGAAAAAATCAAAACGTCGTGTAACGAAAGCGGAGGATTTTCAAAGAATAATATTGCCGGTTGACGGTTCTGATGGTTCAACACGGGCGGTTGCGAAAGCCTTGCATCTAGCTAAGGAAACAGGTGTTGATGTCACTGCCCTACATGTTATGGAATTTCCATATCTAGCTTCGACAGAATTGAGCTATACATATCCAGATATTATGCAAACGATAAAAAAAGAGGGGAATGCTATGCTTGATAAAGTAAAAAAACAAGGGTCGAAAATGGGGATTCATGTGAATACGAAACTGGTAGAAGGAATACCTGATGATCAAATTATCAAAGAGGCAAACAAAGATGATCTCATTGTTATGGGATGTAAAGGAAAAACAGCGCTAAGTAGAATACTTGTGGGAAGTGTATGTGAAAAGGTATTACATCATTCGAAATCTCCAGTGATGGTTATTCGATAAGGAGTAAATGTCTCATGGATAAATGGGTATGTATTATATGTGGCTATATTTATGATCCTGAAAAAGGGGATCCTGATAATGGCGTAAAACCAGGTACTAAATTTGAGGATATTCCTAGTGATTGGGTTTGTCCGGTATGTGGGGCAGGTAAAGACCAATTTAAAAAATTGAATTAGTTAAATTTGGAGGAAAAAGAGATATGGTGAAATGTAAAGATGGACGGAAACATGTGATTGTAGGCCGGTACGAAAAAAAAGACGGAAAACAGATATCAAGATATGAGCGTAGTTGCCCAACATCTAAATCAGACAAAGATTTGTACTATTGCTGTATCTGTGGTAATGATTTTGATGATGAAGACACTCTTCGTGAAGTAAATATTAAAGGTGAAACAAAAACTATCTGCAATGAATGTGTTGATACTATTCATGGGTTGATGTAGATAGTTGATTGTCTAACTTGTGAGAAAATGGGTAAGATAATTGCGGTAATCATTGATGATCTCTTCGAAGATGCTGAGTATTCACAGCCTACAGCAGCATTTGTGAAAGCCGGCCATACAGTGGTTCATATTGGTTTAAAGAAAGGAAAGATCGCGGTTGGGAAAAAACGAGGGGTAAAGGTTCGCATTGATGAAGCGGTGAAAGATGCGACCGTAGAGAAGTTTGATGCGCTTCTGATTCCCGGTGGATATTCTCCTGATAAACTTCGTGTTGATGAGGATGCAGTTCAGTTTGTGAAAGATTTTGTTGAGAGTGGGAAACCAGTATTTTCTATCTGTCATGCTCCTCAACTTTTAATTACCGCTCAGGTTTTGAAAGGACGGAGAGTAACCGGATGGAAATCCATTGTTCAGGATATTAAGAATGCAGGTGCGGTTTTTCTTGATCAGGAAGTTGTCGAGGATGGTAATCTGATTTCGAGTAGGAGTCCACAGGATCTTCCTGCGTTTATCAAAGCATCGTTGCAGAAGTTACAGACATCTTAAGTGAAGAGTGATAGTGATGAGTATGTATAAAAAACCTGATAATGAAAAAATCATCTCATACGCTTCAGGGACGGAAGCACGTGAAGATCTTCTGAGAGAAATAAAAAAGATTAAACAAGAAACTGTGGACATTCCCTTGATCATCGGGGGTAAACAACTAAAAACTGATGAGGTGGTGGAGGTACGCTGTCCCCATGATCATGCATGTATTCTTGCTCGGGTTCATGTAGCGAATAGTGAGCAGGTACTCAAAGCAGTTGATGTTGCTTTAGAGGCGCACGTTCGTTGGGCGTTTTTAGAGTGGCAGTATCGGGTCGCGATTTTTATGAAAGCAGCGGATCTGCTTTCTCAGAAAGAAAGAATGCGTCATGTTGCAGCAACGATGATGAATCTGTCAAAAAACCCGTACGAGGCTGAAAATGATGTTGCTGAGTTGATTGATTTCTTCCGTTTTAATGCGTTTTTTGTTCAGCAGATTTCAACAGAGAATCCTAATCAAGGAGAGTACGAGGTGAATCGATTGGATTGGCGTCCTTTGGAGGGATTTGTGTTTGCGGTGTCGCCATTTAATTTCTATTCTCTTGGTGGAAATCTCTCAACGACTTCTGCGATGCTGGGGAATGTCGTGCTCTGGAAACCTGCCACAAATGCGGCGTTCGCAAACTATGAAATCATGAAACTACTCACGTATGCTGGGCTTCCTAGTGGTGTTATTAATTTTGTTCCTTTTCGAAAAAAACATGCTGATGTTCTTCTAAAACATCCTGATTTCGCTGGTTTACATTTTACAGGAAGTTATGAAACATTGGTGAAACTCTGGATGGATATAGCAAAGTATATTCCAAAATATAAAAATTTCCCAAGGATCGTCGGTGAGACTGGTGGGAAGGATTTTATCTTTGTGCATCATTCAGCGGATGTTCGACATGCCGCGATGAATATTATCCGTGGTGGATTTGAAAGTCAGGGGCAGAAATGCTCTGCAGCCTCGCGGATCTATATTCCAAAAAGTATGTGGAATGCTATGAAGACTCTTTTAAAGAATGAATTATCAAAGATAACTTATGGAGCAGTTGATGATTTCCATAACTTTATGGGAGCAGTGATTGATGAAGACGCTTTTAACAAGGTTGTATCCTATATTCGCTATGCACAGTCAAATCCTGATTATGAGATTATTTCAGGAGGAACATATGATAAAACTAAAGGTTGGTTTGTTGCTCCAACCTTGATCAAAACAAATGATCATCAAGGAAAGTTAATGAGTGAAGAGATTTTTGGTCCTGTAGTAACCATTTTTGTCTATGATGATGACAAGTATGAAGAGATGTTACAACTCTGTGATTCGACTTCCCCATATGGATTAACCGGTTCTATTTTTGCTACCAATCGAGAGGCGATAACGACTGCTGAAACAATTTTACGGTACAGCGCAGGGAATTTTTATATCAATGATAAACCAACAGGGTCTGTTGTTGGGAGACAACCCTTTGGTGGTGCACGACATTCCGGAACGAACGATAAAACAGGACTCTGGTTAAGTCTTCTGCGATGGGTGAACCCACGAGCGATAAAAGAAACAACGACTCCTGTGTATGAATGGAAACGTAATTATATGGAGGATTCACAGGTTGATAGAAACTGATAGTATATCAAGAGATGAAGGATGAAAAAAGAAGCTTTCCTCTATGAAAAACTCGGAGATAAAAAGGTCCATTGTTATCTCTGTGCGCATCAATGCAAGATAGCTGAATCAAAGTTCGGGGTCTGTGGTGTCCGCCAGAACATCGATGGTCTGTTGTATACGCACGTTTATGGTGATGTGATCGTAAGTAATGTCGATCCAATTGAGAAGAAACCTTTGTATCATTTTTATCCCGGGTCAACATCATATTCGATTGCGACCCCAGGGTGCAATTTTAGGTGTGGTTTCTGTCAGAACTGGCGGATATCTCAACTCCGAAAAAACGATCCATCACCGCCAAATATCCCGGAAACATCGCCAGATGATGTTGTCGCAAATGCTCTCTTGAACGACTGTCAGAGCATCGCTTATACGTACACAGAGCCAACCATTTTTTTTGAATATGCGTACGACATTGCTCATCGAGCCAAGAAGAAAGGACTTTCCAATGTGTTTGTCACAAATGGGTACATGAGCAAAGAAGCCATTGAACTCATCCATCCAGATTTGGACGCTGCGAACATTGATTTGAAGAGTTTTCGGGAGGATTTTTATCAGAAAAATTGTCATGGACATCTTCAACCGGTTTTGGAATCGATTCATTTGATGAGAGAGTTAGAAATCTGGGTGGAGATAACGACCCTCGTAATCCCGGGGAAAAACGATTCGAAACAGGAGCTTACTGATATCGCGAGTTTTATCGCCAAAGAGGGAAGGGAAATCCCCTGGCATGTCACCGCTTTTCATCCTGATTATGAGTTCAAAGACCTCAAACCAACAACGGTAAAAGCATTACAAAAAGCCAAAGAAATCGGAGAAGAACAAGGCCTCCGATATGTGTACGTCGGTAATCTTCCAAATGAAACGAATAATTCAAACAATACAATCTGTTCACAATGCCATTCCCTGTTAATACGACGCTCCTATATGGTGGTGGATGAAAACCTGATTGTGCATGGAAAATGTCCATCCTGCGGAGCTATCGTTGACGGAATATTTTAATCTAGTGATTTGAATGAAAGAGGACTATGTTTAATGATAGAACTGATGCAGGAAAACAGCTTGCCTCGGCATTAAAAAAATATAAAAAAGAAAAACCATTGGTCTTAGCGATCCCTCGTGGGGGCGTCGAAGTCGGCTATCAGGTTGCCCAGTACTTACAAGCAGATTTTTCAATGATTGTGACAAGGAAATTACCGTATCCAGATAATCCCGAGGCGGGGTTCGGTGCTATCGCAGAAGATGGAAGCCTGTATCTTTTGGAGGAAGCGAAACAATGGCTTTCTCAGACTCGAATACAACAAATTATACAGGAACAGAAACAAGAAATCCAGCGCCGCATAACGGTCTTACGCCAGGGGAAACCATTACCCGAGGTGTCTGGGCGAACCGTCCTATTGGTTGATGATGGGATCGCGATGGGATCGACTATGCATGCTGCAGTCCTGGTTTGTCAAAAGAAAAAGGCAAAGCAGATTGTCGTTGCTGCCCCTGTAGCAAGCGAACAAGTCGCGGAGGAATTTGAACAGATTGTTGACGAGGTCGTTATCTTAGAAAAACCGACATTTTTTTATGCTGTCGCCCAAGCCTATCGATATTGGCACGATCTGACAGATAGAGAAGTTTTAAAGTATGTAGAACCTCAAAAAACCAATGAACCGATTCCCTGGAGGAGGACATCATCATATGTCTGAAGAGAATGTCATGGAAGTGGAAGGAACTGAGATTTGGAAAATGATTGTGGAGAAATCACAAGATCCTATCCTTGATGATGTT
>Ga0209285_10000625_pt1 | contig 11688 bp, 10 predicted proteins | sample PPLLak3March2015_2_FD_187249 | JGI IMG/M metagenome (GOLD analysis project Ga0209285, IMG submission 187249) | Freshwater sediment microbial communities from Prairie Pothole Lake near Jamestown, North Dakota, USA - PPLs Lake P8 Core (3) Depth... | ecosystem: Environmental > Aquatic > Freshwater... | reverse complement strand
TTTTTACCGTTAAGCCCGGGTCAGCGATGTCGTGACATTTGTCACTTAGCCATTAAGATTGCGCCCCTGTTGGGGATGATCCATCCCTACCAAGGATTTTGACAAAAGGACCAAGAGGAGAATACGGCCCGCGATGCTACGTGTATTCCAGACTGACCTCCTGGATCAAAAACGCTTCGTTATCACAATGGAACTCGTGCCTGGAAGGGAGCCAGCAGGTAGGTCGATTGATCTGATCAAGGCCATGGCCGCAGACGCTTTTGCTGATGGCCGGATTTCGGCTGTGTCCATCACCGACAACCCGGGCGGCAACCCCGCGCTCAGCCCAGATGTAATCGGCAACGAGATTTTCAAGGTTGGAATGGACGTCATCGTCCATTTCACCTGCCGTGACATTAACCGGATCGGCATGGAAAGCCGCGCCCTGCAACTATCCCTGATGGGGATGAAGAATATTTTGGCACTGACTGGCGATTACATGGGAAGAGGCTTCGCAGGTCAAGGGGCACCCGTTTTCGATCTTGATTCGGTGACCTTGTTGATCATGCTTCGGCTGTTGGGTGAGCGCATTCAACAGGCCGGCGATCCCGACATGTTTTTTGCCGGATGCGCCGTGTCACCGTTTAAAAGCCGTCCGGGGGAGGCTTTCGCACAGTATGCCAAACTCTGTCGGAAAAAGTCCGTAGGCGCGAGATTTGCCATTACTCAGCTTGGATACGACGCTGAGCAGTTCAAGGAACTGCTGGAAGTGCAACACCGCTTCAGAATTGATTTACCCACTCTGGGTTCGGTTTATGTTTTAACGCCGGGGGCTGCACGAATCATGAACGCTGGCCAAGTCCCAGGCGCCTTGGTTTCAAATGAGTTGTTGAATCAGGTCATCCGGGAATGGCGGGATAAGAAGCAGGGCCGGGTTCTGGCAATCGAACGTGCAGCACGTTTAGGCGCTGTTCTAAAGGGATTGGGCTACCGTGGCATACACATCGCTGGCGTCCATCGCGGTTTTGAACTCGTTGGCCAAATCTTGGACCGGATGGCGCAAATCGAAGATCAGTGGCGAGATTTCATAGATGATTTCACGCCAACCAAGAATATGGAACACGGCTCAGGGGTAACGGAAGCCCTAAACAAATCAGGGAGGTCTTCTCAAACCGAGAAGATTTCTTTTCCGGACAGAATGCATTTCCGGCTTCTAAAGGCAGTTCATGATCGATTCTTCAATTGCGAAGCATCGTTAGCTCCGGCCCTTCGGTTGATTGCTCGTCGGCTGGGTAGACGGCCCGCCGGCCGGCTTTTGGTGCAATTGCTTGAAGATCCAATGAAAGCGCTTTTGCTCGAATGCAAACGCTGCGGAGACTGCGCGATCCAGCATGTGGCTTTTCTTTGTCCCGAATCCCAGTGTCCGAAACATATTCGCAACGGCGCTTGCGGCGGCAGCCGAAACGGCTTTTGTGAAGTGTTCCCTGAGCGGAAGTGCGTGTGGTTTAGAGCCTGGGAGCGATGGGCCGATGCAGGGCACTTGGAAGAGATGGCCTCCAAGTGCATTCCTCCCAGGCTATGGGAGCTTGATGGCGCATCGTCGTGGTTGAACTATCACCTCCAACGAGACCATCAGAGTGCTTCCGGAGAAGTCCTGCAAGCTTGCCGTTCAGCCGAGTGTAAGATCTCCTTATAGCTCGGTCTCTTCCCGCTCTAAAAGGGTCCGGCCCAGTATCTATTTATTTTATCCCACCAAATAAAATCCTGAAATGATGATTCCACCGATCACAACGCCGCTTACGATTACACAGATAAGGCGCTCCGGTTTCAATTTCAGACCCTCGCCGTTGTTCATCCTGGCCAACCCCCAGCCAATTGCAAAAAAAGCGATCACCATAAACAAGCCGTGCGTGATCCAATGGTGGCTGGTAAGGTTCTTCATCCATGTCAGCACACTGTTTTCGTTTAACTCCTTCACCACCACCAGAAGAGCGCTAACAACGCTGGTGATCGCCAACGAAACTCCAAAGGACGTCGTGTATTTGCCGATGCCTTCCATGGCACACCTCCCTTACCCTTTGCTGCCCAGCAAAGCGACTTTTACTCCGATGCCGATAATCGCCCCGGCTCCGTCTATCGCAACTCCTATTAATACGATAAGTCCCGTTACCCAGAGCACGACCTTTCGAGATGCTTTATTGATGGCTGTATTGCCGGCGGTGGCTATCGGCAAGTAGGTCGCCAGCAAAAGAAGCATGATCGCTACGTGCTCCTTCATCTCCATGAAAAAGCTGTGAGAAAATTTCCAGGGGCCCTTTAAGATTATGGCTTTATCCACGTAGTAGTAGGTCAGATACCAGTATCCGCCCACCAGATAAGCTAGCCACATGAAAACCGCAACCGCCATACTAACGGTCCGGATGCGGGCTTGGTTGGCTTCGCTTGCGTGCAGCACGTCCACGAACAACCAAACGCCTGCTACGATGCACAACATTCCGAACAGCACATGTGCCATCAAGATAACCTCGGTCATGGTATGCCTCCTTTGCTTTTCCTACGTAGCCTCCGAGCAGACAAACCGACACGGATCAGAGGCATTTGGGAAGTGCAGTGATTGAGCCCAATAAAGCATTTTGAGAAGTTCAGATAAAAGAGGAGAAAGTCGGCGAAGTAGCAGAAGGAGGTAATGATGTAGAAGCTGCACTCAATTCCGAGCGAACCCCCTTGTCAGCCGGTCGTGTGCAGGCAAATCCAGGCGGCGATGAGAGGTCGGCTTTCTTCTGTTTTGTCTATTTCTCGATGTGAAAAGGGGTCCTTTCAATTCCCATGAGAACAGTTTTGTACCTCGAAAATTTTGTCTGTCCGATATTACAGCAAAATAGTATGTATTTAACGGCGGTTGGTCAATATATCCTATGCAGATTTCCCAAGGAGATCTTGCGCCCGCTTGGCTCAACGGCCGGGCGGATGAACGCCAAAATCCTGCGTTGGACAGTGTTCTCGAAATGTGGCCACGTTGCCGAGATGGTGAAAGCGGAAGCGTTAACAGAGGAGATAAGGGAATTTTTCAGACTGTCACGCTGAGGAAGGCTCAAGTCTCTCCAAGATAACTGATAAGAGGTTCAAACAGTCTCTCGAATATGCGGACTTAATGGATTGGGCTGACGGCGATGAACCTGAACTAATCCGGTTCTGAAATTTTTCACCTTTCCTTAACGAATCCACCAAATTCATGGTAGCTGGGGCAGGGCATTAGGTCACTGCCCCAGTTCTGTTTCATCCATACAGGTTTTCAATCCACCTCATCGCCTCAACGTCAGTGACCTTTCCGAGATACCGCTGCGTGGTCGAAAGATGCGCATGCCGCATGATCACCTTGCTGACGATCTCAATTGGAGTGCCGGATCTGGAGGCGAAGGTGGCCGCGTGCCTTCGCAGGTCATGGGGACGAAGATGGATTCCGACCAAGCTGCCCGCTTTACGAACCATAATACGGGCCGCGTTGTAGCTGATCGGGAAAAGCCGTTCTTCCGGCCCTGTTCCGGACTCCTTCACGTACTCCTTGAGACGGTCTGCCACCTTCTGAGGAATGAACACCACCTCGGACTCCTTGCCACTCTTGGGACCAGGCAGGGTAATTTTCCGATCCTGAATATCCATTGACCTGATTTTCAAGACCTCTCCGACTCTCATCCCACCCCGGGCCATCAGCTCCAGCATGATCCGGTTTCGAGGCTTCATGGTGCGGAAAATGAGTTCATCCACCATGTCCTTTTCGACAATCTTCCATTGCTGGGGCGGCCGCTCTCGAAACATCTTCCTCAGCATGGCCGTGTCGCACGGGTTTTGGATGCCGGGGTCGACCGAATTCTTGAGGAAGTTGAAAAAGGCCTTGAGACAGGAATACCGGTGGCGCTTGGTGGCTGGTTTTGCGGCAGTGGAAAGCCCGGTCAGGAAGGATAGGACTTCGTCGGTGGTTATGGATTCGACATGCCTGTCACCGAACACCTCTTGGAACCGGGTGAAGATGAACTCATAGTTCTTGAGCGTATTTTTTTTTCGAGTTCATCCGGTGGTACTCCCGAAACGATTGGATTGCCTGGCTGATCTTCATACGGCACCTCCTAGTTTGGTGGGTTGACGGTGAAGGGGCACTGTCTAAGCTGGGAGTTTAGGATTACCTGACCGAAGGTGCAAGTTTTTCCGGTATTCGAATAGGTTGCGGGTTAGGCACGTAAACTCAACACCTGCGGTTTATAAAAAGCGGCACATTCATTTTGCCTTTTTGGTCTTTCTTTTAAGCGGCCACTTAATCTGAAATTCAATCTCCTCCTCTGACGCTCCGCGTTCATGTTCGATGCTGATAATGGCGGTCGGTGGTATTGAGATTTTTTCACCTGCCAAGTGAATTTCAAAGCGCTTGCTCTGTTCTATGCAGTCTGCCAACCGACGTAGTTTGGCAACGAGCTGCCTTTTGGGGTAACATTTTTCTATATCACGTTTTGGTCTATTTTTTTGCATTTCCACGTTGCAATCTCCCTTCGTACATGGCTGTGCTCCTCATCTCCCTTTTTCCGGCCAAAGTAACCTTTATCGTAAAGGCAAGTCACCCCTTTAGTATCACCGCCGCTATTTTTACATGCCATTGGTTTAACGAATTATTCGTCATTGTACTTTTTGACGTGAGGAATGCGGTTGATGGCGACTGCGTACAATGAAGCCAAAATGGCGATTGCGTGCATGTTAAAACCAAGCGCCATACCAATGGCCGCCCCGTACCAGATACTGGCAGCCGTAGTCAAATTTTGGATTTTATCTTTCTTTTCGGACTTCAAAATGATACCTGCACCTAAGAAACCGACGCCAGACACAATTTGTGCAGCAATACGGGTAGGATCCCCCTCCCCTATGGTTCGTGAGAAGAAGGCAAACATCATAGCCCCGGTGATAACCAGTGTTTGCGTGCTAATACCAGCTGGTTTACCTCTCAGTTCCCGCTCCAGGCCCACAATCATGCCACAGAACAGAGCCAGGGCAAGGTCAATAGCAAACTCAATTTCTCGCGCACCAAATATTCCATCCATCGTCTAATACTATCACATTGTTTGGAGATGCTGATAGATCGGAAACGCTCTCGGGCCTAATCCCAGTAATTTGCGCGCTAATTTTCGAATCGGTTACTTGTCCCGGCTTCCCCCGAATATTCTCAGCAGCATTAAAAAGAGATTAATGAAGTCGAGGTAAAGCTTCAGCGCTCCGAGAATGGCACCCTTGCGGACGGCACCCGCATCGATGCTTTCCGGTTGCGCCATGGCCATGTTTTTGATGTCCTGGGTGTCGTAGGCCGTGAGACCCACGAATACCAGCACGCCGATGTAGCTCACGATGGTGCTGATCGCGCTGCTTTGGATGAACAGATTGACCAGCGAGGCGACGACTATCCCGATCAGCCCCATGGTCAAGAAGCCTCCGATGGAGGTCAAATCACGCCGGGTGGTCCAGCCGCAGATGCTGCAAGCCACGAATGTCGCGGAGCAGACGAAAAACGTGCTGGTGATTGTGGATTGCACATAAGCCAGAAAAATCGAAGATAGCGTCGCTCCGTTTAATGCCGCGTAGACTATAAACAGCGCGGTTGCCGTCCCCGCCTGCATCCGGTAAATTCGCGAGCTGATGATTCAACCACGCCTCTTAGCCATTGTTTCTCGACCGCTTGATCATCTTTTCTATTTCCACAGCAACAAATACGACAGTTGAAAGCAGAATCGTTACAAAGAGTTCCCAGGCAGTGAGCGGTTCGGTCCTAAAAATGGGATTTAAAAACGGGATATAAATGGTGGCCATCTGAAGGGCGAAGGTCAGCAAGACGGCCCCGACAAGTGGTTTGTTGGTTCTCAGCTTGAAGAAAGATTCCTGCTCGGATCGAATGGCCAGCACATGTCCCATCTGACTCAAGCAGAGGACGGTGAAGACCATAGTTTGCCAGTGGGTCTGGCTGCTGTCAATGAACAAGGCCTGGGTCAGGATGGAAACGGCACCCATGAGCAGTCCGACCCAGATGATGTGGGAGCCGAGACCTTTGGCGAAAATGCTTTCCTTCGGGTCCCTGGGGGAGCGACACATGATATTCTTCTCCCCCGGCTCGGCAGCTAAGGCCAGACCGGGGACGCCGTCGGTTACCAGGTTGATCCACAAGATGTGGATCGGTAGCAGAGGAATCGGCAGACCGAGGAAGGGCGCCAGGAAAATGGCGCAGATCTCGCCCGAATTGCTGGTCATGGTGTATTTGATGAACTTGCGGATGTTGTCGAAGATGCGCCGTCCTTCCCGGACGGCCTTGACGATGGTGGCAAAATTGTCGTCCAACAGGATCATGTGGGAGGCTTCCTTGGATACATCGGTGCCGGTAATGCCCATCGCCACCCCGATATCGGCCCGTTTCAACGCCGGGGCATCGTTGACCCCGTCCCCGGTCATCGCCACAAAATGCCCCTTATCCTGTAGGGCCTTGACGATCTTGAGCTTCTGCTCCGGGGCAACCCGGGCGTATACTCGGATCTTTTCAACCTTGTCTTCGAATTCCTTCAGCGGTAGCTGCGCGAGTTCCCGGCCGGTCATGACGGCCTCGCCCTCTCCGCAGATGATCCCGACCCGTTTGGCGATCACCTCGGCCGTCAGCGGGTGGTCCCCTGTGATCATCACCGGCCGGATGCCTGCGGAACGACACGTGGCAACCGACTCCGCTGCCTCAGGCCTGGGCGGGTCCATCATACCGACGATCCCGATCAAGACCAGCCCTGTTTCCACTTGCTCCGAAGTTAGCGGATGCGGAAGAGCCTCCCAGACCCGCATAGCGAACCCCAACGTTCTCAGACCGTCGCCGGCAATCTGTTCGGCAGTCTCCAGGATTTTGGAGCGGTCGACCTCTTCCTGACCATGATCGGCAAGGGCCTTTTCGGAGCGCTCCACTATTTCCTCGGCTGCCCCCTTTGTGAAAGAAATGATCCGGCCGTTTTCCAAAGGATGAAAAGTGGTCATGAGTTTTCGGTCCGAGTCAAAGGGGATCTCGGCCAGTCTGGGGTACTTTTCATCCAATCTCTCCCGAAGGTAGCCTTTTTCTCGGCCCAAGTCGAACAGAGCTGTTTCGGTCGGATCGCCTATCACGCCACCGGATGAGTCCAGACGCGCATCATTACAAAGGGCCAACGCATTCAGCAGCAGCTCCAAGGGGTTTCTATCAGACAGCGAACCGTACGCGGCTTCCTCTTGAGACGAGGGAGGCAGTTCGTCGGACCGTTGCAGCCGCCCGCTCGTATAGACCTTTTCTACGGTCATGCGGTTCAACGTCAGGGTCCCGGTCTTGTCGGAGCAGATATAGGTAACCGACCCCAGTGTTTCCACCGCCGGCAGTTTGCGGATCAATGCCTGCTGCTTGACCAGCTTCTTAGCTCCCAGGGCCAATGAGATGGTAATGACGGCAGGTAGGGCTTCCGGAATGGCGGCCACGGCCAGAGAGATGGCGGTTAGCAGCATTAACAGGGGAGGCTCGCCCCGAAGGAGCCCGGTCACAAAAACGATAGCACAAATGGCCAGCACTGCGTAGGCAAGCTTCTGCCCGAAAGCGGCGAGCCGTTTCTGAAGCGGTGTCTGTCCTTCATCTTGCTCCTGGAGCAGGGCGGCGATCCGCCCGAGTTCCGTTCGCATGCCGGTTTCCACCACCAGACCCTGACCTCGACCATAAGTGACCATGGTGCCTTTGTAGGACATGTTTTTCCGGTCGCCGATAGACAGGTCCGCTTCCCTGAGCACCGCTGTATCCTTCTCCACCGGCACGGACTCACCTGTCAAAGCCGCTTCATCGATTCTAATCTGGACCGTTTCCATCAGACGGATATCGGCCGGCACCACATTGCCGGCTTCCAAGATCACCAGGTCTCCGGGAACAAGACGTTCTGCGGGGACCGATCCGGGCCGCCCGTCCCGAATGACAGTCGCAGAAGGAGCCGAAAGTTTTTTCAGGGCAGCCATGGCCTTTTCAGCGCGGTATTCCTGAATGAACCCAAGCACGGCATTCAGCAGCACAATCACGGCGATGGCGATGGTGTCTGCAGGATCACCTATGATTCCAGCCACAACAGCTGCAGCGATCAGCACCAAGATCATGAAATCCTTGAACTGATCAAAAAACATCATCCACAAGGATTTGTGTTTCTTCTCGATCAGTTCGTTGGGACCATAGTGCTCGAAGCGTCGACGGGCCTCTTCGGAAACAAGGCCCATATCGGATGATTGCAGTTTCTCTAAAACCTCGGTTGGGTCAATCTGATGCCAGTTGACCGGTCTGTCTCCTTTTTCACTCATGGTTTCTCCTGTCTCATTCTATGAACGGCCAATGGCTCTTCGGCCAATCTTGAACCCGACTCAGGATCACGGGACATCGACCTGTGCCCGAGTCGGCTGTATTCTCAACCTGTGAACTCCGAGACGGTTCGCTGCGATCACATCATTTTACCGCGAAATTTCTATGCTCGGCACCACAGAGAATGCAGTTAAAACGCAGATCTGGATCGCGATCAGCGTTTATGCTCTAGTATCCATAGTGAAGAAAATGTAGAAACTGGATCAGAGCCTCTACACAATTTTACAGATTTTGAGGGTTACCCTTTTTGATAAAAAGCCCATTTTACAGGCACTCGCGAAAAGAAATTTACAGTTTCTGATTGCTACACCTCTAACCAATTGCAATTATTTGATTAACGTTGGGACAGCAGGGGCTTCTGCTTAATTCCTCCCGGCTGCCAACGAAATTCCTCAACAGAATGATGAAAAGATTGAGATGCCCGAAAGATGTTGAAATATTCCATGGATTAAAAGGCTGCCACCGCCGATGAGAAATGCAAAATAGGTGATGGTAATAAAATTGGCCAGATGCCCCATCAGAATCCAAAGGCCGTCCTGCTGCAAGGACCCGATGGATAGAAACAACAACGCCAGAGCTGGTAACGTATTGCTGAAGGGGATGAGCCCGAAAGGTGCTATGAGCAAGATGGCTCCCGTGACCAGGGAAAAATTGTTGAAGGTGTCTGGAAGCCCCTCCGAGACGAACCACTTCAAACGGCAGGGGCGGGCCAATCGCTCAAGGCGATGAAAAAAAGCAAACCCCTGATGGAGACCCGCACGTAGCTTATCGGTTGGGATTCTGCGCTGCTCAATTCGTTTAGGCAACCAGAGATTGCGGCCGGCAATACGGCTGAATCCTATCAGTAGGATGACAGAACCAAACACGGTGCTCAATCCGGGTATTGACACAGGGATCATGAATGGAATGGTGAGGAAGGCAGTAATGAGCATGATACCTTCCTGCCCAAAAACGTCTCGAATGTCGGCTACATGCACCCCCTCCGACGGCAGGGCATCTATGACAGTCTTGAGTTTTGTCGAAAACGAAAGGCAACTCGCTTCCACGCAAACCTCCTGTTTGGTTCACCCATACGGGCGTGTGGTTCATATTTTTTCAATCTTGCATTCAGTGGCGTTTTTTTATGAAATTCGACGAAGTGGCCACTTGATCTGAAATTCAACCTCTTCTCCAGACATCCCGCGCTCATGTTCGATGTTGATGACAGCGTCGGGGGGTATCGAAATCCGCTCCCCTGCCACCTGAATCCGAAAACGCCTACTCTGCTCGATACAGTTGGCTATCCGGCGGAGCTTGGCAACGAACTGCTTTTTTGGATAGCCTTTCTCGATGTCGCGCTTTGATTTCTTTTTTTGGAATGTCACTGGGCAATCCCCTTTCGTTCATGGCGCAGGAAATTATCGCTACCACCTTCATGCCAATTGAAACCGGCGGAAAAAAACCGAGGCGTTTCCCGCTCATTGCTGACGCACGAGCCCTGCAATCTGGTTGACGTCGATGGTGCCGGCCTTCCGGCTGATCTGGCCGGAGTAGCGTGCATGCAGACTCCTTCCCTGATCCAGTAGCGAGGAAAATGCCTGCTTGAGCTGGTCAACGCTGATGGTGCGCCCGGCAGCGTAATACTGCTTTGCCACTTGGCCCAGTGCATAGGTGGTCGTAAAAGAGACGACAGAGCCGGTGGCCGCCCCACCCATGGCGCCGAACATGCCCCCGCCGACTTTTTTGAGCAGCCTGCCGATGAGCTTGCGCCCCATCTGTTCCACGTATTGCCCGGTGAGCCCCACGCCCAGAGTCGCCGCGAAATCTTTTATGTGACCTCGGTCAAGTTCGTAGTTGTAGGCCTTGCCGATGCGGTACACCATTTTCATCTGCATCGGAAGGATGGCCATCGATGCCAGCGATTGCGGCAGAAGCTCCAGCGCCCCATTCAGGATTGCGTAATTGAGCACCATTCTGTCCAGCTCGGCCTCATCCAGCGTGGGCTGCACGTTGGAGGTCGTTTCGACAACTGGCATTTCACCGCTACTCCCAAAGGGCATGTCGGCGATTTCTGCGGCCTCCTTTGTGAAAGCCTGAGCTTGGCCGCTATCGAGCGCAAGCGCGGTGCGCAGGCGACCGAGGAACGCTTCCTCGGGCCTGCTCAGGGCGCCGTCTGCGTCGCAGACGCACACGGCCATTTCGTAAACGAGCTGGCGCACCTCATGACTGCTGAGAGCCGCCGCGGCATCCTCCACCGTGCGCCGCTTGAGCAACACCTCCTGGTAGAGACCGGCCAGATCGAAGGTGGCGTCGGGCGCGAGGCTTTCGACAATGCCCCTGATCTGGGCGCGCTCCCGTTCGTCTTTGACCCCATCCGCGAAGGCCGCCATCAGACATATCGACATCACTGCTTTGTGTTCCGACTCGTTCATAATGCACTCTCCAATTCAAACCTTGACCAGTCTACCCTTTGCGATTGAAGCTCCGAAAAACAAGAGCGCAGGGAAGGGTAGAGGGTTGGCGCTCAAAGTTGGTAGGAAGAAAGGCAGGATGATAAACTGGCAGGTTTTCATTCTTTTACCTCCGCTGTGCTGCGCATTGCAGGTAAAAGAAAAGACCTCTACCCGCTGCGCAAATGGCATTGGATAAAGGTCTGGCATTTCCCGATAAAATTACGGGGCTCCACCTCCGGGTGTTTTTAGTCACCGGAATGTCGAAGGATGGACTACCGGCAATTTGTCCGGTAGATGCTACTCCCCTCCATCAGTGATATTGAAGATAGTGTACAATTGCTCTGAATGTCAAGCGTTTAATGAGGCTTGAAGACCGCAGTCTCAAACTCGCGCCTGATTACCGGCATTGCATAAGCATATCACAGAAAATTTACTTCCAGGCAAGTTGCGTTGGTGACAGCACAGGCCACCATCAGGTTTCTGAAAACGTGAGGTTGACAACATACATCACAGGCAACGGTTGCCCAAGGCGCTCCAATTCGGAATTGAAACGAATTGGCCGATTCGTGTAAGACTTTTCCTGATTCTGATCGCGCAGACCCCGCGCCGATGGCCATAAATTAATCGTGAAATAAAGGGGACGTTGTTGACTTCGATTACTTATATCTGATTAGGTCTTGAGGGACGCCCCTGTTTTCATGCGTTGCAATCGAGCTATACGATGGACGGGATGGGAGCAGGCGCTTCAACCAGCCTATGGAGCGATCAAATTCACCTCAGAAACGCGACCGGCTTTGTGCAACAAAGACCTGTCGAAAGTTGCGAATCCCGCGGCGTTTCCGCTGGAGAACAAATGAA
>Ga0209285_10000618_pt1 | contig 11757 bp, 10 predicted proteins | sample PPLLak3March2015_2_FD_187249 | JGI IMG/M metagenome (GOLD analysis project Ga0209285, IMG submission 187249) | Freshwater sediment microbial communities from Prairie Pothole Lake near Jamestown, North Dakota, USA - PPLs Lake P8 Core (3) Depth... | ecosystem: Environmental > Aquatic > Freshwater... | reverse complement strand
GATCGCCTTTCTGGTCGACAAGTCTTCTCATAACCTGTATGTGATAAAGAAGGGGAAGATTGTCGATACTATCAAGTGCGAACTTGGGTACAATTCGACGAATCAAAAAAAAATGTCCGGCGACGGAGCTACTCCGGAAGGTATGTACAAAGTCATTGAGGTGAAGAAGTACAGCAAATATTACAAGGCGTTGCTGCTTGATTATCCGAATGCTTCGGATCGAGAGCGATTCAGGAAAAACAAGGCGGCCGGTATTATTCCCGGAGATGCCAAAATCGGAAGCCTGATCGAAATTCACGGCAATGGCGGTGAAAACCGCGATTGGACCGACGGCTGCGTTGCGGTCACCGACCGGGATATGGATCGTATCATGAAATTGGCTGTTGTCGGGACGCCCGTGACGATCATTAGATTCTGGGATAAAGCGCAATGAAAAACGCCGTTTACATTGCCATCGCGGCGGTCCTGCTGCTTTTAATGATAACCCTGGGAACTTATCAATTTAAAGGTGATTATAGCAGCGGGCTGACTTTATCGTCTGAGCTGGTCCCGGAAGGAGGGACCTTGAGTTTAAATGAACCATCCGATTCGGTGGTCCCTCCCGATTTTCTGAAAATGAAGCCGATTCAACCGCGCCAGCCGTACATCGTAATCGATTGCTATTGCAATAAGCTGTATTTACGGACGGCCGATTCGGTTTTGCTCGAGGCCGACTGTTCCACCGGTTCCGGGGCCGGTTTGTACGATACCGTATCGGGAAGAAACTGGCAATTCCATACGCCCAAAGGGGTTTTTACCGTCCATACCAAGCTCCCCAATCCCTGGTGGCGCAAGCCGGACTGGGCATTCGTGGAGGAGGGAATCCCTATCCCCAGGGTGGAAAGCGAACGTCTGGATAATAACATGATGGGGGACTATGCCATCGGGTTCGGCGACGGATATTTCATTCACGGTACGATTTACGAACGCCTGCTGGGGATCGCCGTCACGCACGGGTGTGTCAGATTATCGGCCGATAAGCTTCGAGAGCTGTACCATCGAATCGGAATCGGAACGAGAATCTATGTATATTAGGCGACATATTCGAATCGGGAGAATCGTTTCCCGGGGATTGCGTCTTTTTTTACTGATATTTCTATGTTTGCTTTGTTTCGGATGTGGCGGCGGAAGCGAGCAGGCCGATCCGACGAATGACACCGCGACCTCCATAAAGGAGATTGAAAAAAGGCTGGCTCTTTCCGGTCATGTATACTTGATCTTTGATTTCAATCAAATGGAAGTATCCATAAAGCTGTTCGGAGCGGCGGTTCGCGACTGCAAATTCGAATGCGATAGTGCGGCCCTGGATGAATGGAAATCGTCACTTGTCTCGAAGCCCATTATCGAGGATTCCGTCATTTCCTTTCATCTTTCATCGGCGAAGGCGATGGTAGGCGAGAGAGAATTGGCGATCGTTGCGGAGGTGTCCCAGGTAAGCCGGGAAGAAATCCAGCGGTTCATGCCCGAAGAAATGGTCCTATATTTTGGTCAGGGACGTCGGATACTGATTAAGACCGATGCGGAAGGAACCCCTGTTTCGAGGCTTGCCAATTTGGGCAACTGGTTCAGGGAATCGGCCGATGCCGTTTTGGGACGAGCTGACATAGAATTGAGAATGAGCGGTCCCGATGCCATGGCGCTTTACGGGGTGGTTCGGGAAGTTCCGAAGATAATAATCAAACCGTAGAATTCCGCAGAAGCTTCCCGAAATTTCAAAGGCGGGGTTCTTGGAATCCCGCCTTCTTTATGCGTAATGAGTCAGACGGTTAATTTAACCGAGAGATTCGTTTGGAGAACCCTGCTTAATAGCCCCTTTGCGATAAGCCCGATACAGCATGTCGACTCCGGCCCAGATAATGAAAACCGGCCAGTAATCCCGAAACAGCCTCCAGACCGAAACATGCGCGTAGCCGAGATTATCCATCAGAAAAATCAGGCCGATAATGACCAGTATTATTCCGCCAATCAGACTTCCTCTATTCATCCATACTTCCCTTCTTCCTTAGTTGTTAAATACGGAGAATTCCGTCGCCGGTTTCCAAATCCGTTTAATCCTGTCTCTATTACATTAAAATTCTTGACAGAAAGGGGCCGGGACTATTTCTTGTTGCGGTTTTTGCCCGGAATTTCGAAATAGTCGGATAAGGAGGAATCATGCCGAGATCGTTTTGCGAAATAACGGATTGCACCCGCGAAGAGGTCCAGGAAATATTCAACCTCTGCGCCAAGATGAAAAGCGGAAAAATCGCCCCGAAACCCCTTGAGGGAAAGGCGGTTGCCTGTGTCTTTACGAAACCGTCGCTGCGGACGAGGGTCTCCTTTGAAGTGGGCATCAACGAACTGGGGGGAAAATCGCTTTATATTACGGATAACGAAATCTCCATCGGCAAGCGGGAATCGGTCCATGATGTCGCCAAGGTCCTTTCACGGTATGTCGGCATGATTATGATCAGGACCTTCTCTCACAGCGATGTCACCGGATTGGCCAAGTACGCCGATGTTCCGGTCGTCAACGGACTGACCGACCTGGTTCACCCCTGCCAGATCATGGGAGACTATTTCACTATTCTGGAACATAAGAAAAAAGAGAAATACTCCATCGCCTACTTGGGCGACGGCAATAATATCACAAATTCCTGGCTGAATCTGGCCTCCCTTATCCCCATGGATCTGCGGATCGGCACTGATCCCTCGACTCCTCCCGATAAAACCATCCTGGAACGCTGCAAGGCCGCCGGCAAGAGCCAGGTGACCATAACCGACGATCCGATTAAGGCGGTTAAAGGGGCGGATGTTATCTATACCGATGTCTGGGCGTCAATGGGACAGAAGGACAAGCTGAACGAAAAAATAGCGGTTCTCAAGAAATTCCAGGTAAACAACGAGCTGGTTTCGCATGCCGATAAAGACTGTCTGGTAATGCATTGTCTTCCGGCGGAACGGGGACGTGAGATCACCGACGAGGTGATGGATGGCCGGCATTCGGTGGTCTTCGATGAGGCCGAAAACCGGCTTCATATCCAGAAAGCCATTATGACCTTCTTGATGGAACACAATAAATAATCAGTGATACTTTTTGGGTGTTTGATAGGACTCCCGGACCGACCGGGAGTTTTTTTATTCGTTGACTTGGGGGCGGGTATCGGTAAATTTAATTGATGAAAGAAATCGCCAAATATTCCGGCTGTTTTGTCTGCGGCGACCGCAATGAATACGGCCTGAAAGCCAGATTTTTCTTCGAAAACGGAAAAGCTTACACGGAATGTGTCGCAGAACGTCACTATGAAGGATACAAGAATATCCATCATGGAGGAATCACGGCGACACTTCTGGATGAGGTTATGATCAAGGCCCTTCTGGCCAATGACATTTTCGCCATGACGGTCGAGATGACGGTCAAATTCCACAAACTGGTTGAAACCGGCCAAAAATTATTGTTTTCCGGCGAAATGTCCGAGAAAAAAAGCCGCCTCTATTTAACGACGGGGGAAGTCCGCCTCGAAAACGGAGAATTGGTGGCTTCGGCGACCGGCAAATACCTCGAAGTGAAGAGCGACGTAAAGGCGAAACTTCTGGATTCTCTGGAACGTTAGTACTACATAGTTCGATTCTTTCTTAGCTGAATATAAATATCTATTATGACGAAAACTCAATTCAAATGAGGTGGGGAGCATGCGAGCGATAATAGGACTTTGGGCCATATTATTGGTTTTCCCTCTGGTTTCGGCGACCGCGGGAGACCTGTACATTCTGAAAATTGATAATCCGAAACAACTGGAATATGTCAAAGAGAATATCGAATTCGCATACGGTAACATTAATGGCAAATTCCTGGCGGATTTGACTCCATTTCAGGCCGAATTACTTCGAGCCGGTGGGGTGACACCGGAATTGATTCTCAGCGATTTTAACCCATCTCGAACGGCCGTGGTCTGCAGAGTTAATTCTTCTGTAGCTCCGGTAGCGGAACTGGCTCAATCAGTATACCGGGACGGTGAGAATTTCATCGTTGCCGGGACTTCAGCTGAAATGGAATCGCTTCGGAAAAGCGGCTATTCGGTGGTATCGCTCGAAGGCAAGCGAACGCCATTTTTCTATCATTCCGAAATTACCGCGAAGGAATACCTCGACAGCTATCCCTCGGATACCCTGGCGAATTTGATTGTCGAAGATTCGCTGTATTCCTACGACACCCGGCTTGAAGCTTTCCGGACCCGTTATATCCATACCGATTCCATTATTGCGGCCCGCGACTGGATAGTAGCTAAATTCCAGGAATTCGGTTACGCCGAAGTCTACTACGATATCTTTTATTATAATGGGACCCCCTGTCATAATGTCATTTGCGTTAAGCCCGGAACGGCCGAACCGGATAAGGTCATTGTAATCGGGGGTCACTACGATTCCATTAATTCGCAAACCAACCCCATGATCTTTGCGCCGGGGGCCGACGACAACGGATCGGGAACTGCCGCAACTCTGGAATTAGCGCGAATATTGAGTCTTGTTGAGACCCGCAAGACTGTAATTTTTATCGCTTTCTCCGCCGAAGAGGTAGGGCTGATTGGGTCGAATTACGCCGCGTCCAACCTTTATTACGATGGAACCGATATCGAATGCATGCTGAATTTCGACATGGTGGCCTATACCAATGATGCCACCGACGATGTGATAGTCTACAGCGGTCCGTTTCGGGGATACGCTCAGGCCGTGATGGATGCATATACCCGTCTGGGAGAATTGGTTCCGGTTTATGGCGGTTCGGCACAGAATTCCGATCATGCCTCTTTCGTCAATTATGGCTTTCATGCCGCCTATATCGAAGAAGGGGATTTTAACACTCCCGGATGGCATACCGATATCGATATCAGCACCCGTCTGGATTTTCCATACTTCGCCAGTCTGGTCCGTGGGGCCGCTGCGGCCGTTGGATATGTCGATAATGCTGCCGCCATCACTCATATCGATAATATATATGACGTCGGAGACGGACAAGGACTGATGGTCAACTGGGGAGAAAACATCCCCGGATACAGCTACCAGGTTTTGTACGGAACATCCTCGGGGCAATACCCCGTTACCCTTGATGTCCCCGCCGGGCAGAGCCATTTGTTTGTTAACGGACTGACCACCGGGCAATTGTACTATTTTGCCGTGAGGGGGATAACCCCGCAGGGTTACGGGCCGATTTCTTACGATGAAAAAAGCGAATGCCCCCTGGTTGTACCGCGGGCGCCGAAGAATTTCATGGCCGAGCCTGATTCGGCCAAGGTCAGCCTGCACTGGAGCCCCAATATCGAGCTCGATTTCGACCACTACTATATTAACCGGCGTCCGGAGGCAGGGGGAGACTGGGAAGTTATCGCCGACGCTGTCATAGATACTTTCTATCTGGATTTAGCCGCCTTACCGCAGACCCTGTACGAATATACGGTCGTTGCCGTAGACGGCAGTGCCAATGAATCCGCTCCTTCGGTAATCGGAACCGCTGCAGCCGCCACCTTTGATGGCGGCGTGCTCCTGGTCGATGAATACGATTCCGGCGTGCCATCGGAATTGCAGAATGTGGCAGCTTTTTATGAGGAGTTGTTCGACGGCATCGATTATACCAAAGAGCAGTTGAGCGGCTATTCGGATAATTTGGAGCTTACCCGATCGATCGCCGGACAGTACAATTACATCTTCTGGATGGACGACGACTGGAATTACAATCTCTTTTCTTATTCGCAGGATTCCGTGGATTGGTTTCTCGGGTTTCAAACCGCCTTCTGCCTGTCCGGATATGAGACGATTTATTATCTGACCGGGCAGGTTCCTCAGTTTCCCGGCGATTTTGCTTATGATCATTTCGGTATCAGACAGCTCCTTTATATCCCGAACGCCGATTTTGTCGGCGCTCACGGTCAGGGAGGATGGCCCGATGTGACCGTAAATCCTCTGTCTGACCTGGGGCCGAGGCTCCCCTCGGTTTCGCTTCTGGATCATCTTCCGAACGCAGAGGTCATCTATACGTATGATGCATTTTCTAATGATCCGGCAAGAGAAGGGCATCCCGTCGGAGTGGCATTCGATAATGGAACCTCCAGAGCGATTGCCCTGACCTTTCCGCTGTATTTTCTCGATGTCGCCACGGCGCATCAATTTATATTGAAAGCGCTGTCCTACTTTGCGGGGGAAGAAAATTATGTCCCGGGAGACTGTAATGAAGACGGCATTATAAACGTCCTCGATATATTATTCCTGGTTAATTACAAGTTCAAAGAAGGGCCTGCTCCGGTACATCTGAACTCCGCCGATGTAAACGGAGATTGCATAATCGATGTTTTGGATATCCTCTATTTGATCAATTTTAAATTCAAGAATGGTCCGGAACTTCTTATGGGCTGTGTGCAGTGAAAGGGATTACCGGAACCGGTCAATCCTGAAGGCCTTTGCATAACCGGTGATAAAGGCGCGATTCCGAGCAGATATAGCCGATTATTAAGTCTATAAGCGGCAACGCATTCGCAAATCTCCTGAATATTCCGGCGGCCGCTTCTTTCGGCATCGCTTTTGCTCAGACCTCATTAAGATTTTCTATGATTTTAAGAGGACTATTGAAATGGCCCCCAAATTTAGAATAATTCGGACAGCCCAAATCCTCCCGCTTATGGCGTTCGACGAGGAAAAAGTTTCATATCTGATTCAGAATATCGCAGAATCGGAATCGATCAGTATTCCCATCCCCTTGATGGAGGTCGCTGATAATTTCTATTTGCTGCTTCAGGATAGCGCCATCCTGGAAGCGGCTGCAAGGCTGGGAATAACGGCTCTTCCGGCCCAGGTTTCGATAAGGAAAAGTAAAACTGCGGTGTTCGGAGAAATATATGCCGAGGGCTTTACGAACGACTTAATAGTCCGATTTACTTCGGAATTCCCCCGGGATACCATGGTCCTCACGTCGCGAAAAGACATCAGGGTGTATGAAGAATATGATATACTTGCAATCAACGTCAATGGCGATTCCGATAGTTTCCTGGCCTTCAGACGCGGTCGCGAAGGCCATTTCAGCCGCCTCTTGCTGGAATTCCTGGATTTCATCGGAAAGCATTGCCGCTATACGCAATCGATTTATAACGGAACGTTCCCAACCGCGAATCTCAAACAGCCCCGTTATTGGAGCCGGTTAAGACTGGAAAATATGAGCATCGATAGCCTGATATCCGCCGGGCAGCAAGGGACCTTGTTTCCCGCCAATATGCTTCATTTCGATTCTGGCTACAGAATTATCGGGGTCGATTTTCCGGTCGCAATCCTGAATGAAAAGGTCCCCGTTAAAGAAAAAGAAAAATTCCTGAAAGATCTGATCAGTTTCCGCTTCCGGACCTGCCACCCCGAATTCATCGGGAGCGGAGTCTTCCTCCTCAATACTCCCCTGAGAAAATAGTTGTTCCGATTCCGGCTGGGACATAGATTATGTCCCATGCTGGAAATCGAACGAGCTCTATGCCTGGAATGCGGCGGATGCGTGCCGCTGTGTCCCGTGGATGCACTATTCTTGTCGTTCGATCATGTCGTGGTCGATTTCAACTTGTGCATCATGTGCGGCATTTGCGTCAATTTCTGTCCGGTAGGTGCGATCGAGGAAAGCGATGCGGTCAAAGTATGATGTCATCGTAATCGGGGCCGGGCCCGCCGGTTCTGTGGCCGCCCATGAAGCCGCTGTCGCGGGAGCGTCGGTGCTTCTTCTGGAGAAGCACAAACGGCCCGGGATCCCGCTCTGCTGTGCCGAAGCGGTTTCCGGACCTTCGATAGGGAAATATCTATCTATTCCGCAGAATTGGATTTCGACCAGGGTCGGGCGGGTGAAATTGGTGGCCCCCGACGGATCGGCAGGAGTAATAAAACACCCCGATGCCGGATATGTGCTTGACCGGAAAATATTCGATTATGAGCTGGCCCGGCGCGCCGTTTCGGCCGGATGCGAGCTGGAATGTGAAGCCATCGGAACGGGATTGGCAGGCGAAGATGGCAAATACCATTCGATAGATGTTTTGAAGCCTGACGGATCCGGCGTTAAGGTTGAAGCGGATATTTTTATTGCAGCCGATGGGGTGGAATCGAAGATAGCCCGCGAGGCAGGCATCGATAACCTGATTGAATCGAAAGATATTGAGTCGCTTCTTCAGTACCGGGTCGAGGGAATAAACGTTGAGCCGGATATGGTGGAGTTTCATATCGGCAATAAGATCGCTCCGCACGGATATATCTGGGTTTTTCCGAAATCGGCAACCAGCGCCAATGTCGGGTTGGGCATAGCGGCGACTCTCGAAAAGGGGAGTAATACTTCAGTTCGTCTGGATCGATTTCTGGAGGGACGCTTCGGAGGTTCGTATAAAATCACCGAAAAATATTGCGGAATGGTCCCCAGATACCAGGGCGTGGACAAATTCCGGGCCGGTAATTTACTGGTTGTCGGCGATGCGGCCCGGGCGGTCGATTCCCTTTCGGGAGCGGGAATTGTAAATGCCGTTATGTCCGGGATCTTCGCCGGGCGGGCCGCCGCGGCTTTTGCAGCTGAAAAGGGAATGAAAGAAGAAGAATTGCATCGGCTTTATCCCGGTAAATTCCTTGAAATAAAAGGCGAGGAATTGGAGCGGTACGCCCGCTACCGCACTGCCTATAACAAACTCAACGATGAAGATTTAAATGAAATCGTAAGTTTTGTCGGGGATTATTTCGGTGACAAGACCGTAACCAGCCTGAATATCCTGAAGATAATGGCCAACTTAATAGCCAAACGGCCGAAGCTTATTCGTTTGGCAAGATATTTATTATGAATAAGATTCGGCCGTTTAATTGGCAAGACTACGTGCGAACGCGGTCATTCTGGACTTTGCCCGCGCCGCTTTATTTCTATGGATGATTTTCCCCTTGAGCGCCTTGTCAATGATGCTGTAAATATCATTCAGCCGTTTTTCGGCTTCCGCCTTATTGGTCAAGCCCTGGAATTCCTTGAAGGCTCCCTTCAGGTTCGACCGCAGGGCGCGATTGCGCAGTCTGGCTTCGGCCGAGGTTTTCATCCGTTTTTTGCAAGATTTGTGTTGCGGCAAGTTTATTCCTTTCAATTTCTCTTTTTTTTTAAGTCCTCAAATATATATAATATACGCTGATTGTCAATGGAAAATAAACCCGCTTCGTCACTGGTATCATCGGCCGGGAAAGTCTCTCTGGCCACCGCTTTTTCGCGGGTTTTGGGGCTTATCCGCGAACAGGTAACGGCATATTTCTTCGGCGCCGGAATGGCCACCGATGCCTTTATCGCGGCTTTCAGGGTCCCCAACCTGCTTCGCGACCTTTTCGCCGAAGGGGCCTTGTCTTCGGCATTTATCCCCGTTTTCAAAGAAAAGATGGTTACCGAAGGAAAGGAATCCGCCTTCCGCCTGGCCAATGTTATAATCTCCATTCTGATTCTCGTGGTCGGGGCGGTGGTTTCAATCGGAATCCTCCTGTCTCCCGAGATTATCTACCTTACGGCACACGGTTTTACCGACGACCCTGAGAAGTTTATTCTGACTGTTTCCTTAACCCGGCTAATGTTCGTTTACCTGCTATTGGTTTCGATTTCAGCGGTGGTTATGGGGATTTTGAATTCGGTAGGGAGATTCGGAGTCCCGGCAATGTCTCCGGCCTTTTTCAATCTCGGGATGATCATGGCTCCGGTGGTTTTGATAGAATATTTCGGGGTACCGATTTACTCCCTGGCGATAGGGGTCCTGATAGGGGGGGTCGGGCAATTGGTTTTTCAATTGCCGTCGCTGTTTAAAACCGGATTCCGATTTTCCCTGACTGTCGATTTCAAGAGCAAGGGATTGAGGCGAATCGTCAAATTGATTGCTCCGATGATCATGGGGCTGTCGGCCTCCCGAATCAACATCGTTATCAATACCCTGCTGGCGTCGCTTTTGGTGGAAGGTGCCATTTCTTATTTGAACTATTCCTACCGGCTGATGCACTTTCCCCTGGGAGTATTCGCGGTCGCCCTGGGGACGGTGGTGCTTCCGAAGATTTCCGAGGATGCCGCCCGGAAAGATATCAGGCAGATGGTGTCCACCTATGATGAGGCTCTGGGGTTAACCATGTTTCTGGTGATTCCATCGGCGGTGTATCTGGCCGGTTTCGGCGAGGATCTGGTCCGCTTGATTTATCAGCGGGGAGCGTTCGGCGATGATGCCTCGGTGCAAACGGGGCGGGCGCTGTATCATTATGCCTACGGTCTGATCGGCTTTGCCGGGGTCAGGGTGATTGCTCCGGTGTACTATGCCATGGGGGATTCGAGGCGGCCGATGTACTATTCGATTATCTCGGTATTGATTAATGTGATCTTGAATTTCGCCTTCATAGAATTCTGGGGATTCGCCGGGCTGGCCGCGGCGACTTCCGTTGCGGGACTGGCCAATTTCGGGATGCTGGGATTCTTTGTCCGCAGAAAAGTTCCGGAAATTTCTTATAGAAGTATTGCCATCAGGACTATTAAGATTACGCTGGCGGCAGTTGCCGCCTGTCTGGCTGTGAAATATTCGGGGGTGGATAGTCTGTTCGAACAGTCGAATATCTGGAGCAAGACCGGGTCAGTCCTGCTTCAACTGGGAGGAATGTCTTTAATTTACTTGGGTCTTTGCTTTCTGCTTCGAATCGAAGACTTCAATAATATAAAGGACTTTCTCCGGTACCGGGGGAAGTCGAATGGATCCTGATTTTACCCGGAAACTCCCGGCAGTATGTACCCTGATTGCGATTTGTGCCGGAATCGTTGCGGCCGACCTCCTTTCGCTTCCTCTCTGGATTTATTTTATAACGTTAATCGCGGCTTTTCCCCTGACTCTGGCCCTTTATCTGAAAAATAAGCCGACGGCCGCCGCAATTGCCGGATTGACTGTCATCGCCTCCTTTGCCGGATTTATGTTTACTCTGAATTATCAGACCTCCCCTCCGAAACATATCATACATCTTGCCGACGACGGGAATAAGTACACTCTTTACTGCACCATTGATGACTGGCCGATTCTGGCCGAACACCGGACTATTTTGTATTGCCGAGTCGATTCGGTCGGCGGCGATGATAAACAACGCGAATCGATGGGCCGGATACTGCTCAATATCGGACGGGAAACGACGGCGCTGCAATACGGCGACCGGATATATTTCGATTCGTACGTTTATTCCATCAAGGGGGGAAAGAATCCTTCCGGTTACGACTATCGCCGGCATTTGAATCTCAAGGGGATTGCCGCATCCTGCTATCTTCCTCATGAATATTCGCTGCAGAGCGACCGGCGCGGCCGGGGTCATCCGATGAATGTCATCGATGATATCCGCGCGTACATTATAAACACCTTCAATGAAACGCTCGATAAGCGGGCCGCCGCCGTGGCCTCAGGGTTTCTGATCGGGGAGACTCGTGATATCCCGTCCGATATCTATCAGTATTTCCGGGATACGGGAACCCTGCATTTGCTGGCCGTATCCGGATCGAATGTCTGGCTGGTCCTGCTGGTTTTTCTGGTTATTCTGAAGGCCTCCCCCTGGTCGCAGGTCACCAGGACCATAATCCTTATCGGAGTAGTGGTGCTCTTTTCTTTCTTGTCGTACAATCAGCCCTCCGTGGTGCGGGCGTCTGTGATGGCGATATTGGTCCTGATCGGAAGAGCCGCCGAACGCAAGCTGGAGCTGAATAAT
>Ga0209285_10000616_pt1 | contig 11770 bp, 8 predicted proteins | sample PPLLak3March2015_2_FD_187249 | JGI IMG/M metagenome (GOLD analysis project Ga0209285, IMG submission 187249) | Freshwater sediment microbial communities from Prairie Pothole Lake near Jamestown, North Dakota, USA - PPLs Lake P8 Core (3) Depth... | ecosystem: Environmental > Aquatic > Freshwater... | reverse complement strand
ACGTCGCGTGGGACATGGGTAGCTACCAGTGGCTGCTGGAAGAAGGCGCGGACTTCGAGAGCATCCACCCGTCGCTGCAGCGCCAGGCCATCCTGAACATGGCCTACGGCCTGTACGAGGTCTTGCCTGGCCGCATCTACCAGGTGCGCGGCTATGACCTCGCCAACATCACCTTCATCAAGGGCGACACGGGCTGGATCATCTTCGACCCGCTGACCGCCGCGGAGACCGCGCGCGCAGCCCTCGAATTCATCAACGAGCAGCTGGGCAAGCGGCCGGTGGTCGGCGTCGTCTACTCGCACTCGCACGGAGACCACTTTGGGGGCGTGCGTGGGGTGGTGGACGAGGCAGACGTGGCGAGCGGCAAGGTGATGCTCATCGCGGCCGAGGGCTTCATGGACGCGGCGATCTCCGAGAACGTGTTCGCCGGCACCGCCATGAACCGCCGGATGCAGTGGCAGTACGCGGTGCTGCTGCCGCGCGACCCGCACGGCCATGTCGACCAGTCGATCGGCAAGAACGTCGCGGCCGGAAGCCCCGGTCTGATCGCACCAAACCGCATCATCTCGAAGGACTTCGAGGAAATCACCCTCGACGGCGTGACGATGGTATTCCAGAACGCGCCGGACACCGAGGCGCCGGTGCAGTTGAACACCTACTTTCCGCAGTTCAGGGCGTTCTGGGCGGCGGAGATCGTCACCGGCACGATCCACAACATCTACACGACCCGGGGTGCCGCGGTGCGCAACGCGCACAACTGGTCGAAGGTGATCAACGAGGCGCTGTACAAGTTCGGCCAGGAGGCCGAGGTCATGTTCGCCTCGCACAGCTGGCCGCGCTGGGGCAACGATCGCATCCAGGAGGTGATGCGCGCGCAGCGTGATGCTTACGCCAACCTCAACAACCAGACCCTGCACTACGTCAACCGGGGCGTGACGATCAACGAAATCCACAACGTCTACGAGGTGCCAAAAAGCCTGCAGCAGCAGTGGGCCGTGCGCAGCTATCACGGCGACGTGCGGAACAACGTGCGTGGGGTGGTGAACCGCTTCCTCGGCCACTTCGACGGCAACCCGGTCAACCTGATCCCGCTGTCGCCGAAGGACTCGGCACCGCTGTACGTCGAAATGATGGGCGGATCGCCGAACATCATCGCCAAGGGCCAGGAGTTGATCGCACAGGGCAAGTACCTGCACGCAAGCGAAATCCTCGACAAACTTGTGTTCGCCGAACCGCAGAACCAGGACGCGCGCCGCCTGCTGGCTGACGCCTACGAGCAGCTCGGCTACCAGGCCGAGAGTACCAGCGTGCGCAACACCTTCCTGCAGGGCGCCTTCGAACTTCGCAACGGACTGCCCGGCGGCGTGCCGGTCCGCTCCGCCGTCCCGGACGTCGTGCGGGGGATGTCGACCGAGCAATGGCTCGACTTCGTCGGCATCAGCATGGACCCGACGAAGGCCGACGGAATGCGCTTCGTCATCAATCTGGCGACGCCGGACAACGGTGAGAAGTTCATCATCGAGATGAGCAACGCGACGCTTACCACCATCAAGGGTTTCCAGGCTCCGAAGCCGGACCTCACGGTCACGGTGGACCGCGCCGACCTCAACCTGGTGATGATGGGGCAGGCTTCGTTCGACGACCTGATCGCTGCCGGCAAGGCCAAATTCTGCGGCAATCGGACCGGTTTCGACCAGCTGCGCTCGATCCTCGTGCCGTTCACGCCGGACTTCGAGATCCTGCCCGGCACGGCGCCCCAGCAGCACGCCAACCCACCGAAGCCGTTCGAGGTGCTCCAGCAGATCGATTTCGATCACGACTGATCAGCGACTGAACGCCGAAAAGAGAGAAGCGTGTTGAAGCAACAGCGATGCCGACCTGGCCATGCCCGAATGGCCAGCACCTGCCGCTCGAGGAAATGCGACCCGGCCCGCCAGCGTCGCAAACTGCGTGAGTGACATTCCATGCTCACGCAGATCAAACGCTTCTTCGACCGCAATCTACTTCCCGGCGCCACCGGGGCGGGTGATGCGGAGCACGCGCTGCGTCTTGCGGTCGGGGCCCTGCTGCTCGAAGTCGTGCGCCTGGATGGCGAGGTCCGCGCCGAGGAAAGGGAAGCGGTCGAGACCGCGGTTCTCGGCCACTTCGACTTGAGCGCCGAAGAGGCGGAGGCGCTGCTAAAACTGGCGGAGGACGAGCGTCGCGATGCGACGGATTATTTCCAGTTCACCTCGCTCATCAACCGTCATTACTCGCCGGAGCGCAAGATCGAACTGATCGAACGGTTATGGTCGATCGCCTACTCCGACGCGACCCTGCATCCCTACGAGGAGCACCTCGTTCGCAAGATCGCCGACCTGCTGTACGTCGCGCACAACGACTTCATCGCGGCGAAATTGCGCGCTCGACCCTGACATCCTGACACTCCACCCGGGCCGACCAATGGCATTGCATGTCGGCCCGCTCACGCTCAGCGGCAGAATCCGCTCCCTGCCGCCGCGAGTTCAGTCGTCGCAGAGGATTTCCACGCGCCGGATGGCAGCCTGGGTCTGCGCGTCGGTTTCGGCCTCGAGCAGCCGTTCCTTGGCTGCCAGACAGCGTTCCGCTGCCGACGAGAGCTGGTTCTGGATATCGGCATCGACCGCGTTCCCTGCCACTGCCTCACACAGCGCATTGGAGACTCACCGAACATTCGCCGTACCGCTTGCCTGCCTGCTCGACGTTGATACAGTCCCCTCCCCTGATCTCGGTCTGGTCGGTGACCACCTGGATTCGCGTCCCCGGAGAGGCCTCGACGGTGAACCGCATGCCATTGCGACTACCCTGCGCCGACGACGCGATGGTGCCACCCGCCGTGGCGCCAATAGGATCATGTGCGTGCCCTGCGCGACGAACGCTGACCGCTAGAGGTGGCTGCGTAACCCAGGATGCCGCCCACGGCAACGCCACGGCCGGCTTAAATGGTCATCGACTGTCCGGCACGCTGGGCATGACCGGTGGAGGCGACCAGCAGCAGGACCAGAATTGCAGCCCCCGAACCACGTTCGATTCGAGACTCGTTCGTTTCATTTGCAGCTTCCTCCCTGACTACTGGTTCTCCAGTGTCCAGGACCCTCACCGCGGGGACGTGACATCAGCATCATGAACACAACGAAGGCACTCGCCGCCGCGGCGAGATGCTTGAGCGTATGCCCGCTGACAGTATTGCCAAAAAGATTGAAAACCTGCGCATCGAGAAATTCCATTATTTTGGACAATGCGTACCAGGCGAATATCAGCAGGAGATAGCGGTTCGAGACGTAGCGGTGCCGGGGGAAGAGCCATGCGACGAGGGGGAAGAGGATGAGCGGGTAGAACTGGACAAACCCGTAGAAGCGAAGGTCACCCCGCCCGAGCCGTTCGGTGACATGCCAGTACAGCAGGCTCGCGAGACCGAGAAGCACCAGCACCAGCAGCAGCCAGCCGTTTCCTGTCCGCGCGTGAATCCGGTCGGCGACGACCGCCGCCGCAAGCGCCATGAAAGCGATCGACATGGGCAAGCGGTCCCAAAGCAGGCGCTCCGTCGATGGCGCCAGGTGGTACCAGGCCGACCCCAGACTCACCAGGGCGACGCCGGCGAAGAAGGCGAGATAGGGGCGCGCGTCGCAAGCGCGCACGAACAGCACGTGCCTGCGCGCTCCCGCTACTGCGATCAGACCAAGCATGCCGACCAGCGCGAAGCCGGCATTCGACACCACATCATTGAAGTTGGGGATGCCGAAGAAAGTGCGCGTATCGGCGAATAGATGGTAGGCAGGATCCTGCGCGATCGGGTCGAGTAACAGTAGGCCGGCCAGCCCGGCCAGCATAAGCGCGAGCAGGATCGCGACGCGCCGGCCGAAAGAAAGATCCTTTGGAGTCTGCATGATCGGATTGTCGCGGGCGGTCGGATAGAGCGGGACGGTTCCCTCGATTATCAGGGCTGATGCCATCCCCGGCGGGACCCGATCGGCCTCAGTCTGTCGCCCCCCGCGCCGCCTGCGGCACTAATGACTGACGCCTGCGACACACGCGCCTCCACCGCCACCCGACAGGGCCAGCCGGGCCTTGGTCCTCCACAGGCCAGCCCGGGCGCCCCCCGGCCGGTCCTTACTCGCCCGCCGGGCTCGCCGTCAGCACCCGTTCGCCGTCGGCACGATGGACGTCCAGCATCCCCCGCACGATCTTCCAGGTCGTGGCGCTCTGAAGCGCACGCAGGAACTCCTGTTCCTGGGCCATCAAACCCTCCTCGCAGGCCATGCGCGTCGTCGCCAGCGGCTGGATGGCGAGCGCGTTGCCCTGCGCCTTGAACGAGCCGTGAAAGCGATTGCAGCCGCTGCTGCCCGAAACCTGCCCATCCCGGAACATCACGGTGAGGTGGCTGCCGACTTTCGGGCCGACCACGGCCTGTCGCCCGTTGTTGTAACCCGTCACCTCCCATTCAACGCCCTCGAGCCGCGGTGGCGCCTCGCGCTCGAACCGCAGGGCCTCGCCCCCGCCTTGCGGCGTCAGGGTCAGTTCGTTGCCGGCGACGGCCATCCGCAAGGCCCCTGAAAACGATCTCAGGAAAAGGTTCTCGATCGACATCGCCGGTTCCGGGCAGGCCATCATGGTGGCACCCAGCATCCCGAGCTCGAGCCTCTCGCCCTTCTGCGCGTACGACCCGAAGAACTGGTTGCAGCCGGCGAAGCCGTGCACGCGACCGCCTTCAAAATTCACCGTGACCGCGTTTCGTCCCTGAGCGGCCGGCAAGTTTGCACCCGGCAAGCCGGTCAGGCGCCAGCTCGTGTTGTCCAGGGTCGCCGCAGCGGCCGGCGCCTCGGCCAGGCGACAGCAGCCGGCATGATGCGTCCCGTCCGGCAGCGAGACATTGACCGAATAGGGATGCACCGTGCCCGACATGTTGTCGCTGCACGCGCCCTGCCGCACAAAGGCCACCAGTTCGCCGCCGCCGGGCATCGCTGCCCGACCGCGCCAGACCGATTCCTTGCGCGGCGACAGCGTGCTGGCAGCGCCGACATAGTCTTGTGCCGAAGGACAATCCGGCGTCGAGAAGCGCGCCTTTCCCGCCTCGGTGAGATCGAGGCGCCAGAACGGCTCGGTTCCGAAGCAGATCAGCGGCGGCTCCTGAACCATGGACGCGGTGGCCGGCGCAGCCAGGACGATGAACGCCAGTGAGCAAAGGATTCGTTTCATATCGATATCACCTCGTGTCAAAAGTGGGACCGGCGATCGGGTCGATCGTGTCTCCACACAGTAAAAACAACTCGCGGCAAACAGCCCTCATCAGTATGAAGGCCACTGCCTCCAAAACCACCCTCCGCCGTCGCCATCATGACGCCGCGCCGCCGACACGCGAAACCACCGGACGGCACGCGGCGCACGCACCGGTTCGAAGCGCGGCTAATGCTCCAGTCCGTCGTTGTACTTCAAGTCGCCTTTCGCATCGAGCACCGCCGGGACGGCCATGGCCGGCGGCATCAGGCGGCTTCGATCGAGCACGCTATCGAGCTCGGCCAGCGGTTCGCCGCCTTTCGCCGGCGCACCCTTGCCGAGCACGAAATCGGCGAGTTCGCTCCGCGTCACGTCGACGTGACGCGCACCGCGGGAGGCGACGGGCGATATCACGAGCACGCTGTTGCGCAGTTCGACCCGCCTGATCTGCGGGTCGCCCTCCGCCGCGAGGGTGAAGACCAGCCGCTGGCCCTCGGCCTTGCGCGGGTCGACGAGGTAGCGGACGAACTGCAGGTTCTGGTCCACCGAGACGGCCACCAGCCGCTCGGGGCGCGGCGTGCTGAGAAACGTGCGGATCCCGTCCATCGTCTGCGGCTGTCCCTGCACGAGGAGCTTGCCCTCCAGCTGCAGCGCCTCGGTGATGTAAAAGCCCCGCGCGTTGGCCGAGTCGGTACGCTGGCCGAGGGCGCGGGCCGCCGCTGCGCGAGCCTTCCGCGCGGCCGCGTCGGTCGGATCGAGCTTCAGCAGCAGCGAGGTGAGCTTGATGCCCCAGCGCCAGTTCGCGAGGCCGCCGTCGGCCACCGCCTTCGTGGCCATCTTTTCCACCGCTGCGCGGCCGCCCATCGCCTGCACCGTGCGCTCGGCTTCTTCCCGCACCGCGAGCGGGTTGATGTCGTAGACGTCGCCGTCGAACCAGCCAACGTTGCCGTTGTAGACCTGCCGGACGTGACTCTCGACCTGCCCGTAGCCCTCACGCGCTTCGCGCAGGTTGCGCGGCATGTAGATCGTCTCCGCCGCCTCGCGGGGACCGAGGCCGCTGGCGATCAGGCGCAGCGCCTGGTCGTGGATCAGCTGCACCGAGTCGACGGAGCGCTCCAGCGCCTCCCGCACGACCTTTTCGCCCCGCAGTGTCGGATTGTGGATGTCCAGCAGGATCTCGGCGTTCTTGGCCTCGACCCAGCGCGCGTCGTTGACCAGCATCTCGGGATCCCGGAAGGCGCCGCCGCGCAGCGTATAGATGTTGAAGATGGTGTCGATGACGAGGAAGTTGGTCACCATCAGCCGGCGCTGCGGGAAGTAGAACGCAACGCTGTCCATCGTGTCCGTACGCATCGGCGCGACCTGGATGGGCTCGCCGGCGATGACCACGTCGACGACCTTGCCGTCCGGGAACAGCTTTGTCGGCGGCTTGTAGCTCGACACCAGCAGGAATTTTTCAGGCGTGAAGGTGAGCGCGTTCGGGAACGCGTCAGGGCCTGTCGCCGGATGGAACACGCCGAACTGCGCGGTCGCGCGCGACATGAGATAGCCACCGATGACGCTGACCCCGCCGGAGGCGATTCGGTTGCGGTCCAGGTGCTCGTGCCCCCAGATCTCGGTGCCCTCGTCCAGCCACGCGCCGGTGCCGTCGGCGTAGTGCCAGTGGGTCAGCAGAATCGCGGCAACCTTGATTTTCCTGCCGACCGCGCTCTCGAGCGTCTTGCGCATTTCCGCGGCGGTCTGGGTGGAGTCGCCGGTATCGACGATGATCCACCCGTTCGGCGCGTCGATGGCGTAGCTGGCTGCAATACCCCAGCCGCGCAGGGCATACACGCCCTTGGCGACCGGCTCGGCAATTTTCGTTTCCGTTGCGCCCATCCGTGGGTTGACGCTGAGCGCCGTGGGGGTGGTGATCGAGCCGTTGGGCCCGGTAACGGTCTCAGTGGTCAGCGACTGGCTGTGCCAGGAACGTTCCGCCTGTTCCGCCGGCGCCCCGGCGAATGATGACTGGGCATGCCCTAAGGAGCATGTGCCGACCGCGAGCGCGAATACCGCGTAGGCGATCCTGATGGTCTGATGTTTCATGACTTGGTTTCCTCCGTTCTGCGCAACATTACAGGGTCACTCCCGACCGGGCGAATGCCTGGCCTTGCCCGAAGACTGGCAGGTTCACGACAGCACCCATCGCCTGGCCCAGCAGAGACTATCCGCCTAGTGCTCGAAGTCGTTGCCGGCCTTCATTCCCTTCAGCACGGACTCCACCGCGCCGGGCGGCATCAGGTGGCTGCGATCGAGCACGCGGTCGAGCTGGCTCAGCGCATCCGCGGTCGACGGCGAGCGCGTCCCGAGCACGAAGGCGGCGAGCTCCTGTCGCGTGAGTGCGAGGTGCGTCGGCGCCGCGGCGTCCGCGTCGGTGATCACGAGCACGCCGTTGCGCAGCTCGAGCCGCCGGATGCGCGAGTCGCCTTCGACGGCGAGAGTTAACGTCTGGCGCAGCCCCTCGGCCTTGCGTGGATCCACGAAGTAACGCACGAACTGCAGGTTCTCGTCCACGGATGCCGCGACGAGCCCCTGCGCCGTGGGCGTCCCGAGGAAGCGGCGAATCGCGTCGAGCGTCAGCGGCTGGCCCTTGACCTTCATTCCGCCTTCGATCTGCAGGGCCTCCGTCAGGTAGAAGCCGCGCGCGTTAGCCGATGAAGTGCGCTGTCCGAGTTGCCGCGCCGCCGCCGCGCGGAGCGTACGCGCCTCGGCGTCGGCCGGATCGAGTTCCAACAGCAGGGACGTCAGCCTTAGAGTCCATCGCCAGTTGGCGAGCCCGCCCTGGGTATTGGCGCCCACAGCGGCCTTCCGAACGGCGGCCGGACCGCCCATCATCTCAACGGTGCGCGCCGCTTCCTCGTTCCCGGACAGGGGGTTGATGTCGTAGACGTCGCCGCCGAACCAGCCAAGCGTGCCGTTGAAGACCTGCCGGACGTGGCTCTCGACCTGTCCGTAGTTCTCCCAGTCACCACGCAGGTTGCCCGGCATGTACACCTGTTCGGCCGCCTGTCGTCCATCCCGGCCGTGCGCGACCATGCGCAGCGTCTGGTCGTGGATCAGCTGCACTCCGTCGACGGCGCGCTGGACGGCGTCGCGCACCTCTTCCTTACCCTTGAGAGTGGGGCCATGGATGTCGAGCAGGATCTCGGCGTTCTTCGACTCCATCCAGCGCGCGTCCTGGAGGAACACCGACGGATTACGAAACGGTCCGCCGCGCAGCGTGTACACGTTGAAGATGCCGCCCGGCACCATGAAGTTGATCGCGATCATGCGCTTGCGCGGAAAATAGAAGCCGACGCTGTCGCTCGTGTCCGAGCGGGCGGGGGCGACCTGCACCGGCTCGCCCGCGACGACGAGATCGACGACGCGCCCGTCCGGGAAGAGCCGCGTGGGCGGCTGGTAGCTGGACCCGGCCAGCAGCTTCTCCGGCGGGAAGCCGAGCATGTTCGGAAACGCGTCCGGCCCGCTCCGCGGATGGAACACGCCGAACTGGGCGGCCGCTCGTGCCTGGTAGGTGCCGCTCAGGACACTGATGCCACTCGAGGTATTGCGGTTGCGGTCCAGGTGCTCGTGTCCCCAGACCTCCGCGCCCTCGTCAAGCCACGCACCGATGCCGTTGCCGTAGTGCCAGTGGGTCAGGAGGATCGCGGCCACCTTGATCTTTCGGCCGAGCGTCTCCTCGAGCAGGGCGCGCATCTCCGCCGCGGCCTCCGTGTAATCGCCGGTGTCGACGATGATCCAGCCGTCCGGAGCCTCGATCGCGAAGACGCTGCCGAGTCCCCAGCCGCGCATTGCGTACACGCCGTCGGTGACCTGTTCGACGCGCCTCGTGTTGCCGATGCCCCACTTGTCGTTGGCCAGCAGCGCGGCGTGCGTCGTCACCGCGCCGTTCGGACCGACCACGGTTTCGCTGCGCAGGGACGGGCTGTGCCAGCAACGTTCCGCCTGCTCCGCCGGCGCCCCGGCGGACGAGGTCTCGGCGTATCCGAAGGATGATGTGGTGATCGCGAGAACTGCGACTGCGCGGGCGATCATGATGGTCTGGTGTTTCATCTTGAAGTTCCTCCCTGTGAAGCTGCTGGCGTCCGCGCCCCTTCGCGCCCTGAGGCGGCGAAGTAAGGGCCTGATTGCCGCTGGCGTCGCCGCGAAGCTCGGCGTCGCGCTTGCGGCGAAAGCCTTGGCACATTCTGGCGTTTCCGCCTTGCCGGCGGGTCGTTCCCTTGAAGCGGCGCTGGCGAGCGGTGCGCCTGCCAGTCTACACAACGCGCCGCCAGGCGGGATTAAGTTTTCTTGAAAACCACCGGCAGGGCGAAGCGATCTGCCATGCCCTGGACAAGCCCCCGTCCTGGCGGCGCCAGGTTCCGGAGAATGTCGTTCTTCGCCTCTCGTGGAGCACAGGAAACAGGCTTGCAACGCGGGACGCATCGCCGCCGGCGGCACACCGGAACTAGGGGCAGATCTACGGCAGGCTCACGCCATGAGCCTGCCCGCCGCGCTACTGGATTCGTTGACGGATTCAGGAGAACGCCATGACCGACCATTCCCCCGACGCCGCCCACCTCGACGCGCTCGCGCCCCGCGCCGAGGCCGGCGACGGCGCCGCCGCCTTCGAACTCGGCAAGCTTTGCCGCGAGGGCGAGCACGTCCCGCTGGACTTCAGGGCTGCGTTATATCCGGCTGCGGTGGCGAACATCCCCTCTTGCGGCTCGACGCAAACCGGAATGGATACCGGCTGTTCCGGCCTCGGACCATGCGAAGAAGAGCCCATGACGAGCAGGCAGCACAGCGCCAGTATGGTCAACTAGCGAGAACCCGGCGATCGAGGCCCCGCAGGCAAGGGATGGCCATCACGCGCGGCGAGCTGTGCAAGCCCGACCATAGCGGCGCGCCGCTTCACCGGTTTCAGAAGCGTGCGTTGAAGGTCGCACCGAACAGAGGTGCCGGGTCGAAATCGTCCTCGACCAAATCGCCGCCGGTCGCGTCCTCGAGTCGCAGCTGGCCGCCGGTGACGATGCCGGCGTAGAGGTTGAGCGACGTGCGCTCGTCGAAGGCATGCGTGGCGCGCAGGAACACTGGCACCCCGCGTTCCTCGCCGATGCCGTTCGGCACGGCGCCAGTCTCGCTCAGGCGGAAGCGCGTGCTTCGCCATGCTGCCCCGATGCCGAAGTTCCAGCTGCCGTCCAAGCGGTAGTCGAGCTCGAGGCCCGCGGGTCCGGTGGGGCCGGCGGTCAGCGGGTTCGTCAGGCGCCAGCGGTCGTTGATCCGCCAGTCGATCAGCAGGACGGGAAAAAGGCTGCTGTCCTCGATGCGGTCGTAGGCACCGATGCCGAAGCCGATGCGGTTGCCGCCCTCGAAGCGGCGGGTGGCGGAGAGGATGCCACCCCAAGTGAAGGCTTCCCCGGTATCGGCGCCGTTCTCGCGAAACCAGTCGACCGAGGGCACGAAGCCGATGCTCCAGGCCGGATCGATGCCGAACGACAGGGGAATGGCCACGCCGAAGCGCTGCACGACCTGCCATGGCGCGGCCCCGGCGAAGGCCAAGGGGTTGGAAAACGAATAATCGGTGTAGTCGTAGTTGAGCGACAGCCCGGCACGGTTGCCGTTGCCGAGGCTGCCCGAGAAGCCGGCGCGCAGCAGCGTGCCCCAGGCGCTGTAATCGCCACCGCCGTCGAGGTCGGCAGTGCCCTGGTAGACGGGCGTGAAGGAGACGAAGGGCCGCCAGGCGGACTCCTGGGCATGGGCACCCCCCGGCGTCGCCAGCGTCAGAACGAGCGCGGTCAGTTTGCCGCAATGCGTGAGGAAAGGTTTCATGAGGAGCTCCTGGACTGCCACATCGTCACCCACCGGAAGGCGAGGTGCACTGGCTCGATTATCCCGCAGCAGCAGGCACCCGGACCCTTCCTGACCCGCAACCGCTGCCCTGCCCGGCCTACCCGTTGGCAGATTTGCAACAGGCGTTGCACTGGTGCGACTCGACATCGGCCAGCCCGAACCGCCGCCGCACCCGCTAGCCTTCGCGGAACAGCCCGATCGCCTCGTCCAGTCGATGCACGCCGTGCACCGTCATGCCGGCGATCTTCTGCTTCGGCAGGTTGCCCGCCGGCACGAAGGCCTGGGTGAAGCCGAGCTTGGCGGCTTCCTTGAGGCGTTCCTGACCGCGCTGCACGGGGCGGATTTCGCCGGCGAGGCCGACCTCGCCGAACATCACCAGCTTGTCTGGCAGCGGCTTGGAACGCAGCGACGAGACGATCGCGGCAAGCACCGCGAGGTCGGCGGCGGGCTCGCTGATCTTCACCCCGCCGACGGCGTTGACGAACACGTCCTGGTCGAAGCAGGCGATGCCGGCGTGGCGGTGCAGAACCGCCAGCAGCATCGCAAGGCGGTTCTGTTCCAGGCCTACCGACAGCCGGCGCGGGGTCGGCGCGTGGCTGGAATCCACCAGCGCCTGGATCTCCACCAGCAGCGGCCGCGTGCCTTCCTGCGTCACCAGCACGCAGGA
>Ga0209285_10000609_pt1 | contig 11838 bp, 7 predicted proteins | sample PPLLak3March2015_2_FD_187249 | JGI IMG/M metagenome (GOLD analysis project Ga0209285, IMG submission 187249) | Freshwater sediment microbial communities from Prairie Pothole Lake near Jamestown, North Dakota, USA - PPLs Lake P8 Core (3) Depth... | ecosystem: Environmental > Aquatic > Freshwater... | reverse complement strand
CGCCCGGAGTTTTCACGTGGACGTCGCGCTGAGGGAATGGGATTTCGATGCCCGCCTTCTTGAACGCTTCGAAAATGGCGAAATAGAGATTGCTTTTGACCACCCGCTCGGCATATAGGCGCACGTCGATGCACACCACCAAATCAAAGTTGAGCGAACTGTCGGCGAATTCCGAGAAAATAACGCGTGGATTTTCGTGCTTGTAAACCATGGGTTCCTTGGCGGCTACTTCCAGCAGAATCCGCTCGATCTGTCGCGGGTCCGATTCATAGGAGGCCCCTACCGGAAGCGAAATCCAGATCGTAGGAGAGGACAGGGTGTAATTGATGATGGTGTTGGACACCAGGTTGGAGTTGGGCAAGAGGTATTCGACGTTGCCCCGCGTGCGTATTCGGGTTGAAAGGGGATGGATGTCCGTGATCATGCCGACAGCCTCCTCGACCTTAATCCAATCGCCCTTCCGGACCTTGCCACCAAAAATGATAATGAAACCGGAGATCAGGTTGGCCGCCATGCTCTGGAGGCCGAGGCCGATGCCGACCCCGATGGCGCCGGCAAACACTAGCAGGAAACCGAAATCAACCCCCACCGTGTCGAGGGCGATCAGTATGCCCACTCCGAAGAAGGCCAGCCGGATGATCGTGTTGACGGCATAGCCGGTGCCCTGCTCAATTCCGATGGCCGGATACGCCTTGTAGTCCAGGAAGGCCTGCAGCATGCGGGACATGAAGATGAAGAAGAGCAGGATGAGCAGGGCCTTGAGGATGATCCAGAAGCTCAGGGACGTCTGCCCGACCTTCAGCACAGGAAATGAGAAAACGCGTTCGATCGGGTTCAGGAGGCCGAGCATGTTCAGCAGCAGGGCGGCGGTGCCCACCGCCGCCGCGTAGCCCATGAAGGCCTTGGCGGAGTCGACCAGGAACTGACCCCGTTCGTCATCGACCGGTACCTTGGAGGACCAGCGCTCCAGTCCGACCCGCAGCGCATGGTAGGACAGGGCCAGAAGGAGTAAGGCGCCCACCGTCAACCAGATGTTCACCAGCAGCACCCGTCCGAATTGCCGAAAGCCGAAAGACCACAGCAGGGCGAGCAGGAAGGAAATCCCGATCAGCGGAAGATAGAATCTCCTGAGAATTCCGACGTAGTTTTGGTAGCTGCGGTACGGAAGATCGGGCAGAAACGACAAAATGGCGCGTTTGTTAAGCATCAGCAGGAGAAAAAGACAAACCACCGAAACCGTGATGGCAAACTGCAGGAACGCCAGAACGTCCCTCCGGAAATGAAACGCCTCCGCTCCCATGAACAAGGCGATGCAGCCTGCTCCGTAAAGCATCAGGAGCCGGACGAGGGAGAAGATCTTGCGCCCGTGCGCCTTCGTTACCTGAAAGAGCCCCGCCGTCAGCAGCTCCCGGAAAAAGCCGATCGCCAGGGCGGCCAAGGACCAGAGCACCAACAGCCGCCTCAGGAGCACGAACCAGGCGGCTTGAAAGCTGATCAGCGAGTTGATCAGTGCGTAGATTCCATAAAGGATCAGGGGGATGGCGGCCGCCACGACCACGCGCAGGGCAGCCAGACCGAAGGGATAGGCGGCATCCGGAATGCGGTGCCGGACGGGAGCGAGCGCGGCCTCGATCCGGCGCATCACGCGCGCCCGGCCCATGAGGCTGTAAAGCACCGCGGATATGAACGTGAGCACCACGAGTGATCCCGCCAGGCCCAGCACCCGGCCCTGCGCCAGCACCAGTCGAATCCATTCGGGCGACCTCAGGGGCAGTTCCAGCCCCCATGTGTAGAGATAGTCGATGGTCTGCAGGTCCCACCCAAGGTTTGAGCGAAGGAAAAGGGTGCGAGCCTGTTTCTGGATCTCCTCCTTGACCCCGGCGGCTTCCTTGACGATGGCCTTGCCCATGTCCTCGGAAATGGAAATGGCGGGCGGCTCTTGGTCGCCGGCGGCGTTCTTGGTTTCGGCGGCAAACAGACCGGCTGACCCGCCGGCGAAGAGAAGCCAAACCAGAAAAAAGAAGAAACATCGATGCGCGTTGATCAGGCGGGTTGGTTCGGACAAATTAGATCCTCTAGAGATGGTCCGGGCGAAGTTGGTGGTAGCGATCGGCTGCCGATCAAGCCCTCTCTCGCGGGAGGTGCCTCCTGCCGGCGCCGTTCTGCGTATGCGTTCATGCTAAGAGATCGTCGCGAAAAAGGCAAGTTTTTCCTCGGGCGGAGTGACCTTTGCGGACCGGATAAACCTGGCGTTCAGCGCTTCGCCCGATAAAACAGGGCCATCCCGCCGGCAATGAGCCCCATCCCCTCGATGTGAAACCCGTGGATCGATTCGTCCAGCAGCCAGACCGAGAGCAGCGAGGCGAACACCGGGATCAGATTGATGAACAGTCCGGCGCGGTTGGGGCCCACCCGATCCACTCCTTTGTTCCAGCAGAAATAAGCGACGATCGACGGAAATAGCGCCACGTACAGAAGGCTGAAAACGATGTCCCGGTCGAGTGCAAAGGGGCCGACGACCGCCAGCTCCGCCAGGTAAACGGGGAAGAGCCCGGCGGCGCCGAGGGCAAACGTGGCGGTCAGAAAGCTCAACGCATGGATGGCGGGTCGCCGCCGCAGCAGGGCCGAGTAGAGACCATAAAACAGCACGGCGATGACCATGAGCAGGTCGCCCTGCACGAAGGACAGGGTGAGAAGGGATCTCAGATCTCCCCTCAGCACGATCAGGCCCGCCCCGACCAAACACAGCAGCACGCCCGCCGTCTGGCGGCCCGTCACGCTTTCCCCGTATAAAAGACGGCTCAGCAGGACGATGACGGCCGGCATGGTGGTCTGGATCAGCGCGCCGTTGATGGCCGTGGTGGTGTGGACGGCGGTGTAGAGCAGGGTGTTGAAGCTCGAGATGCCCAGGACGGCCAGCAGGAACAGCCGCTTCCAGCGCCGCGAGATCTCCTGCCAGTCCAGGGCGACGTGGCGCAGGGTAAACGGCAGGATCAGCAGCAGAGCCAATGTCCAACGCCAGAAAGCGAAGGCGACCGGCGGGATGAGATCGGCCACCCCCCGCGCCAGAACAATGTTGCCCGCCCAGCACAGGGGGGCGACGCAGAGAACCAGGTAGGGTATGACGCTTTCGACGAACCTCCGGTGGGGTTGGTTGATCATCCTGCTAGATGCGGGTTGCTGGAGCCAGCACGATGCGGGCGTCGGCGACCACGCAATGCTCCGACGAGCAGAACACCGGGTTCAGGTCGATGGAATCGATCCGGTCACCGAGCGCCATGACCAGTTCCGAGAATCCCAGCACGGTTTCGATCAGCTTGGACCGGTTGACGGCGGGAGCGCCGCGATAGCCGGTGAGAAGCCGGCTGCCGCGCAGGCAGGTCAGCATCGACTGAACGTCGGACGCTTTGAGCGGTGCCATGCGCGTGGCCGTGTCCTTGTAGATTTCAACGGCGGTGCCGCCGATCCCGAGAAGGACCACCGGGCCGAACTGGAAATCCAGCTTGGCGCCGACGATGAGCTCGTGTCCCGACAGCATTTCCGCAACGATGACCCCCTCGAAGCCCGGCAACCGGCTGAAGCGTTCATACGCGTCCGTGAGATACCGGCTGTCCGCAATTCCCGGCTGGACCCCCTTGACATCGGATTTGTGCAGAATCTGCGGCGACACCACTTTGGCCGCGACCGGATAGCCGATCTCCGCGGCGGCCGCGAGCGCATCCGGCAAAGACCTGGCCCAGGTGAACCGCGGGACGCGCACGCCGGCCATTCCCAGCAGACGCAGGGCCTCCGGCTCCAAAACCCAGCCGTGCGGCCGGGCCGCTTCAATGATGCCAACCAGATCCGGGCTCAACATGGCCTGCACCTCCGCATAGCTTCCATCATGAAGGCCGCCCCGTCGATCGAGGAGGCCACGGGGACGTTGTTGAGTTCGAAGCCTTCGATCAGGATGCGGTATTTCTCGACGTGCGGCACATAGGCCACCAGCGGTTTGCCGCTTTGCTGGTGGACGTAGCTCAGCCGGGCGCCGAGGTCGGAGCTGATTCCCGGGGAGTAGGGCAGCAGCAGGAGCAGGACGGCGTCCACTTCGGCGGCCTCGCTGAGCACGGTGAGGGCCGCCACGAAGTCGTCGTCGACGGCGCTGCCCGTTAGGTCAACCGGGTTTTCCAGCGAAGCGATGTCCCGGACGTTGGCGGACAGGCCGGCGCGCAGCTCGCCCTTGACGGTTTCCGAAAGACGCGGGACGTGCAGCCCCAGGTCGGCGCAGATGTCGGAGGCAAGGGCGCCGTGGCCGCCGCTCACCGTGATAATGCCGACGCGGCCCTCGATCGCACGCGGATAATGACTGAGGGATTCGCAGAAGCAGGTCAACTCAAACTCATTGCGGGCTTCGACGATGCCGTGCTGGGCCAATACGTCCGAAAATACTTGATAATCGCCGGCCAGGGAGGCGGTATGGCTGCTTACCGCGCGGCTGCCTGCGGTCGTCTTGCCGGCTTTGAGAACGATGACGGGTTTAGGGATTGCGGCCGCCAGCTCCACGAAAGCCCGGCCCTCGTTGCGGCCGAAGCCTTCCACGTAAAACGCGATCACCCGGGTCTCCGGATCGGCCGCGAGGTGGCGCAGCAGGTCGAGTTCGCGGATCAGGGCTTTGTTGCCGATGCTGACCGCCAGCGACAGCCCCAGGCCCTGCTCGGTGAACTTCACCATCTGGTCCACCAGGACCCCGCCGCTCTGGCTCACGAAACCGACGTGGCCCGGGTTGGGCCGGACCAATCGTTCCCCCGGCAGGAAAAAAGTGTCGAAATGCCCCGGCGCATAGATGCCGAGGCAGTTAGGCCCGATGAAGGGAAAATCCGCCTCGCGGGCCATGGCCGTAATTTCTTCCTGGAGGTCGGTGCGGCCGATTTCGGCAAAACCGCCGGAGACGATCACCGCGCCGCCCACCTTCCGGCGGATGCACTGGGAGAGCGTCTCGGGCACGTGGTCCGCGCGCACCGCGATCACGGCCAGGTCGACCGGTCCGGGGATTTCGTCCATCGAGCGGTAGACCCGGTCGCGTTTGAAGGCTCCGCCTTTGGGATTGACCGGGTAGACCTTGACGGGATAGCGCAGGTGGATTTTGTTGTAAATGACGTTGGCGGGATGCCGCTCGTTGGATAGCGACACCCCGGCCACCGCGATGGTCTTGGGTTTGAAAAGCGGCGTGAAGTTCACCGGTCCCCTCCTCTGTCCTTACCGATCGAGGGCTCTCTCCAAGGGCGATGGGTTTGATAGGAAGCTGCCACTTGGGCCGCGCATGATCTCACTGCGCCGGGACCAGCCGAAGCAGCCGGTCGCCGCCCGGGCGGCCGGGACCGTAGGCGTCCGTGTCGGAGGTGATCACGTAAACCGATCCGTCCATTCCCTGCGCCACGTCCCGCAGACGACCAAAGGCATTTTTCAGCAGATGCTCTTGCCCCACCACTTTCGGGCCGTCGAGCTTCAACCGCACGAGCATTTTGCCGGTCAGGTTCGTGAAAAAGAAGTCCCCCCGCCATGCCGGGATGGCTTCGCCGGTGTAGAACATGCATCCGGCCGGGGCGATGGCCGGCGTGTACTCCGCCAGGGGTGCGACGGTACCCTCACGGATTTCGCGGTGGTGCACGAGCGGCCAACCGTAGTTGGCACCGGCGACGATCAGATTCACCTCGTCTCCGCCCCCGGGGGCGTCATTCCACGAAGGGCCGTGCTCGGTTTGAAAGATCAGGCCGGTTCCAGGCTGCACGGCCATGCCCTGGGAGTTGCGGTTGCCGTAGGAGAATATCTCGGGACGGGCGTTTTTTCGCCCTACCAACGGGTTGTCCGCCGGAACCGTACCGTCGTCGTTCAGGCGCAGGGTTTTGCCGTTGAGATCCATCAGATTCTGGGCGCGCCCACCTTCTCCGCGCTCGCCCAGGGTGATGTAGAGCGTGCGGTCAAGCCCGAAGCGGATACGGCTGCCGAAATGCTTGGGCTTGTCGCTGCCGGGGAAGCCCGCAAAAACGACCTGCATGTCCTTCAGACTTCCGGGGGTCTCCACCCAGCGCGCCACCCGAGTCATCAACCCTTGGCCGGAATCCACCGTGTAGCTGAGATAGACCATGCGATTGCTGCGGTAGTCCGGATGCAGGGCCATGTCCAGCAGGCCGCCTTGTCCCTGGTATGCGACCGGCGGCAGCCCTGCCACCGGGGTGGCGGAAAGCACCCCGTTCTGAACCATCCGCAGCCGGCCCGGCCTTTCAGTGATGAACAACCGTCCGTCTGGCGTCGGGACGACGGCCCAGGGGCTCTCCAGGCCCTCCGCGACGATTTCCACCCGAAAGGAGCCCGACGTGGGTTCCAAAAACGGAATGTCCGCGGGGGCCAGCCGGGATCGGAGCCAGGCGGCCAAATCGTAGGACTCGGCGGGAGAAACCCATCCCGCGGCCAGGCCGAATGCGAAGCAGGCCAGCAGCGGCTTGAACCGGATCATGATACTGGACATAGACCCTCACGGGCTCGTAAACGGCCATTCAGAAACGCTTGGTTTCGGTTAGGGTCTACCACAGAAACGACTACCGCCGCAACGAGATTGGTTTTGCGTCGCGGGTGTGATAAGACAGCTGCATTGGCGTGATTCGAGCCGATGAGCCTCAACTTGCCGCGGCTTGCAATTTGGAGAAGCGCCAGACCCAAGGCGCGCGGATACAATGGACGACCAGGCGGTGGATTCTCCGCTGCACCATCATTTGAAGACTCTCCGGGCGGAGCTGCCCCGGCTCGCGGATTTGCTGAAGCTGGAGGCCGGGCCGGAGCTCGCTTCTTGGTGCAAGATCGTGGACCTGCGGCTGCTGACCCGGTTCGATCCCCGGTTCCCGCTGGTCGCCGCGATTTGCGGCGGCGGGTCTGCGGGCAAGTCCACCCTTTTCAATTCGCTGGTCGACGGGCGGTTTGCGCCCACCGGCGGGCGGGCAGGCATGAACCGGCGGGTATTGTTCTCCGTCCCCGAGCGCATGGCGGAACAGACCCGGCTCATCGCCTCCCTGCTGGAGCCTTTTGCGGCAAATCCTGAGCCGCTTAAGAACCCGGAGGACCTTCTGCGGCCCGGTGGCCCGCTTTTTCTCAAGACCCGGCCGGGGGGCTTTGATCTGGTCCTCATGGACACCCCGGACTTCGATACGGGTGCGGGTGGGCAGTATGCCAACCGCCCGAGCGCCCAAGGCGCCCTCGAGGCCGCCGATCTACTGATCTACGTCTTCACCAATTCCAACTACAACAATCGCGACAACACTGATTTCATCGCCCGCATGCTCACCGGCATCGGCCGGCGCAAGTGCTTCCTGGTGTACCGCTGCTACCCGAGTTTTACGTCCGACGAGGTGACCGAACATGCCATGACCGTGGCGCGGAACATTTACGGTGCGGACGCCGCGCGCTATGTGCTGGGAATCTTCCGCGCCGACGAGGACAACCAGATTGCCGCCGGGGAACGCTTCATCGCCCTGCGGCCGGTGCTTCCGCCGGACCGTTCCTTTGCAGAGACCCTCAACGGGCTCGACGTCCAGCGGCTGCGCCGCGAGCTGCACGCGGCCACTTTGAGCGACGTCCTGCGCGACGCCCGTGCTACCCTGGCCCGCGCGCGAAGCTCTCTGGAAGACCTGCGCGGCTATGCCGCCGGCCTGCGCGAGCTTCAGAACGGATGCCTCCAGGAGGCGCTGCGCTATTTCCCGATGGACCGGTTGATGCGGCGATTCGCCAAAATCTGGGCGACCAGCGACCCGCCGGCGGTCAGGCTCATGCGGCGCACCGGCAGTCTGATCGAGTTTCCCCTTAAGGCCGTGATCGGAGCGGCCGGATGGGCCCGGGAGAAGTTCTCGGGCGAGCCGCCTCCGGAAAAATTCTCCGAATCGTTTGCGCGCAAACTGGAGGAGAACCTCGTCAGCTCCGTCACCACCCTGCACCAGCAGCTGCTGAGCCCGGTGGTCTCCTGGTCGGCGGCCCGCCGGGCATTCGCTGCCGATGGTGACCGGAAGCCCTCGGTCGGCAGTGCCTCCCGCCCGGTCAACGCCCATCCGGTGGCGGGGCCGGCGCAGGACCGGCTGCGGCATAAGGACTTTCATTCCATGCTGCAAGCCGTTCTCGTGCACCAAGCGGAGATCGGCGACATCGGCGGCGATATGGAGCGTGAGCTGCGCGGGTTGGTCGATCATTTCCGGAGCCGGATGGGCTGGTGGGACCGGGTCGGCCAGACCTTCTGGGCCTTCCTGAACGTGCTGCCGGCCGCGGCCGCCGTTACCTACGTGCTGTCGACCGGCGATCCCGTCGGCGGCACCGCCATCAAGGTCAAGCTGGCCGGTCTCTTCGGCTTGAAGGATCTTTACGCGCTGGTGGCCATCCCCGTCACCCGCGGCATGAAGAAAGCCGATCAGAAGCAGCTTCAGGCCATGCTCGGCCCCATTGCGCAGACCTGGTTCCGCCACAAGCTGAAAAAGGTTGAGAGGCTGTTCGAGCAGGAAGTCTCCGGCGAATTGCTGCAAACCGTGGACCAGGCCGGAGCCGAGGCCGAGCGGGCCATTTGCACCGCGGAAGAAGCCATCGCATCGGCCGCGGAAGGAGTCGTGCCGTGAAGCCGCTGGAACTCCAGCAGGCGGCGCTCCAGGCCGTCGGGCGCATCGAGGGCCTCTGCGCCGAGCTCGACCTGCTGAAAGCGCGGCTGGACGCGGTGCCCCTGTGGCGTCCCGCCGCCGGTCTGGCCCGGCAATGCGGCGAAGCGCTCAAGATGATCCGCGGGATCGGCGTACGTCTGGAACGCAACCTGGTGGTAACCGTCATCGGGCCGTCCGGCTCCGGCAAATCCACGCTGGTCAATGCGCTGGCGGGAGGCGATGACGTGTCGGCAGCCGGCCGCCAACGGCCGACCACGGGCAAGCTGATCGTGCTGGGATCCGGGGGCGAGGATGCCGCCGTGCTGGCGCGCGGCCTGGGCGAAAGTTCCGTCGAGGTCAAGGCGGTGTCCGCGCGGGGTTTTCCGGCAGGGCTGTGCCTGATCGACACCCCGGACACGGACAGCATGGCCTTCCAACGGCATATTCCGGCGCTCGAACACGCCATCGCGCAGTCGGACGCGCTCGTCTGCGTATTCGACGGCGAAAACCCCAAGCGACGGGACCACGTGGATTTTCTGGCGCCGTTTGTCCAGCGCTTCGACGGTGAATCGCTGGTGGCGGTGCTGAACAAGTGCGACCGGCTGGATGCGGATGAGCTCAGAACCCGAATTCTGCCGGATTTTCGGGAGTACATCCGGTTGGCCTGGAAGGGGGCGGTGGATCAGGCGCTGTGCCTCAGCGCCCGACGTCACCTCCGGGAACCCGCCTGGGATCCGTCGGCGCTGCCGCGTCACGACTTCGACCAGTTTGAGGAGTTGCGCGAGCGGGTGTTCGGGCCGGCGGGTCGCGGCCGCCTGGTAATCGACCGTCGCGTGGACAACGCCCGGCAGTTGCACGCGGTCGTCCTGGGCGAAGCCGGCCGCGAGCTCGCGGCCGACCGAGAGGCGCTCACGGCTGCGCGCCAAACCCTTGCGCGGATCCAGGGGGATGCCATGACCGCCGCCGCCTCCGCGGCGCGGGATCGCGGATCTCCGGGCGGGGGAGGTTTGGGAGCCGCGGTTTACCACCGGCTTTGCATGCGCTGGGTGGGCCCGGTGGGATGGATGCTGGCGGCCTGGACGCGCCTGGTTGCCATCGGAAGCGGCATTGCTGGGGTGCTCCGTCTCGGCCGCCCGCTCGCAGCAGCGTCTTTAATCCGGCGATCAGGCCTGGGGGCTAAGCCGGCGCCTGCAGGCGGTATCGTAACGGCCCTGCGGCGCTACCGTCTTGAACTCGTCGCCGGGTGGCCGGATGTGGCCGAGCAGCTGGTTCGCGGGCGCTTCGATGCGACCGTGCGCAGCCTCGACACGCCGGTGGCGTCGGCCGATCGGCTCGAAGAGCAGCTGGCCAGCCTTTGGGATCGGGCCGTTGAGCAGGAGGTCGACGCCATGGCCCGGCGCCTGGGCCGGGCGTGGCTGCAGGCCCTGATGAATGCGCCGGTCCTCGCGGTTTTAGGCTATGTGGGATGGGCCACCGTGCAGACGTTTTTCAGCGCGGAGTATCTCAGCGGAGATTATTTCCTGCATGCGTTCTGGGTCATCGCCATTGCGCTGCTGCTGAGCTTTTTTGCACTCCAGGTGATCGTGCGGCTGACGGCGAGCCCCGAACGCATCACGGCGCGAGCGTTCGATCGGCTGCATAAAGAGGTTGCGGACCTGGACGGGCTGGCGGGGCATCCCCTGAGCATTCAGCTGGAGGCCGTTCTGCGAATGGCCGCGGCCGCACCCGGCGGGCCTGCTTCCGGTTAAGTCGTTTTCGACTTGCCCTTGCGGTCCGCCTCCATTTTTTGAATCATCGCCACCCGTGCAAGCACCTCCTGAGTTGCCATGGGACGCTCCTCGAATTTGCCGCACCAGTTCCCGTCCGCCGTAACGGGCCAAACCGCATAGCGGATCGTGACCGAGGATGCCGCATCGATCAGTGCGGGATGCGGGGCGTTGCGATGGCATTCACCGACCAAGCCGTTGTCGGTGCCGCCGGTTTCCACCCAGTACTTGCATTTCTCGCAGATTTGAGTTTCTTCCATACCGGTTCATTTCCTGGTCCAGAATCTTGAAGGCAAAAAAGGTTTCAATCCGTTGCTCTGGCACGTATTTCGGCTGTTCCAGCGAAATCTTTAGCCGTCGAGCCTGCCCGAAAAAACTCCTGCACCCCGGCTCTCTTGCCGGTCGACGGGCTGATTCTGATTGCGGCTGCGATTACCGGAAATAGCGGATGTACCCCTCGGCGGTCCGCTCCCACGAGAAGCTTTTCTGGATGTGGGCAATGCCCTCGACCAGCATCGCGAAATAGGACGTTACCCCGCGCGCATCGGCGGGCCGATGATAGATCTCGACGGCGTCGATCAGCGCGCGCTCCAGCGCACGGGCCATTTCCGTGAACAGCCGATACGCCCTGCGCTCAATGACCCGGTTGCGGTCCGGCCGGGAGAGATAGCCGGCGGCATTGAAGGCCCTCCAGTCGCCGACGATGTCATGGAGCCCGTCCGGCTCACGATACAGCAACCCGGTTGCCGCGGCGGCCATGAGGTGCCAGCGGTCGGCGCGGCGTTCGACGCTGGGGGTGAACGACGGGATCGATCGCAGCGGAACGATCTGCTGGAGCAGGCCTCCCGTTGCGCGGCCGATGCCGACCGCGCCGTTCATATAGAACTCATTCGCCATGCCGAACGGTTCGTAAAAGGACGGCATGACGCCGAAGGCGGCGCCCTGAAGCGCGGCCAGATACCCTTCCTGGAAGATGAACGGCAATGCCAGCAGGTTGGCCGGATAGGCGTCCGCGAGCTCACGCAGGAAACTCAGGCCTTCGCGGCCCTCGTCCCCGGGGATCGGAAAGAAAAGAAACTGCGCCCTGGCATCGTTGCCGGGCTTCTGCAGAAAGGCTCGAATTGCCTCTGCCGCAACGTCGTATCCCTTCTGCCGCGGGTCGTCCCGGCCGGCCAGGACGAACCAGGGCAGGTCGAACCGATGGCACGCCATTTCGACGAAGCGGGGAATGCTGCCCCAGACCGGGCGGCTCTCTGCGTCCGGAACGAACCGCTCGATGGCCGCCAAGCCGGCGGCCTTCTGCCGGGATTTCCAGTTGCGCAAGGCAGCGTAATTCGACTGGCGTGCGTCCGCCAGAATGGGTTGCTCCGGAACCGAAAGCGTGGTGAACGGGCCATTGTTCACCCCGACCAAGTGCGGGGGCTTGA
>Ga0209285_10000603_pt1 | contig 11898 bp, 9 predicted proteins | sample PPLLak3March2015_2_FD_187249 | JGI IMG/M metagenome (GOLD analysis project Ga0209285, IMG submission 187249) | Freshwater sediment microbial communities from Prairie Pothole Lake near Jamestown, North Dakota, USA - PPLs Lake P8 Core (3) Depth... | ecosystem: Environmental > Aquatic > Freshwater... | reverse complement strand
GGGGGGCCGGTCGACTGCCAGACTCACCCCCTGCATCGAGGCCGACCGCTGCGTAAGCTCCAATAGCAGTCCCAACAGCTCCCGAAGATCAATAGCCACGGATTCCCGGTCCGCACTATGGGCGAACGTGTTCAAAGAAGTGATGATCCGGTCCCCCCGGCGGATCTGGTGTTTGACGTCTTCGGCCAGCCGTTTCAGGCGCGTCGGCTCTAACGCCTTTCCTTTCTCGGCCATGACACAAAAATCTTCCAGCAGCCCCGCATTTTCGTTGATGACGGCCAGGACGTTTTTCAGGTCGTGTGAAATGGAGGCCGACATCTTCCCGAAAAATTGAATCCCGCACCTGCCGATAAGATCCATGGGAGCCATGGTCGAACTCCTCAGCGCTGCAACGCTTCCTTGATTTTGGCGATGAGTTCGTCGATTTTCAGGGGTTTCACGAGATAGTAATTCGAGCCGACCTCCGAAGACCCGGCCTCGAAATCCTGGCTGGAGCCATGGCCGGTGACGAAGATGAATTTCATGGCCGGGCATTTCTCCTGCATTTGCTTTTTCAGAAGGAGACCGTCGACTTTCGGCATTTTGACATCCAGCACCGCGATATCGAACGATTCCGTTTGCAGCCGGAGCATCGCCTCCTCTGCCGACGTCGCCCATTGGGCTTCCAAGCCTCGAAGATTCAACCGTTCGGCCAGCGTGCTCACCAGTTCCCTTTCATCATCCACAAGCAGCACTTTCATTATCGATGTCCTCGGATGGTTTCATTTTGACTGGCAGCTGAACGGTAAATTCAGTTCCTTTACCGACTTCACTGTGGACCTCAATGCTCCCCCCAAGCTCTTTGATCAGCCCGTAGGTGATGGAAAGTCCGAGGCCGGTCCCGCCCTTGCACGTCTTGGTGGAGAAGAAGGGCTCGAAGATGCGCTTCAAATCCGCCTCCGGTATTCCGCAGCCGGTGTCGGCCACGCTGGCGCGAATGCAACCTTCTTTGGTCCGCCGGATGGTTATTGTCAAGCTGCCGGAGGCGTTCATCGCAGCGAGCGAATTGTTGATCAGGTTCAGAAAGATTTCCTGCAGCCGGCCCCGGTCGCTCTCGATTGTCGGAACATCGGGGGCAACTTCCACCTGAATGGTAATCGACCGGTACTCGGCTTCCTTGACGATAAAACCCAGCACTTCGTTTACGACTTCCGCAATATCCACCAGTTGCGGTTTGGAGTCAACGTGCCGGGCAAAACTCAGCAGCCGCTTGGTGATCTTGGAGCAGCGCTCGACCGAATAGACGATGGCATCCACTATCCCCATCAATTTCGGATCGTCGGAATAGTCCCGCTTCAACGTGAAAAGGTCCTTAATCAGGCCGGCCTTTTCGTTGATGATGGCCAGCGGGTTGTTGATTTCATGGGCGACGCCCGCCGACAGCCGCCCCAGCGAAGCCATTTTGTTGGCGTATTCCACCTGGTGCAGCGTCATGACCCGTTTGTGGTCCGCCACGTAGATCTGCTTGACGAGATAGGTGGATACCCACAGGATAACCAGTAGGATGGACGTGATGCTGACCGCCAGGAACCCGATCAACTTTATGCGGGTTTCCGTCCAGTCCTTCATGAGCTCGTTTTTCTTCTTCACCGCCATGAGAATGAACGGCGTATCCTGGATGTAGGCATAGCCCACGATCAGCGGCTCCTTCTGAAAGTTGACTTCCAGGACGGTCGTCTTCTCGGAAAATTCAGGCACCCTGAGCGCCATCGGCTGCAGAATGTTGCTGAAAAACCGCGAAGGCGTCTGCAGCACGCCCTCGCGATTCACCAGAAAAATGTCCCCTTTGCCGCCGACTTCGACCTCCGCGAGAACCTGGTTGAACTGCTGCGTGTCGATCGAGGCGCGCAGGATGTAAAAACTGCCGCCGCCGAGATCGTGCTTGACGGCAATAACCAGGTGGGGCTGCTGCCGGAAGCCCAAGAACACCTCGCTGATGTGCGTGCCGCTGCTCACTACCTCCTTGAACCATTCCTGGTCGCTGTAATTGACCCCTGCCAGTTCATAGGGGCCCACATAGGTGTGCTGCAGGCCGTTTTGGTTAATCACGCCGATGTCGGTGAACCCGCCGAAGCCTTTTTTGAGATTGTCGAGCAATGCCGCGAGACGCAGCGGGTTCCCCAAAGCAGAATAGGCGTTGTCCTTGTCGATGAAGCTCAGGGCCGACCGGCGCTCGGCCAGAAAAAACGTTATGTTCCGGCGGGTGTTCGATACGAGGCGGGCCGTCTGATAATAAATATCCGCTTCAATCGCCTGCTGGCTGACGTTGTAGTCCACCAGGGTCATGAAGACCAGGGGCGCCAGGGCAACCCCCGCCGTCAGGATGACGGACATCCTCCAGATCCGTCGGAAGTTGAACAGATGCTTGTGCGGGCCGGCGGCGACGTCTTCATGGTCCCAGAAGGCGGGTTTCATTTTGGTCCAGATGGTCATCGCTGCACCATGCCCCCGCAGGGGTCCGACTTCAGGGATTTCCCTTTAACGCAATGTTCTGGCGCATCTTCTCGTTGGCCTTCTTGAGGGTCTCGGTGAGGACGTCGATGTCCACCGGCTTCTGCAGATAGGCAAACGCGCCGAGATCCTCGCAGGTCTTGCGGTCCTGTTCCGATCCATGGCCGGTGAGGATGATCACCTCGATTTCCGGCCGGGTCTGCTTGACGCGTTTCAGCACCTCGATGCCGTCGATCCCCGGCATTTTGAGGTCCAGAATCATCACCTCCGGCTCGTCTTCGTGCTCATGGATCATCGCCAGGGCCGACTCGCCGTCGTAGGCGACCGCGGACCCCATGTCGCGCATGAGCAGGCGCTCGGAGAGGGTCTGGACGAATTCGCGTTCATCGTCTACCAGCAGCACCTTGGACGGCAGCTCGAAGTCGAAGCGGCGGTAGACATCCGCCTGGTAATAGTCCTTGCCGACCTTGGTTTCGAGCGAGCGAATTCCCGGCACCTTGCCGGCGATGGATTTGAGCTCTTCCTCCAGGCGGCTGAGCATCAGCACGTGCTTGTTGATGATGAGCGTTACCGCCCCGCTCGCAGAGTCGGCCTGCACGTTGTGCCCCTCCTTGGCCAGCGCGACTTCGACCTGGGCCGCGAGCAGAAAATCCTCCACCGCCTGCCGGGATTCGGCGGTCGGTCGCAGGATTTCCTGTTTGAAGTGACTCAAAACGATGTCCTGGGCTTCAGCCGGCGTCAGCTTGTCCATCGGAATGAGAATGTCATAAAGCGAGGCCGCCCATGGATCGCTGCCGCCAACCACCGCGCTCACCCACAAGGCCGCGGCTTCGTCCTGTTTGCGGATGAGCTTGGCGGCCTCCTTCTTCGACCCGCCGGACGACCGCGCCGCCGCGGCGGACCTGAACTTGAGGTCGGCAATCAGGCAGACCCGCAGCGCATGCGTGATTTTTCTGGGGATCAGATGGGACACATGCCGCGAAACGATCAAGTTATCCGCCGGCAGCATCTCGGCCAGCGCCAGTTTGAGAAAAGCGATCGAACGCTCTTTCTCATGGGTAAATGAATTGAACACCGACGCCTTTCCGGTGAATGCCCTGGCGATCTTGCCGGCCCCCAGCCCGGACAACCGGGTGGCGGAAGCGGTCACCTCTTCGTCTGAAACCAGACGGTAGCCGGTGTGGTCGATCAGGTTTTGGACCACCGCTTGCTCGTTGCAATGACTTCCGCTGAACAGGCTAATTAGAGACATGGGCAACCTCTTTTTGGGGGGGTGTGTCGGGGAGGTAGCAGACCGTCTGCAGCGGACACTCCGCTTCCTCGATGTCCCGATGGGCCTCCGGATGAATCCTCTCGATGGCCCGTTCCATGGTCGCGAAAATATGATCTTCGCCTATTTTGACATCCAAGTGGGTCCGCTTCAAGACTTTCATGACGGATTCGTTCACACCGCTGAGCGATACGTCCACCCCCGCGCTGCGGATGCGATCGACCAGCAGCGACAGGGTTTCTTCGCCGGAGGCGTCGATGTCGTTGATGCCGTTGGCTACGATGACGATGTGCTTCAGGCCCCTCTTGGCCTGCATGCGGTCGGTGATCTGGTCCTCCAGGAAGCTGGCGTTGGCAAAAAAGAGCGGGGCGTCGAAGCGGACGAGCGCGATGCGTTCGCATTCCTTCAACCCATGGGTCACCGTGCACCGCAGGGCTTGATCCGCATGCCGCGCCAGGGTGGTGACCTTCGGCCGCATGACCTTGTAGAGGAAGACCAGCAGCGAAAGCACCACCCCGACCATGATGCCCTTGTCCAGGTGGGGCGCGAACACCAAGGTGCAGGCGAAGGCGATGATGGATATGATCCCGTCTGTTCGTTGCGCTTTCCAGGCGTGGATAAACCCGGAAACGTTCAACAGCCCGATTACGGCCATCATGATCACGGCCGCCAGGACCGACTGGGGCAGATGATAGAGCAGCGGGGTCAGGAAGAGCAGCATGATGACTACCGTCAGGCTGGTGAAGGCGCTGGAGAATCCCGTTACGGCGCCGGCCTGCAGGTTGACGGCCGAGCGCGAGAAGGAACCGGAGGTCGGATAGCTCTTGCCTAATGATCCCAGCAGATTCGCCAGGCCCTGGCCGATCAGCTCCTGGTTGGGATCCAGCCGCTGGCCGGTCTTGGCGGCCATGGCCTTGGCGATGGAGATGGCCTCCATGAACCCAAGGAAAGAGATGATTGCGGCATAGGGCAGAAGATTCAATATCATCGACACATCCATCTTGGGAAACGAGAAGGCCGGCAGCCCCTTGGGAACCACTCCCACAACATCACCCCCGCCGGTCAGCCGGAGGCTCTCGGCTTTTACCGGGTTGTTGCCGACCCGGATACGCCAGGTATATCCGTCATCGGCAACTCCGGTCGGGGTGTTGCCGGCCGGGTAAAACAGCATCGTGCCATCGGCCTGCGGAACGCCTTTCAGGGTAAACCTGCGCAGCTCTTCCCGGTAGACGTGAGCCTTCTCCTTCAAATCTTCGATTTTCAAAGAAATGATGTCCGCATCATGCTTAGCATTCAGGATGGCGATGGGGTTCCCGGATGCCTTGGCTTCTTCAAGGCGCCGCGTCACCTCCGTGCGCTCCTCTCCCAGCCGGGAGATTTCGGCAAGCGTCACGTTGAAGGTATCCACCAACGCCAGGGCTTTCGGGCTCTGAATGGCGCTCGCCTTGGCTTCGGCGTTGTGCTGATAGCCGACAGCCCAGGAGATAAGCGTCGTAATGGTCACCGCCACGAGGACGTTCGGCACGCGCGGAGCCATGCGCTTCAGCGTGTACATGATCGCGAATGCCAGCGCACCCAAAATAAACGTCGGCCAGTGGGTGAAGCGGATTGCCGCCTGAATGACCCAGATGATGGTTTCATAATGGTGCTCCGCCGTGTCCACGTGCACGCCGAAGAGCTTGGAGAGCTGGGAGGTGGCAATGATGATGGCGGCGGCGTTCGTGAAGCCGTTTACCACGGGGTGTGAGAGAAAATTGACCACCAGCCCCAGCCGCAGCAATCCCAGACCGAGCTGGACCACACCCACCATCAGAGCCAGCACGATGGCGTAACCGATGAATCGTTCGCTGCCGGTGGTCGCCAGGGGCGCCAGGGATGCGAAGGTCATGAGCGAAACGACCGCCACCGGACCGGTGGCCAGCTGCCGGCTGGATCCGAAGAGCGCGGCGATCATGGGCGGCAGGAATGCGGCGTAGAGTCCGTAGTACGGAGGAAGTCCGGCCAGCTGGGCATAGGCCATGGATTGCGGAATCAATACCAGCGCTACCGTGAGTCCGGCAATCACGTCGGCTTGCAGCCGGCTCAACGTGTAGCCCTCCAGCCATGTAATGAAAGGAAAGATTTTCTTCAGCACCATTCACTCCTATGAGGGGTTAGCGATGGATCCGAGCATGCGGCGGCAGGACGCAAGCAGCTCGTCATATAATGCGCCGGCGTCGTACAACTGATGACTGTTGAACCGCACCAAACCGTCGATCATGGCAAAAACGATCATCGCGGATTTGCGGGTGGAATTCTGAACGATGGAGCCGTCCTTCTGCCCGATGCGGATGGCGCTTTCAAAAAGATCGATGAAACAGGTGTAAATGGCTTCCAGATGGTCTCGACAGACAGGATTTACGGCGGCAAGTTCGTAGGGAAACCGGTGGTGAAGCAGCTGGAAGGTTTCAGGCTTGGACCCGGCCAGGTAGAAATAATAGGAGATGGTATCCTCCAGCAGGGCAAGTCCGCTGGAGAACTTTTCTTCTGCATAGTGACGTTCGAATTCGAGCAATAGATCCTCTCTGATGCTTTTCAGAACGGCCAGCAGAATTTCTTCTTTGGTTTTGTAGTGGTAAAAAATGGTGCTTTCTGCCGCCCCGATGATAGACGCCAACTCGGCAGTTGAAGTTTCCTTGAACCCCTTAGAGGCAAATAGGTGGGTTGCAGCGATTAAAATGTCGGGCTTTTTGGACATATTTAAATCCTGACTGAGTACTCAGTCAGGATTTTAAAAAACTTCTAAGTACCTGTCAAGTATTTTATTACCAGGAGAGTTTTTAGTCTTAATAGACACGAATATCGACTTGAAAACCCTGCAGTGGTATGTTACGCAACACCATTTCGCCTTACCGCAGAAACGGAGGATTCCTATGAAAGAATTTAAAATTACACAACTTATTGTTCCGCTCTCGGAATATGCCACGGTCAGCGACGACGCCACCCTTTACGATGCCGTGATGGCATTGGAAAAAGCCCAGGAAAAATACACTTACAAACACTCCGAATACCGCCATCGGGCCATCCTGGTGCTCGATAAAACCGGCAAGGTCGTCGGAAAAATCAGCCATGTTGATGTGCTCAGAGGGCTGGAGCCCAAGTACAAGGAGATCCTGGAGGGCAGAGGGTTCAGGGGGGTCGGTTTCAGCAAGAAATTCCTGAAAACCATGTTAAAGGATTACGTTCTCTTCGACAGCCCGCTGCACGACATCTGCCGCAAGGCGTCCGAGCAGCCAGTAACCAAGTTCATGGAAACGCCCACCGAGGGTGAAATCATCGCCGATACGGCCAGCCTTGACGAAGCGATTCATCAATTCGTCATCGGGCACCACCAGTCGCTTCTGGTCACTCGCGGCGAGGACGTCATCGGCATCATTCGGATGACGGACGTATTTGCGGCCGTTTTTCATATGATGAAGGAGTGCAAGTTGAAATAAGTCTTTCTGTTGATGACATCATGATTGTGTGCCGACTATAAGGGGGTTGCAAAAGGAGGGGGATAATCCATGTCCGATCACGCCGAGGCGATCGCCGAAGGAACACCCGTCAATTGGAAGCGCATCATTTTTCTCTTCCTGGGAATCTTTCTCTTCGTAATCATCTATTATTCCCCGCCTTGGCCCGATGCCGTTGATCCCATGGGCAAGCACTTTCCCCTGTCCCGGGAGGCAAAAGGCGCTCTCGCGGTTTTCATGCTGGCCGGCACGTGGTGGGTCTTCGAGGTGCTGCCCATTGGCGTCACGAGCATCGCCATCGGAGTATTGCAGGCTCTCTTTCTAATCCGCACCCCCGAGCAGGCGTTCAAGGACTTCATGGATCCCTCCGTGTTGTTTATCTTCGCCTCGGTCATGATCGGGCTGGTCTTCACCAAAACCGGCCTCACCAAGCGCCTGGCCTACACCATGCTGGCGGTGGTCGGGGAAAACACCAGCATGATCCTGCTCGGGTGCTTCGTTGTCACCACCGCTCTGACCCATATCATGGCTCACACGGCGGTGGCCGCCACCATGTTCCCGCTCTTGATGTCCATCTACGCACTCTACGGCGAGGGCGACAAGAAAACCAAATTCGGCAAAGCCCTTTTCATCGGCATGGCCTATGTCGCCGGCGCCGGCAGCATCATCACGCTTCTGGGCGCCGCCCGCGGGGCGGTGGCGGTCGGATTCTTTAAAGACATCGCCGGAAAGGGCGTCAGTTTCTTCGAGTTGACGTATTATATGGCGCCCCTCGGCTGGCTGATGACCTTCATCCTGTGGGGCTTCTTCATGGTGTTCCTGCGGCCCGAGAAAAAATCGATTCCGGGTCTGCGGGCCAAGGCCAAGCAGCTCAACGCCGAGCTCGGCCGAATAACCCGCAACGAAATCCTGGCCGCGGTGATCGTCCTTTCCTGTGTCACCGCGCTTTCGCTGCGCTCCTTCATTCCGGCCTTGAATGCCATCGACAAGACCGCCATCATTCTGATCTCCACTCTGCTCTTTTTTATTCTTAACATCTTGGACATCGATGATCTCGAGGAAATTCCCTGGAACATCATCCTGCTTTTCGGCGGAGCCATGAGCATCGGTTTCTGTCTCTGGCAGACCGAGGCCGCCAAGTGGCTCGCCGTCAATTGGCTGGTGCTTTTCAAGAAGGCCAACTGGTTCGTCTTCGTCATGGGCATCGGCTTCTTCGTTCTGATCATGACCAACTTCATCATGAACGTGGCGGCCATCGCCATCTCCCTGCCCGTGGCGCTCGTCATCGCTCCTTATCTCGGGGTTGCCGCAGAAGTCATCTTATACGCGGCCCTGGTGACCGCCGGGATGCCCTTTGTCCTGCTGGTCGGAGCCGCACCCAACGCCATCGCCTACGACTCGCGCCAGTTCACCGCCGGGGAGTTTTTCACCTACGGGTCCATCGCCAGCGCCATTTTGCTCGTGGTGCTCGGAATCTTCGTCATGGTGATCTGGCCGCTCATGGGGATGCCGGTGACCATTGCAAAGTAGTTCTTCGACCTGCTCCGCAGGTGCTGGCCAATAATCAACTCAACCGATTGAAAGGCCATAGGAGAGGCTGTGTCCTTGTTTTTTCTGTCATTAGCACTAATTGCGGGAGGGGGGCTATTGCCCCTCTTTTTTTGGCGCCGATTCGTCCTGATGAAAACGATGGCCGTGCTGACCATCGGGGCGGGATGCTTGCTGGGGCTGACCGACGCCGCAGTCAAACTGATCCACGGAGGGTCCTATAGCGCCGCCTTCGGATACCTGAATCCTTTCTATCTATCTTTTCGGATCGATGCCCTGTCCGCTTTTTTCCTTATATCCATTTTCGCCATCTGCCTGCTAGCTGTCCTCTACAGTTACCATTACGTGGACCATGCGCCGGATGCCCTGCGCATCGCCGTTCATTACCTGTTTTTCAGTCTTCTGATCGGCGCTATGGCGCTGGTGGTTACCGCCGACAACCTGATCACCTTCATGCTTTCGTGGGAGATCATGTCCCTGTCGTCGTTTTTTCTGGTGATCACCCACTTTGAGAACGCCGAAAACCGGCGGGCCGGGTACCTCTACCTTGTCTTTTCCCAGGCGGGGGCCATGTTCATCCTGGCGGCGTTCGGGGTGATGTTCGCCCATTCCGGCAGTTTCGAGTTTTCCGACGCTGCGGGGCTGCCCGAGGCCGCTAAAATCCTGGTATTTGTCCTGGCCTTCATCGGGTTCGGCTCCAAGGCCGGCGTCTTCCCGTTTCATGCCTGGCTGCCCCACGCCCACCCGGCCGCTCCCAGCCCTGTTTCGGCCGTAATGTCCGGGGTGATGATCAAGACCGGCATCTACGGAATAGTCCGCATGTATTCCCTGCTCGACTGGCACACGCCGGTCTTCGGGGAAATCGTTCTGATCGCCGGCGTGGTTTCCGGCATACTGGGTGTCGTCTATGCGCTCGGACAGCATGATCTCAAACGGCTGCTCGCCTACCACAGCGTCGAAAATATCGGAATCATCCTGATCGGGGTCGGCATCGGCATGATCGGGGCCGCCGCAGACCAGCCGATCATGGCGGTCCTCGGGTTTGCCGGCGGCCTGCTGCATGTGCTCAACCATGCCATCTTCAAATCTTTGCTCTTCATGGGCGCGGGCATGGTGCTCCACGCCACCGGGACCCGCGCCATCGACTCCCTGGGGGGACTGCTCAAGCGGATGAAAATCACCGGCACAGCCTTCCTCATCGGATCGCTGGCGATTTCCGGGCTTCCGCCGCTCAATGGTTTTGTGAGCGAGTTTCTGATCTACCTGGCCGGGTTTCACGGCCTGGCGCTGGGCAGGATTGATTTTGGGTTGTGCGTGGTCGCCATCGTCGGCCTGGCGATCATCGGGGGCCTGGCCCTGGCCTGTTTCACCAAGGTGGTGGGGGTGGTCTTTCAAGGCGAGCCCCGCAGCCAGGCCGCTCGGAAAGCACATGAAAAAGGCCCGGCGATGTTCGCGCCGATGATCGTCCTGGCAGCCGGCTGCATCGCGATCGGCGTCTTCCCCGGGTTTTTCCTGCCCATGGCGCTCAAGGCGGTTTCAGCTCTTGGATTGGGCTATGACCCCATTCCGCTGGCGCCTTTCCTGCAGCTGACCGGCAACATCACCCAGGCGGCGGCGCTGATCTTTGTGGTGTTCCTGCTGATCCTGGCGCTGCGATATTTTTTGTACCGCGGCAAAACGGTTACCCGCACCGGCACTTGGGGCTGCGGATTCACCCGGCCCACGGTCAAAATGCAATACACGGGGTCTTCCTATGCCGCCTCGATCCTCGAGTTCTTCAGGCCGGCGGCGCCGCTGACTGAGGATCATCCCGGGGTCCGGGGGCGTTTTCCGCAGAAAACGCACTACCACAGCCACATCGAGGATATCGCCGAGCGGTATCAAGGGGCCGTCATCGTGCGCCCGGTGCTGGCGTTTTTCGACCGGCTGCGATGGCTGCAGCACGGGGACATTCACTTATACATAGGCTACATCCTGCTGGCGATCGTCGTGCTGCTCTTTTTTGTTTGAAAGTAGGGAATCAGATGAACTCCATTATTTTCCTGACCCTGGCTATGCTTCTGGCGCCGCTTTATGCGGGTCTGATCATCAAGGTCAAAGCGTTTTTCGGGGGCAGAAAAGGTTCACCGCTCCTGATCCACTACTACACGCTCGCCAAGCTGCTGAAAAAGGGCTCGGTCTACAGCACCAGCACCACCGTTATTTTCAAACTAGGGCCCATGGTTTCGCTCTGCACCGCGGCCACGGCCCTCATGTTCCTGCCCATAGCCGGTCAGCCGCCGCTTTTTTCGTTTACGGGGGATGTGATCCTGGTGCTCTACCTTTTCGGCCTGGGCCGGTTTTTCACCATCGCCGCCGCCATGGACACGGCCTCGCCCTTCGAAGGCATGGGCGCCGCCCGCGAAGCCTATTTTCCGATCATCTGTGAAGCCACGCTCTTCATGATTTTGATCCTTTTCTACACCCTCAGCGGTGAGCTGAACCTGGCGGCCTACTTTTCCGGAGACCGCCCCCTGGCGCTCTGGCAGACTGCCGGAGCCCCGCTGCTGTTCGTGGTCATCGCCTTTTTCATTGTTCTGCTGACGGAAAATTCGCGGGTGCCGGTGGATGACCCGACCACCCACCTGGAGCTGACCATGATTCACGAGGTCATGGTTCTCGATCACAGCGGGCCGGATTTCGCTTTCATCGAGCTGGGCGCTTTCTTCAAGCTTTTCTTCTTTTCCACCCTCGTGGCCCGCCTGATCTGCCCGGTTACGCTCACTCACCCGGCCGCCGCCGCCGTTTTGTTCCTGGGCGTGCTCGGGCTGGTGTATGTCGCCGTCGGGGTCACGGAATCGGTCATGGCCCGCTACCGCATGGACAAGGTCCCCCAGTTCGTCCTGACCTCCTTTGCGCTGGCCTTCTTTGCAACCGTCATAACTTTGGAGTTTCTGAGATGATCCATCCGGTTGATACGATTTTAGCGCTGGTGCTGCTGTCGGTATTGGTATCCTTCGGCTCCAGCCGACTGCCGGCGCTGATCAAGGTAGTGGCGTTTCAGGGAGTGGTGGTTTCGATCGTGCCGTTTTTCATCGGCCACGGGTTGACGATCGG
>Ga0209285_10000602_pt1 | contig 11899 bp, 13 predicted proteins | sample PPLLak3March2015_2_FD_187249 | JGI IMG/M metagenome (GOLD analysis project Ga0209285, IMG submission 187249) | Freshwater sediment microbial communities from Prairie Pothole Lake near Jamestown, North Dakota, USA - PPLs Lake P8 Core (3) Depth... | ecosystem: Environmental > Aquatic > Freshwater... | reverse complement strand
GTCAGTAGATTGCCAGGAATGCTGGTTTCGATACGCCGGATGCGCTGGTTGAGTAGCGGTTTGTGCGTATCGAAACCAGCGCATCCGGCTACTCAACCAGCGGCCCTGACATGTTTTGCGTGCACACCGGACGGGCGGCCTGCGTGGCCCGAAGGAATGTTGCGCTATAATTGTGTTGTTGGCACCCACAAATCCCGCCCTGCCACCCGCCGGTGGCAGTCACAACAGGAGGTCATGATCTGATGAAATCGAATGTTGAGATAATCCAGGATATCTTCGAGCAGATCGTTAATCAAAAGAAAATCGATAAATGGGACCAGTACTTCGGCCCGGATTACATCTCGCGGGGAGCTCCATTTATCGGCATGGGTTTTTCCAGAGCCACCTCAGGGAATAAGCACATCATTAACATGGTTATCCCCGGCAGCCCTGTCGATGGGAAGCTCCAGGTGGGAGACGAATTGCTCTGGGTGGAGGATGAACACCAGCGCTGGGCTACCTATGAGGAGATAGAGCAGGGTATTCAGGGCAACAAATACAAGGTGGGCGTACGTCGGGGCAATCAGACCCTCGAGTATGAATTATTCAGGGATTTAATCAGGGGCTTCGATACCCACACGGATCAGGCAAAGTCGGAAATGCGGGAGTTTATGGCGAAACAATTCCCGGATCTAAAGGCCACCATCAAGCTCATTCTTGCAGACGGGGATATGGTTGTCTGTTTGTTGGAGTATCGCGGCATCCACGCCAACTTCGGGCGGGAAGCGATTTGGAGGGAGGCCTGGTTTGTACGCATGTCTGAAGGCAAGATCGTCGAGGGCTGGCCTGTTATCGATGAATCTTCCTACCTTAGGCATCTTGGCTACCAGCTCATTCCGCCCAATTCCTGAGGCATCCCGAATCTTGGATTCAACTCTCAAGTGCAACAGGTAGTTGATAGAATACATCAAAAGGTGTGAGAAAGTCAAGGCATTTTCGTGGACGATGGTTGAGTTTATCTGCGACAGCAAAAGCTTCTTTGAAAGTGGTATTGGAGAAATTGGTGCTCTTGGGAAAATATTGTCGGATCAACCCATTAGTGTTTTCGTTCGTTCCGCGCTCCCAGGCGGAGTAAGGATGAGCGAAATAGAAAGCCGCATGCAGGGCTTCTGCGATCCGGGTATGGTTGGCGAATTCTTTGCCATTGTCTCCTGTGATCGTATGAACTTTGCCCGCCAACGGTTCCAAGAGGGAGAGCATGGCTTGAGAGACAAGATCTGCAAGGCATTGATCGACCGGCTGCAACAAGGTGAAACGCGACCTTCTTTCCACCAGGCTGACCAAGGCGCCGTGATGCGCTTTCCCCACCAAGGTATCTACTTCCCAATCTCCCAGGCGTTCCCATCGCTCGACAAGCGCTGGACGCTCCGCGATGCTAACCCGATTGGGGATTTTCCCGCGGTAATCTCGCTTCCCGTAGCGCTTGCGACGCTTCTTCTGGCAACGCAGATGAGTATGCAACTCTCCACCCGCACATTTATCTGCCAGAACATACTGATAAATCCACTCGTGGCTGATCCGGATGCCTTGTTTCTTCTTCAGCCATCCTGAAACTTGTTCAGGACTCCAATCTTGTCGCAGTTTCTCTTCCACAATCGCCCAGCTCTCTGCCCCGATCCGGGCCTTGCCCTGCCTACGTTGTTGCACGGCCTTCTCGTGCGCTTGCTTCGGACGATAGCCGCGTTCCCCTGTATTCCGGCACAGTTCCCGCCCAATGGTCGCTCGATGAACGCCAACTTCTTTGGCAATCTGACTCGGACAAATACCTATTCTCTTCATGGCAGAAATCTGGTATCGTTGTTCCTGGGTAAGCTGAGTGTAGTTTCTCATAAGCGCTCCTTTGACTTGGCGGTCTCAGGAGGCTATGTGTGCGACCTGTTCGCTCGAAACCACTCGTAAGAGTGGGGGATGAGCGGCGAAGGTCGTTGACTTTCGTAACTGCATATCCATGCAGGTCAATGATACTGCGTAAGCGGTATCGCAGCAACTCCTGCCTCCCTGGTGAACGGGAGACAGCCCCTTCCCTCGGCGTGCGCCTGGTAAACGCGGGTCGAAAGCGGGAAGGGAAGCTGAAGAAGTCGAACCGGACGACTGACACAGCCGGGAAGGTGATTATGGACAAGATCACTGAAGGTGCGTTGAGGTGTCGTAATTCTGAACCAGCCAAAGCCGGATGACAGGCTGGACCCAAAAGGGAACGGTCTCAAGGCTCATCGGGCACATAGTCGATGGGCGTTCACTCGCAAAGAGACCCGGCATAAAGCACCGTCCTACCGTCACGCGAAATGGATGTGCGGAACAGAGTAACCCGTTTGACGCTCTCCAGCAGTGGAGCAGGCAACCAACCGCAAGCCCAAACGGGAGAGATGACCCAAGAAGCCAACGCCTTCGGGAAAGCCGAAGGATATGCTGACGTGGGTCGGGTGTACGGGAAGCCTTCGGCAATGGAAGGATGATGGTTTTATGGCAGGCGTCTTTGACGTACTGAAAACCGCAGAGTATAACCAAAACTCTGCCATCCAACCTGAACAGGAGACAAGCCATGACAGTTCACTCGTCGTGGTGCTGATGACAACAGCCCGTACTCTCAGGAGCCGGATGAAGCGAAAGTTTCATGTCCGGTTCTGTACCGGCGGTGGGGTGGGCAACCACCCCACCGACCGGAATTACCTCAGCTTACCTCTCTTTCAACCGCTTTTGTTGCACTTATGAGTTGAATCTAAGATCGCCGGAAGCGGGAGGAAATTGGGGGTATGGGGCTGGCGAAGCAAGCCCCATACCCCCATATCTTTCCATCCATCACGGCAACTCCCAGAGAGCCGAAAACCATAAACCTTCGTGTACCTTGCGCCCTGTGTGGTGAAAATCCTTGGCGGCTGGGACTGCTCGTTTGCGGATAGTCAAGAAATCGGGTGTAAAATTGGGTTAACATGCGATAGAATAGGCTTATTACAGGGAACATAATCCTGTATTCAATCGTCCTCGTTTAGGTATCTTGCTCTTGGAAGGAGGCAGAACATGAGAACCAGGACTATTCTCTTATCGGCGGCATTGCTGCTGGCGCTGATCGCCGGCTCGCTGCCGCAGCGGGTCTCGGCGGCCACGTATTGCGATTGGGCGCAATTCGTCGCAGATGTGACCGTGCCGGACGGCTCCAATTTCGCCCCCGGGACGGCATTCGTCAAGACCTGGCGGCTCAAGAACATCGGCACCTGTAGCTGGAACACAAGTTACAGCCTGGTGTATGTCAGCGGGAGCAAGCTCGGCGCGCCAAGCGTGGTGAACCTGCCGGGAAATGTTGCGCCGGGTGCAACGGTGGATCTTTCCGTCAACATGACAGCACCCACCCAGACCGGCGCCTATCGCGGCTACTGGATGCTGCGCAATGCATCCAGCGTGCTGTTCGGGATCGGCGCGGGGGCCAACCGCTCGTTCTGGGTGGATATCAAGGTATCGGTCTCTTATGCAACCGCTTATGATTTCGTGGAGAATGCCGGCCTGGCAACCTGGGTCGGGAATGGCGCATTGACATTCCCCGGTGCGGATGGCGACGCCAAGGGCTTTGCCTTGAAGCTCACTTCGCCCGTGCTGGAAAACGGGGCTACATCCTCCGATCCCGGCCTGCTCACGGTGCCTTATGCAGTGACCACGCCGCCGTATGAAAGCTACATTTCGGGCACGTACCCGGCTTTCACCGTGCAATCCGGCGACCGCTTCCAGTCCATCGTCAACTGCCAGTACAACAACAGCGGCTGCGATGTCATCTTCCGCCTGGATTACAAGGTTGGCAGTGAGCCGATCGGCACCTTCTGGGCCTTCCACGAAAAGTATGAAGGCCTGTACTACCGCGCCAACTTCGACCTGAGTTCGCTGGCGGGCAAGTCGGTCGTATTCACCCTGACCGTGCTCTCCAACGGCTACAGCGCCAAGGACCGGGCGCTCTGGGTTGCCCCACGCATCGTCCGGCCCGGCACAGGGCCGATCCCCACGCCGACCACGCCGACGCCTACGGCCTGCGATAAGGCCCAGTTCGTCACGGATGTGAGCGTCCTGGACGGGACATCGTTCAGCCCTGGCGCATCGTTTACGAAAACCTGGCGGCTGAAGAATGTCGGCACCTGCACCTGGTCGACATCCTATAGCGCATTCCTCTCCAGCGGGGATGCCATGGGCGGTACATCTGTGCCCATGCCGAAGTCGGTTGGACCCGGCGAGACCGTGGACATCTCGGTCGCCCTCACTGCGCCGTCGGGCATCGGCAATTACCGCGGCTACTGGAAGCTCAAGAATGCCTCCGGAGCGATATTCGGTATCGGTGCATCCGGCACATCAGCCTTCTGGGTGGATATCAAAGTCACCGGCACGTATGGCGCGGCCTATGATTTCTATGCCAATGCCTGTTCGGCCACCTGGACGAGCGGCGCGGGCGTACTGCCCTGCCCCGGGACAGATGGTGCTGCCGGCGGTTTTGTCCTGAAACTGGAAACCCCCAAGCTCGAAGATGGGACGACCGGCCAGCCAGCCTTGCTGGCCCATCCGCAGAAGGTGACCAACGGCTACATCCAGGGCATCTATTCGGCCTTTGCCGTCCAGGCGGGCGACCGCTTCCAGGCGCTGGTGAACTGCGAATACAATGCCACCAATTGCTATGCCACGTTCCGGCTCGATTACCAGATCGGTTCTGGGGCGGTCAAGACGCTGTGGGTCTTCCGGGAGAAGTATGAAGGCAAGTATTACCGGGTCGACCTCCCATTGGATTCGCTTGCCGGGCAGAACGTCAAGTTCATCCTGACCATCCTGGGCGGGACGTATACGAGCGGCGACCGGGCTTTGTGGGTTGCCCCGCGCATCGTCCGCCCTGGTGCGGCTCCCGCTGCCAGCCAGACGCCAACGCCAACGGCTACCACGCCGCCGCCAACCTCGACAGCTACTCCTACGCCTACATCCACGTCGACCCCTACGGCGACACCATAACCTGATACAGAGTGCGGGAGAACACCCCCGCACTTTTTTGTTTGAGTTCCTTCATATCGTAGCGCGGCTTCCAACCGCAACCCGAATTTCAACGCAAGGGCGCAAAGAGGCAATGCCGCAAAGAAAACACACCAACCCCCTGCATCTTGGCGACCTGGCGCCTTTGCGTTAAGGTTCGCACATGGGGCGCAAATGTTCAGCTCGATTAGCCGGCGTTCTCTTACGCTGGCAGCAAACAATGACTCCGGAATGTCATTGCGAGGGCTGGATGTTCTTCCCAGCCCGCCTGTCCTGAGCCTGTCGAAGGGAAGCAATCTCCCCATGAACGGGCAAATATGAACATTTGGAGATTGCTTCGCTCGCAATGACACCATTATTCGTAGCTGGAAATTTGATTTGTGTGCGCTCTCTAGCGCACATCTGCAGGAGATCTATGGAAATTTGACAATGCCCAGCCTCTGTTGTATAGTTGCAAAAAAGGCTCTTTGGGAGTCTCGGTGAAGAGGGGGAAGATATGGGGGTGTTGGGCGGGCTTCGCCCGCCCAACACCCCCTATTTCCTGCCTCACTACGCTACCTCCCAAAGAACCGCAAAAAATACCGAAGGAGATGCAGGGATGTATACGATTGGTCTTTTGTCAGAAAGTGGTCCGGATACCAGTCTGAGCTGGCTGTTGTGGGTTGCCCTGGGGTTCTTTGCCATCATGGTCCTGGTTGGCTGGCTGGTGAGCCGCAGGAAGAAACCGGAAGAAGGACAGGCGCATGTATCCCATGAAGAACACCATGATGCAGAAACGCATGCAGAACCCGATGACCTGACCAAGCTGGAGGGGATCGGCTCAAAGGTTGCCGGTATCCTCGAAAAAGCGGGCATTACCACCTTTGCCGGTCTGGTGGAAGCCGGTGCGGAAAAAGTAAATGGCATTTTAGGTGCCGCCGGTCTGCAGATGATGGACTCCGCCGGCTGGATCGACCAGGCGAAGCTGGCCGCCAAAGGGGATTGGGATGCCCTCCAGAAGCTCCAGGCCGAGCTCAAGGGCGGCCGCAGGGTAAAGTAACATATCATATAACATAAGGAAGGATGTCTATTCTGTTTCTCCAGCCTTTGGGGTATGCTTAAAGCAATTGGAGTTACGCAGTTAGGATGGATTCGGGGGTGTGTGGATGGGTGAAACCCTTCCACACACCCCCAACCCCCTTGAACTGCGTAAGTCCTAACCAATCATCCGTTAGATGAGAAGGAGCAACTATGCGACTATATGTTGACAGTGCAAAGTGTTCGGGGTGCAATGCCTGCCGTGTGGCCTGTTCCCTGAACCTGTTCGGGGAGAACAACCCCAAGAAAGCAGCCTTGTTGATCGTCCCGCATTTCCCTTCGCCTGGCGTCTATGAAGTCAAGGTCTGTACCCAGTGCGGCGATTGTGCGGCTGTCTGCCCAACGGAAGCCATCAAGCAGGATGAACGCGGCGCTTACTATGTCGATTTTGCGGAATGCACCCTGTGCGAAGCCTGTGTACCCGAATGTCCGGAGGGTGTCATGTTCGTGCGCGCCGAACTGGCGGATGCGGCCTGGAAATGCGACCTGTGCGGGGATTGTGTGGATGTATGCGGCACAAGCGCCCTGTGGATAGCCGAAAAGGAAGCCGTTGCGGCTTAAGGAGACGGATATGAACGGATACGGTGGACACATTCTACGCGTTGACCTGACCAACGGGAAGCTGACCAAGGAACCGACCCCTGCCGGCCTGGCGCGTGATTTCATCGGCGGGCGCGGTTTCGGGGCTTATTTCCTGTTCAAGGAAGTTCCCAAGGGCGCGGATCCGCTTGGCCCGCAGAACAAGCTGATCATTTCCACGGGCCCTTTCTCCGGGTTGATGATCCCGGGTGCCGGGAAATGTGACTTTGCAACCAAGTCCCCCCTGACCGGTGGGTACGCCTCCGCCTCGATGGGCGGGCACTTCACCGCCGAGATCAAGTATGCCGGGATCGATAGCATCATCCTGGAGGGCATCAGCCCGAAGCCCGTTTACCTGTTCATCGATGATGACAAGATCGAGCTCCGGGATGCCGGCGACCTGTGGGGCAAAGGGACATTTGCTGTCGAGAAGCATTTCAAGGAGAAACTTGGGGAGGAATTCCAGGTGGCCGTGATCGGCCCGGGAGGCGAGAACCTGGTCCCGTACGCCTGCATCAACCATGATTATGGCCGCCAGGCCGGTCGCGGCGGCGTGGGCACCGTGATGGGCGTGAAGAAGGTCAAGGCGATCGTCATCCGCGGCACGAAGTCGGTGCATGTTGCCAACATGGATGCCTACCGCGCCGCCGGCAAGGCGCTCTACAAGGCCTGCAAGGATGCGGAATTCCTGGCCGAGTGGACGCGCTACGGTACGACCGTCGTGACCAGTTGGTGCGATGAAGTCGGCGCGCTGCCGACCCGCAACTTCAGCGCTGGTTCCTTCGAGGGCGGCAAGGGCATCTACGGGCAGACGATGCGCGAGAAGATCGTCATCACCGACAAGGGCTGTTTCGGCTGTCCCTCGCCGTGCGGCAAGTACAGCCATGCCAAGAAATACAATGCCTATGTGGAAGGGCCGGAATACGAAACCATCGGCTTGCTGGGCTCCAACCTGGGGATCGACGATATCGAAGCCGTGGCGCAGGCAAACTGGCTGGTGGATGACCTGGGGATCGACTCCATCAGCACCGGTAATGTCATCGGCTGGGCGATGGAGTGTTATGAGAAGGGCATCCTGAGCAAGAAGGATACGGATGGCCTGGAGCTCAACTTCGGGAATGCGGAAGCAACCTTTGCGCTCATCGAGAAGATCGCATACCGTGAAGGCATCGGCGGCTTGCTGGCTGAAGGCGTCAAGAGTGCTTCGGCGGAGATCGGCAAGGGCAGCGAGCGGTTTGCCATCCATGTCAAAGGCATGGAGCAATCGGGCTATGCAACCCACAACGCAACCGCCATGCTGCTGGCCTACATGACCTGCGATGTCGGCGCCCACCACAACCGTTCCTGGGCGATCACTTATGACCTGCAGGTTGGTCGTGAATTGGTTGTTCCAGAGAAAGTGGCGCGCGTCATCTGGCTGCAGAACTTCCGCCCGATGTTCGATGTGCTCGGCTCCTGCCGCCTGCAGTGGGTGGAACTGGGCATCAACCGCGATCTCTACCTCCCGGCGCTGGAGGCCATCACAGGCGTGAATCGGACATGGGAAGATTTGGAGAAAGTCGGCGAACGCATCTGGAACCTGACCCGCATGTACTGGGCGCGTGAGAATGAAGGCTTTGGCCGCACCTGGGATATGCCCTCGCCGCGTTTCTACGAGGATGCACCCAAGACCGGCGCTACCAAGGGACAGATCACCAAGCTGGAAGATGTCAACAAGCTGCTGGATATGTATTACGAGCAGCGCGGCTGGACCTCGGATGGCCTGCCAATGCCAGACAAGCTCGAAAGCCTTGGCCTGACGGCGGTCGTAGCCTGAGATGCCAGCCTATCTTCGCCCGACCAGTGCTTTGCGGGTTTATATCGACGGGAAGGATGAGGTCGAGGTGGAACCCGGCCGCAGCGTGCGCGAGACGCTTGTCAGCCTGAACATCAAACCCGAACTGATCGCGCTGGTGGTTGTGGCTGGAGAGCAGAAGACAAAGGATTATGTGATCCAGGATGGCGATATTGTCAAAGTCCTGGCGGTTATCGGAGGGGGATAAAGAGGAGAATGTTACGAGACTCCCCGTCGTTTGAGGGGAGTCTTCTATCGCCAGAATATTTCGATAGCCGGATTGAGTGAAGCCTGAACATGGCTGGAGGCCGAAATGGTTCGTAAAACCCGTAAATCCGCGAGGATCCTTGAAGGAGATATCCTGGATTATGGTTGGCAGATGTTCGACCACCTGACCAGCCAGATCCAGAATGCTGATACCAAGGCCAGCTTGATCCTGGGTGTGGATGCCATCCTGCTGGGCATGTTGGCGGCAAAGGCTGCAGAACGCATTGCTACCTTTGCTGACTATGATCATTTTACGCCAGCCCTGATCTCTGTGCTCCTGCTGGGATTGGCCCTGATATTCTTGGGAACTTCAGTCTACTTCGCTCTTATTGTAACCCGTCCGGCGATGAGACGGGCCAGGGAAGGCGGGCTTTTTTATTTTTCCATGATCCACACCTTGCCGCGTGAAGAGTTCATCGAACGTTTCGAAACCTTGACCCCACAAATGGTGCGTCACGATCTTCTCTCCCAGGTGCATACGCTGGCGGGGATTACAAGGCGCAAATTTCAGCGGAGCGCCACGAGCCTGAATTTGTTGCTTGCATCCTTGTACCTGTGGGGATTGGCCGAACTCTTGACCATCTTTGGGTGAATAATCAGATATAATGCGTCCGATAAATTCCATGGAGTTGGGAATGGATAAAGAGAAACTATTGCAAATGTACTATGAAATGGTGCTCATCCGCCGCGTGGAAGAACGCGGGGCGGAGCTGTACCAGCAGGGCAAGATCGGCGGTTTCATGCACCTGTATATCGGGCAGGAAGCCGTCAGCACCGGGCTGATCGCCGCCCGGCAGCCGCAGGACCGGGTCATCACCGCCTACCGCGACCATGGCGTGGCGATCAATTGTGGTATCCCAGCTAATGAAGTGATGGCTGAACTGCTCGGCAAGGTCACCGGGACATCCAAGGGCAAGGGCGGCTCCATGCACATGGCGGACGTGGCAAAGAACATGTGGGGCGGGCATGCCATCGTCGGGGCGCACCTGCCGATCGCGGCCGGACTGGCGCTTGGTGACCAGTATGGCAACCGGGATAACGTCACCCTATGCATGTTTGGGGATGGCGCCACCAACATCGGGTATTTCCATGAAGCCTTGAACCTGTCGAAAGTGTGGAAACTGCCTGTCCTGTGGGTGTGCGAGAACAACCTGTACGGCATGGGAACGGCGGTCGAGCGCGCTTCGGCGGTATCCGAGATCCGCCAGAAAGCAGACGGGTATGCCATCCCGAACGAGCGCGTGGACGGGATGGATGTGATGGCTGTCTACGAGGCTGCCCGGAAAGCCATTGACCATGTCCGCGGCGGGAACGGACCATTCCTGCTGGAAGTTGTCGCCTACCGCTTCCGCGGCCACTCGATGGGCGACCCGGAGCGATACCGCCAGCAGGAGGAAGTCAAGAAATATCAGGAGAACGATCCCATTGGCATCTTCCGCAAATATCTATCGACCAAGAGAGTTGCCACCCTCAAAGCCCTGGATGAGATCGATGCCAGGGTCGATGAGGAAGTGCAGAAAGCGGTCGAGTTTGCCGAGGCCAGCCCCGAACCGGGGATGGAAGAGTTGTTCAAGGATATTTATGTAGATTGACGAACGACGGACGACCGACGACAGATACCCGATTGATTTTGGTCTGTGGTCCATCGTCAACGGTCGTCTGAACGGAGTGAGGACAGATTATGGCAAGGATAACCATGCGTGAGGCCATCTCGCAAGCACTTTGGGAAGAATTGGAACGCGACCCGGCGGTCTTCATCCTGGGTGAGGAAGTCGGCGTGTGGGGCGGGACGTATGCTGTGACCAAGGGATTCTATGATCACTTTGGCGCAGAACGCATCAAGGATACGCCAATTGCCGAGGCAGCCATCATTGGGGCCGCGATCGGGGCGGCCATGGTCGGCCAGCGCCCGGTGGCCGAACTGATGACGATCAACTTTGCCTTCTCGGCCATGGACCATATCGTCAACGAAGCTGCCAAGCTGCACTACATGTTTGGTGGGCAGTTCACCCTGCCGCTCGTCATTCGAGCTGTAGGTGGAGGTGGACGCCAGTTGGGTGCAACACACAGCCAGACGCCGGATGCAGTCTTCGCCCATTTCCCCGGCTTGAAAGTTGTCTCGCCCGGCACGCCGGAGGATGCCAAGGGCCTGTTGAAAGCGGCCATCCGCTCGGATGACCCGGTCTTGTTCATCGAGCACGCCACCATGTACCAGGTGCGGGGCGAAGTGCCGGAAGGCGAATACCTGATCCCGATCGGCAAGTCGAAAGTCCAGCGTCCCGGCAAGGATGTTACAGTTGTCACCTATTCGAAGGGATTGGAACTCTCGCTGAAAGCGGCGGATGAACTGGCCAGGGAAGGCATCGAACCGGAGATCGTCGACCTGCGCAGCCTGCGCCCGCTGGATATGGACCCGGTGATCGAATCGTTCAAGAAGACCAACCGGGCGGTGATCGTCGAGGAAGGCTGGCAATCCTTTGGGATCGGTTCGGAGGTTGCGGCGCGCATCTACGAGCAGGCCTTCGATTACGTGGATGCCCCCATCCGGCGCGTGGCGCAGAAGGAAGTCCCCCTGCCGTACAACCGGACGCTCGAACAGGCTGCCCTGCCGCAGGTGGCGGATGTGGTCGCGGCGGTCAAGGAGGTTCTCTAATGGCCGAGACGATCAGCATGCCCAAGCTGGGTTTCGACATGGCGGAAGGCACGCTCATCCGCTGGGTGAGGAAAGAGGGGGAGCCAGTCAATAAAGGGGATGTGCTGGCCGAGATCGAGACCGACAAAGCGACGGTGGAAGTCGAATCGACGGCCTCGGGCGTTGTCCGCAGGCTGCTGGTGGAGGAGGGGGCGGTGATTCCCGTGAATACGCCGATCGCGGTGGTGGGTACTGAAGATGAAGTGATCAGTGAACAGTTATCAGTGAGCGGTGGAAAGTCAGCCGTCAGCGGCCAGCCCGTGGCGGCGTGGGATCTTGAACCTGCTCCCATGGTCGAGGCTGTTTCTGCTCCTGTTGCTGGTTTTGTTAAAGCTAGCCCGTTGGCGAAGAGGATTGCGCGCGATGCGAAGGTAGATCTGTCGAAAATCAACGGAACCGGCTCCGGAGGCCGGATTGTT
>Ga0209285_10000601_pt1 | contig 11900 bp, 11 predicted proteins | sample PPLLak3March2015_2_FD_187249 | JGI IMG/M metagenome (GOLD analysis project Ga0209285, IMG submission 187249) | Freshwater sediment microbial communities from Prairie Pothole Lake near Jamestown, North Dakota, USA - PPLs Lake P8 Core (3) Depth... | ecosystem: Environmental > Aquatic > Freshwater... | reverse complement strand
TCGCCCTGCTCATGAAACGGATAGCGCTTTATGACTCAAATCCGAATATAGCCATTGTGGATATATCTCCGCCTGTTTCCACACAGATTAGTTTGTGCTATCTGAAAGGCGTTAAATTATCACCTGCAGCCGAGTACTTTATTTCTTGTACAGAATCAAAGAAAAAGGATCTTGATCTCTAGAGCAAATAAAAACTGCTCACCCGGAAGAACTGTCGCACCCCTATTTTCACCTTACCTCCACTCGCGCTGCGGCGGCAGGATTTCCCTACCGCCGCAACAACTCCTCCCAGGCGATGGGTGGTTAGCGGATCTTGAACATGGTCATTAATTTCATGGCCAGGTTCAGGTCGCCAGCCAGTTTGATCTTGCCCTGCATGAAAGCCTGCATGCCATCCAGTTGGCCGGTGAAGATTTTGACGTAATCACTGGAATCAGCCGAAAGGGTCATCTTCGGGGAAGCATGCTCACCTTTTTCAACTGTACACTTGCCATCCTTGATCGTAGCATACCAGGCGCCAGCTTCCTCTCCAGTGAACTTGAACTGGAGCACGGCATCCAGGCCGGGGGCCTTCTCCGGCAGGAATGCGCCGGGCATCTTGGACATCAGGTCTGCAATTGTGAGTGGCATTTCATTTCTCCTTTTCTATTGCCCCTCTCCCTTATAGGGAGAGGGGTCGGGGGTGAGGGTTTGAAGGTGAGGGTCTACTGCAAATTCTCGAATATCGAGGCCGCGCCCATCCCGCCGCCGATGCACATGGATACCATCCCATATTTCGACTTGCGGCGCGCCATTTCATTGATAAGTTGAACGGTCAGCTTGGTGCCAGTGCAACCCAGCGGGTGACCGAGGGCGATTGCCCCACCATTGACATTGGTGATATCCATGTTCAATTTCAGTTCACGGGCAACCGCAACGCTCTGGGCTGCAAAGGCCTCGTTCAGTTCGATCAGATCCATATCTTCCAGTTTCATGCCGGTCATCTTGAGCACCTTGGGAACAGCCGCTATCGGGCCCATGCCCATGATCTCAGGCGGTACACCCCCAACGGCAAACGCTACGAACCGCACCAGGGGTTTGAGTCCCAGTTCCTTGGCCTTGTCCGCGCCCATAATGACCACGGCTGCCGACCCATCCGACATCTGGGATGAGTTGCCGGCTGTCACCGTGCCGCCTTCCTTGAAGGCTGGGCGCAACTTCGCCAGGGCTTCCAGGCTGGTATCGGCGCGCGGGCCCTCATCACGCTTGACGGTGAACTTCTTCGTCACAGGCTTGCCTTCCGGGCCCATCTCCTTTAGTTCGACATCGATCGGAACCAATTCAGGATCAAACAACCCGGAATCGACCGCCTTGGCTGCAAACTGGTTCGACCGCAACGCAAAGGCATCCTGGTCCTCGCGGCTGACATTATATTTCACCGCAACATTCTCCGCCGTTAATCCCATATTGGTATAGTAGTGAGGCAGTTCCAGGGCAAAGTGGGTATTGGGTGAAAACTTGTAGCCCATCATCGGCACCAGCGACATCGATTCCACGCCGCCGGCAATGGCGATATCCATCTGCCCGGCCATGATCGCATACGCGGCGTGGGCTATGGATTGCGAACCAGATGTGCAATAGCGGTTGATCGTCTCAGCGGGAACAGATTGCGGCAATCCGGCGCGCAAGGCGATCATGCGCGCCATGTTCATCCCCTGCTCGCCCTCGGGGAACGCACAGCCGAAGATCACATCATCGATCCGCTCTGGATCCAGGCCGGGAGTTTTGGCCAGCAAGGCCTGGATGATGGTAGCCGACATCTCATCCGGGCGGACGGTTGCAAGGCCTCCTCGCTTTGCCTTCCCGATCGGTGTACGCAGGGCAGTTACAATTACAGCTTCTCGAGTAGTCATCTCACACCTCCTAATTCCGCAATGGCTTGCCGGTGTTAAGCAGGGACCACATGCGCTCCTGGGTCTTCTTCTCGCCAAACAACGACAGGATCGCCTCACGCTCCAGATCGAGTATGTACTGCTCACTGACCCAGGTTGGTTTGGACAGATCACCGCCGGCCATCACAAACGCCAGTTTGTTGGCAATATGGTTCTCGTATTCAGTGATGTATTTGCCCTCTTTGAATGACCAGGCACCTACCCTCAGGGCGGCCAGCATATCGCGCCCTGCGGCATAGATCAGTTCCGGCGCGGGTGGCTTGTACCCCGTGTTGGCCATGTGCAGCACTTCCTTTTTGGCTTCCGCCAGTTGGTATTCGCGGTGCAGAACCACCCGGTCAGCAGGACCCAGGATGGCAAACTGGCGGGCCTCCTCGGCGCTGGTCGCCACCTTGGCCTGGCCGATCTGCTCGAACACTTTCATCAGGCCGGGCAGGACTTCCGCGTTGGGTACACGCATCAAGGGGTTGACGATCCGGCGCAGCATTTCCTTCGTGCCGCCGCCAGCCGGGATGACCCCCGCACCCAGTTCCACAAGACCGATGTAGGTTTCGGCGGCTGCCACGATCCGGCTGGCATGCATGGTGATCTCGCAGCCTCCACCCAGCGTCAGGCCAGCCGGGCAGGTCACCACCGGCTTGGGAGAATAGCGCATGCGCATGTTCATATCCTGAAGCTTCTTCACGGCCGCCTCAAGCATTTCCCACATGCCCTGCTGGGCGCCAACCACCATCATGAACAGGTTCGCACCGGCGCTGAAGTTCTCCGCTTCGTTACCCACCACCAGCCCAACGTAATCCTTCTCCAGGAGATCCATGGCCTCATGGGTTATGGTCATGAGATCGTCATCGATGGCATTCATCTTGGTGTGGAATTCAAGGCAGAGCACGCCATCGCCAATATCATAGATGGATGCGCCGCTGTTCTCGTTGATGATTTTCTTGGCCTCTTTGAGCTCGCCCAGGAAGATCAGGCCAGGGGTGCGCTCGATCTTGACATACTTCTTCTGGGTGACATCGTAAACGCTGACTTTGCTTGCGCCCTTGTACTGGTAAAACGTCGGGCATCCGGATTGAAGCATGGCATCCACCCATTCGGCTGGAGCGAAGCCATCCGCCTTCATCAGCTTGACCGTCTCTGCGACACCGAGCATATCCCAGATCTCGAACGGGCCGGCCTCGTGCATGAATCCCCAGCGGGTGGCATCGTCGAGGGGCTTGGGCGTATCCGCAACTTCCGGAATGATGGATGATGCATACTGGAAACCCTGCAAGGTCAGGGTGCGGATCAATTTGGCGCCTTTATCGTCAGCACCAAGGAAAATTTTCAAACGCTCTCCCAGGCCTTCAATATCCCTGGCCTTCCCAACCGAATCGAAGCGCGGCTTGGTCGGCGGGATGTGCTCCAGCTTTTCCAGATCCAGCGGCCAGAATTCCTTCTTGCCTTCATCGGTGCGGACTTCCTTGTAGAACCCTACCTTGGTCTTGTTGCCCAGCCAGCCGCGTTCGACCATGGTGCGGATCATTTTGGTGGGCTTTTCTGCTGTCAGGTACTGCATGGCCAGTGTATCGTGCGGGATGGCTGGAGCCAGGTTCTTGCCCACATGCTCCCAGACATCCACGCCCACCAGGTCGATCAGCCGGAAGGTGGCCGTTTTCGGATGTCCCATCAGGGGCCCAGTCAGTGCGTCAACTTCGTCCACGGTGTAACCGTTCTGCAGGAAGAAATCCATCGCAAAGGCCGCCGTGCCGAAGGCAACCCGGTTGCCGATGAAGTTGGGCGTATCCTTGCACAGGACAATTCCCTTGCCCAGCCGGTACTCCCCGAACCAGGAGATGAACTGCGTAACTTCCGGCAGGGTATCCGCCGTGGGGATGATCTCCAGCAGTTTCAGGTAGCGCGGCGGATTGAAGAAGTGGGTACCCAGGAAGTGTTTCTTAAAGCCATCCGAGCGCCCCTCCGCAATATCCTTGACCGGGATACCCGAGGTGTTGGTGCTGACGATGCAGTGCTCCTTGCGCACCGCGTCGATGCGGGTCATCAAATCCTGTTTGATCTTCAGGTTCTCAACGATGGCCTCGATCACCCAGTCAGCCTCGGCAATGACATGGAAATCATCTTCCAGGTTGCCGAGCCTGACAAAGGTCTGCAAATCCGAAGACATCAGGTTGGCCGGGCGGGCCTTTAGGCAGCGGTCCCAGCCATCGCTGACGATCTTGTTGCGCGCCGCCTTGTCATCCTTGGGCGCATCTTTTGGAACGATATCCAGCAGGGTCACCGGCACGCCGGCATTGGCCAGGTGGGCGGCCAGCGCCGCACCCATCGTTCCGGCGCCAATGACCACTGCCTTGTGAATCTTGTAGGTCATACCTCCTCCTCTCAATTTATCGCAACTCACTGCTGCGATAATCCAGGATCTGGCGGGCCACCACCAGGCGGTTGATCTGGCCGGTGCCCTCATAAATATCGGTGATCTTGGCATCCCGGAACCACTTCTCCAGCAGGAACTCCCGGCTGTAACCCAGCGGGCCCATCAACTCGACCGCTTTCTGGGTGATCTTGGTGCCAATGTCGCCCGCTTTGACCTTGCTCATCGAGGCTTCCAGGGCATTGGATTTCTTGTTGTCTGCCATCCAGACCGCCTTGATGATCATCAGCCAGGCCGAGCGCAACATGATCTCCATATCGATCACTTCACGCTCGATGTTGGTCAGTTTCTGGCGCGGCAGGCCATACCGGATGGTGATGCCATTCTCCGCCAGTTTCTCGATGACAAATTCAAGTGCAGCGCGAGCTACCCCGATCCCGCCGGCTGCCACCAGCGGACGGGTGGCATCGAAAGTCGCCATGGCGCCCTTGAAGCCTTTGGATGTATCCGTCTCGATGGTTGGGCTGCCCAGGATATGGTCGAAGGGGACACGCGCATCCTGCAACACGATGGTGGCAGTATCCGAGCAGCGGATGCCCAGCTTGTGTTCCAATTTCTCCACCCGCACGCCCGGCGTCCCGGCCTCGATGACAAAGGCGCGCATCCCAGCCCGGCCTGCCTTGGGGTCGAGGGTGGCCCACACGACGATGAATCCCTTATCGAATTTTTCGTAAGCGGTCATCGCCTTGTCCCCGGCGGTGACGAAGATCTTCTCCCCATTGATGATCCATTCATTGGTCGCCTTATCCAGAACGGCGGTGGCGCGGATGGCGGATGTATCCGAGCCGGCTCCGGCTTCGGTCATGCACATGGCATCGAAGACCGGCTTCTCTCCCAGGAAGCGCGTCAGGAATTTCTGGCGCTGCTCCGGTGTGCCGGCCGCCTGGACCGCCGCCGCGCCCAGCAGGCCGCCCGGCGTGCACAGGTACATGCCCACATCTCCCCAGGCCAGTGCCTCAGCAATTGAAGCCAGCATTTGATATCCGATCGGTGGATGTTTTGGCTTGTTAGGATCTTCATCCTCCTTCTTTTTCTCTTCGCGCGGCACCAGCGATCCGGCGCCGGTTGCCCGTTTCACGGTCTGCATGAACTCGATGTAATCGTAGGGGATTTCATGTTCGTGCTCATCGAAGTAGCGCGACTTCGAGCGCATCATCTCTTCTGCAACGGTTTTCAGCACAAACGTCTGGTTAGCAATCGGTTTGGGGGCTTCGAACTCAATCATGGCTGCTCTCCTTCCTTTACACCAAAGCCAGTCCGGCAAACGTGGAAAAGCCGCGGCCGTTGCGCATCCATAATTCAACCGGATGCTCGCGGATGTAGCCGTGGCCGCCCAGGATCTGCACAGCCCGGTCGGTGACCATCATAACCATGTCAGCCGCGCCGGTCAGGGCCAGGTAGGCCTGCTTGCTGGCTTCTTCCTTGCCGGCATCGATCATCCAGGCAGCCTCCCAAATCAACAGGCGGGAGGCCTCGATCTCGGTCGCCATCTCGGCCAGCATGAAGGCAATCGCCTGCTTCTGGGCCACCTTGACGCCGAACACATCCCGGTCCTTGGCATAATCACGGGAATAATCAAAAGCGGCTTTCGCCACACCAACAGCCATGGCGGCCAGGGCCACCTGGCTGGAGGCCAGGATAACGGCGAAATCACCCGGCAGGAGGTTGGCTTCAGGGACCTTCACATCTTCCAGTTTGACGGAATAGAACGGCAGCGCGTTCAACCCTAGCAGTTTCTCGCGCTCTTCCCCGACCGTCAGGCCGGCCGCGCCTTTAGGCACGATGAACCCCTTTGTCTTTCCATCCAGGTTGGCAAAGACCACCATTGCTTCCGCTTGTGCAGCAAACGGAACGTAAGTCTTTTTCCCATCCAGGATGTATTCCCCGCCTTTGATCTTGGCAGTGGTCTTAAGATCGTTCGGGTCGAAATCGAAGGCCGGCTCCATCAGCGCCGCGGTGTATGGCTTCCACCCGGCTTCGATGACCGGCATCAGGTACATCTGCTTCTGTTCCTCGCTGCCGGCCAGCAGGATGGATAGGGCGAACAGGCCTGGGGTCCCGATCGCCAGTGCCCCGGCCAGGTCACCGTAGGCCATTTCCTCAGCGGCCAGCACACCGGTCACAGCCGACCGGTCACCGAACCCGCCATAGGCTTCGGGAATGGATGCCTGCAACACACCCAATTCCCAGCCCTTGTTGATCAGCTTGAGCGGCAACTCCTTGGCCTCCTCCGCATCATGGGCAGCCGGGCGCAGGTCTGCAGCCGCGTACCGGGCTACGGCATCGATCAACATCTTTTGCTCATCGCTTGGCTCGAATGAATACATAGGCTTTCTCCTTTTCTAGGCTATGAAACGGTTAATGGGATATCCGGCGATAGTAAAGCGCCACAGACTGACCGGACTCCAGTTGGTGATAGTTGACAATCTCCAACAAACTTCGCTGGTACAAATACTCCACGAATGCGCCTGTTTTTTCCAATACCAATAAGCCGTTGTATCCTTGTTGATCCGGGTAGAGGTGGGCAGTTGTTTCTGCAATGGTATGCGGCTCTGCCATGAAACCCAAAACCTGTTCCAATTTCTCATCGATCGCTGTGCGGATGGATTGGGCTCGACCCGGTAGGTTTCGCAACGGATCTCCATGACCGGCAAATACCAGGTGTACATCTCCTGCCCACTCCTCCAAAGAATGTAATGAATCCAGGTAATGTCCCAATCCTGTGTACGGAACCAGAGTCTCGGGAGATTGGTGTGTGATCATACCCTCCAGCACGTGATCCCCGCTGAAAACTACATCATGCAGCCGGATGGCAACATGACCGGGGCAGTGGCCGGGGATGTGGAGCATCTCGAACGGGCCGACTTTCATATCTCTTGCACCATACGTAAAATCCACGGGAGTCGAACGATAGATCTCTTTCGTGAAGCGGTACAGGTTCAACAGGTTATCGCGCTCCCCGACCGGTATCCCGGCTTCTATCAGGAATTGATACAAGCGGGGCGCAATCAAGGCCAGTCGCTCTTCGTGATGGGTGAGGATGTGGAGGTCCAGTTCGTGAACGGCCACCTGCGCACCTGTCTCTCTCCGCAGGTACATCAAACCGCAGAAGTGGTCGATGTGGCCGTGTGTGATGAGGATATGGGTCAGATCGGAAACCCGGATCGTGCGCCCCAGCATTTGTCCCACCCGGGAGAAACCCGCCTCAATGGCCGCGTTGGACTGCTCGTTCCCAAAGCCGGCATCCACCAGCACGATCAGATCATCCACCAGGATCAGATATGTGTGTGTGGTAAAGTTCGGGAAAGCCTGTAAAGGTAAACGGAAAACCTGCGCGCCACCGGATGTTTCGAACCGATGCAGATCAAAGAAACCGCTGGTCATACATTCCTAGTGGCTTGTTGTTCGGCAAAGCAGACCATCCATGAAGAGGGATGAGATATGGTCTGCAATTTGGTTGGTTGTCAGAGGGCCGGCTGGCTTGTACCAGGTGATGATCCAGTTCAGGTTTCCAAGCAGGGCCCGCGCTGTCAGGGGAATATCCGCAGTATCACAGAAGACACCGGCATCGATCCCTTCCTGGATCATATTCCGCCAGAGTTTTTCGAAACGATCGCGGCGAGGGATATGCCGGGCGCGATACTTGGGCTCGAGCGAGCGATGTTCCAGCAAAAGGACAGAAACGACATCACTCCGGTTCGCCAGTGCACTCAGGTACACCCGGCAAGCCTGGTGAATCTTCTCCTGGGGCGAGATTTCCTGCTGGATCACCTGGGAGACACTTTCAGTGATCAAATCCAGGGCCTGGTCGAGCAATTCCAGCAGGATCTCTTGCTTGCTGGCAACATGGTGGTAGAGGCTGGCTTTTTGCAGGTTGACACCATCAGCGATATCCTGCATCGAGGTAGCATGGAAACCTTTTTGACGAATGATTTGGGCTGCAACTTCCAGGATTTGATCTTTGTTCATGGTATGTCCTACCGACCGGTCGGTAGATAGAGGATAGCAAACATTGAAACAAAAGTCAAGAGGTTCGACAGAAAAAACGAAGCAAAATGCAAAAGTCGGTTCACACTTGTTTATGCTCTTTGGGAATCTCCGTGAAGAAGGGGACGATAGGGGGGTGTTGGGCGGGTTTCACCCGCCCAACACCCCCCCATCGTCCCCTATTTATTGGGTTCTTTGGGAATCGCCGGAAGCGGGAGGAAATTGGGGGTATGGGGCGGGCGAAGCCCGCCCCATACCCCCATATCTTTCCATCCATCACGGCAACTCCCAGAGAGCCATTTATTGAGAAGTTACAATTTATGCTATAATAACTTCGATGACAGAAGCCTTTCAAGAAAACGAACTCACGCCCGAAGAGATCGCTGCGCAGAAGAAAGAGTTGGCGCGTCAGCGCTGGATGGTGATTGGCATCATTGCCGGGGTTATCATATTCCTGGCTCTGATTGGCCTGGCGATCTACGCTCTCACCCTCGATGCAGATACCACTTCCAACATCCGGGATATCTTCATCATCTTCATGGCGTTCGAATCGCTGCTCATCGGTGCAGCCCTGGTGATCCTCATCACCCAGATTGCGAGCCTGATCAACCTGGTACAGAACGAGATCCGGCCGATCCTGGATGCCACCAATGAGACCGTCAACACGCTGAAGGGAACAACAACCTTTCTGAGTGAGAACCTGGTCGAACCGGTGATCAAACTCAACAGCTACCTGGCTGGCTTCCGTCGTTTCTTCGAACTGTTCGGCATCAAAACCAAGAAATAAACTCATCCACTCATTCGCGAAAGGAGAAATAAAATGGCAGATCGTGATGATTTTGGCGCTTTCCTGGTCGGTTTTGTAGTCGGTGGCCTCACCGGTGCCGTGGTTGCCCTGCTCTTTGCACCGCAATCCGGCGAGGAGACCCGCACGCTGATCAAGGATAAAACCATCGAACTGCGCGACAAGGCTGCTGAGGAAGCTGAAGTACTGGCATCCAGAGCCGAGAAGTTCGCAGCGGACGCCAAGACGAAAGGCATCGAAGCCTATGAAGGCGTCAAGACGCGTGGCAAAGAAGCTGTAGAGGGCGTAAAGAAGGCTGTTGCCAAGAAGAAGCCAGCCGCCGAAGCCCCCAGCGGCGACTGATACCATCCACCTCGACTCAAGGGTTTGACCGCATAACTGGTCAAACCCTTGTTTTGTTTCTGAATGAGCTGGCTCCCCCGCCTCCTGCGCTTCTTCTTCCACCACTTCTACCACGGCCTGGCATGGACCTATGATCTGGTCGCGGCCATCGTTTCACTCGGTCGATGGAACCAATGGGTGCGTAGCATCCTCCCCTACATCGAGGGCCCGCGCGTGCTGGAACTTGGCCACGGGCCGGGCCATCTGCAACTGGCGCTGCACAAACAAGGAATCGCATCCACCGGCCTGGATGAGAGCCGCCAGATGGGCCGGCAGGCCTCCCGCCGCCTGCGCAGGCAGGGTCAAATCCCGCGCCTGGTGCGCGCCTGGTCACAAGCCCTTCCCTTTGTTGGCAATTTCGATACCGTTGTTGCCACCTTCCCATCCGAATACATCGTCGATCCGGGCACATTGGCTGAAGCCTGGCGCGTGCTGCGGCCCGGCGGCAGGCTGGTTGTCCTGCCAGGGGCGTGGATCGGTGGCAAATCCCTGCTGGAAGCGTTCGCCCGCTGGTTATTCAAAGTCACCGGCGAGGCGGAGGAGATCGGCGAGCCGCTCTGGAACCGGTTCAAGATCCCATTCGAGCGCGCCGGGTTCCAGGTCGAGGTGCGAGTCGAAGAAACCAGGGGCGGCACGCTGTTATTCCTGTTGGCGAGAAAAGTAGTAAAATGAAGCCATGGAAGTCCAGATTGCCGTCGCAAAGGTCAATAAATACGCTGTATCGGAAAGCGGCGATACATTGGAAGTCGTCGAGCGTCCCAACGGCGGGCTCTCCATTGTCCTTGCCGATGGGCAGACCTCCGGCCAGGGCGCCAAGGCCGTTTCGATGCTGGTTGTGCGCAAGGTGATCGGGCTGCTGGCGGAAGGCGTGCGCGACGGAGCCGCGGCCCGGGCGGCCTCGGATACCCTCTACACAGACAAACGCGGCAAGGTTTCCTGCACGCTCAATATCGCCTCCATCGACCTTCAATCGGGCACGCTCGTTCTGACTCGCAACAACCCCGCCCCGATCTTTGTTTACAAGGATGGCAATATCGACTGCCTGCAAACCGAAAGCACGCCGCTCGGCATCTCCCGCAACGTACGCCCGGTGATCTCTGAACTGGCTGTCGAACATGGATTGAACATTGTATTCTATACAGATGGCTTGGTCCATGCGGGAGAAAGGCGCGGCCAACCGATGGATGTGTGCACCGCCCTGGAAGCCATGCTCGAAGACCAGGAACCCTCCCCGCAGGAGATTGCGGATTCGCTCCTCGAACACGCCGTTCGCCTGGACGATGGCCGGCCCGCCGATGATATCAGCGTGGTGGCGCTTAAAGTGGTCAAGCGCCGCGGCGATGAGGTCCGCCGCATGACGGTGCGCCTGCCGATCAACATCGGAGAGGCATGAGCCATTCGTGGCGCAAGTGGCGCGCCTCCTGGCGGGATACCATTCTTTTACTGGGGGAGTTCCGGCAAGCGCTCATCCTTTTTGTAATTTCCATACTCGGTTTTGGCACCCTCTACGATATCATCGCCCGCGCAGTCGGTGAGCAGTTGGATGGGTACGCCGAAGCCCTGTATCACATCTTGACCCTGTCCTTCCTGCAATCTTCACGAGAGTTTCCGCACCACCCCGCCTTACAGGCTTTCTATTTCATCATGCCCCTGGTTGGGATCGGGATCCTGGCCCAAGGCTTGGCCGATTTTGGGATCCTGCTTTTCAACCGCAGGGCGCGTAGCAAGGAGTGGGAAATGGCTGTCGCCTCCACATTCGACAAACACACCATCCTGGTTGGCCTGGGCCACCTGGGTTTCCGCGTCGTACAAAGCCTGTTCGAGATGGATGAACAGGTGGTTGTCATCGAACTCAACCCATCGGCCGATCTGTTCACTACCGTCCAAAAGATGGGCGTACCGGTTATCCAGGATGACGCCATCCGCCAGTCCGCGCTCGAAGCAGCCGGGGTTATGCGCGCTAAAACCATCGTCCTGTGCACGCAGAACGATTACAAGAACCTGCAAATCGCGATCAAAGCGCGCACGCTGAAACCCAACATAAAAGTCGTCTTGAGAATCTTCGATGATGATTTCGCCCAATCCCTTCAAACCCAGTTTGGCTTTGCCGCCATGAGCGCCACCGGCATGGCTGCCCCGGCCTTCGCAGCCGCGGCTGCCGGCGCCGACATTACCCGTCCCATCACCGTTGAAGGGGAATCGCTCAGCCTGGCTAGCCTGACCATTTCGACATCATCACCCATCGGCGGAACCTCGGTGGCAGATGTCGAGAAGAAATACGATATCAGCATCCTGTTGCTCAAACGCGCCGGCGAACCGGACCTGCATCCCACCGGAGACCGCAGGCTGGTGGGCGGGGATATCCTGG
>Ga0209285_10000600_pt1 | contig 11927 bp, 8 predicted proteins | sample PPLLak3March2015_2_FD_187249 | JGI IMG/M metagenome (GOLD analysis project Ga0209285, IMG submission 187249) | Freshwater sediment microbial communities from Prairie Pothole Lake near Jamestown, North Dakota, USA - PPLs Lake P8 Core (3) Depth... | ecosystem: Environmental > Aquatic > Freshwater... | reverse complement strand
CACTTCAGCCGGGCCGGTGACGACAATCCGCTGGAGCTTGTGCAACTGTCCGATCGCCTTGGCATCGATCGGGCAGGCATGGGTGATCGCGGTCGTCGCCCAGAACAGTCGCGGCACCAGGTCGGCCGCATCGGTTCCCGGGTATTCGCTCCAGTTGTGGTCGAAGTTCGGGACCGGCAGGTCGTCGGCGGTGAAGGCGGCGCGGTCGAGGAAGACGACGCGCTCCTTGCCGCTCACTTGCCGGCGCCGAGGGCTTCGCCGGTGAGGCGCTCCAGCGCCCGCATGATCGCCGACGAATCGAGCTCGCTGTCGCCGGCGCCCATCAGTGCGTTCATCTGCTGCGCGATGAGTGCCGCGCCGGGCAGCGGCGTGGCCGTTTCCTGGGCGTTGTCCATGACGATGGCCATGTTCTTGTGGTGCAGCTTGACCTTGAAGCCGGGCTTGTAGTTGGAGTCGAGCATGCGCTGGCCATGGATCTCGAGGATGCGGCTGCCGGCGAATCCACCCATCAGCGCCTCGCGCATCTTCTTTGCGTCGACGCCGTTGCGGCGCGCCAGCAGGATCGCTTCGGCGACACCCTCGAAGGTCAGGCCGACGACGATCTGGTTGCAGCATTTGACCACCTGGCCGGCACCGTGGCCGCCCACGTGGACGATGTTCTTGCCGAGCACCTCGAACAGCGGACGGATCTTCTCGAAGATCGGCGCTTCACCGCCGACCATGATCGATAGTGTGCCCTCCTTGGCGCCGGTTTCGCCGCCCGAGACCGGGGCGTCGAGCATGTGCACCCCGCGCTCGGCGAGTGCGGCGGCGATGCGGCGGGTGGCGGCCGGCGCCACGGTGCTCATGTCGACGATGGTGTGACCGGGGCGCGCGCCGTGCACCAGGCCGCGGTCGCCAAGGATGATCTGCTCGACGTCGGTGGTGTCGGAGACCACGGTGAAGGTGATGTCGGCCGAGGCGGCGACTTCGGCGGGGGTGCCCTTGCCCAGCGCGCCGGCGACCAGCATCGGCTCGATGCGGTCGAAGCGCCGCCCATAGACGAACAGTTTGTGTCCGGCGCGCATCAGGTTTTCCGCCATCGGACGACCCATGATGCCGCTGCCAATAAAGCCGATATTCATGATGCGATGCCTTTCACGACGACGAGCCAGACCGGTAGAGTAAGCAATCCGGCGAGCGTTGACCAGCCCATGATCAGCCCCGCCAGCCGGGTGTCCAGACCGAAGCGGTCGGCGAGTGCGATCACCATCACCATGGTCGGCATGGCGGCTTCCAGCACAGCCGCCTCGCCGGGTTCGGTCAGCTTGCCGGGCCACGCCAGCGCGATGCCGAGCGCCAGCAGCGGCATCACCGCCAGCTTGATGACGAGGGCGATGCCCACGGCTCTTTGCGGGCGCAGATCCTGCCAGGGAATGGTCAGCCCCAGCACAAACAGCATCAGCGGAATGGTCGGACTGCCGGCCCAGCGCGCCGCCTCGATCAGCGGCTCGAGCGGCAGGCCGAGCAGGTTGACGCTGACACCCGCGACGAAGCCCCACACCGGCGGCAGCTTAAGCCAGACCGAGAGGAAGGGAGCGGTTTCCTGGTGTTGTCCGCAGCGAAAGGCGATCCAGGCGCCGAGCGACCATACCAGCGGCGTGGCCGCGAGCATGTCGGCAAAGAACGGATAGCGAGCGCCCGCTTCGCCGTAGACGGTGGTGAGGAAGGGATAGCCGAAGAACAGCACGTTGCCGAAGCCGGCGGCGAGGATGATCGAGCCACGTGCGGGGCAGGACAGGTCTTTGCCCAGCGGGGTGAGGAACAGCAGCGCGGCGGTCAACCCCAGTCCGGCCAGCGTGGCCAGGCCAAGCACGACCGGGACCTGGAGCAGGCTGAGATCGACGGTGGCCGAGGCACCGGCGGCGAAGAACAGCATCGGCGCAAAAAAATTCAGCACCAGCCGGTTGATCTCGCCGCGCAGCCCCTCGATCGATACGGCATGGTGCCAGCGCGGCCAGATCGCTCCGGCGGCGATAAGCAGGGAAAGCGGCAGCAGGGTCTTCAGGAGCAGTTGCTGGGCGAGTTCGGGGGACATGCGGGCGGCGAAGGATGGCGCAGGGTTCCATCATAACGCTGCCGTGAGGCTGGCTGCGTGACTTGCCTGTGACCTGCGGCCAGGACTTTCGCTCGCAACAGCGGAGCGGGGAAAGTTGTTGGCTGCGATGCCCCCGCTCGGCTCCCGCGTCGCAGCGGGAGAACGATCGGCGGCCCCTGCGGAGATCAGGTGCGAGAGGCGGGGGTGTAGCGGTTGTCGGCGCGATACAGCGGGCTGGTTTCGAGCCACTGCTTGATGCGGGTGGCATCGCCGGCGCGGCTATTCGTGCCCCGGGCATCGAGCAGCACGATGATCACGTCGCGATTGGCGACCTGGGCCTGCATTACCAGGCAGTGCCCGGCTTCGTTGATGAAGCCGGTTTTGGACAGGCCGATCTGCCAGTCATCAGCGCGCGTGAAGCGATTGGTGTTGTTGAAGGCGACCTGGCGATACAGCACTTTGCTTTTCTTGTTCTTTTTCTTCAGCACGACGCGCTGCTTGCCGAGGCTGTAATGACCGGAAGTGCTGATGTGGCGGATTTCCGGGTAGTTCTGGTAAGCGTGATCGGCCAGTTTGGCGAGATCGCGCGCGGTCGAGCGGTTCTCGCTGGAGAGGCCGGTGGGTTCGACGAACTGCGTGCTCTGCATGCCCAGCGTCTGCGCCATGCGGTTCATATGGCTGACGAAGCGCTGCATTCCGCCGGGATAGGTGCGCGCCAGTGCGTGGGCGGCGCGATTGTCGGACGCGATCAGCGCCAGGTGCAGCAGCTGCTCGCGGGTATAGGCGGAACCGATCGCCAGGCGCGATCCGGTGCCCTTCAAGGTGTCACGGTCATCCTTGGTGATGGTGATGCGCTCTTGCGTAGGCTGGTCTGCATCCAGCACCAGCATGGCTGTCATCAGTTTGGTGATCGAGGCGATCGGAGTCTGCAGCTCGGGGTTCTTGGCAAGCAGCGGCTGACCCGTTTGCTGATCCAGAACCAGCACCGAATGTGCGCTGAGTTCCAGCGGCTGCGAAGGACTCTGCTCCTGTTCGGGCGCCGCAACAGCCTCTGGCTGACTGCCCCATTGCACGGAGATGCGACTATCCAAGGCGTGGACGCTGCCATGGCTGCAGGACAGGAGAAGGGCGATAATCAGTGGCTTCATATAATTCCGGTTCCAACCGCTAGATTGTAACGATGAATCGTCGTGGATATTGCGTGAACAAGACCCAAACGGCCAACCGCAGCAAAACTTGAAAACAACATTAAGCGTACGAGGCAGTATAAATCCCTTACCCTGATTGACGGTTTAGCAAAATTCATTATATATAGCAATGAGATGGGAGGAGTTCTGAATAATTTACTGAAGAAAGCGGAGCTAACGGAGGCACTTTGCGCCCCCGGAGTGGTAGCCGAAGCGCTGGAACTGTTAGCGGCTCGCAGCAGCGAGACGGCCCTGTCCGCTTGTCTTCGCGTCGATCCCGTTCTCAGCCTGCGCTTGCGTCTGATGGCCCTGCGGAGGCCGCTCGGCGACCCCGGCCAGCCGGAACTGCTGCGCGCCATGCTGCTGTTGGCCCCGGTTGCCGATGGCGTCTTCCTGGCGACCTACGCCGAGCGCTGGATGATGTCGGCTACCGTCGCCTATCTCGCACAGAATCTTGCAACGCATTCGGGCATAGCCGACCCTGAGGCCGCCTGGAGCGCCGGTCTTTACCATAATCTCGCGCTTTATCTGCATCACGATGCTGCCGGTTCGGTCGAGTCTGCCGGGCTTTCCGCAAGCATCCTCGAAGATCTTGACGAAGATGGCTGGCTCGCCGATGCCGTGCGTTATCAGGCGGAACCGCTGGCGCGCGGCAAGATGGCACATCCACTGGTCCGTATCGTCCAGCTGGCCTACCTGCTGGTGATGCGTCAGCAGGCGGTGGACAGTCTTGACGTGCGCGCCGCGCTGGCCGCCCTGGGTATGGGCGCAGCCGACGCCACCCATCAACTCGTGGAAAGCCAGTCGCAGGCCCGCAAGCTGGCACAGCACTATGGTCTGACGGTTCCGCCGACGCTGCAGACACATGGCGGCGGCGCGCTCGATCGCCTGGCGCGCGTCTATGCCGGCCAGGCCGCGCAATCCGCCCTGCATCATTATTTCCGCCATGCAGCCGAGCCGGCCGAGTCGTATGCCCTGCTGGGCGATTGCCTGCGCGCCATGTTCGGCTTCCAGCGTGTCTGCCTGTTTATCGCGGACGCTCAAGGCTACCTGCGACTATCGCCGCTGATGGACGAAGTCGAAGGTCTGTCCCTGCTGGAGATTTCACGCGATGACGGGCATTCCATCCTGTCGCGTGCATTCGTCCAGCAGCTGGCCCTCGTATTTCAGCCGGGCGACCTGTCAGCGCCGCTGGTGGATGAGCAGATTGCGCGCCGGCTCGGTGTGACGAGCTTCGTCTGTCAGCCGGTCACGCTCGAGCAGGGCCATGCCGGACTGCTGGTCGCGGGCGATGCCCTGCCCTCCCTGGCGGATGCGGCAGCCTGGTCGATGGTGCGGGACGAGTGGGCGGAGTCGCTGCAGCGGACCAGCGGCCCGATGGTCGCCGCCACATCCGAGCGGGTGGTGATCGCCAGCGACGACATACCCCGCGAACGCGTGCGCCGCGCCATCCACGAGGTGGCCAATCCGCTGACCATCATGCGCAACTACGTCAACCTGCTGTCTTCGCGACTGGGCTCGGATTCCTCGGTACAGCGGGATCTCGGCATCATCAGCGACGAAATCGAGCGGGTGGCGCGGATCGTTCGCGGCATCACCGCCGTCGAGGAAAGCGTGAGCGTGCCCACCAACCTGGAAATGGTCTCGGTCAACAGCGTGGTATCGGAACTGGTGCGGATGACCCTCGGCACCCTGCTGATTCCCAACAAGGTCAGCGTCCAGATCGACCTCAATCCCGAGGTGCTGCCGATGCCGCTGAACAAGGACCAGCTCAAGCAGGTTCTGTTCAACCTCGCCAAGAATGCGGTCGAGGCGATGCAGGCCGGCGGCCATCTCAAATTCGCCACGCGCCTGGTCGAGCGCGACGGCGCCAACCAGGTCGAAATCGAGGTCGCCGATACCGGTCCCGGCCTGCCCGAACATGTCCTCGCCCATCTTTTCGAACCGGTCGCCAGCGACAAGGGCGGCGATCACGCCGGGCTCGGCCTCAACATCAGCCGCAACCTGGTCAAGCAGATGGGCGGCGACCTCGATTGCGTCAGCACGCCGCAGGGCAGCCGCTTCCTGGTCAGGCTGCCCACCCTGCAATCCAGTCAGGCTGCGCCTGCTGCAGCACGCCACGGGTCTATGTAACCCGCCGGCACCAAGGAGAACCACGTGATACAAAGAAATCCTGAAACCAGCCCGATCCTGAGTACGGTCAGCAGCCTGCAGATGCGCTCGCGGATTCTGGTGGTGGACGATGAACCGCTGATACTCGAGGGAATCAGCCGGCTGCTGGCGACGCGGGATTACGAAGTGGTTCTCGCCAATGGCGGATGCGAAGCCCTGATCGCCATCGGCAAGCAGCAGTTTGACGTGGTGCTGCTCGATCTCGGCATGCCCGACCTCAACGGTACCGAAGTGCTGCGCTTCGTCGCCGAGCGCGGCGTCGAGACGCCGGTGATCGTGGTTTCCGGCGACAGCACCATCGATGCGGCGATCCGTGCGCTGCGCGGCGGTGCCAGCGACTTCGTGCGCAAACCCTACGAGCCCGAGGAGCTGCTCAGGCGCATCGACAACACCCTGACGCGGCGGCGGCTGGAAAAGGAGAACAACAATATCCTGCAGCGCCTGCAGCAATCGGAGAAGTGGCATCGCTTCCTGGTCAACAGCTCGCCGGATTTCATCTACACCCTGGATTCCGAAGGCCGCTTCACCTTCGTCAACGACCGCATCGAAAGCCTCCTCGGCTATCGCAAGGAAGACCTCGTCGGCCAGCATTACAGTGTGCTGATCCACGAGGAAGATATTCCCAGGGCCGAGCACGTCTTCAACGAGCGCCGTTCCGGCGACCGCAATACCCGCAACATCGAAATCCGCCTCAAGTGCAACCCCGGCATGCGCCGTCCGCGCCTGATGAACGGCCGCTGCAAGACCGTCGAGTTGACTGCGACCGGCATGTACGAGGACGAGGCCAGCCCCTTCGACCGGCGCTTCATCGGTAGCTACGGCGTCGCCAAGGATGTCAGCGAACGCAAGCAGGCCGAGGAAACCGTCCACTATCAGGCCTACCACGATCTGCTCACCGGCCTGCCCAACCGTGCGCTGTTCCGCGACCACCTCGGCCTGATGCTGGCGCAGAGCAAACGTAACAAGCAGCCGCTCGCGGTCCTCAGTCTCGACCTCGACCACTTCAAGGTCATCAACGATTCGCTCGGCCACACCATCGGCGACGAGTTGCTGCTGGCGGTCGGCACCCGCCTGCGGCAGTGCCTGCGTGAGGGCGATACCCTCGCCCGCCTCGGCGGCGACGAGTTCGCGGTGCTGCTGCCGTCCCTGCTGTCGCGCAGCGATGTCGAGCACATCGGCCGCAAGATCATCCAGGTGCTGTCCAAGCCGGTGTATATCAAGGGCCACGAAATGTACGCCTCGGTCAGCATCGGCGCCTGCATGGCGCCGGAAGACGGCGACATGGTCGACAGTCTGATCCGCCAGGCCGAAATCGCCATGTACCAGGCCAAGACCCAGGGCCGCAGCCGCCTGCAATTCTGGGAGCCCGGCATGCAGGCGCCCTACTCCGAACGCATGCAGCTCGAGGCCGACCTGCGGCGTGCGCTGGCACGCAATGAATTCGTTCTGTTCTATCAGCCGCAGGTCGATATCAAGAGCGGCGTGATCAAGGGCTTCGAGGCGCTGCTGCGCTGGTGGCATCCGCAACGTGGCCTGCTCACTCCGGCCGACTTCGTCTCGATCGCCGAAGAGTCGGGTGTCATCGTTCCCCTCGGCGACTGGGTACTGCGCCAGGCCGGTGCGCAGATGGCCGAGTGGCGCAAGGCCGGCTTGCCGCCGGTGCGGATGTCGGTGAACATCTCGGCGCGCCAGCTGGAAAGCCCCGACTTCGTCGATAACGTGATGCGCGCAGTGCAGGTCTACGCGCTGGACGGCAAGCTGATGGAGCTGGAGATCACCGAGAGCCTGCTGATGAGCGACCTCGAAGCCAACGCCCTGAAGCTGGGCCGGCTCTCCGCCACCGGCATCCGTCTCGCCATCGACGACTTCGGCACCGGCTACAGTTCATTCAAGTACCTGTCGCGCTTCCCCATCCACACGCTCAAGATCGACCAGTCCTTCATCAAGGAAATCGACCGCGAGGAAAACATGTCCATCGTCAACGCCATGGTCGGCATGGGACGCGGGATGAACCTCAACGTCGTCGCCGAAGGCGTGGAAACGCAGGCGCAGCTGAAACGCCTGCAGCAAATCGACTGCCACGAGATGCAGGGCTACTACTACAGCCCGCCGATCTCGAGCCACGAAGCGACGCTGATGCTGGCGCACCACCTGCGCGGCTTCAGCCACAACAACGGGCTGGCGTCGGCGTAAACGAAAGGACGGGGCATGGTCGCGGAATCCGGGCTGCTCAGTCGAGTGGCGCCGAGCATGCCGCCGCAAATCAAGGACGTTGGTTCCGGGTAATCGTTAACCACTCACTGGCACGCCGGTCGGCGTGCCTCGCAGGATCCGCACTACTCCGCTCAGTCGCCGCGCAAGGCAGCCTTGAATTCCCTCCGCCTGCGGTGCAGCGTTGGCTCGGTGTAGCCGTTCGGCACGCGCCGGCCATGAAAGATCATGTCCTGTGCGGCCTGGAAGGCGAGGCTGATGTAGTGCGGCGCCATGTTGATGTAGTTGGGGTCGCCGGCATTCTGCTGGTCCACCAGCTTCGCCATGCGCTTCAGGGTTTCCATCACCTGGCTTTCGCTGACCACGCCGTGATGCAGCCAGTTGGCGATGTGCTGGCTGGAGATGCGCAGGGTGGCGCGATCCTCCATCAGGCCGACGTTGTGGATATCCGGCACCTTCGACGCGCCCATTCCCTGGTCGATCCAGCGCACGACATAGCCGAGCAGCCCCTGGATGTTGTTGTCGAGTTCGCTCTGGATGTCCTCGGCCGACCAGTCTGGCGACGCCACCACCGGGATCGCCAGCAAATCGTCGAGTGAGGCGCGTTCGCGCTGCCGCAGCGCTGCCTGGCGCGCGAAGACATCGACGCGGTGGTAATGGATGGCGTGCAGGGTCGCGGCGGTGGGCGACGGCACCCAGGCGCAGTTGGCGCCGGCTTCGGGGTGCGCCTGCTTGTTCGCCATCATCGCGGCCATCAGGTCGGGCATGGTCCACATCCCCTTGCCGATCTGCGCGCGCCCGGAGAGGCCACAGGCCAGGCCGATGTCGACGTTCCAGTTTTCGTAGGCCTTGAGCCAGCGCGAGGATTTCATCTCGTCCTTGCGCAGCACCGGGCCGGCCTCCATCGAGGTGTGGATCTCGTCGCCGGTGCGGTCGAGGAAGCCGGTGTTGATGAAGATCAGCCGCTCGCGCGCTGCGCGGATGCACTCCTTGAGGTTGAGCGTGGTACGCCGCTCCTCGTCCATGACGCCGATCTTGAGGGTATTGCGCGGCAGGTCGAGGACGTCCTCGATGCGTGTGAAGAGCTCGGTGGTGAACGCGACTTCGTCCGGGCCGTGCTGCTTCGGCTTGACGATGTAGATGCTGCCGCTGCGGCTGTTGCGCAGGGGGCTGACGCCTTTCAGGTCATGCAGGGCGCAATAACTGGTGATCAGACCATCGAGGAGGCCCTCGAACACCTCGTTGCCGTCCTGGTCCAGCACCGCGTCGGTGGTCATCAGGTGGCCGACGTTGCGCACCAGCATCAGGCTGCGGCCGGGGATCTCGAAAAAACGGCCCTCGGGCGACAGGTAGCGACGATCCGGGTCGAGGGTTCGGGTCAGTGTCTCGCCGCCCTTCTCGAAGCTGCTGACGAGATCGCCTTTCATCAGCCCCAGCCAGTTGCGATAGACGCGCACCTTGTCTTCGGCGTCGACTGCGGCGACCGAGTCCTCGCAGTCCATGATGGTGCTGAGTGCCGCTTCGAGATAAATGTCGCGAATGCCCGTGGGGTGCAGTTCGCGGATGGGGTGGTCGGTGTCGAAACGAATCTCGAGATGCAGGCCATGGTGCAGCAGAAGCAGGGCGGTGATCCTGCCGTCCTTTTCCAGGTAGCCCCTGAACTGGGCGGGATCGCGCAGGCCGACCCGGGCGCCGCTGGATAGCGTTACCGCGAGCTGGCCATCCTTCACCGCGTAGGCGATGGCATCGATATAGCTGCCTTCGCGCAGGGGCGCGGCCTCGTCAAGGAAAGCCTTGGCCGTGGCAATGACCCTGGCGCCGCGCACCGGATTGAAACTGCCTTTCTTTCCGGCGCCACCTTCGTCGGAAATGACGTCGGTGCCGTAGAGCGCATCGAACAGGCTGCCCCAGCGGGCGTTGGCGGCATTCAGGGCATAACGGGCGTTGTTGACCGGCACCACCAGTTGCGGACCGGCGACGCGGGCGATCTCGGCATCAACGTTGTCGGTGCTGATGGCGAAGTCCTCGCCCTCCGGCAGCAGATAGCCGATCTCTAAGAGAAATGCCTTATAGGCTGTTGCATCGTGAGCCTGCCCCTTGTGCGCCAGATGCCAGGCATCGATGCGAGCCTGCAGTTCGTCGCGCCTGGCCAGGAGGGCACGATTGCGCGGAGTCAGTTCGCGCACGATGGCGGCGAAGCCCTGCCACAGCCGGTCGCTGCCGATGCCGGTTCCCGGTGAGATCTCGTCCCGAACCAGGTCGTAAAGCGATTGGGCGACCTGCAGACCGGCGACGCTGACACGCGCATTCATGACGGATTCTCCTCAGCTGACGAGATTGCGGGGCGTGCCGGCGACGAAGGCCTCGATGTTGTCGACCAGCTGGTCCGCCAGGGTCTGCATCGCTTCGCGACTCGACCACGCGACGTGCGGGGTGAGGATGAAATTGGGCAGGTCGAGGTCGAGCAGCGGGTTGCCTTCGCGCGGCGGCTCGACCGCCAGCACGTCGAAGCCGGCGCCGCCGATGCGTCCCGATTGCAGCGCCTCGATCAGCGCCGCCTCGTCGACCAGATTGCCGCGCGCGGTGTTGATGAGGAGGGCGCTGGGCTTCATCAGGCCGAACTCGCGCGCGCTGATCATGTGCCGGGTTTCCGCAGTCAGCGGGGTGTGCAGCGAGATCACATCGGCTTCGCGCAGCACCGTGTCGAAGGGCGTGTAGCCTTCACGGGGCGTCGCGGCAGTCTTGTGTTCGGCGACCAGCACCTTCATGCCGAAGGCTTCGGCGAGCTTCTGCATCCCGCGCCCGAGTGAGCCGTAGCCGACCAGCCCCAGCGTGCTGCCGTGCAGGTCGTTCACCGGCCGGGTGAACAGGCAGAACTGGTCGGCCTGCTGCCAGAGCCCGGCATGCACATCCTCGCGCCAGCCGATGAGATTGCGGCGCAGCGCCAGCATCATCATGAAAGCGTGCTCGGGCACGGTATCCACCGCATAGCCGCGGATGTTGGAGACGACGATGCCATGCTCGCGGCAATACGCCAGATCGACGTTGTCGGTGCCGGTGGCGGCGACCGCGACCATTTTCACGCCGGGTGTCTGCGCCAGCAATTCGCCGTGAAGCTTGACCTTGTTGGTGATGACGATGCTCGCATCCTTCAGGCGCGCCACCACGTCCTCGGGACGGGTCTGCTCGAAATCGACCCAGTCATGCGCGAACGAGGGCACGCGCATATCCGCGAACAGGCTTTTGCGGTCGAGAAATACGATGGTGTGCTTCATAAGTCAAAACCCTCTAACCACGAAGGGCGCGAAGGAACACAAAGTAAAAACGAATCGAAAGACCTTTGTCTTGGTTCTTCGTGCCCTTCATGGACAAAAAAACTACCGTTCCATGCCCGACTCGCGCTCGACGATTTTCATCACTGCCGCCGAATCCAGTTCCGCGCCGCCGGTGCCCATCAGGGCGTTGAGGTGCTGCATCACCAGCGCCGCGCCGGGGAGAGCGAGGCCGAGTTCCTTGGCGGTCTGCATGACGATGTTGATGTCCTTCTGGTGCAGCTTGGTCTTGAAGCCGGGCGTGTAGTCGTTGTCGAGCATGCGCTTGCCGTGCACTTCGAGGATGCGGCTGCCGGCAAAGCCGCCCATCAGCGCATCGCGCACCTTGGCCGGGTCGACGTCGTTCTTACGGGCGAAGGTGAGTGCCTCGGCGACCGCCTCGATGGTGACCGCGACCACGATCTGGTTGCACGCCTTGGCGACCTGACCGGCGCCGTTGTCGCCGACCAGCACGATGTTCTTGCCCATGGCCTCGAACACCGGCTTCACCCGTTCGAATACATCCGGCTTGCCGCCGACCATGATCGACAGCGTGGCGTTGATCGCGCCGACCTCACCGCCGGACACCGGCGCGTCCAACATTTCGATGCCGTGGTCGCGCAGCCTCCTGGCCATGTGGCGCGTCGCCGTGGGCGAGATGGTGCTCATGTCGACCACCACCGAGCCGGGTCGGGCGCCATGGATCACGCCCTTGTCATCGAACAGGACCTGCTCGACGTCGGGCGTGTCGGACACCATGACGATGATGATCTCGGCCTGCGCTGCCGCTTCTGCGATCGACGCGCAGGCGGCGCAGCCAGCCTCCAAGGGCGGGGTCATGGTTTCCGGGCGGCGGCCGTGTACGTATACCGTGTGGCCGGCCTTCTTCAGATTGATGGCCATGGGCTTGCCCATGATGCCCATGCCGATGAATGCGATGTTCATCACTTTTCCTCCGTCAACCGTATC
>Ga0209285_10000599_pt1 | contig 11934 bp, 9 predicted proteins | sample PPLLak3March2015_2_FD_187249 | JGI IMG/M metagenome (GOLD analysis project Ga0209285, IMG submission 187249) | Freshwater sediment microbial communities from Prairie Pothole Lake near Jamestown, North Dakota, USA - PPLs Lake P8 Core (3) Depth... | ecosystem: Environmental > Aquatic > Freshwater... | reverse complement strand
GAAATAGAAATTATCCGCCAGGGTTTGCAGAGGGATATACCAACCCACATCCGCGAGGGCGGCAGCCCGTTGGCGGAGCGGTTCGGGCTTGAAATGGCCTCCGCTGGCAAACACAGCCAAACCTTCGACCAGGATAGATGGACGGTAATCCCCACCCAGTACGCGGTCGACATCATGCACCATCTCATGGCGGATGACCATGGATGTCACCCCGCCGGCATAATTCTCATCCAGGTATGAAACGTATATCCCATAGCTGGCAAACCCGCCGTGGCCGAGGGTGCGCGGCAGGAAGGTGACCACGATGGGATCTTCCAATGATGTATACATAGCTTGCTCGACATAGGCGGCCTGTTCATCGACCATCTGGACCAGGAAATCCAGGTCTCGTTCGGCATCGGTCCCGGTGATGTAGTAGATCAGGCAGCAGTCGCTCTCGGTACTGGCCCAGCGGGCAACCGGTTCCGGCGCGGGAACCCGGTCACGGTCGCGCAGCCGGACGCGTTTGGTCCAGGTTGGGCCATCGGGGGTGATTGAAAATGTCAAGGTGTAAATTCCCGGTTCGAGTCCACCTGTATCCCAAACCCACCAGAAAGTCGCCTGGGAGCGCTGCCCAACGCCAAATTGGGCAAACCCTTCTTCACCCAGGATATTCCCATCCAGAGCAGCCTGAACCTGGGAATTGGATAGATCATCATCCGGGCTCAGGATCTCGAAGCTGACCTGATCGCCCACGAATAGCGGCCCATCCGGGTGCAGGCGGACTTCGAAAGCAGGCCCAGCGGCCAGGGGCTGGCAGGCTGTCAAAAGGATAACCAGAATCAAGAATATGCGACGCATGAAAGCAATTATACTGTTGTAGAATCGTATGTAGATGTAAATACATTCAGGTTCTCTGGGAAGCGCCGGAATAGCAAGGAAATTGGGGGTATGGGGCGGGCGAAGCCTGCCCCATACCCCCATATCTTCCCATCCATCACAACAACTCCCAGAGAGCCTACATTCAAATCGCACTTCTGTTTTTCAGTGCTTCCGGAGGATCTTCATGAGTGAGCAGAAATCTTTCAACTCGCCACGCTGGACGGGTACAACCAAGCTGGTTGTCGCCCTGACAGTGGTTGTCATCATCGGCGCATTGCTGGTACGCTTCCATACCCTGATTGGGCCATTGTTGATGGCCATCATCCTGGCCTATTTGATCCACCCGCTGGCATCCTGGCTGGATAACCGCACCCCGCTCTCCTGGCGCGGGACGGTGAATATCATCTACCTGTTCTTGCTCTTGATCTTGTTGGGGCTGCTCACGGCCGGCGGGGTTGGGCTGGTGCAGCAGGTGCAGAGTCTGATCAGGATCATCCCGCAGTACATCGAGGAACTGCCTGCTTTCATCGAAAGTGTTTCCAAGGTATATGTTATCGGCCCATTCCAGATCGACCTGACCCAGATCGATTTCACTGCCATCTCAAATCAGGTACTTTCCGTCGTCCAGCCGGTACTGGGACAACTTGGAAACCTGATCGGCTCCCTCGCCAGCAGCGCAGCCACTACACTGGGGTGGATCTTCTTCATCTTGATTGTTTCCTATTTCATCCTGCTCGAAAGCGGTGGCCTGCGCGAGCGGATCATCCAAATCCAGGTACCTGGTTATACGAGCGATCTCAAGCGCCTGGGAAGCGAACTGGCACGCATCTGGAATGCCTTCCTGCGCGGGCAATTCATCATCTTCCTCGCAACTGCTGCGGTTTATGCGATGGTACTTTCCATACTCGGCGTGCGCTATGCCATCATCCTGGCTCTGTTGACCGGCTTTGCAAACTTCCTGCCCTACATCGGCCCGGCCATTAACTGGGTTGTCCTGGGGCTAGTGACGATCTTCCAGCCCAGTAACTACTTTGGGTTGAGCCCGCTGGCTTTCACAGTGCTGGTTGTGGTTGTTGCCGTATTGATCGACCAGGTCTTTAATAACTTTGTCAACCCGCGCATCATGGCGGATGCCCTCAAAGTCCACCCGGCGGCCGTCCTGGTGGCAGCCCTGGTGGCTGCCAGCCTGTTGGGCGTGTTGGGGGTCATTGTTGCCGCGCCGCTCCTGGCAACTTTGAAACTGGTCAGTCAATATGTTACAGATAAGATGTTCGACCAGGAACCGTTCTCGGAGGAAGAAGATGTGATCAAGCCGCCTTCCGCACCGCGCTGGTTCCGTCGCTTGAAGAAACTGTGGAGCCGCATAGGCCAGCGCAAGAAAACCCAGCCGGATGAATGAATGTTGGCTCTCTGGGAGATGCTGTGATGGATGGGAAGATTTGGGGGTATTGGGCGGGCTTCGCCCGCCAATACCCCCAATTTCCTCCCGCTTCCGGCGATTCCCAGAGAACCCGAGTATTTTTAATGTATCGAGGGACGAAAACCCGTATAATGGTTTAAACCCTTTACCAACAGGAGGCAGCCATGTCCAAACAAGCACCCGAACCCAAGACCGAAACCATCGCCGAGACCGACAATTATCTGGCGTGGAAGGCTGATGAACCGGATGGTGAGGTCACATATCACCTTGAATTGAACAATGTCACCCTGCACTTCTTCAAGGAAGAGTGGGATGAATTCCTGGACCTGGTTCGCAGCCTGTGAAGCTTCATAACAGGATTACGGATGTTCCTGGCATCCGGGTGGGACATGCCCAGGATGATACTTCCCTGACCGGCTGCACGGTCATCATCTGCGAAAAAGGCGCGGTCGGCGGCATCGACCAGCGCGGCGGCGCGCCGGGGACGCGCGAGACCGACTTGCTCAATCCTGTCAACCAGGTGGAGAAAGTCCATGCTGTCTTGCTGGCAGGCGGTTCAGCTTTTGGCCTGGATGCCGCCTCGGGCGTGATGCACTACCTCGAAGAACGGAATATCGGCTTCAACACCAGGGTTGCGAAAGTACCGATCGTCCCGGCTGCCATCCTGTACGACCTGGCCATTGGCCGCTCCGATCGCCGCCCGGACCCGGAGATGGGCTACCAGGCCTGTGTCCATGCAACTGCCGAGGAGGTTACAGAAGGCAATGCAGGCGCAGGAACGGGGGCGACGGTGGGCAAGATCTTTGGCATGCAGCAAGCCATGAAATCCGGCATCGGGACTTCCAGCCTGGATGCCGGGGGCGGAATCATAGTCGGGGCGATCGTGGCTGTCAATTCCTTTGGGGATGTCATCGATCCAAAGATGGGCGAAATCATCGCCGGGGCACGCTCGGGAAAACTCGGCCCGCTTCAACTGGGAAAACCTGGATATTTTGCGGATACGTTATCCATCCTGCGAACCCCGGTCGGGCGCGCCATCACACGCCTGATGTCCGGCCGCAGTACCGTGATTGGCGTGGTGGCAACCAATGCGAAATTGACCAAATCCGGGGCAACGAAAGTGGCACAGATGGCCCAGGACGGGCTGGCGCGGGCGATCCGCCCGGCACACACCATGGTGGATGGTGACACCATCTTTGTCATGGCCACAGGGGAAAAGCGGGCGGATATATCCACCGTTGGGGCTTATGCGGCTGAAGCAGTGGAGCAGGCCATCCTGCGGGCTGTGCGCCTGGCGAAACCAGCCGGGGGATTGCCTGGTCTGTTGGAAGCGTAGCTTGCAAGCAATTTATGAACAAAAGTGGAGACCGCCATACCATGCGGCCTCCACTTTTCGCGGTTTTTCGGGGTAATCGCCTCTATCCTATTTTGCGCTTCTTCCTGCCCTTCAACTCATCCTTCAGGATCAGGCTGAGGATGATGCTGACCACACTGACGATCAGTGCGCCCAGGAAGGCATTCCAGAAGGTCGGGTCGGAGATAACCAGGTCCAGGCCAACACCCTGCCCGATCTCACCGGTCAACCAAAAGAGGCAAGTGTTGATGACCAGGGTAAACAGCCCCAAGGTCAGAACGATCAGCGGACAGGTCAGGAACTTGAGCAGCGGGCGCAGCAGGGCATTGACAAACCCGAAGATGAGCGCCAGGAAGACAATTCCCAGCCATTCCCCTTTGAAATCGATCCCGGGCAGGATGGCAATGGCAGCCCAGAGTGCCACGGCATTGATGCCCCAACGAACAATGAACTTCATCATGGTTTTTACCTCCGTTTCTATCTACGAACATCTTGTGATTTGGATGCATCCCATTCCATCCAAACCAGGGTACGGCGCAAGTGAAAGCCGGCTGCCTTGACGGCTTCGACGGATTTCCCGTCTGGATAATCCAGCAACAAGTTTTGCCTCCAGGCGAGGTTGCGACGGGTATGCAACAACAGGGCGGTGAGCGCTTCATCCCCTTCGCTTGATGCAGCAAGCCAGAGACGGTCGGATCTGCCGGGCATGGATTGCCAGGTAACTGCCGCCCGGAAGCGGTTATCCTGATATGCAGCCCATTGCCGGGTTTCATAATCCATGAACAGGCGGTAAAGCGCCGGCCCCAACCCGGGTCGGATGGATATCCAGGGGATAGGCTGGTACCAGGCCAGCAGGTTGGGATAGGCACCTTCGATCCAGGCTTTGTGTTGTGGCCAGTCGCGTGACTGCCGGGCCGTAATTTTAATGTCATTTGGAGGGCACAAAAGGTTCCGATCCGGGGCGGCATACCAGGAGGTGCGGCAGGCGCGCTCCTGGAAACCAAGATTTTCGTACAGGCGGATCGCACCCGGGTTATCGTCGCGCACGTGCAACCAGATGCCATCTGCATGTCGCTGGCGAGCCTGATGAATGGCGGCTTGGGTCAACTGGCGTCCAACCCCCCTGCGGCGGTGATCCTGTTGGACGGCAACATTGGCGATCAGGTACATCCGTTTACTGGTTTTCCGGAAAGGGATCAGGCTGACATTGCCGATGATCTGCCGATCCTCTTCCCAGACGAAGCCGGATAGCGGCATCGAGACCGTGTCGGCGGCATGCACCGCCCAACGCAGGAAGGCATTGTCTTTACCGGCGCGCCGCATCTGGTCGATATAGCGATGGCCATCATCATCCATTGTGTCAAGAAAGCAAGACTCGACCAGGTCGGCTACCGCAGGCAGATCCCGCAGTATATTGAGCGGACGCACCTGGGGGGGATATGCATACATGGGAGTGGAAATGGCAGCCATTGGGGCTATTATACGCGCTTTATGGAGTTGGTAAACATTCAATCGTTTCGGGAGAAATTCGAGGTTCTCGTATGAAGTAAAATATATTCGTAATGGAACAACGAATGGATACTCCCGAAATCCCCAAACCATCCCTGCGCGCCCGGCTGTGGCATAGGCTGCGCCAGTTGGTCAAGCCGGTGACGCTGGAGCGGCGGGCTGAAGTCCAGGTACAGATGCGTGATTCATGCCACCCGGATTTCGATTTCTTCCTGCTGGTTGTGCTCTCCTGTGTAATCGCGACAGCCGGATTGTTGACCGACTCTGCGGCGGTGATCATCGGCGCCATGCTGGTCGCGCCGCTGATGTCGCCGATCATCGGCCTCGGCCTGGCCTCCCTGACCGGCGACACCCGCCTGCTTCGGGACTCAGCCTCCGCCCTGGGACGCGGCGCCTTGCTGGCAATTGGAATCTCGGCGCTGCTGGCATGGGGCAACCGTTACCTGCCTTTTGTTTCCCTGCAAGAATTGCCGAAAGAAGTTCTTTCCCGCACCCATCCCAGCCCGATCGACTTAACCATTGCACTGGCAGGCGGCCTGGCGGCTGCATATGCGTTGGCGCAACCCAGCATCTCGGCTGCCCTGCCGGGCGTGGCGATCGCCACGGCCTTGATGCCGCCACTCTGCACGGTGGGGATTGGGGTTGCCATGGGACGCTGGGATGTTGCAGGCGGCGCACTGTTGCTTTTCATAACGAACGCCGTCACCATAGCCTTTGCTGCCATGTTGATCTTCGTTCTGTTGGGATTCACGCCTCGTCGCGAAAATAACCGCAAGGTGATGGGCAGCCTGGCTGTGACAGCTGCGCTGACCATTGCGTTGCTTGTTCCCCTCACCATCATCAGCGCCCGCTTTGTCCGCCAGGCAACAGAGAACCGGAAAATCAATCTCATCGTGACCGGTGTTGTCCAAAACTACGGTGCCGAGCTGGTCAACATGGAAGTTGCGCCGGATGGTGGAACCGTGCAGATGACCATCACCCTGCGCACGGCCCATTCGCTTTCGTACCAGGATGTGGTCAACCTACAGGGTGACATTGCCCTGCAACTCCAACAACCTGTGGCAATCAAGGTCAACCAGGTGATTGCAGCACAACTCGACCCATTGATACCGCCCACCTTCACCCCCACGCCAACGCTGGTAACGGTGATACCCACCTTTACCGCTACATCTACAGCCACGCCCACGCCGACCCGGACATCCACTCCCATCCCACCCACAGCAACATCCACGCCTTCAACTGCGCGTATCAGGAATACGCAGCCCCTGGGTTGGGCGGTGGATTTACGCCAGAGACCGGGCGGGCCATCCATTACCCGGCTGCGCGAGGGCAGTTATGTGACGGTGCTGTATGGCTATGAAATCCTGGATGGGTTGGTCTGGCTGGAAGTGATGGATGACGAAGGCCGCCTTGGCTGGATCCCCCAGATCTACCTTTCAATCGTCACCCAGACGCCCACGATTACGCCATCCAAAACAGCATCACCCAAACCTTGATGAAATCGAAAGCGCCCCGATCAAACCGGGGCGCTGCCGTTCAATCCCGCAGATTCCCGCAGTCGAACAATTGTGGCACGTTGGGCACGTTCTGGCCTCCTGGCTGGGCCTGGGGTTGGGATGGCAGGCCAACAGCCCTTGAAGGGACAACCTGGCACTGGGTTCGGATGAAGCGCAGCAGGTCAACTTGCTGGTTGTTATCAGCCGTGAGCAGGAAGAAGCGCACTTCGCCATCCTGGATCATGGTTAGCAGTTCATCAGAGGTCAGGATGGGGTCGCTGCCTGAAAATCCGCCCATCGCCATGACTGGTTCCCCGCTGGCGAGGATATAGGGAGCGGCGTCACTTGCGCGCAAGGTGGCAAGCAAGTAGGTTTCATCAGCCCAGTTTTCGAGCAGGTAGTTGTAGAGCGGCTGTGCAGCGAGATAAGTGGATGCATCTGGTGGACGGCGGTTCGTCTCTTCCAGGTCAGGCCCGGCAAAGGGCAGGGCGGTATCCCCGCCATAGAGGATGGGGGTGAGCGACCAGGCAAACGGGGCGAGCAGTAATGCAAGCAGGCCGAGGATCACTGTGGCAGAGGAAATAAAACGTAAAACGTAAGACGTCACAGAAGGCATGAGGCGCAGGATAAACAGGACAAGGCTTGTCAGGATGATTACGGTCAAGATGAGTGGCATCAGCCAGGCATTCCAGTCGGGGAAGGCGGCCAGGAAAACGGCCTGGAGGGCTGCCGTGAGCACCAGCGCAACCGGCAGCAGCCAGCCCCTCCAGCCTTTTACCTTGTAGTCATTCCACAGGGCCACCATCCCCGCGCCGACCAGTGCCGCGATGCCGGGCGCCACCATGCACAGGTAGTAGCGATGGAACAGGTTGGCATAGCTGAAGAAGGCCATCTGCGGCAGGAGCCACAATACCCATAAAAATACGGCCTGGCGTTTGCTATCGAAGCGGCGCTCGAGCGGTTTCTGCCAGAAGATTGCCATTGCGCCCAGGAAAGCCAGCGGGAGCAGCCAGGAGACCTGCCCGGCCAACTGGCGGTTGAAGAGCCGCAGCAGGCCGCGTTCCCCGGTTTCCTGGGTGAACTGGCCGTCACCGGAAATCCCTTGTGAAGGCTGCTGTGCATAGGGTGGGAGTTGTCCGCCGGGTACTTGCGGCAGGTTCCCGGCAGGCGGGTACACGGGCTGGTTCCCTGTTGGCGGGTAGACGGGTTGGCCTGTGGATTGATCATTGCCAGGGGCGAGGGGCGGCAGGTTCTGGGGTCTCTGCTGCCCCGGCGGGAGCGGAACCTGGGCCTGGTCGCCGATCCCCAGGGCGCGGCGAATGCCTCCCGGTAGCAGGCGCGACATGCCATTGTGCCCGATGATGAGTTCCATCACGGTGTTATCCTGGCTGGATCCAACATACGGACGCTCATCCGGTGGAATCAGGTCAACAGCCACGGCCCAGGAAAGCGAAATCACCAGTAGCACAACGCCCGCCAGCGCCAGGTGAACGATGCGCTTCCAGACTGGCAGCGGCGCGGCGAACAGGTAGAGCAGGAAGAAAGCCGGCAGGACAAGGTAAGCCTGGAGCATCTTGATGTTGAAACCGATGCCGACCAGCACGGAGCACAGCAGCAGCCAGCGTAATTTTCCTTTCTCAGCCGCGATGCTTATCGCCCAGGCTGCCAGCAGGGAGGTCAACACCAGCAAGCTGTCCATCGTGTTGTTGCGGTTGGCGGCCACGCTGATCGGGGTGATGGCCAGCACGAAGGCGGCGATCAAACCGGCTGTCGAACCAAAGATGCGCTTGACGAGGAAATAGATCACCAGCACGGAGAGCACTCCCGCCAGCGCCTGCGGCAGCATCAGCGCCCAGCCTTCGAAGCCGAATACTTTTGCGGATGCAACCTGCACCCACAGACCGAGCGGAGGTTTGTCCACGCTGACGAATCCGGCCGGGTCGAAGGAGTTGAAGAAGAAGTTGTGCCAGTTCATCAGCATGGATTTGACTGCCGCAGCATAATACTGATTCCCCAAGCCTTCCTGGGCGATCTTGTAGAAGTTCAGGATGGCAGAGAGGATGAGAATAGCCCCCAGCGCCAGCCGGTGCCAGGGTTTGGTCGCTTTTGATGGTGGGGATTTGACAGTGATGTTTTCCATAACGAGAAATAACCAATCCAGGTTGTGTGTATTCTTGTCCCAGTATACAACCAGATGGTAAAAATATCCGTACTCCGATGTAACCAGCGTGTAAAATCTGGTTACTGGGAATCGCCGGAAGAGGAAGGAAATTGGGGGTATGGGGCGGGCGAAGCCCGCCCCATACCCCCATATCTTTCCATCCATCACGGCAACTCCCAGAGAGCCTGAAATCTCATATGGATTTCTAACAGGAGTTGCTATTTGATTTTGTTATAATCCCTCCAGTTAGAAAGGCTTATAAGGATTAATCCCATGATGCGATTTGACCGATTTACCGAACGTGCGCAGGAAGCCGCCCAACGCGCGGCCGAGATCATCCAGCGCTACGGACACAACCAGATCGATACCGAGCACATCCTGCTGGCGCTGATCGAGCAGCCCGGCGGGGTGATCCCACAGATCCTGGAATTCCTGAAGATCAATTCCCAAACCCTGGCCGAACGCCTCGACCAGACCTTGAAGATGAGCCCCAAGGCCAACATCTTCGGCGGCGGGGCAGGCCAGATCTTCATCACCCCGCGCGTCAAGCGGATCATCGACCTGGCGAACGAGGAGGCCAACCGCCTGAAGGATGAATATATTTCGACCGAACATATCTTCCTGGCCATCCTGAGCGAGCGCAACACCCCTGCCGCCCGCATCCTGGAAGGCGCCGGCCTGACCCGTGAGCGGGTCTTCGATGCCATCCAGCAGATGCGCGGCGGCCAGCGTGTCACCGACCCGCAGGCTGAGACGCGCTACCGCACCCTGGAGAAATATTCCCGTGACCTTACCCAACTGGCGCGCGAGGGCAAGCTCGACCCTGTCATCGGGCGCGATACCGAGATCCTGCGCCTCATCCAGATCCTCTCCCGCCGCACCAAGAACAACCCAGTGCTGATCGGCGAGGCCGGGGTGGGCAAGACAGCCATCGTCGAGGGATTGGCACAGAAGATCGCCACCAACGATGTGCCTGAGATCCTTTCCGGCAAGCGCGTCGTCTCGCTCGACCTGGGCGCCATGATCGCCGGTTCCCGGTTCCGCGGCGAGTTCGAGGAACGATTGAAATCCGCCATCGAGGAAGTACAGCGGGCGCAGGGCGAGATCATCCTGATGATCGATGAACTGCATACCGTGGTTGGTGCCGGCGCGGCGCAGGGTGCCATGGATGCATCCAATATGCTCAAACCAGCCCTGTCACGTGGCGAATTGCAATGTATCGGCGCCACCACCCTGGATGAATACCACAAGCACATCGAAAAAGATGCCGCCCTGGAGCGCCGCTTTGCGCCGATCTACGTGGAAGAACCGAACGTCGACAATACCATCAAAATGCTCCAGGGATTGCGCGACCGCTACGAGGCGCACCACAAAGTGCATTTCGCAGATGAAGCCCTCGAGGCCGCCGCCCGCCTGGCAGACCGCTATGTGACCGACCGCCACCTGCCCGACAAAGCCATCGACCTGATGGATGAAGCGGCAGCCAAACTGCGCGTGGCGCTATACTCCCTGCCCCCAGACCTAAAGACGACGAAAAGCGAAATCGATCGCCTGCGCGGTGAGGAAGACGCCGCCCACAACTCCCGCGATTACCAGCGCGCCGCCGAGATCAAAGCCGAGCGCCTGCGCCTGGAAGAGGATTTCAACAAGAAGCGCGACAAATGGGAATCCGAGCACCAACTGGATGAAGTGGTGGATGTGGATGACATCGCCTCCGTTGTCCACCAGTGGACGGGCATCCCGGTTTCGCAAATGATGGAAACGGAAGCGCAGAAATTATTGCAAATGGAAGAGCGCTTGCATGAGCGCATCATCGGCCAGGATGAAGCCATCCATGCCATCTCGGATGCCATCCGGCGCGCTCGCTCCGGCCTGAAAGACCCCTCCCGCCCGATCGGTTCGTTCATTTTCATCGGTCCATCGGGGGTAGGCAAGACCGAACTGGCAAAGGCGCTGGCCTGGTTCATGTTCGATGACGAGGATGCCCTGGTACGGATCGATATGTCCGAGTACCGGGAGCAGCACACGGTCTCTAGGTTGTTCGGCGCACCGCCCGGATACATTGGCTACGAAGAAGGCGGCCAGTTGACCGAGGCCGTCCGCCGCCGCCCGTACCGCGTCCTGCTCTTCGATGAGATCGAAAAGGCCCATCCCGAAGTCTGGAACGCCCTGTTACAGATCCTGGATGATGGCCGCATGACCGACGGCCAGGGCAATGTGGTGGATTTCCGCAACAGCGTGCTGATCATGACCTCCAACCTGGGCACCGAGTACGTGCGCAAGGGAGGCACCCTGGGCTTCCTGCAAAAGACCGAATCGGATGATGACCGTGAAGCCCACAGCAAGATCGAGAAAGCCCTCAAGGGCGCCTTCCGGCCGGAGTTCCTGAACCGGATCGATGAGATCATCATGTTCTCGCCGCTCTCGGTGGAGCACATGGAAAAGATCGTCGAGCTGCAAATGAAGGAGATCCAGGAACGGCTGGATGAGTTCGGCTTGAAGGTTAAGTTAACCGTTGCCGCCCGCAAGTGGCTGGCCAAGACCGGTTACGATGCCACCTTCGGCGCCCGGCCTTTGCGGCGCGCCTTGCAGAAATATGTCGAAAGCCCGCTATCGGTCAAGATGCTGGCCGGGGAAATCGCGCATGGCAATACGATTTCGGTAGATGTTAGCGAAGATGAATCCGGCGTGGATTTCAAGATCGACGGGCGGAAGAAATAATCTGTTCCCACAATCAGGGTATTCACCTTAAAACAGATGAGCGCAAGCGGAATGCCTGCGCTCATCCGTTTTATGGGAGTTATGCAGTTGAGATAGATTTGGGGTGTGGTGGGCGGATTTTACCCGCCCACCACACCCCAAACCCCCTTCAGGGATCTATTTCTTGTTGGTACTGATCTTCAACAGGGTGTAGAGAGGACAAAATCCGACAATACCAGTGGCAAGCAGGATGGCGCCCAGGATGTAGGCCACCCACATCCAGAAACCTGCTGCAACGCCGGTTAGGCCGAGGGCCAGCAGGATGATACCCAGGATGACGCGGATAACGCGATCGAGAGGACTTTCGTTAATTTTCATTTTGAGCCTCCTTTGCTCACAAACATCGTATCTTCTCAATAAATGGGGGGGGGGG
>Ga0209285_10000590_pt1 | contig 12043 bp, 10 predicted proteins | sample PPLLak3March2015_2_FD_187249 | JGI IMG/M metagenome (GOLD analysis project Ga0209285, IMG submission 187249) | Freshwater sediment microbial communities from Prairie Pothole Lake near Jamestown, North Dakota, USA - PPLs Lake P8 Core (3) Depth... | ecosystem: Environmental > Aquatic > Freshwater... | reverse complement strand
CATAGTTGAGACCTTCAAAAATGTTATTCCCTTTATCGATAAATTTCGAAAACGTTTAAAACACCTAGGTGATTCGTTTATGTGGGCGACAACTACCGGCTCTTTTTTTTATTTGCTTCTGTAACAGTTGTAAAGTATGTCTTTTTCTATACGTGTCAACCTCGCACGTGTTATCAGTGCACCAGGAGGAAAATAAAGAAAGATTTAAATTCCAGGAGACGCATTCCTGGCAGGAGGTGTATTATGACATACAAACACGAGGGTTGGACCTTATACACAAGAAACGTGAAGCTTAAAGGCGGAAGAAATCAAACGATTTATTTCTTCAGCAAAAGATCACCAAAAAGTGGAACCACCTGTGATTTACCAAACGGATACACCGTTGGTGTCAATAAGAGAACAGGTCTTCCATACCTGAAGAAGAAGTAATTTTACTTCTTTCTTCATTTTTTTCTTTTTTTTCTTCATTTTTTTCCTATGTTATTGAATTTTTTGTGCAGAAGTATTTTATAACCCGTTACTTTTCTTCCTGATTGAATGTCACGAAAACATAACGGTAAAAAACAGATTTATCGTACTATCTCAAGGCATCGGATACAGTATCTTTTTTCTCTCGCAGAAACCTATGGGCGTGAAGGAAAACTTCCTCTCTCCGACCGATATGTCATGCTTGCTCGGAGAATCTCCATGAAATATCTTGTCCCAATCCCTGTGGAATATACCCGTCGATTCTGTAAGCATTGCTATTGTTATCAAATTCCCGCATTGACCTGTCGAATCCGTATCCATCGGGGAATGATTATCTCCTATTGCACTCGATGCAAAAAATATAGTCGGATGCCATTACATAGACAACTCACATCCACTTCTCAATCATGAACAAATAATGAGGCCTTTTTAGAGGATAAATTACTTTTTTATGCATCCAATATGCTTAAATAACATATGATAATTACCGATACCCACTTTCACGAGAAAGGAAGAGAATTCCTATGACAACAGCTTATGATGTTCCTGCAAAAGAATTAATATCTGCATTGACAAAAAAACTCCAAAATGAAACTACAATTATTCCACCAGATTGGAGCAGATATGTTCGCACCGGTGTCTCCAAAGAAAACCCACCAGAGACAAAGGACTGGTGGCATACACGATGCGCATCAATCCTTCGAAAATTATATGTGAATAAAAATATGGGCGTCGAACGTATTAGAGCAGAATATGGTGGGAAACGAAATCGCGGTTCTAAACCCAATAAAGCAGAGGCCGGGAGTGGAGCGATTGTCCGTCATGCCCTACAACAATTAGAGACCGCCGGATACGTTACGAAGATGAAGGGACGTGGCCGTATGCTCACCCCTAAGGGAGTCAAGTTTCTTGATAATACCTCATTTGAAGTGAAAAAAGCATTAATTGAAGTATACCCTGAATTGAAAAAATATTAAATAGGGAAATCGCAATAAGTTCGTCTTGAGGTTTTAAAACCACTATGGATGATATAGAAGCTATCAGGAAGAAGAAATTGCGTGAGCTTCAACAACAGCAGCCAATGTTCTCACAGGATGAGTACGAAGAATCACAGCAGAAAGAATTCGAAGAACAGAAAAAAAACATCCTTCGAGCAATCTTAACGGATGACGCTCGAGAACGTCTTGGTAGGATTAGAGCTGCACGTCCCGAGCTAGCCGAAAACTTGGAAAATCAGCTCATCATGCTAGCGCAATCTGGGCGACTCAAAAATAAAATAAACGATGAGCAGTTACGGGATTTACTCTCAAAGATACTCCCGAAGAAACGTGATATCACGATTCGCAGAAGAGGAATATAAATGTCAAGCCATAAATCGTTAGGAAGAAAATTCCGATTAAACAGAGCAACAAAAAGCAATCGACGAGTACCAGCGTGGGTCATGATTCGTACAAACCGACGTTTTACTCGACATCCAAAAACACGTAACTGGCGAAGAAATAAACTTAAGATAGGTTGATGCGTATGGCTGAGAAAGATACTGGAAAAGAACTTGAAAGAATTTACGTCATACCACTGAGACGAGCAAAAATCGGCCCGACATCCCGAGCAGTTCCCCGAGCGGTAGACGACATTCGTCATTTTCTCATGAAACATATGAAAGTTGAGCAAAAAAACGTCTGGATCGATGGTGCTTTGAACAAGCAACTCTGGACGTATGGGAAATTCTGGGTTCCAAGCAAAATACGTGTACGAGCAGTCAAATTCGAAGACGGAGTCGTCGAGGCTACCTTACCCGAGATGGGTGAGAAGAAATCACGAAGAGAATTCCTAAAAGAAGAAAAAGAAAAGAAGACTCCAATTCTCAAACGAGAGGAAGAGAAAGCAGAGGAAGCAGTACCTGGTGCTGAAGGATACGATATCACACCAACCGGCCAAGGGGAAGTGAAAATTAAGAAAAAGAAAGAAAAAGCCCCAAAAGAAGAAGAACCTGCTGAGAAAAAAGAAAAACCTCAAAAACCAGAAGAGAAGGGACCTGAAACAGACTCTGAGAAAAAGGAAACAAAGACCGGAAAAAAACCAAAAACGACAACTAAGAAGCCTAAAGCCGAATCTGGAGACGAGACAAAAAAAACTGGTAGAAAAAAAACAGCATCTAAAAAAAGTAAAAAAAGTGAATAAGAATGCTTCAGCTCTTGGATTTCAATGAGAATCCAAACGTTGGCATCTACTGTCGTACCAACAATTCGATTGTTTTTTTACAACAAAGTCTTCCGAAGAAGACCAAACGATTAGTTGGCGAAATCCTGGATGTAAAAGTCGTTGAGCTATGTATCGCTGATTCAACGATCGTCGGCTCTCTTCTTGCCTGTAATTCATCAGGGGCGATTATAACTGCATATACGAATAAGGAAACGTTCCTCATCCTTGAACAACAAGGACTTCGGGTGTTCCCTGTCAAAGATATCATTAATGCTGCTGGGAACGATATTTTAGTAAATGACTATGGGGCACTTGTTCATCCCGAGTTGAAAGCCGCAACGATAAAGCAAATCAGTAAAACCCTTGACGTCCCTGTTCAAAAAGGAACGGTTGCATCGCTTGGAACTGTTGGTATGGCTGCAGTGGTAACCAACAAAGGGTGCCTATGTCATCCCAAGACAACAGATGAGGAAATGCAACAACTAAAAAAGATTTTTGATGTCGATGTCATGATCGGAACTGTGAACCACGGGTTCCCCATGATAGGTAGTGGCCTTGTCGCGAATATAAAAGGCGCAATCATTGGAAATATGACCACAGGTATTGAGATGGGACGCATCGAGGAAGCGTTAGGATTTTATTAATAGGTTTTTTTCCTCGTCTTTTTTTAGGAGAAAATTTCTGGGCTAACAGAAGTAATAAAAAAAATTCGAAACATTCTTATATAACATGACATATTCATTGGCTAGGCGGAGAGATGGGATTGCAAGTAAAACAAAAATTTTTTAATTACGGAGTATACACCTCCGCCGCCTCCCCCATATAATCACTGGAAGCACTATCTTTAAAAACAATGATTTGCTTTACGGGTCGATTCTATGAAACTATTACTTATCCATAGTGATTTTATTGAATATGAAGTCAAAGAAAAAGCGATTCCGCATCCTGAGGACACCAAGACAACAAAGGATCGCTTAGATGAGGCGCTCACTGTTTTTATCGCTGTTGAGAAAGTAGATGAAAATGCACCACTGCAGGCTGTCGATGAGGCGAGTAAAGAAATTATAAAAACAGCTGAACAACTTAAAGTCAAAAACATCATGCTGTACCCCTATGCACATCTGTCCTCCAATCTTGCGAGTGCGAAAGCCGGAAAAGATATCCTCGTACAACTTGAGCAGGAGGTAAAAAAACAGGATTTCACGGTGAAACGGTCTCCGTTTGGCTGGTATAAGGCATTCACTATCTCTTGCAAAGGTCATCCGCTCTCAGAGCTCTCCCGTGAGATTATCCCGGGGAAAGAAAAGAAGGCAGTGGAAAAAGAACGGGAGATTATCTCTCAATGGTGCATCCTAACCCCTGGGGGGGAACTCATCGATGCAGAAAAATTCGATTTCTCAGGTCATGAGGAACTTAAACAACTGTATGAATATGAAAGTAGTGGGACACGAAAGGTTGTTGGTGAGCCACCCCATGTGAAAATGATGCAATCGCATGAGCTGGTGGATTATGAACCAGCAAGCGATTCAGGCAACTTCCGTTGGTATCCAAAGGGACGAATGATCAAAGGTCTTCTGGAGCAACATATCAATAACATGGTACGGGACATCGGTGGCATGCAAGTAGAAACACCTATCATGTATGATCTAGAGCATCCTGCTTTAAGTGAATATGTCAAGAAATTCCCTGCAAGACAATACGTGGTTCATTCTGATAAGGATTTTTTCCTACGGTTCGCTGCCTGTTTTGGGCAGTATATGATAGCCCATGATATGACGATTTCCTATCGAAACCTTCCCTTGCGGTTGTATGAGCTGACGCACTATAGCTTTCGTCGTGAACAAAGCGGTGAAGTCAGCGGTTTGAAACGACTGCGGGCTTTTACCATGCCTGATCTTCATACCTTCTGTAAAGACCTTCCTCAAGCAACAGAGGAATTCAAACGACAGTTTTCAACTGCGATGCAATGGATGGCCTCCCTGAAACTCGATTCAGAAGTCGCTTTACGGTTCGTCAAAGAATTTTATGAGAACAATAAGACACTAGCCCAGGACCTCGCGAAATTAGCAGGAAAACCGATTCTTGTTGAGCTCTGGAACGAGCGATATTTCTACTTTGTCATGAAATTCGAGTTCAATGTGATTGACTCTATGAAGAAAGCAAGTGCGCTTTCAACCGTTCAAATCGATGTGGAGAATGGAAAACGATTCAACATCACCTACGCAGATGAAAAAGGGGAAAAACAACATCCCTTGATATTGCATACGAGCATCTCTGGCAGTATCGATCGGAACCTCTATGCGTTACTGGAACGTGAAGCCATAAAAATGAGCCAAGGCAAAAAGCCGATGTTACCACTCTGGCTATCACCCACGCAGGTGCGACTCATACCGGTCGCTGATGAGTTTATCCCTGATTGCGAGTCTTTCGTTAATGAGCTGAATACAATCTCACCGTTCTATTATATCAGATCTGATATCGATGACCGAGAGGAAAGCGTTGGGCGGAAGATTCGTGACGCGGAAAAAGAATGGATTCCCTACATCGTGGTAGTTGGTGAAAAGGAACGCAATGAAAAAATAATCTCACCACGTGTACGATCAAGCGAGCTAGGCGACGGGGATAAACCATGTACCGTTTCACAATTACATGGCCTTGTCATTGAGCGTGTCAAAGACTATCCGCAGCAAAAATTACCGGTCGCACTGTATTTGTCGAAACGACCGAAGTTTAAAGGATAAGAACGAGATTTGTTACATCATCTTGAAACGGAATGATATATGTTGGAACGAAAGAAAATCCAAAGTCTTGTAGAATCCTACGATCCAAAGAAAATAACGATCGGTGTGTTAGGTGGACATTCAGCACTTGATGTCTGCAGAGGAGCAAAAAAACATGGTTTTCGGACACTGGCTGTCTGTCAGAAAGGACGAGACAAAACATACACAAAATATTATAAAACACGTAGTGACGGACGAGGATGCATCGATAACACCATCGTCCTAGATAAATTCAAAGACATCACGATGCCAACTGTCCAAGATCAATTACGCGAGGAGAATACGATTTTTATTCATAACCGGTATTTCTGGGTCTACTTTGATTTCACAGATATCGAAAATAATTTCAGAGTCCCGATTTTTGGGACACGTTCGATGCTCAAACTTGAGGAGCGGAACGTTCCTAAGAACCAATATTACTTGTTACAGAAAGCAGGAATCCGATACCCTCAGTTGTTTCAATCACCTCGTGATATCGACCGACTCGTGATCGTAAAAGTAAATGAAGCGATTCGTGGGTATGAACGCGCATTTTTCTTTGCTTCGAGTTATACCGACTACAAAAAGAAATCGGACCAGCTTTTAGCAAAAAAGATGATTACTCTGGAATCATTGAATCAAGCCGTCATCGAAGAATATGTGATTGGAACTCAGATTAATTTTAATTATTTCTACTCGGTTCTTGACAATGAACTGGAGATTATGGGCACGGATACACGTAGACAAACAAATCTTGATGGTTTGCTTCGTCTTCCTGCTGATGAACAATTAGCCGTGCTGAAGTATCTACGACCAAAAATCATTGAAACAGGTCATATTGCGGCAACCACAAAAGAATCCATCATTGAATCGATCTTTGAGCTAGGCGAGAAGTTCGTAAAAACAACCAAAAAAGAATATCCCCCCGGAATTATTGGTCCGTTTGCGTTACAAGGTGCTATCGTTGCTGATAAAGGAAAGGAAGAGATGGTTGTCTTTGATGTATCGTTAAGAATCCCGGGGAGTCCATTAACGCAATTTACACCGCATTCAGGGTATTTGTATGGTGAATCCATAAGTTATGGTGAACGGATAGCTCTAGAACTCAAAAAGGCAATTCGAACCAAACGACTCAAAGAAATCGTGACATAACTAAGGACAATGAATGATGCGATCTTCGGTTAGAATCATTTCAACTTTTTCATCATGTTCCTCTGCAGGTATTGATTCAATAATTTGGCATTCAAATGCAAGACCGATGGTATGCGCTTGCAGAGTATTTTTTAGCAATCGATCGTAGTAACCCATCCCATGGCCAATGCGGTTTCCGCATAAATCAAACACGACCCCTGGAACAATGAGGAGTTCCACTGAAGAAACAGGGACTTCACGGATACAATCTTCACGGGGTTCAAGGATAGAATATGCGCATGGACTAAGATCATTCCAGCTAAGCAGTTTAGATACGCAGATTGTCTTTTTCTGTGTATCCGTTTTTGGAACGAGTACAGTTTTTCCATTCAGTAACGATTCCTTAATCATCTCATGAGTGTCAACTTCTTTGTCGTATGAGACATAAAAAAGAATATTCTGGGCGGTACGATACCATGGTAAAGAAAAAAGACGATGTTGAATCTGACAACTTTTTTTCTTTACTTCTGTTTTTGATAATTCTTTTCGTTTGATAAGAAATTGTTCACGCAGGGATTTTTTCATTTAGACCCTATATTTTCTAAGGATTATATAGAAGTTCACTTCCACTTTTCATTTAATAAACAATACATTTTAATTCCAGTTTTGTATTTGTTTTCTCAAATTGATACCATTCATTATCTATTGGTGGAAGGATCCCTTGAAAAAATGAATCCATCACAAGAAAAATATATTACCCGGTTCAATGAACCTATTGCGTTTGTACTGGGGATTTATCCTACCTCTAACCTTGGTGCCGTACGAAACCTTGGACGGCATGGCGTACCTACTGTGGTTCTTGATGTGAAAAAGAATCAAGCCGCATTTTTCTCAAAATATACAAAAGGTATTGTCTGCCCGCATCCAAAATGCGATGAAGAAGCCTATATTGATTTTTTCATGAATCTGGGTGCAAAGCTTCCTGAAAAAGGAGTATTGATCCCAACCGGCGACACAGAAACACTCGCCCTTTTACGACATCGTAGTCAGTTAGAATCGTATTATCATTTCACTATGGATTCTTATGAGAAAGTAAATTTGTTTCTTAACAAAAAATTATTTTATCAATACCTGGAAAAACAGAACATCCCTCATCCAAAGACTTTTTTTCCGTGTGATGTTAATGAGGTCAAAGCAGCAAGCAAGGATATCTCTTATCCTTGTATTATTAAACCGGTGTATCCAACCTATTTTCGGTTTGATTTTCACACAAAGCTGTTTATCGCTTCAAATCAACAACAGCTCCTTTCATTATACACAAAAGTCTATGAGAAAAACCATGAGGTGATGCTTCAAGAAATAATCCCTGGTCAGGCTGACACAATGTTTGGATACAACGCCTATTACGATCATCATGGTACAGCTCATGGTATATTCATGTATCAACGGATTCGGGAATGGCCGCTTGGGTTTGGAAACGGGTGTTATATCCAGCGTGTAGAAGAGCCTAGTCTTGAGCATCTGACAACGTCATTGATTCAGAAGATAGGTTTTTATGGGATTGTTGATACAGAGTTTAAACGCGATCCTCGTGATGGGCTTTATAAGTTCATTGAGGTGAATCCTCGTGTGTGGATGCAAAATAGCTTTCCATCCCGGTATGAATGTAATCTTCCCTATATTGCGTATTTAGATGCGATTAACAAACCTCTTCCCAAGAATCCAGTACGTAATCAAGATGATACCGTTAAATGGGTCTATTTCTTTGAAGATATACAATCGGTGCGAGCACAGATAAGGAATAGAACGATCAAGTTACGTTCAATATTACCAGCGTATAGTTTGAGAAATGAACATGCTTTGTTCGCATGGGATGACCCGCTTCCATTTTTCGTTCTTGGTTACCAATCGATTTCCATACTGTTCTCAAGCTTATTACGTCCGAATAAATCTGACTGATCTCGGTTGAAGTAGCTTGTTATATACGATGAAAGTGCAATGGTTAAATAAAATTTTATGATTTAAATTATAAAAAAATTTTTAAATAAATACATGATTCTGTCTAACATATTAAACGTTATCGGGAGGCTGAGTTATCGAAGAAGAGAAATTAACATTCGAAGATGGTATTATCTTTTGTAAACACTTGTATCAATGCGCGATTCATAAAACCATGAATGGTGTCCCAGAAGAATGGATTATTTTTTTCACGACACATTCATTCCTAAGTAAATTGGGATATACCTCTGATATCAAGGACCTTGAAGAGGTTATGTTTAAATTGAATCTTGATGACCTGTACATGCATATTTAGTTTTCATCAACAAAGTTGATCAAGTTCACAGGGGAAAAGTGTCTAAAATACGAATATTTTTGAAATAAAAAAAAATAATTATAGATTTTAGCAATTTCTTATTTTGGAAGAGTTAAATTTAAATATCATGGTATGCTAATACAGTAATGGGGAATAATATGAAGAAATTCATACCGATTGTATTAGTAGGTATTTTAGTCCTTAGTGGACTAGGGGCAGCCGCGTTCAGCACGAACGTCTCAATGAAACAAGCAATAAACCTAAAAACAGAATCGACACCGGTTCTTTTTTCATCGCAACCAATGCTCTCCGAGAAAGACGGATTCGTTGAAATTCGGCTTGATGGTGCGACGACTCAATTGTTAGAAGCAAATAGACCAGTGTTACCAATTTATGTGAAGACCTATGAGATTCCTTTTAGGTCAACCGATATTCAGGTTGTCTGTATAGCAAAGGATATGGGCTCCTTATATCTGACGCAGGAGGTCATCCCTGCTCGTATTGCTCCATTATCAGTATTGACTGAGCAGACGGCGTATGTGAAGGATCCTGCGGTGTATGGGAGCGCTGAATTCTATCCGGCTTCTTGGTATACGTATGATCTTGGTGCTGGTCGGAATGAGAATGGTCAGCAGGTGACCTTTGTAAAAGTGATCTGTTATCCGGTTCGGTATTCACCGTTGAACAATGAGATTTCATATGCTGGCAGCTTCGATGTCACAGTTATATATAATCCGCCTGAGGCTCCGGTGCAGTCTTCAGCAGAGGATTATGATATGGTGATCATTGCTCCTGAGAAGTTTAGTTCAAGTCTGCAGTCACTCATTGATTTTAAGAATGATAAAGGCGTTCTCACCAAGTTTAAATCTGTTGAGTCTATCCTTAGTGAGGAAGATGGGTATGATGCTCCTGAGCAGATAAAATATTTCATCAAAAACGAATATGATAACTCCCATATCACCTATGTTTTATTGGTGGGTGGTCTGAAATCGCATATATCTGCCAAAGATAAGGATACCACCTCAGCGGGTTGGTCCGGTTGGTGGGTCCCTGTCCGGTATGTCAATATGCCACAGAGCGATGATGAAGGTTGTCTTTCAGATCTATATTATGGATGTCTGTACAACGCAACCGCTGCTTTTGACAGCTGGGATTCAAACGGTGATGGTGTCTATGCTGCTTGGAACAAACCTGGTGCTCTGAAAGATACGTTTGATCTCTACCCGGAGGTTTTTGTCTCAAGGATTCCAGCTACTACTGTTAGAGAGGTAAAAGCTGTCGTGAAAAAGATTTTAACCTATGAAGGTACTGGTGTAGAGGACAAACCCTGGTTTAATAACTTTGTCGGCATTGGTGGGAAAACCTTTGCATATTACCTAGGAAAACCTGATGGGGAATATCTCTGCGATCTTGCTTACAATTATACAAAGAATGCATTTCCTGAAATGGAACTTACTCAATGCTATACCGTGAACCGTGATACCGGTGGGCGCACTCCAGTTCCTAAAGATATCATTAAATCATTCAACGAAGGGGCAGGATTTGTGGATTTCGAAGGTCATGGGAACCCATACTCATGGAATACGATATGGCACGATGGAGAATACCCTGACGATTGGACTGGTGGTTTCCATTTGTTCCTGTTCCCGTTTCTCTTTAATGGAAACAAATTACCAATTGTGATCGTCGGTGGATGCCACAATGCTCTGTATAATGTCTCGATGATCCCTGCCCTGCTGGATACTAACCATTCAAAGACCAGGTATTTCTGCTATGGTATACCGGTCCCTGAATGTTTCTGCGCAGGTCTTGTCCTGAAAGCGCATGGGGGCGGAATCGCATCTACCGGATGTACGGGATATGGTTTTGGTAGTGGAGGCGACCCGAATACACTAAGTGGAGCTTTGGAAATGAACCTCTTCTGGAATATCGGATATAACAACGTAACAAACCTTGCCGACGCCCACAGTCTGGCTATTACAAAGTATATTAACGAAAACAGCATTGAGCAAATTGCCGCTTTTTGCATCACTAACTGGGCACTCTTCGGCGACGCAAGTTTGAAAATCGGTGGATATTCCTCATAATCGAGGAACTTTTTTTTTTTTAAAAAAAATTTATAGTTGCGACTGGGAATACTGCGTGGTCTGAACTGCAGTGATGACCCGCAGATGAAAAGTCGCATCCCTTTTTCTCCAGAGAAACATTAAGGTTTTTGTCGCACGCGGCAGGCATTCGCCTGCCCTCTAAAGGTGCGACAGGAGAAAAAATGTGTATGGTAGATGTAATTAGCGGTAGCTCTAAAAAGATTGCGGGTGACACCCGTAATAACTGGGTGACCATGATGTTCGTCACCCACAACAGGTATAACTGTCTTCGAAAACAAATCTATATCGACATCCTTCTCCAAGCGTTCAATGACCTGGAACGATTCGGTTTTGAGTTTGGGGAATTCGGTTTTGCCCTCAACCATGTCCACTTCCTGGTGAACATCCCGAAACAGTACTCCATCCAGACCGCTGAGATCATGCTCAAATCTTACACCGCCAAGAAAATGTTTGAAGCGTTCCCTGGCTTCAGAAAGAGATACCCACGCGGTGGATTCTGGAGCGGGTATGAACATCATGAATCAACAGGATGGAAAAACCTTGAACAATCAACAGCCTACGTCCGTGACCAAGCACGACATCACAATGCGTACGTCATTGATGAAAAACAGCAACGACTACCAACCGAAGCGTGACCGCCGAGCGGGGATACGGCAAGACCGATGGGCTTGCCGAGGAAGCGAAGGCGGAACGGGAGATTATAAGGGCGCAGCCCTTATCTCATTTTTTTTACTCTAGTGCCCAATATTCCTAATTATCCTAAAAAGTATATATAAAAGCAAAGAAACTTTTTATATAAGTACATGTTATCTAAATTAGAGGGAATAATATGAAGAAATTCATACCGATTGTATTAGTAGGTATTTTAGTCCTTAGTGGACTAGGGGCAGCCGCGTTTACCACGAACGTTTCCAAGGAAAAATCCTTGAACCTTAAAACAGAATCGACACCGGTTCTTTTTTCATCGCAACCAATGCTCTCCGAGAAAGACGGATTCGTTGAAATTCGGCTTGATGGTGCGACGACTCAATTGTTAGAAGCAAATAGACCAGTGTTACCAA
>Ga0209285_10000588_pt1 | contig 12049 bp, 13 predicted proteins | sample PPLLak3March2015_2_FD_187249 | JGI IMG/M metagenome (GOLD analysis project Ga0209285, IMG submission 187249) | Freshwater sediment microbial communities from Prairie Pothole Lake near Jamestown, North Dakota, USA - PPLs Lake P8 Core (3) Depth... | ecosystem: Environmental > Aquatic > Freshwater... | reverse complement strand
GCCGCCTACTCGACCACCAGGCATCCGAATACCTCGAAAAACTCGGCTTCCCCGGCGAGTACCCCTTCACGCGCGGTGTCCAGCCGACGATGTATCGTTCGCGCTTCTGGACAATGCGCCAGTACGCCGGGTTCGCAACCGCCGAGGAAACCAACCAGCGTTACCGCTACCTGCTCGGGCAGGGACAGACCGGCCTGAGCGTGGCGTTCGACCTGCCAACCCAGATCGGCTACGATGCGGATGACCCGATCGCGGCGGGGGAGGTGGGCAAGGTGGGCGTGTCGATCTCGTCCATCCGGGATATGGAGAAATTGTTCGAGCAGATCCCGCTCGATAAGGTCTCGACTTCGATGACCATCAACGCCCCGGCGGGCATCCTGCTGGCGATGTATATCGCGGTGGCGAAGCGCCAGGGTGCCGAGGTGAGCAAGTTGCGCGGCACGATCCAGAACGACATCCTCAAGGAATACGTGGCGCGCGGCACGTACATCTTCCCGCCGGAACCTTCGATGCGGCTGATCACCGATACCTTCCAGTTCTGCGCGGCCGAGGTGCCGGACTGGAATACGATCTCGATCTCGGGTTACCACATCCGCGAGGCCGGTTCGACCGCCGTGCAGGAAGTGGCCTTTACGCTGGCCAACGGGATCGCCTACGTGGAAGCCGCCCTCAAAGCGGGCCTGGATGTGGATAACTTCGCCCCGCAGCTCTCGTTCTTCTTCAATGCGCATAACAACTTGCTCGAGGAAATCGCCAAGTTCCGGGCAGCGCGGCGGATGTGGGCGAAGATCATGCGCGAACGTTTCCAGGCGCAGAAACCGGCTTCCTGGCAGTTGCGCTTCCACACCCAGACGGCCGGATCGACGCTGACCGCCCAGCAGCCGGAGAACAATGTGGTGCGGGTGACCTTGCAGGCATTATCCGCTGTACTGGGTGGAACACAAAGTTTGCATACCAATTCGATGGATGAAGCGCTCTGGCTTCCCACGGAGAAGTCTGTGCGCGTTGCGCTGCGCACCCAGCAGGTCATTGCCCATGAATCAGGAGTGGCGGATTCGATCGATCCGTTGGCGGGGTCTTATCTGATCGAACAACTAACGGATGAAATAGAAAAACGCGCCATGGAATATATTGCCCGGATCGATGAGATGGGCGGTGCGCTGAAAGCCATCGAACACGGGTACATCCAGAACGAGATCCAGGACGCGGCCTACACCGCCCAGAAAGCCATCGAGAAGGGGGATCAGGTGGTGGTGGGTGTGAACCAGTTCCAGGTTGAGGAAGTTCTCACGTTGGAACGCTTGAAGGTCGATCCCGCCATCGAGCAGGGCCAGCGGATGCGGCTGGCTGAACTGCGGGCAAGCCGGGATGCGGCAAAAGTTTCTGAACTATTGGGAAACCTGGACAACATGGCACGCGGCACTTCGAACTTGATCCCCCTTTTCATCGAGTGCGTGGAGAACGATATCACGCTCGGTGAAATTTGCAATACCCTGCGCGGCGTGTGGGGCGAGTACGCCGCGGAGGGGTTTTAGGCCTTGACTTAGTCCACTGGTTAGTCTACAATGTCTGGCGGAGGTGCGAAATGGCAATTTTCAACATCCACGAAGCGAAAACCCACTTTTCCAAGCTGCTCGAACGCGTTTTGAACGGCGAGGAAGTGATCATTGCCAGGGCGGGCAAACCCGTGGCGCGCATTCTGCCTGTAACCCCAACCTCGCCTACAAGGGTGCCGGGGATCGATAAAGGCAGGGTCACCATCATGCCCAATTTCGATGACCCGCTCGAGGAATTTAATGTATGAGATATTTACTCGATACCCATACCTTCCTTTGGTGGAACATGGATGATGCCCAGTTGTCATCGCTGGCAAAAGATCTCATCGCGGATGGCAGCAACGAAATCTACGTGAGCGCGGTTACGGCATGGGAGATCGCCATCAAAACCGCGCGTGGTCGCCTCTCTTTGCCGGAAGAGCCCACGCGTTATATTCCGAACCGGATGAATTTATATGGGTTTCTCGCGTTGCCTGTGCAAATCTCGCATGCTGTGCAGGTTTATACATTGCCCATGCACCATGCCGATCCATTCGATCGCTTGCTGGTTGCGCAAAGTCAAATCGAGTCCATGCCGTTGATCACTCTGGATGCTGATATCCGCAAGTATGATGTGGAAGTGGTTTGGTGACAGGGGATGCACTTCGATCCGCAAGTTCCCCTGATGGTGGATTGTGATCGACGAGGGGTGAGGGGTGCACTGTGAAGGGGTTTTGACCCCCTCCCACCTTCCCCCAAATAAGACGATAGGATGTTTGTGTGTTCAACTGCGATTTTCCTTGTCTTATTTGGGGGAGATGCCCGCAGGGCGGTGGGGGTAGGGTGAGTACGCGCTAAATCACAGGTATAATCGAATTTGGAGGCGATCATGAACACAAACCGCAACTTTCCCTGGTGGGCAATATTACTGATCGTTCTGTTTGTCTGCGTTCTTTGCGTGGGCTGCCTGGCGGTGGCCGGTTATGCCATCTTTGCTTTACAGGAACCCACCATCTCCCCTGCGCCGGATGTTGGCGCACCGCTGCCTCCCACCGCGGCTCCCATCGTCCCGGAACCTCCGGTTTCGGGGCCATCCCTGACGGGGAACCAGCAGTTGAACGATCATTACCTGTTCGACGATTTCTCGTCCGAGGCGCTGGGCTGGCCGGTTTTCGATGATGGCAAGACGATCATCAAATACGAAAACGGGCAGTACAGTTTCCAGGTTACCGAGCCGGACTATTACGATTGGGCGTACGTGCCGGTGGATTTCGCCGCCACCGATATCTGGTTCGATGTAAAGGGGATGGCGAATTCAGAAGACGGGACCTTCGGCGTGTTCTGCCGGTTCCAGGATGCAGCCAATTATTACTTTGTCGAATTCGACCTGGCGGAGGGGTGGTACATGATCGGGCAGTATGTGGATGATGCGTTCATCGCCCTGACCCCTCCGGATGCGGAGGGTTCTCCCTGGCAGGAAACGAATGCATTGAATCCCGCCAACACAATTAACCACATCGGGATCAGTTGCTATGCGGATTTCATCACCCTGTTCATCAACGATGAGTGGGTGACGGAAGTGAGTGTATCCGTGCCTTCCAGCCAGCCGGGAGAGATGGCATTGTTCGTTTACACGTATTCGTTTGCAGGGAGCGAAGGATACAAGGTGTATTTCGATAATGTGGAAGTGTATAAGCCGGTGCAGTAACCTGTGATACTGCCTGTGCTAAATTTGTAGGAGTTTTCCGATGGCAAAGATCGATGATATGGTCAAGAACTTCCTCGCCCAGAAGAAGATCGCCGTGGTGGGGGTTTCAGCAGCGCGCGAGACAGGTTCCAATTTCAACTACCAGAAATTCAAGGATGCCGGTTACACGGTCTACGCGGTCAACCCGAAGATCAAGGAGTTCAAGGGCGATTCCTGCTACCCGGACCTGCAATCCATCCCCGAAAAACCGGATGCGGTCTTCATCCTGGCCAGCCCCAAGGTGACGGAGGAGATCGTCCGGCAGGCGGTGGAGGTGGGCGTCAAGCACGTCTGGATGCACTGCATGATGGGCGTCAAGCCCGGCCTGGCTGCCAGCATGACCAGCGTCTCGCCGGAGGCAGTGCGGATGTGCCGCGAGAACGGCATCGCCGTCATCCCCGGCACCTGCCCGGCGCAATTCCTGAAACCGGATTTCGGTCACGGCATGATGCGCGGCCTGTGGCGCATGTGCGGCTTCCTGAAGGTGGATTGATCCACTCCCGCTCTTTTGGGCCGCTATCCAGGGTTTACTTTGTGCCCTTTGTGATCCTTCGTGTTAAGATTTCCTGAGGAGATTGCCATGCCCAACCGTTTGAGTCCAGAACAGGAGCGCCTGGTCCGCCTGCGCCAGAAACAGCTTACCGACCGTGACCCGGGCGTCAAGCAACGCGATTTCAACCGCATGGCGACCGCCCGCGAACGTAAAGTGGACCGGCGCATCACCGCCGGCCGCATGTGGGGAACGATCTCCCATGCCTGGCGGGGAGCGCTGGTGGGGTTGCTGTTGGGTATCCTGGTCATGGTCATCCTGCCGGAGCTGTGGGATTCCCGCTGGGCGTTGCCCGCGGCGCTTGGAATAACACTCATTCTGCTCGTGCTGGGGGTTGTGATCGGTAAATCATTCGATTACCGGGATAACTTGAAGCATCTATCGTAAGGGTAGGCAGTTTCATGGCAAATAGAAAACAAACCTACGGAAACTGGCAAGATATTGTCGTTTCGGGCAGCCATACGATCGGTCATGGCAGCATGGAGATCACTTCGCAGCAATTGCTGCAAGCCTGGCAGCGGTGCAGCCTGATTTCTGACTTCTGGGCGCGGTACATTGCTCTCTCCTGTTCAGAATTCGAGGTCGATCATCCATTGCGGCCTGAGGCGCTGGAAGGTGCACTATCCTTTGTAATGAACGAACTGCTCGAGAATGCTGCCAAGTTCAACGGCGGCCGGGTGGATGAGATCACCCTTGCGTTCTGGTTGTCCCCGGCTCGGATAACACTCCAGGTTACGAACCATATCGAACCTGGATGCCAGGATGGGTTTGTCCGGCTCATCGGGGAATTGCTTGGCGATGACCCGGATACCCTATATTTCAAGCGATTGGATGAGGTTCCTGAAAGCGGTCAGCAGGGTTCCGGCCTTGGTTACCTGACCCTCATGAACGATTACAAGGTCCGCTTTGGTTTCCGATTTACGCCCCTGAGCGAGCACAGCGTTGCGGTGGATGTGCAGGCCCATATCAGCGTGAACGAGATTCCACCTGGCAGTTGAGGGGGAAAAGAACAGGTATGGTACACTTCTTCCAGAGGTGATCTATGGAGGATAAGATCATGGGACTTTCTGAACGAAAACCAACTGGAATCTTGCGCTGGTTCCTGCGTGCCCCGATCCTGTTGTATCGCCTGCGCCTGGGCTGGCTGTTGACAGGGCATTTCCTGATGCTGACCACCACCGGGCGCAAGTCAGGCCGGCCGCGATACGCGGTTGTCGAAGTGGTCATGTATGACAAGCCGAATGACACCTACTATGTTGTTTCCGGCTGGGGACGTGGTTCGGACTGGTATCGCAACCTCCAGAAGAATCCGCAAGTGCGCGTGGATGTGGGCTGGCGTCGCTTCAAAACCAAAGCAGGATTTGTACCAGAAGAAACGGCTGCACAGGTTCTCTACGATTATGCCCGACGGTTCCCTGCCGCCTTCAAGCAGATTTCCAAAACCCTGACAGGTGAAGTGCTTACCGGGACACAGGAAGAATGCACCCGCCTGGCGCCTTCCGCGCCGATGGTGTCTTTGCGGGCAAAGTAAGTTTTCTCGAATCCCATCCTCGCGATATAATCACTGCCCTGGAGAAAAATGGCCAAAGTCACCAAGATCAACCATGTTGCTGTTGCCGTGCATGATATGCAGGCTTCGCTCTCTTTCTGGCGGGACGCCCTGGAGCTGGACATGACGGAGCTGCGCGATGTGCCGGCCGAGGCAGCCCGCATTGCCTTCCTGCCGGTTGCCGGGAGTGAGATCGAGCTTGTCCAACCGACCACGGGTGACTCCGGCCTGGCGAAGTACCTTGAAAAGCGTGGTCCTGGTTTGCACCACCTCTGCCTGGAAGTGGATGATATCGATTCCATGATGGCCCGCTTGAAGGGCCTGGGTGTGCGCCTGATCAACGAGACTCCCAAAACCGGCGCGGATGGGCGCAGGTATGCATTCATCCACCCTGAATCCACTTCCGGCGTTTTGGCGGAACTGTATGAACTTCCGCTGCCAGCAGTATCCGGGTTCCCTGTGCTGCAAACAGAGAGGCTGATCCTGCGCGAGTTCACAGAGGAAGATATACCCGCTGTCTTCGAAATGTTACGGCGGGAGGATATCAACCAATGGCTGGAAACCGACACGATGAAATCCATCGAGGAAACTGCCCAGCGCGTCCACAGCCGGATGAGCCTGTTCCGGAACGGCATGGGGTGTCGCTGGGCGATTACATTGCGCGAGCACCCTGAACGGCTGATCGGTTCCTGCGGTTACTTCCATGTTCGGAAGGGCACGCAAACCATGGAGATGGGGTATGAACTCCATCCGGATTACTGGCGGCAGGGCTTCATGAGTGAGGCTTTGCAAGCCGTGTTGGAGTTTGCTTTTCATGGCGGGGCGCTCCCGGTTGTACACCGCATGGAAGCGCTGGTTGATCCCCGCAATACGCCTTCCGTCCGCCTGTTGGAAAAGCTGGGTTTTCAGATGGAAGGCGTGCGACGCCATTTTGGCTTTTGGAAGGGTGTTTATGTAGATGTCCTGTTGTTTGCCTTGCTCAATACCGAGGAGATTTCATATTAGCGGGACTTGCGCAGTTCAAGAGTGATCGAAGTTTGTATCCATGAGTGCTGACATACTCTCCATTGTTGCCCGGAAATTAGGTGTTCCAATAGATGCTTTCCAACCCTTGAGCGGTGGGCATGTTTCGCGCGTCTATGGGTTCGAGCGGGACGGGCGGGCACTGGTCCTGCGCCTGGTTCCACCAGAAGCTGGGATGGATTTGCATTCCCAGCAGGCTGTTATGGCCTGGGTAAAATACCTGGCCGAAAATGGCGCTGATGTCATCACTCCCATCCCCTTCGATAATGGGGAGCTGGTCGATATCATCCCAGGTGAAAAAGGGGAGTGGCAGGCTCTTGTTTGCGAGCAAGCCTCGGGTGTGCTCTCGGAGAAGCTCCCCATGGAAAAATGGGATGCCCCGTTGATCCAAACCTTCGGCCAGGCAGTTGGCAAGATGCATAACCTGGCGAGGAAGTACACCCCTTCCGCCGGGATGCGCCGTCCCGAGTGGTTCATGGGCGGGAACTTGTTCAACCGTCCGGAGTTGAGCCAGGCCTGGTTGAAACCGAAGCAGGCCGCGATCCTGGAACGAATCCGAAACCTGCCGCGCGGCGGGGATGAATACCATATGATCCACGCGGATTTGCACTTTGCAAATTTCTTTGTCGAGCCCCGGACGCGCACCATCACCCTCTTCGATTTCGATGATTGTTGCTATGGCTGGTCGGTCATGGATATCTCGATCGTGCTTTTCGACGCGCTGGTGGAGTACAAAGGGCAGGATAAGGATGTCTTTGCCCGTCATTTCATGCGTAACTTCCTGAGCGGATATAAAACCGAGAATCCGATTGGCGTCTTTTGGATAACGCAGGTTCCGAACTTCTTGAAACTGCTGGAGATCAACCTGTACGATGAATTTTCGCCTCATTTCAACCCTGAGGGAGGCGACCCTTGGATAAACAGTTTCATACCTGGCCGCAAACGCCGCATCCAGGACGATCTACCCTATGTGGATATCGATTTCGAGATCCTGGCGGTTGTACGACCGGATGCGCCTGTCCGATTGCCGGGCGTCCAAACCGAACCCAAGAAAGTGGCACCAAGGATCAAGCCGCCAGTCACATCCGAATTAAGGGATACGGCATTGATCACCGAGCGCGCCAAGACCCGGCCTGCCTGGCGGGAGGTGCGAGCCATGCTGGCGGTGCAAATGTTTACATCCGGTCGTCTATCGGCCGACCGGGCTGCCAGGTTGGCCGGCCTCTCGCGGGTCGAGTTCCTGCTCGGGTTGGGTTTTTACAAGATCTTCCCGCTGATGGATGAGTTGCGCGAACTGGAAAAACGCCATGAGTAAGGTCGTGTGTGGGATGACCCCCCTGGTTTACCTGCACCGCATCAATGGCCTGCACTGGCTTCCTCAGATGTTCGATGATGTATTGGTTTCGTCAGATGTGCTGGAGGAGTTACAGGCAGCCATCTTCATCGGTTTCGATGTTCCCCACCTGTTGGATATCGAGTGGATCCAATTCTCCGATCCGCAATTGACCATTCCCAATGCATGGATGTCGATCGATATGAGTAAGGGCGATCTATTGACCACCTCGCTGGCGCTTGAGAACCAGCCTTGTATCCTTTTACTTGATGATGGCGGTGCGCGCAAGGCTGCCCGCCTGGCTGGCCTGACGGTCTGGGGTACGTTGGCGGTATTATTGGAGGCCAGGCAGCGCGCCCTGATCCCGGATATTGCCCGGTATGTAGATCGCTTCGAACGGGCAGGGATGTGGATTTCGAGCGATATTCGCCAGCGTATCCTGGCGCTGGCCGGGGAAACGGAGGAGGAAAAGACGGATGGCGACTAACATCGAGGTCAAAGCCCTTGCCAGGGATTTCGAGGAACAAGGAAAGTTGGCTGAAGGCTTGAGTGACACACCATGCCAGGTTATCCCACAGGTGGACACATTTTTCAATGTGCCAAGCGGGCGGTTCAAACTCCGTGACCTGGGCAATGGCCACGGGCAACTGGTTTTCTACACCCGCCCGGATGCATCCGGACCCAAGCGCTCCGATTATTTTATCTGCGAAACCGGCCAGCCAGATATCCTGGCAGATGTACTGGCAAAAGCCCTGGGTGTGCGGGGTGTTGTAAAGAAGACGCGCCGTCTCTACCTGGTTGGGCAGACGCGTATCCACATGGATGAGGTGGAGGGACTGGGGGAATTCATCGAACTGGAAGTGGTGATGCGGGAAGGCCAGAACGATGCAGATGGACTGGCGATCGCCGAAAACCTGATGCAGAAACTGGGGATTCACGAGGAAGATCTGATCGAGGGGGCGTATATGGATATGATGGATTCCTTGAGTCTGTAACGATTCAAATCTTTTGTATGTTGTGCTAATCTGCTACAATAGAGGCGGATTGGTTTTCTATGCCTTCAAACATCCAACTATCCTTTGCATTTGCCCCCATGCACCGCTATCTTGCCGCTGTTTCTGGCGGACCTGATAGCCTGTGCCTGTTGGATCTCATGCGCCAGCTACCTGGCGTTGATGTGATCGTTGCCCATTTCAACCACAAGCTCAGGCCAGAAGCGGATGCCGAGGCTGTTTATGTTCGTTCTCTTGTCGAGAAGATGGGGTTGCCGTTCCTGACCGCAAGTGGTGATGTGAGGGCTTACGCAGTCGAAAAAGGGATTTCCATTGAAGAAGCTGCCCGAACGCTGCGCTATCGTTTCCTGTATGGCCTTGCAAGAAAGCATGGGGCAAGTGGGATCGTCACTGCCCATTCCGCCGATGACCAGGTGGAAACTGTCTTGATGCACCTGCTGCGTGGGACAGGCATGGCGGGGTTACGGGGGATTCAGGGGGTTACACGGTTGCTGGAATTTGATGCACAGGTTCCGCTCATCCGCCCGATGCTGCATATCTGGCGCAATGAAGTGGATGAATACTGCCGTGAACATGGGCTGGAACCTGTCTACGATGCAACCAACAGCGATCAATCCTACATGCGCAACCGCATCCGACACTCCTTGATCCCGGAGATGGAGAGTTACAATCCGAAGTTCAAGGCTGCATTGCTGCGGATGGTCAGAACGGTATCCGAGGATTACGAGGCGGTCAGTTCAGTTGTGGATCATGTCTGGGCAAGGGCATTGGTTGCAAGTGGGGATGGCTTCCTGGCCTTTTCGGTATCGGTGTTGAGCGGCCTCCAGCCAGCCATATTGCGCCAACTGTTCCGGCTGGCGATCCATTCCGTGCTGGGTGGGCTGGTGGATGTGGATTACGATACTCTGCAACGCGCGGTTACCCTATTGGAAAAAAGAGGCGATCGGGCCATATCCAACCGGGTGGATCTGGTCGGCGGGGTTTATGCCCTTTTGGAGGGCGAAAGAATCATTTTCACCACCTGGGAAGCAGATCTGCCTGCCGAGCACTGGCCACAGGTCACGGAACCCGTGGAAGTAACGGTTGGCGAATATGAGTTAGGTAATGGCTGGCTGTTTACGGTACAACTGCTCGCCGGTCGCTATTCGGTAGATTCCGATCCATGGACGGCATGGCTGGATGCCGATTTAACGGGTAATCATCTCACAGTCCGTTCCCGTCAAGCAAGCGATCGCTTCCAACCCCTGGGGATGGATGGAAAATCCATAAAAATGCAGGATTTCTTCGTCAATACCAAATTGCCCAAACGGGCCCGCGCAAGGTGGCCGCTCGTGTGCGTGGGAGATGCAGTTGCCTGGGTTCCAGGCTACCGCCCGGCGCACCCGTTCCGGGTTACAGATAAGACAAAGCGGGTTTTGAAGTTGGTTCTAAAGCGGCTTCTGGTTGGATAGTAACAGAGACCGGGTTCTTTGGGAACCCGGTCTTTGATTCACACACTTCTTTCGGCCAGTTGGCGTAATTTCATATGGATTTCGCGCCACTGGATCTTCGATATGCCCAATTTCTGGCGGATCTTTTCATGCTCCATGTTGTTGAGATAATCCTGCAAAACAGAGGTCCAACGGCACATATCGAACGAGAGGTGTTTGGTCAGTCCGGCTTCCTTGCCTATATCTTCTAGAATGTACTCCAATCGGCGAGGAGACCATGGGAAGAGTTGGTCAATCGGGTTGTATTGCGTCACATACTCATCGAAGGCGGTGCCCCAGTCGTTGGGCAGGGGGATTTTCCGCTCCTTATAGCGGTTGGCGGGGCTGGCGTAGCGGATGAAGACCAATGGGCCTTCGGGGGCATCCAAGTCGATATGGTTGAGGTGGATGCCCAGGCATTCGGATTTCTTGATGGCAGTTGCCAGTAAAAGGGCGAGCAGCGCGTATGGACGCCCATCCGGCTTTGCTCCACGGCGGTGTCGATCCGCGGTCAGGAGCACCGCTTCCAGTTCATCGTCTGTCAGAACCTCGGGCAGGGGGCTGATCACCGAGCGTTGGACGACTTTCTCAGCCGGGTCAACCACCAGCACGCCTCCCTTATGCAGCCAGCGGAAGAAAGATTTGATGGATGTGATCCGCCGAGCCAGGGTCTTTGGGGAACAGGGAACACCGCGTTCGTTTTCCATCCAATGCAGGAAACCGTTCAGGTCGGCGGTGGTGATGGCACCCAGTGTCTGGTCAGGAGGCACGTAATCAGCCAACAGCCGGACATCGGATAGGAAAGCTTTTACCGTGTATGGAGACCTTCCCTGGTCGTTGAGGAAAATTTCCCAGGCGTTGAGGGCAGGAGCCAGGGCAGTATGCGGGGTCAGGTGGGCGGTATCAGATGGGGTGGACATGGGAACCTCCCGTGAAATATGCGGATAGATTAATTTCTGCGCATAGTTTAGCGTAAAATCGAGGAAAAGTCAATTGGTTTACGCTGGGTGGCTCGTTCTCGCATTTCCCGTCAGGGTGAAAGGTTTTCCGGCTTGAAGCAGGGTTGATAATTTGTCCCCAAGATGATCACATAAGAGACTTCGCTTTCCGGCTGTGGGAACGATACAAGCGCCGATTGCGGCAGGCCAAGGATGGCAAGAAGGGAAGCTGCCCGGGACGGGTCCTGCATGGCAGTCAAATCATAGAGCAGGGTGGTTGTGAAATCGCGCTGTTCGGATTCTGCCAGGCGTGTATCGTAACCGGCGTAGTTCAACCTTTCAGCAGCCAATGCATCCCAGCCTTCGTACAGGGTGCCATTGCGCACCTCGACCAGGAGTTTCGACTCCTCTTGCAGGGGCGGGGAGGAACTGAGCGCCTTCTGGAGCATGGCCTGCAGGGCATCACGGTTGATGATCTGGATGTAGGTGCCCTTTTCGTTGATCATACCGGCAATCAAGGGCGGGCGGATGTAGTAACTGCGGATATCGGCATTGTTGAGGTGCAGGCTGAGAGGTGCGAGGCTGAGAATGTCACCCAGGCTTAGGTCTGTAACGATTGTCGAACTGAAATCAGCGTATAGTTGCGGAATGCGTGCAATGGTATCTGTGCTCAAAGCGCGAGCGTAGATGGCGCGCAGAACTTCCTGTTGGCGGCGGCCACGGTCATAATCATTGGATTTCAACCTGGAACGGGCATACCAGAGCGCCAGGTCACCATCCATGTGCACCAAACCAGGTCCCACGGTATAGAGCGCCCAGTTATTCTCGTTGAGCGGATCCAATTCGGGCGAGATCAGCCGCCAGTCCGTGTAGGGGCAATAAACTGGAACAT
>Ga0209285_10000586_pt1 | contig 12056 bp, 9 predicted proteins | sample PPLLak3March2015_2_FD_187249 | JGI IMG/M metagenome (GOLD analysis project Ga0209285, IMG submission 187249) | Freshwater sediment microbial communities from Prairie Pothole Lake near Jamestown, North Dakota, USA - PPLs Lake P8 Core (3) Depth... | ecosystem: Environmental > Aquatic > Freshwater... | reverse complement strand
ATAACGAATCCGACCGCCGCCCCTATGATCTCCATCGGCCACCAGTACGCCCATATGCTCCAGTTATTGCTCATGCTGGCTGTGAAGAGCAGCAGCCCGGTCGTCAGCACCGGCACCCCGGGGATGAACAACCCGCCCAGGCCGGGCACTTTCGAGAAGATGAAAGGCGGCAGGCAGAACAGCAACCCTGCGCCGATCACGATCAGCGGCCAGGCCTGGCCCGAAACACTGACCACATTCCCGCCCAGGCGCAGGAGCAGGTTGCCAGCCAATGCCAATACTGCCAGGACGATCAACGTGATACCAAAGAGAAGAGATGTACGTTTTTCCATTTTGGACCTCCTATTGTCCTTATTTTAAACCAGGCCGCGTCGAACCAATCCGGCGGCCTGTCATGACCGGAGAAAGAAAAGATAATGATGTGTACGGCCTAGTGGGGTTCAGGTTGCCAGGGCAAGGATGACCGCCGCCACCAGGGAGATAACGGTTGCCAGGATTGCGGGGATCAGCAGAAATATTCCCAGCGCGCGCAGCATACGCACGCCACCTTCGCCGCGCCTGGTGAACCAGAACGGCGCGATGATCGAGATCGCGATCAGGAGCGGCTCCAGCGGCCAGAAGTAAGCCCAATGGTGCCACCAGCCCGTCAGCGAACAGTAAAGCATCAGGAAGCCATTGCCGAGCACGATCCCACCGGGGATCAGGAGCCACGGGTTGGATTGGGCTCCCACGAGTGCCATGAACAGAACCCCCACCGCCACCAGTTCCAGCGGCCAGGCCCGGCCGAACACCTCCCAGCCGAAGATGCCGCTCAGCCATAACAACAGCAGGTTGACACCGATGATCACGCCCACGCCGCCCAGCGCCGCCCGCGTCGTGCGCTGGCTTTCATCCTGGCCGGCAGATGGGCCCGATTTCTTGCCCATCGTAACATCCGTATCATCCGATGCAAAACTGGCATCCGGGATATGCTGGCGGCCCTCTCCGGAGAAAACTGCTACCGGCTCGAAAACGGACGCTGTGACGGTGGCGGGCATGGGCAGCGCCAGCGTCGCTGGAACCTCGACCCCGCACTCCGTGGCAGCCGCCTTCAATGCTTTGACCATCTCCTCCGCGGTCTGGTAGCGTTCATCCGGCAGCTTTGCCAGGGCCTTGATCGCCACCTGCTCGAGCGGGGCGAGGATATCCGCTGCCAGTTCGTGGGGCATGGGCAGCGGATCGTTGACATGCTTCATCAGGATCGCCAGCGGCGTATCCGCATCGTAGGGCACGCGTCCGGTCAGCATTTCGTAGAAGACGATCCCCAGCGAATAGATGTCGGTGCGGGCATCGCAGTTACCGGTCAGGCCCTGTTCGGGAGCCATGTAGTTCAGGGTTCCCATCAGCGCCCCGGCAACGGTGTATTGCGTGGAGCCGACGATCTGGGCGATGCCGAAGTCGGTCAACACCGCCTGGCCGTGGCGGGTAAGCATGATATTAGCCGGTTTGAGATCGCGGTGGATGATGCCCTGGCTGTGGGCATAAGCCAGCCCATTAAGGGCATCGGACAGGATGCGCACCATATCGCCGGGCGGGATGCGCTCGCCGCCGGTGCGGTAGGCGTTCAGGTAGGTCTTGAGCGTATCGCCTTCGAGCAGCTCCATCACCATGTAGTACAGTTCATCCTGGGTGTCGAAGTCATGCACCTGGACGATGTTGGGATGCCGCAGGGCAGCCACCGCCCGCGCTTCCCGGCGGAAGCGGGCCAGGAACTCGGCTTCCTCCACCAAGTCGGCGCGCAAAACTTTAACGGCCACGTAGCGGTCGAGCTGGGAATGGTAGGCCTTGTAGACCTGCGCCATCCCGCCGCGCCCGAGCTGTTCCACGATCTTATACTTGCCGAGGTTTTGACCTTCTTGCAGGAGCGGGGACATGCTGACCTTCCTGGGTGATTTCTTTGCGGCCATAGGTTCCATCCATGCTGGATGATACCTGAGGCTTAATTTTTTTACCTATCCGGAAGCTAACAAGGGGCTATACCTTTATTATCATGTGACGGTCACCTCGCTGGTTGAGTAGGGCAGTGTTCTTCTGCCCGTATCGAAACCAGCGAACCGGGCCTCGATATATCGGAAAACCACCGGCTTCTCGACCCGCGCGATTGGTTTCAATTGTAATGGGCCATACCCATACAGTATGTAAGTCAAATTAAATTAGCCCCACACTTCACACCACCAGCAACTTATACCCCAGTCCGCGCACGGTGACCAGCAACTGCGGGTTCGCCGGGTCGAGCTCGATGTGCGTGCGCAGGCGGCGCACCAGGTTCTCGATCTGGTAGTCGAACACGCCGCCCGCCTCGTACTCCGGCCAAACCGCCGCCCCGATATCATCCTTCGAGCAGACCTGGCCGCGCCGTTCGTGGAGATAGAGCAACAGGGCATATTCCTTTGACGAAAGCGAGACCGCCCGCCGGTTGAGTCGCACCACACCAGCTTCGGGGTTAACTTCCAGGTCGGGGATGGGATTCTCGCGCACGGTGGTGTCCGGGTCGTGGAAGGTGAAGGGCACATCGCCCACTTTCAGGATATCGCCATCGCGGAGTTCCGCCCTTCCAATCACTCGTTCATCATTCAGGAAAGTGCCGTTGGTTGAGTTCATATCTTCCACGAACCAGCGCCGGCCATCCTGCAGGACGCGGGCGTGCTCGCGCGAGACACTCTTGCTGTTGATGACGATATCGCATTCCACCGCCCGGCCGATGAAGATGGTCTTGATGCCGATGTGGTGTTCCTGGCCGTTGGGATCGGTGAAGTAGGGACCGGGGTTTTCGAGGATCATGGCAGGTTCCTGGTGTGGGATGGGCTTATTATACAGGGTTTGGTTGGCGGGATGGGGGGGTAAACCACAAAGGGCACAAAGGTTTACGAAGGTTCTTCTGGTTTTCCTTTGTGTGCCTTCGTATCCTTCGTGGTTGAATCCTTTTGTTTCGGCTCATTCGAGTTAAGGCTGGGATCATCCCACAAACCGCATGAAGACCTGGTTGGCCACCAGGCGGGCGTGAGGGGTGAGGCGGAGGGACCTACCCCCCCTGCACCCCCCTTCCCTATCAGGGAAGGGGGGATGGGGGGGTAGGTCCACCCACTCCACCAATCCCAGCCGGAGCAATTCATCCACTTCCTTCGGGAAGGCCTCCGAGATCCCCAGGCCGAAGCGCTCGCGGAAATCAGCATCCGCTACCCCCTCCCCCACCAACCGCAGGCCGAGCATCATCGTCTCCTGCATCTGTTCGCGGCGCGAAAGGCGGTGGTGGGTGGCGGATGCAGGGAATAGGTTATCAGGGATTGGGTGATCGGGGGTCAGGCGGTCGAGGTAGGATTTGATGCGCAAGACATTGGAATAACGCACCCCAGCCGCATAGCCATGCGCACCCGCCCCGAATCCCAGGTATGGCCGGTTGCGCCAGGTCTGTAAATTATGCCGGCAGGCAAACCTGGGCACTTCATCTTCGCCTCCTGACACTTGACACCTGACATCTGGAACTGATCTCGCCCAATTGGAAATCTCATATTGCCTGTACCCCTGCTCTTCCAGGTAACTCCCCGCCCACTCGTACATCCCCGCTGCCAAATCAGGATCAGGCATGGATATCAACCCGCGCCCCGCCCAGCGGCCAAACGGCGTGCCGTGCTCCACCGTCAGGGCGTAGAGCGAGAAGTGCTCCGGGGCCAGATCCATAGTGCGCTTGACAGTCGTTTGCCAGCGTTCGAGGGATTGCCCCGGCAGGCCGAGGATCAGGTCCAGGTTCAGATTCTTGAACCCAGCCTGGCGCGCCCATTTGACCGAATCGATCACTTCATAAAAATCGTGGATGCGTTCCAGTTGGCGCAACTCATCCGGGTGCGCGCTCTGGATCCCGAAACTGATCCGGTTGAACCCGATCTCGTACAACGCCTGGAGCGACTGGATTGTCACCGTGCCCGGGTTGGCCTCGAGAGAAATCTCAGGTCCAGACAGAATGAAGCTAACTCTTATTGCACGGAATATTTGTTCGAACTGCCCCGCCGTAAGCAGGGATGGCGTCCCACCACCGAAGAAAATGGTATGAACGACAACTTTATCCCCAACACCAGGAAAAGCGTTTTTCTTCGTGTTCTTCGTGCCCTTCGTGGTAGAAAAAGAACGAAGACCCATCCCAGTAACCTCAATCTCGCGGCACAATGCATCCACATACGCCGGGATGAGCGCCTCCCGGCCGGCATAGGTGTTGAAATCGCAGTAGGCGCAGCGGTGCTTGCAGAACGGAATATGGCAATACAGGGAGTATTCCATTTCACTTCCCAGGGGATCGGTAAGGAAGGCCGACCAGCAAAGCCACCGGCCCAAGCAGCAGCAGCCACATGGCCACCGACAATCCGGCCGCATCCGCCACCAAACCGATCATGAAAGGCAGCAGGCTGCCGATCAGGCCGGTGATATTCCCGATGGTCATCACCGTGCCGGACTGCCCCGGCATGGATGAGTACAACCGCCCCTGCAGGATGGCATACCAGCCGGAGTTGAAGAACCCCAACAGGCCAACCAGGGCCAGTTTCAACCAGTATTGTGGAACAAGCAGGAAAGCCGGGAACAGGAGCAGTTCCAGCACTACGCTGATGCGCAGGTATTTGATCCCATCCGCTTTCTCCAGCAGCGGGATGAGCAGGAAGTCGCCCGCCAGCCCAACCACCAGCCAGACGAAGACCGCCCCGGCGGCCTGGGTTTCGGTCAGGCCGACCACATCATGGAAATACAGCGCCAGGAAGCCCAGCAGCACATCCAGCATCAGATCGGAGAACTCCAATAGCAGCAGCCAGCGCAATACTTCACGGCGCTTGAGCGCAGTCCATGCCCCACGGAAACCGGAGAACATATCCGCCCAGTTGGGTCTCTGCCCCAGGTGGGCCGGGTCGGGCGGCAGCCGGCGCCAGGCGAAGAACAGGATGATCGCCGCCAGGAAAGCCAGGACCAGGAAGACTCCCCGCCAGCCAAACCCAATCGCGGAGAGCCCAACCAGCAACGGCGGCCCGATCACCACGCCCAGCGATCCGGCAAAAGTCCAGCGCGCCATGTTCTGGTCGTGGCGGGTTGGCTCCAGGTCCATCAGCGAGGCCTGGGACAGGGACACGAACGTGCCAGAGGCCGGGTAGAAGAGGCAAAATGCAAGCAGCAACAGGAGGAAACTGGCGCTCAGGCTGGTCAGCAGGAGCGCCAGCATGAAGCAGACCCCGCCGCCCAGGATCAAAAGCCTGCGCTTCCAGACATCCCCCAGGATCCCAATGAAAGGTTCCACAACCGTGGAAACCAATCCCGGCACGGCCAGCAGGATGCCGATCTGGGTGTAGTTCAATCCCAGGTCGCTCTGGATGAACGGCCAGGCCGCATCGGTGACGCCAAAGACCAGCTCATCCAGGAATTCGATCAAAAGGAAAATGAGGTTCATAGGAGGAATGATTTACGATTATAATGCCTGACCGTCCGGACATTTCCCCCGGATTCCATCACAACGAATCGAAACGCCGGATGTTTTAATACATGTGCATCCTGGCTCATCCTGATCACAGAAGAGTGAGCAACATTCCAATCCCACATTCGAGGTTTGATATGGCAACAACAGATATTGTAGAAAAGCAGCGCAAGCAACAGCGCTGGGCCTGGTACATGTATGACTTTGGCAACTCCGCTTACGCGGCTGTCATCCTCCTGGCAGTTTTTTCCAAGTATTTCGTGGAGGTGGTAGCCAAGGATGCAAGGCTCCCCGGCACCACGCTGTGGAACTACGCAGTTGTGATTGCAGCAGTGGCTGTGGCGGTACTCTCCCCCATCCTGGGTACGATCGCAGACTTCTCCAAGGCGAAGAAGAAACTATTGTTCGTTTTCACCGTTGTTTCTGTTGTGGCTACAGGCCTGCTCTTTTTCGTCCAGGAAGGGGATATTTTCCTGGCCATGCTGTTCTTCATCCTGGCCGAGATTGGTTACCGGGCTTCACAGGTGTTCTACGACTCGCTCCTGGTGGATATATCCACCCCAGAAACCATCGGGAAAATCTCCGGTACTGGCTGGGCCATGGGGATGCTCGGCGGGATCGCCTGTCTGATCATCGTTTTGATCCCGATCCAGGTGGTTGGCGGCTCACTGATGGTGCGCCTCGCTTTCCTCATCACTGCCTTGTTCTTCCTGGTTTCCTCCATCCCGATGTTCCTGCGGGTTAAGCAGATCAATGAGCCGGAAATCCTGCCCGAAGGCATGTCCACCATCCGCATGGCGTTCAAAAAACTGGGCGAGACCTTCCGGGATGTGAAACGCTACAAGGAATTCATCAAGTATGCCATTGCCTTCCTGATCTACAACGACGGCATCATGATGTTGATGGATAATGCGGCGCTTGTAGCGGCCATCCTGTTCGGTTTCCAGACATCCGAATTGATCATCCTGATCATCATCCTGCAAGTTGCAGGGGCAGCCGGATCGTTCCTCTTCGGCTGGATCTCCACCAAATTCAGCAGCAAGCAGTCCATCGTGTACGCGCTGATTATGCTGATGGTTGTGATCGGCAGCCTCTATCTCACAGATTCCAAGACGCTCTTCTACTACATCGGCGCGCTGGCTGGGTTCTCCCTTTCGGGGGTACAGGCGGTCAGCCGAACTTTGGTTAGCCAGTTATCGCCGCAAACAAAGACGACCGAGTTTTACGGGTTCTTGTCTGTTGCAGGACGAACCTCGACTGCGATTGGGCCCTTGGTGTTCGGCTCTACTTTCGCGGTGATGGTACACTGGTACACAACACGCAACTTCCCGGCAGAGATTGCGGACCAGAACGCGATGTATTGGGCCCTCGGAACGGTATTGATCTTCCTGGTCATTGGCCTGGCCTTCCTCCTGCGGGTCAAGAAAGTCACCCCCAAGGATCCGATCACCTTCGATTGATATATGGCCGAAAAAATCCATGCATTCCGCCGGCGGCCCATCCGCTTCATCCTGAAGCAACTCTCCATCCCGGCTTTTGCCCTCCTCACCCGTTTAGAGATCCACGACGAGGAGAACCTGCCGGAAAAAGGACCGCTCCTGGTAGTGGGCAACCACTTCAGTTTCATCGACCCGGTTGCATTCGTCCGCATGGCGCCCTGGCCGATAGAATTCGTGGGCGGGGCAGTAACGCCCCATGCCCCACTCTGGACGCGCATCATCCCCTTCCTGTGGGGCTACCATAAACTCTACCGCGGCACAGGCGCCAAGGATGCCCTGCGCGCCGCCGAGTCCATCCTGAACCGCGGCGGTATCCTGGGCATCTTCCCGGAAGCGGGAAATTGGGCCACGATCCTGCGCCCGGCGCGCCCCGGGACGGCTTTCCTGGCCGCCCGCAGCGGCGCGCCCATCCTGCCGGTTGGGTTGGATGGTTTCACGGAGGTCTTCCCATCCTTGTTCCGCGGCCGGCGCGCCCGAGTGACCGTCAACATCGGCAAACCATTTGGCCCTTTCCAGGCCAGCGGGAACAGCCGCGAGCGCCGCGCCCAGTTCGAAGAGATCGGCCACGAGATCATGCGCAAGATCGCCGAATTGATCCCACCCAACAAACGCGGCCACTATTCCGATGACCCCGCCATCCGCGAAGCCGCCAGGGGAACGGAGATCTACCCCTGGGCGGACAAGGTGGAGGGACAGGTCAAGGGTGAGATCCACTGAGCGAAACGAGATTAGCCACCAGACAAGTTGCTACAAAAGCACACCGGTGGTCGAGCGATGTGTTGAGCTTGTCGAAACATAGGCGGTGCTGTTCCGCCGTATCGAGACCAACAGCGCATTCGTGGTTTCGATACACCGGAAAGGCACCGGTTACTCAACCACCAATGTACTCCTGGAACAAAATGTCCGATGGCGAAATTCCACAAACAATAAAGAGCGGCGCAAGCCGCTCATTTTTTATACGATTATAATCATCCCATGTTCCTCCCCACAACGCAAGATGAAGTCGAACGCCTCGGCTGGGATGCGCTGGATGTCATCCTGGTGACGGGCGACAGCTACATCGACAGTCCTTTTATCGGTACGGCGGTGATCGGCAAGGTGCTCCTGAATGCGGGTTATCGGGTCGGCGTGATCGCCCAGCCGGATATCTCCGGGATTATTGATATCGGTCGCCTGGGTGAGCCACGTCTCTTCTGGGGCGTGACGGCCGGCAGCATCGATTCAATGGTTGCCAATTACACTGCCTTGAAAAAGCCGCGCCGGAGTGATGATTACACCCCCGGCGGCCAGAACACCCGCCGCCCTGACCGGGCAACGATTGTTTATACCAATTTGATCCGGCGCTACACAAATAGCGTAAGGCGGATTGACAATCCGCCCCACATGCCCTCACCCTCCGCCCTCTCCCAAAGGGAGAAGGGACTTCCGCTCCCTATCGTTCTGGGCGGGATCGAAGCCAGCCTGCGGCGTGTGGCCCACTATGACTTTTGGGATGATGCAATCCGCCGCTCGGTGCTGTTCGATGCCAAAGCCGATTACATCCTGTACGGTATGGCCGAGAAAGCCGTGCTGGAATTTGCCGCCGCCCTGCGCGACGGCGGCGACCCCCGCACTGTGCGCGGCCTGTGTTACATCGCCAGGGAGCCGCGTGAAGATTACCTGGAACTCCCGTCTTTCGAGACCGTTGCCCAGGACAAACAAGCCTTCATCGACATGTTCCACACCTTCTACCGCAACAACGATCCCGTCAGCGCCCGCGGACTTTACCAGAAACACGGCGACAGATACCTGGTCCAGAACCCGCCCGCCCTGACCGAAACGCAGGCCGAACTGGATGCCATCTACGCACTCGATTTCGAGCGCCGCCAGCACCCTTTCTATGAGCGGCAGGGCAAAGTTAAAGCCCTGGAAACCATCGGTTTCTCCATTTCCACCCACCGCGGCTGTTACGGGGAGTGCAACTTCTGCGCCATCTCCGTCCACGAAGGGACGACCGTCCGCTGGCGCAGTTCCGAATCCATCCTGGCCGAGGCCGAACATCTGACGAAGCACCCTGATTTCAAGGGCTACATTCAAGACCTGGGCGGCCCGACCGCCAACATGTATGGCTTCGAGTGCAGGAAGAAACTCGCCAAAGGTATCTGCACCGACAGGCGCTGCATCTATCCCGAGGTCTGCCCGGCCATGAAAGTGGACCACCAGCCGCAGATCGACCTGCTTCGTAAGGTGCGCCAGATCCCCGGCGTGAAGAAGGTTTTCGTGGCCTCCGGCCTGCGCTACGATCTGCTCCTGTGCGACCGCGCCCACGGCGATGACTACCTGCGCGAAGTCGTGACCCACCACGTCTCCGGGCAAATGAAGGTGGCCCCGGAACACGTCGATGACGGCGTACTGGCAAGGATGGGCAAACCGGGCAGCGCCTCGCTGCTGGAATTCAAGCGCCGCTTCGACAGCCTGAACCGGGCGGGCGGGAAGAAGCAATTCCTGACCTATTACCTGATCGCCGCCCACCCCGGCTGCACCGAAGCCGACATGCAACGCGTGCGCCGCTTCGCCAGCCAGGAACTGCAAATCCACCCCGAGCAGGTGCAGATATTCACCCCCACCCCATCCACCTATTCCAGCCTGATGTACTATACCGAACTCGACCCGTTCACGAGACAGCCGATCTTTGTGGAAAAGGACACCCGCCGCAAGGAACGCCAGAAGGAAATCGTGACGCGGAAAGAATTCCAACACGAAGGAAATCATAAGGATGTATTTCATTTCAGTTAAGATAAATAGCGAGGGTCGAGTAGCCGGTGTTTTCCCTGCGCTTGCACGCAGGGCAAGTGTCCGGCGTATCAAGACCCGGAATCGCTGGTTTCGATACGGGTGGAAGAACACCACCCTACTCAACCAGTGACTTTCAACTAAATTTGAAGGACACCCAAATCATAAAACCACCTTTGTGCAACTTCGTGTTCTTTGTGTTTGAAAGGTTATAAACTTGGACACCTATTTCGCCGCCACCGCCCCCGGCCTAGAGCCATTCACCGCCCAAGAGATCCAGAGTCTCTTCCCGGAGCCTGCCACTATTTCTGACGCGGAGGACAAAGAAAGCCTTCGCGCTCTTCCTCCCTTCGCAGTTCAAATTGACCCTGGCGGCGTCACCTTCAAAGGCGATCTGTCCACCCTCTATCGCACCAACCTGCACCTGCGGACGGCCAGCCGCATCCTGGCCCGGGTGGGCAACTTCTTCTATGCCACCACCTTCCCGGAATTGCAAAAACGCGCCTCCCGCCTGCCCTGGGAACGCTTTCTGGCCCCCGGGCAGCCCGTTGCCATCCACATCACCTGCCATGGGTCGAAACTTTTCCATCAGGGCACAGTCGCCCGGACCATCCTCGCCGCCCTAGCAGAACGGATGGGCCAGCCCTCCCCATCCGTCAAAGCCGATCAACACATCGAAGACCACCCCCCGCAGTTGGTGATGGTGCGGCTTGTGGATAACCAGTGCACCGTCAGCATGGACTCTTCCGGGGAATTGCTCTACAAACGCGGCTACCGCCAGGCAGTCGCCAAGGCTCCCCTGCGCGAGACCCTGGCTGCCGCCATGCTGATGGCCTCCGGCTGGGATAAAGCCTCCCCCCTCCTGGATCCCTTCTGCGGCTCCGGCACGATCCCCATCGAAGCCGCGTTGATGGCGCTCGGCATCCCGCCCGGCATCAACCGCCGCTTCGCCTTCATGGATTGGCCGAATTTCGACCAGGCATTATGGGACGATCTTCATCGTCGGTCGTCCATCGTCCGTGGTCAATTGCAGCCGCTAGTCATCCAGGCTTCGGATCGGGATGCCGGCGCGATCAAGATGGCCCACGAAAACGCCGAACGCGCCGGGGGGGCTGACATCATCGAATTCAAGTGCCAGGCTGTCTCATCCATCACGCCGCCGCCGGAACGCGGCTGGGTGGTCACCAACCCGCCCTACGGGTTGCGCGTCAGCGAAGGCAAGGACCTGCGCAACCTGTACGCCCAGTTTGGCAACGTATTGCGCCTGCACTGCCCCGGCTGGCAGGTGGCCGTGCTGAGCAGTGACCCCGTCCTGCTCGGCCAGATGTGGATGGACTTGGATACCTCGCTCGGCTTCGTCAACGGCGGCATCCAGGTGCGGGTGGCGAGGGGTGTGGTTGGGGATATGTAATCCAATGTGACAGTCACTTCGGAAGTGACTGTCACATTGCCGAATAGATTCTCTCCATGGGCCTGGGTGTTTATTTCGAACCCTCTTTCTCGAACCAATCCAGTTCCATGTGGGATGTGACCATGCGGACTTCGGGATGCGCCTTCATGAACTGCCGCAATCTCCCATCGTGCGGACCCAGCACCAGCCGGATCAGCCAGGCAGGCGCAGAATCGTTGTAGACCGCCCCCGCATCGGCAGCATTGAAGTACCAGCCGTCTCCCTGTTTGACCGCCACGCCGCAGTGCCCCCATGTATGCCCGTGCAGGGGCACCAGCCACATCTCCGGCTCGAACGGCAGGTGGATGGCATCGAAGTCGTACCATTTCTCGCCGGTGGTATCGTAGAGCACCCACTCCGGTTTGTGGGCGATGTGGCGGCGGAGGTAGGCCAAGTCGGTCCAGCGACGCATCCGGCCGGTGAATGCTTCATGCTCGCGGCGGTGTACGTGCACCCTGGCCCGGGGGAAATCCGGCAAGCCTCCGCAGTGGTCGAAGTGCATGTGGGTCAGTACGATGTGGCGCACATCTTCAGGCCGAAAACCCAGGCTTTTCACCTGGTTGGCCGCCGCCTCCCGCCGCTCGAACGGCACCGAGAAGATGACCCTGAACAGGTTCACCATCCCCGGCGGGTGGGCATAATCATCCAAACCGAGACCGGTATCGACCAAGACAAGCCCCTGGTTCGTTTCGACCAGCGTGCAAACGGTGCCGGTCTTCAATTTCAAAGGCCAGCGGGCATTACAGGTAAAACAGTTCAGGATGTGCATACTCATTTGCAACCTTCCTTCTTGAACCAATCCAGCCACATATGGCCGGCCAATATTCGGATCTCGGGATGGGCTTCGGAA
>Ga0209285_10000585_pt1 | contig 12059 bp, 12 predicted proteins | sample PPLLak3March2015_2_FD_187249 | JGI IMG/M metagenome (GOLD analysis project Ga0209285, IMG submission 187249) | Freshwater sediment microbial communities from Prairie Pothole Lake near Jamestown, North Dakota, USA - PPLs Lake P8 Core (3) Depth... | ecosystem: Environmental > Aquatic > Freshwater... | reverse complement strand
ATGTCGTGGACCGTATGATCCTCTGCAGGAAAGAGCAATCCCTGTGCCAGGAACCCATCCGTCCGTGGGGCAATCAACTGTCTGAAAGCAAACGGACAATTGAGTTGCACGAGGTTCGGGGGCAATCCGTGCCGCGGACCGAGTGTCCAGAATTTTTACGCACTGTAAAGTGCACCCAAGCCCGAATGAGTCCCCGGCGATGTTTGACAACCTTATCCTTTTCCAGTAGCCTGCTCTTTTTGTCTGCACTTCATTTCATCGGATCGGAGGCCGACCATGCCGACAGCCACTTATTGGGCGGACGCCTACCTGGAAAAGCGCCGCAGCGCCGCCGGCGCCATTCGCCTGATCAAGTCGGGGCATCGCGTTTTCATCGGTTCCGCCTGCGGCCAGCCGCAGGAATTGGTGCGCGCGCTCTCCGAGGCGGCCCCGCGCTTGAGCGGGCTGGAAATCGTGCGTCTGCTCAGCACGGAAGCGACCGCCTTGAGTGCGCTCGCCGACCAGACCCAGGATTTCGCGCTGAATCTGCGCACGATCTATCTCGGAGCCGCCAACTCCGAGATGATTGCCCGCCACCAGCGCTTCATCACTCCGATGAACATGTCCGATGTTCCGGATCTTTTCATCTCTAAAAAACTTCCGATCCATGCGGCACTGATTCAGGTGTCGCCGCCGGACGATTTCGGCTGGATGAGCCTGGGGATCTCGGTGGATGTGACCCAGGCCGCAGCCATGGCGGCCGACCTGGTGATCGCCCAGGTGAACCCCCAGATGCCGCGGGTGCTCGGCCAGAGTTTCATTCACGTCAACGATGTCGACATCCTGGTCGAACACGAAGAGCCGCTCCTTTCGGTCGAATCCCGCCCCACCTCGGAAACCGCCACCCGCATCGGGCAGCTGATCGCGCGGCTGGTCGAGGACGGCTCCACAATTCAGATCGGGCTGGATGCGGCGTCCCAGGCCACCCTGCAGGCTCTGGGCGATAAAAACGACCTGGGCGTCCACTCGCAGTTTTTGACCGATGACATGATGCACCTGTTTTCTCAGGGCGTCATCACCAACCGCCGCAAAGGATTCAACGAGGGCAAGCTGGTGGCCTCCGCCGCCATCGGTTCCCGCAACCTTTATGATTTTCTCGACAACAACCCGGCGGTCGACTTCCGGCCGTCGGACTACGTCAACGACCCCTTCATCATCGCCAGGCACCACCGGATGGTGTCGATGAACGTCGCCCGAACCATGGATCTCACCGGCCAGGTGGAGGTGGAAGCGGCCGCCCGAACCTTTTTTGCGGGAGTATCCGGCACCGTGGATTTCGTGCGCGGCGCCAGGCGGTCGCCGGGCGGAAAATCCATCTTGATGCTGTTTGCAACGACCGAAGACGGCCAACGCAGCAACATCGTTCCCATGCTGGCCGACACCAACGTGGGGGTGCCGCGTGCCGATGTTCACTACGTCGTGACCGAATACGGCGCGTTCAACCTGTTCGGGAAAAGCCTGCAGGAGCGGGTGGTCGGAATGATCAGCGTGTCCCACCCGAACTTCCGCGAGGAATTGTTCGCCGCGGCGAAGAAGGGGGGACTGATCGGGCCGGAGCGCAACCTGGGAGAGGCCGTTCGGGGAGTCTATCCGATCATGCTCGAGGAAGCCTTGGAGATCGACGGCGAGGAGGTCGTCATCCGGCCCGCCAAGCCGGTGGACGAACGCCGCATCCAGGAGCACTACTACGGTCTGGACAAGGAGGACATCTTTTCGCGGTTTCGGCATGAGAAAACGAGTTTTTCGCGATCGGATGTCGAAATCCGATCGAATGTCGACTACGTGAAAGACCTGACGCTGCTGGCGGTGGTCGGCGAGTTCGGGTTCGGCCAGGTGGTGGCCGTCGGGGAATGCATGCTGATCGAAAAAATCAACATGGCGGAAGTCGCCTTTTCGGTGAACAAAAAGTATCAGAACAAAGGCGTCGGCCGGCGGATCCTGCGCAAACTGGCCGACAGCGCACGCGAGAAGGGCCTCTTCGGCCTCATGGCCTACACCTCACCCAACAACCAGGGCATGATCCGGATGTTCAAATCCCTCCCGTACAAGGTAAAAAGCGCCTTCGACGGCGAGGGTGTGACGCTGAGCTGCCGCTTCGACGAATTGGCATGAAGGCCGCCATGGACGTGCTCTACATATCTCCGGAATTTCCGCCGAACTTCGCCAACTTCGTCAAGCACCTGCACCAGGAGGAAATCCGGGTGTGGGCCATCGGCGAAGCCGACTTCTACAGCATGCCCGCGGACCTGCGCGCGTGCATCCGCTGGTACGCACGGGCCGACCTGAACAATTGGCGCACGGCCGAACTGGCCATCAACGAGATCCTGGAGGTCAAACACGCTCAGGGGTTCGAGGGAGCCTTCGATCTCGTGGAGTCGCACAATGAAGCCTGGTTGCGACTGGAAGGGGTCATCAACGAGCGCCTTTCCATCCCCGGCATCACCCTGCGCGAGGTGGACCGGCTGAAAAAGAAGTCCGTGATGAAACGCATCTTTCAGGAATCCGGCCTGCGCGTGGCCCGCGGAGCGGTGGTCTCCACCGTGCAGGAGGCGACCCGTTTGGCCGGGGAGTTGGGCTATCCGGTCATTTTGAAACCCAATGAAGGCGTCGGCGCCGGCGGAACTCATCGTGTGGACGGGCCGGAGCGTCTGGCGGCTGTCTTTGAGGAGCTCCGGGAAGACTACCTTCTGGAGGAGTTCGTGGATGCCCCGATCGTCACGTATGACGGCTTGACCGATGCGGAAGGAAACATCCGGTTCGAGAACAGCCTGATCTACGGGGAAGGCCTGATCGAGTATGCGCAGGGCAAGGACACCTTCTTTTACGTCAGCCGCCGCATCCCCGAACGGCTGAGCCGAGTGGGGCAGTCGCTCGTGCGGAGTTTCAATGTTCGGCGCAAATTTTTTCACTTCGAGTTTTTCGAGCGAGACGGCGATTATACGCCGATGGAGATCAACTGCCGGCCGCCGGGCGGCGCCATCATCGACATGATGAACTACAGCATCGACGGCGACCTCTACCGCGCCTGGGCCCGCATGCTGCGGCGGCGGCCGCTGGAACTGCCGCCGGCGAAAAAGTACGTCGTCGCCTTCATCGGCCGCAAGGACACGCCGCATGCGCTGAACCACGACCAGCTGGTGGAGCGCCTCGGGCATCGGCTCGTCGATTACGCCGAAAACCCGCCCCTCTATTGGGAAGTGATGGGACGCTTTCGATACATCTTCCGCTGTTCGGACGAAGCGGAAGCATGTGAGCTTGCCGCCGCCGCACGCCAAGAGGGATAGTTATGGCTCGCACCATCGTTATCCTATCCCCCCACTTTCCACCGCACTACCATCGCTTCTGGCAACAGGTGAAGCAGGCCGGCGGCCAGGCGCTCGGCATCGGCGACGAGCGGCCCGAAAGCCTGTCCGGCCCAACGCGCTCCGCGCTGACCGAATACTACCATGTGCCCGATATGCACGATTACGACGCCCTGGTGCGGGCGTGCGGGTATTACACGCACCGCTACGGCCGCATCGAACGCTTCGACTCCCTGAACGAGTACTGGCTCGCCACCGAAGCCCGCATCCGCGACGATTTCAACATTCCCGGCGTGCGCTCCGACGAAATCGACTTCATCCGACGCAAATCGAAAATGAAGGAACGCTTCCGTGCGGCCGGCATTCCCGTCGCGCGCGGTCAGGTGGTCGGAACGCCCGACGAGGCCCGGGCCTTGATCGCCGCGACCGGCTTCCCCGTCATCGCCAAACCCGATGTCGGGGTGGGGGCGCTGAACACCTACCGCATCGACTCCGAAGACGACCTCGCAGCCTTCTTCCGCAGCCGGCCATCGGTCGACTACCTGATGGAGGAATTCATCGCCGGCACCATCCACTCTTTCGACGGGCTGGCGGATGCGGAGGGCCGCCCCGTTTTCTGCACGGGGCACGTGTTCAGCCAAGGCATCATGGAAACCGTGAACGAAGCGCGCCATATCTATTACTACTCCATGCGGGACATCCCGCCAACGCTGGAGGATGCCGGCCGGCGCTGCCTGTCCGCCTTCGGCGTCCGGGAGCGCTTTTTTCACATCGAGTTCTTCCTCACCGCCTCCGGCGCCTATGTGGCATTGGAAGTCAACATGCGGCCGCCCGGCGGCTTTACGACCGATATGTTCAATTACGGCGCCGATATCGACATCTACCGCGCCTGGGCCGAGCTGATGGTGCACCAGCGGGGCGAATTGCCGTATGAGCGCAAATACCACTGCTGCTACGCCAGCCGCAAACGCCGTCATTCTTATGCCTACAGTCATAACGACATTCTGTCGCGCTATGGCCATTTGATGCTGCAGGTGGAAAGCGTACCGGGAGTCTTCAGCAGCGCCCTCGGGGATGTGGGCTATATCTTCCGATCGGGCAGCCTGGACCAGGTGATGGAGGTCGTGCGCTTCATTCACCATACCCCGTCTTAATCCCCTGCCGCCGGCGGGGGCCGCAATGGCCCGGAGGAATCCGACATGCATATCGAACACCACCGCTGGTGGAGTCCGCGGTTGAACCGCGACATGGAGATCAAGGTCTACGGCTCCTGGGGCCAGCCCTTCCTGGTTTTCCCATGCTCGCGGGGCCGCTACTTCGATTTTGAAGGCATGGGGATGGTCGCGGCGATCGCGGACTACATCGATTCAGGCAAGATCAAGCTCTTCGCGGTCGACAGCGTGGACGGCGACTCCTGGTACAACTGGGGGATTCCACCGGCGGAACGCAACGCCCGGCATGAAGCCTACGACGGCTATGTGGTGCAGGAAGTGATCCCCTTCGTGCGTCAGCACTGCCGGCAGCCAGCGGCGCGGGTCATGGCCGCCGGCTGCAGCATGGGCGCCTATCATGCGGTGAATTTCCTCCTGAAGCACCCGGATGCCTGCGGGGGCACGGTGGCCCTCTCCGGCTTGTTCCGGCTCGACCGGCCGGAGTTCGGCCTGAGCGCTGCGGACCTGCCGGCGGTCTATTTCAACTCGCCGCTCGCTTACCTGCCGGGGCTGTCCGATCCATGGTTCTTGGACCGGTACCGCACCTGCCGCATCATTGTCTGCGTCGGCCAGGGCGCCTGGGAGCAGGAGGCCATCGAGGACACTCGTGCGCTGGATCACTGCTTCCGCGAGAAATCTATCCCCGCGTGGGTGGACTTCTGGGGGGGGGATGTCGACCACGACTGGCCGTGGTGGTACGTACAGATGAATTACTTTCTCGGCAGGCTCTACGGGTCGGAGTAGATCCAGCGGCACCCGTTACGGGGCATGGTGGATTTCGATTTCCACCCGGCGGTTCAGCCGGCGGCCCGCCGCGGTATCGTTCGTTCCCAGGAATTTGGCCGATCCGTGACCGATAATGAGCACCCGGTCCTCCGGGCAGCCCCTATCGGCCAGATACCGTTTCACGGCGTCCGCCCGCCTCACGGACAAAATGAAGTTCTGGCCGGGGTTGCCTCCGGCATCCGAATATCCATGCAGGCTGACCACCCGCCCCGGGTGGTCGCGCAGCATGGCGGCGACCCGATCGAGCTTCTGATTCTCCCCGGGCGCAACCTCATCGGCACCGCTGGCGAAGAAGACCGTGAGATCCGGATTGAAGCCGGTAGCGCCCCGGCTCGCAGGAGTGGGCGCCGGGCCAACGGCCCTTGCAACAGCCTTTTTCTTGACCGGTTCTGGTGCGCCGATCGCCGCCGGGGTTTCCACCGGGAGCTTCGCCGGTGGCGGGCACGCTTGGTTGCTTGCAGTTGCCCGGCTGGTTTTGTGCTGTGCCAGCCGCTCGCCGATGAGATCGTGGATCTGCCGGGAGGTCTCGTAATCCCAAACGCCCACATGGCCGGTCCGGATTCCGATGTCCGTTCGGTTGGCCTCGATTCGTTCGACCTCAATTTCGACCGGGGTTTCATCCGGCTGCCGAGCCTTGATGGTGGTTTGATACTCGCCGCCGACGCGCTCGACCACCGCAATCTTCAGCGTCGACAGGGTATCCGTGCTCGCCTGGAGTGCTTCCGAATAGCCGCTCTCATACGTTTGGGTCAACTTCCCCATCACATAAGCCGTCGCGGCGGCGCCGGCGCCGACACCCATCAACACAACCGCGCAGCCCGTCGTCATGTGGGCCGCCAACGCCACGAGTACCAGGGCCAGAGGGCAGACTGAAAGACGTTTCATCGGCAACCCCATTTCAGGTGGACGAAAGACCTTCCGCACCGTGCATCGAAGCGCGGTTGCGCTCCCGAAAGGAACTCCAAGCAGACGAAAACGACCGATGGCTATCGATCTTCAGGCTTTAGTTTTCTTGGATTTTTTTTCCGCACGCTTTTCCTTGAGGGTTTTCTGGGCTTTTTTCTTGACATCCTTCTTCACGTCCTGGGCCTTGGCCATTTTCAAATCCTCCTGTTCATTTCGGATCGTAACCGCAGGGTCATATGATCTCTACCAAAAATTCCGGAAAATGAAAACCCTTGAAACCGCCATCGACCGGCTCAGGCGATCATGTAGGCGCCGGTCCCCACCGCGATCAGCTGCCGCTGCTCGTTGTGCAGCTCCATGCGCGTCACCGACACCTTCTTGCCGGTGCGCAGAACATAGCCCGTGGCAATGAAGTTCCGGCCGATTCCGGGGCGCAAATAGTCGATGCGCAGATCGATCGTACCGATCTTGGCAAACCGGGCGGCCATCACCGGCACGGGCTGCCCGTCCAGGGTTTTCAGCACGCTGAGAAACGCGACCAGGCCGCCCATGAAGTCCAGGGTACTCGAAATGACACCGCCGTGCAGCGACCCGCGGATGAAGTTGCCGATCAGCTCATCCCGCATCCCCAGCTTCACGGAGGGTCGATCGAGATCGAGCGACTCCACCGTAAGTCCCAGCACTCTGTTGAAGGGTATTTTCTCAACGACCTCATGGATGACGGCAAGCACGTCGTCGACGCCGGATGGCCTGCTCATAAGGAATGCCTCGATTTTCCATCGTTTGAATCCACCGAAAAACGCGGCCGAACGAAGGTGCGCTTCGGCCCGGGTTCCGCCGCGGGGGCCCGCGGTTGAAGCTACCTAAAATACGAGGGAAAGCAAAAGCAAGCGAAAAATGCGCTTGGTCTGATTCATTCAATTGCAGATAGTCGAATGGTTGTATACTTCTTACCCTAAAAATGTATATTTTAGGTAAGACCATTTAGCGAAGCAACGCCGAAATTATTATAATTATTCGTTATCATTAGATTTAAAATTTTATCTGTTTAGACATTCATTGGTATAAATTTTGCATTTTGCAAATAATTATTTCTTGCGAGTTCGATCGTTCCCACACAATCAGCCCATGCCGCTGGTAGTTCGGCGAGTCTGCAACGGAAACCCGCAGGATCAGATTTGCCTCAAAGAGGGGCAGAACGCGCCGCCCGGCGTACTGAATATCCACCCCGGAAACCGGTATGCGCTGCCTAAAAGGTTTATCACCGGAAGGCCGCGCCAAACAGCAGATCAAATAGAGGAGGTTGTGCCATGGCAAAAAACCTTTTCCGAGCGTGTTTTTTGTTGTTTCTGAGCCTGGATGTTGTTGCCACGGCGCATGCGGTTGATATGGGCATTATCACCGGTGGGGCGAAGGGGACCTACTATCAATTCGGATTGAACCTGAAGACCCTGGTCAGCGAACAGGGGATCAACCTGACCGTTGCGAACTCGACCGGCTCAGTTGAAAATGTTTACGCGGTCTATAACCGGCCCAACACCCAGCTGGGCATCGTCCAGGCCGATGTGCTGGCCTTCATTTCGCGGGCCCAGAACAATCCCGTTTTGAAGCAAATCGCCAAGAAGACCAAAATGGTCTTTCCGCTTTACAACGAGGAAGTCCATCTGTTGGGACGCAGCGATATCGCCAGTTTCGACGACCTGGCCGGCCGAAGAGTCGCCGTCGGCGAAGCCGGCAGCGGGACGTACCTGACCGCCAAGCTGCTGTTTGAAATCTCCGAAGTCAGCCCGGCGGAAATGGTGGAAATCGGCACGGATGAAGCCCTGGCCCAGCTCAAGCAAAAGCAGATCGACGCGATGTTCTACGTCGCCGGCTACCCGGTCAAGCTGTTCAAGGAAAACGTGGCGGCCCAGGAAGGCCTGGCCTTGTTGCCGATCACCAATAAAAGTATCGCCGAGTTTTATCCGACCGCCAAGATCCCCCGTGCGACCTATGCCTTTTTGACGGAAGACGTCGATACGATTGCCGTGAAAGCCGTTCTCGTATCCTATGATTTCCGCAGTGTTCACTGCGACCATGTCGGCCGATTTGCTAAAATATTGTCCGACAATCTGGGCTGGCTTAAAAAGAACGGGCATCCCAAATGGAACTTCGTCGACCTGGAATACAATCTAAAAGGCTGGGAGCAATACGATTGCGTCCAGAGAGCGCTGGGCAGGCAAAAGGAGCTGCAGCGGAGGAAAGCATCCGAGATCAACCCCGTTCTGGATGCCATCCGGGATATGTTCTGAAGGGGGAGAGATGAAGGACCTTTTAGACGATATCAAACGGCTTCAGGGGATAGAGGAGAAAAGAAATTGGAATCTGCTCCCCAGGGCCGTGTTGGTCTTTGCGGCTATTGCGCTCGTCGCCGCCATGGTCATGCGATTGCAATATAAGTACGACCGGAACGAACCATTCCATTTCAAGCCGGCCGTTCTCGTCAAAAAACTGTCTGATTCATCCAGCCCGGCCCCGCTGACGGTCCCCGCCGCGGCCGATGCCGAAAAAAACGTTGCGCCCCATTCGGACGCTGCCGCACGAGCAATTGCGGCTCCCAGCCCGGAGGGGTCGGACCGGGCGGGCGCCTTCCGCCCGGGGCCGCCGGAGCAGCCGGACCTCGAGAAAGCGATCGACATGCTGATGCAGCGGCGGTCGCCCAAATACTGAACGGCAGAACTTCCGACACGTGCAGCCTCAGCGGTTGTGGCAGGCGATCGAACGTCCGGTGGAGATTTCACGGAATTCCGGGGCTTGCTGCGAACAGATGCCTCGCGCGTCACGGCAGCGGGGGTGGAAGCTGCAGCCCGCGGGCGGATGAATGGGGCTCGGCACGTCGCCCGCGAGCAGGATGCGCTGCTTGCGGGCCTTGGGATCCGGCACCGGCGCCGCAGACAGCAGGGCCTGGGTGTAAGGGTGCAGCGGCTCGCGGTAAAGCTCTTGTTTGGACGCCGATTCGACCAGGCGTCCGAGGTACATCACGGCCACCCGGTCGCAGATGTATTCCACCAGGCGCAGGTCATGGGAAATGAAAATATAGGTAAGGGTGAATCGGGACTGCAGGTCTTTGAGCAGGTTGACGACCTGGGCCTGGATCGATACATCCAAGGCCGAGACCGGCTCGTCGGCCAATAGCAACTGCGGATTCAGCGCCAGCGCCCGGGCGATGACGATACGCTGGCGCTGGCCGCCGGAAAACTCGTGGGGATAGCGGCGGCCGTGTTCGGGTAAAAGCCCCACCACATTCAACAGCCACGCCACCCGCTCCCGCCGCTCCGCCGGCGTGCCCACCCGGTGGATGTCGAGCGGCTCGCCGATGAGGTCGCCGATCGCCCGTCGGGGATTGAGCGACGAGTAGGGGTCCTGATAGACGATCTGGGCCTCGCGCCGGAATTGCTTCAAGCGCGGCGGGTCGAAGGCCGCAATATCTTCGCCGTTGAAGCACACCCGGCCGGCCGTGGGTTCCTCCAGCCGCAGCAGCACCCGCCCCAAGGTGGATTTGCCGCAGCCGCTCTCCCCCACCAGTCCGAAGACTTCGCCCGCCGCCACGCCGAGAGATACATCCGCTACCGCCAGCACCCGTCCCCTGCGGCGGGAGAAGCCCGCGCCCTTGAGCGGGTAATGCTTGGCCACGTGCTCGGCGGTCAGGATCGGCGGCGACATCGCATCACTCCATCGGCTTCCAGCAGCGGGCATGGTGGCCCGCAGCGATCCGTTGCCAGGGCGGCTCGGCGACACAGGCCGCGTGCCGTCTGAAGCACCGGTCCTGGAAGGCGCAGCCCGGAGGCAGGTTCAAGAGACTCGGCACCACCCCTGGGATGGGCTTGAGGCCCCCCTCCCGCCCGCCGACCCCCGGCAGGGAGTTGAATAGCCCGACGGTATATGGGTGGGCGGGCCGACTGAAGATCGCATCGACGTCGGCACTCTCGACGACCTTGCCGGCGTACATCACCGCCACGTTACGACAGATCTCGGCCACCACCCCCAAATCGTGAGTAATCAGGAGCACCGACATGCCGAACTCATGCTTCAAGCGCGCGATCAGGTCCAGGATCTGGGCCTGAATGGTGACATCGAGGGCCGTCGTCGGCTCGTCCGCGATCATGAGGACCGGCCGGCAGGCGAGCGCCATGGCGATCATCGCACGCTGGCGCATCCCGCCTGAAAACTGGTGCGGGTAATCGTCGAGGCGTGCGTCGGGTTCGGGCATCCCGACGAGCCCCAGCATGCGGCCGGCCTCGGCCCGGGCCTCGGCGCGGTTCATCCCGCGATGCCTGCGCAGGACCTCCTCGATCTGAAAGCCGATGGTGTAAACCGGGTTGAGGGACGTCATCGGCTCTTGAAAGATCATGGAAATGCGGTTGCCGCGGATGCGGCGGATCTCCGCCTCGCCGGCCGTCGCCAAATCGTTGCCCTGGAACAGGATGCGGCCTGCGGCGATCCGACCGGCCGGTCGGGGCAACAGGCGCAGGATCGACAGCGCCGTGACGCTCTTGCCGCACCCGCTCTCACCCACCAGGCCGAAGGTCTCGCCGGAGTGCAGCACCAGGTCCAACCCGTCCACGGCCCTCACCACTCCGCGCCGCGTCCGGAACTGGGTTTTGAGGCCGATGATCTCGAGAACCGGCTCGCTCACGCCGCGCTCCTTCAGACCGACCTCAGCGAGGGGTCCAGCACGTCCCGCAGACCGTCGCCGAAGAGATTGAACCCCAGCACCAGCACCAGGATAGCGGCACCGGGAAAGGCCGCCACATGCGGAGCGATCTGAAGGTACTGCCGGCCCTCGCTCAGCATGGCGCCCCATTCCGGCTGGGGCGGTTGGGCGCCCAGGCCCAAAAATCCCAGGGCCGCCGCCTGCAGCACGGCCGTGCCCATGCCGAGCGTCGCGTAAACGATGATCGGCGGCAGTGCATTCGGCAGGATGTGTCGCGCGAGGATGCGGCCATGCCCGCCGCCCAGGTGGGAAATGGCCTGCACGAAGAGCTGCTCCTTGAGAGCGAGCACGCTCGCGCGCACGATGCGCGCGTAGTGCGGGATGTAGACCAAGCCGACGGCCACCATGGTGTTGGGCAGGCTCGGACCTAAAATGGCGGTGATGAAGATGGCCAGCAGAATCGCCGGAAAAGCGAGCAGCATGTCCATCAGCCGCATGATCAAGCTGTCGGCCCGGCCGCCAAAATAGCCGGCCACCAGCCCCAGGAGGGTTCCGGGCAGCAGCGAAATCGAAACCGAGAGCAGCCCGATCAAAACCGAGATGCGCGCCCCATAGATCACCCGGCTGAAGATGTCCCGGCCCAGGCTGTCGGTTCCAAACAGATGCTTTTCGCTCGGCCCCTTTAGCCGATCCAGCGGCGCGGGCTTGAGCGGATCATGCGGGGCCAGAGCCGGTCCGGTCAGCGCGACCAGCAGCACCAGCGCGATCAGCGCCATACCGAACGTCGCGCTGCGGCTGCGCAGCAGGTCCTGAACGGTTTCCCATCTACGCATGGACGCGAATTCTCGGGTCGAGCACCACGTAGATCAAATCCACGATGAGGTTGATGAACGCCATCAGCGCGGCGAAAACGAGGATGCAGCCCTGGACCGCGGCATAGTCGCGCGCCATGAGGGAATCCACGACGTAACGTCCGAGCCCCGGCCAGGAGAAAATGGTCTCGGTAAGAACCGCGCCGCCCAGCAGCAGCCCGAGGTTCAACCCCAACACGGTCGCAATCGGCAGAAACGCGTTGCGCAGGGCATGCCTCAGAATGACGACGGCCTCCGACATGCCCTTGGC
>Ga0209285_10000584_pt1 | contig 12065 bp, 9 predicted proteins | sample PPLLak3March2015_2_FD_187249 | JGI IMG/M metagenome (GOLD analysis project Ga0209285, IMG submission 187249) | Freshwater sediment microbial communities from Prairie Pothole Lake near Jamestown, North Dakota, USA - PPLs Lake P8 Core (3) Depth... | ecosystem: Environmental > Aquatic > Freshwater... | reverse complement strand
TTACTCTTGCGTGTCCCTATTGCCCTGCCCAAGTCATTAACGCCTTTAAAGCAGCTATCGAAAAACCAAAGCTAGTTTCAAGTGAATGTGTCGATGCCGCTGAGCATTTAGACATAGCAGAAAAATTTGAGGTTGGTGCCGTTCCTCATACAGTCATCAACAATCAGACGATCAGTCGGGGTGTCGAAACAGAGGAGCGTTTTATCCAAGAGCTTGTGTCGCTCCAACCATCTGATCAGGTCGAAGACCAAACAGCACCAATTGAGCCAAATGTCGTTGATTTAGTAATCATCGGTGCGGGACCTGCTGGTTTGACCGCTGGTATCTATGCTGCTCGAAGTGGACTGAAAACTGTTATCCTTGAAAAGAAGATAGCGGGGGGGCAGGCAGCGATCACCCCTGTTGTTGAGAACTGGCCTGGTTTTTCAAGTATCGGAGGTAAACAGCTCATGGACATGATAAGCAAACAAGCCCGCGACTATGTCCCTGTAATTGAATCTGAACAGGTCCTTGAGATAAAAATAGGAAAGTATCTTGAGGCGATTACTGCGAAGAACTGGTATGTCTCAAAAGCAATCATTATTGCCACGGGCGCGGAACACCGGAAACTGATGGTTCCTGGTGAGCAGCGATTGTACGGCCGTGGAATGAGTTACTGCCCGACCTGCGACGGGTTTTTTTTCAAAGGTAAAACGGTCGTGGTGGTCGGTGGGGGAAACACTGCAATGACTGATGCTTTGTATCTGAAAAGCCTTGGCGCGAGTGTTACCGTTCTTAATCGGGGGGAGATGTTCAAAGGGGAGCAAACACTCAAGGATTCTATGTTAAAAGAAAAGATTCCTGTGATATGGAATATATCCGTAGTAGAAATACTCGGAGAGAGCACGGTGACTGGGGTGAAAGTGAAAGATTTGAAAAGCAATAGCGAACAGGTGATTCAGACAGAGGGTGTTTTTGTTGCGATCGGTGAGATTCCCAACAACCAGCTGGCAGTAGATATTGGTTTAAAGGTTGATGAACACGGTTTTGTCGTGGCAGACCGATTTGGTCGGACGAACATTCCTCGAGTGAATGCCGCAGGTGATATCACAGGGGGTGTTCGTCAGATTACGACAGCGGTTGGTTCAGGGGCGACTGCAGCCACATCAACTTTCGAGGACATTCTTCATCCCTATTGGGTCCCAAAAAAAATATAGATTATCCTTTCTATTTGTTCACTGGCAAGTAAACGAAGTAGGTAGGCTTTCTACATCTACTGTGTTCGGATGTGTATCCGCTAAGTGATTGGCCTTTTTTGTAGGAGTTTTTTGCCTTTCTCGGTGAGATAGATTGCTTTTATTTTTCCGATTTTCTTTGAAAAAACAAGATCGTTTTTTTCAAGTGAAGCAAGTCGTGAAGAAGCAGTTGCAAACGCAATATTGAATTTTCCCATTATTTTTTTGACTGAGACAACCGCGGAGAGTTGATTTTGCTCAGCGACATATCGCAAGATATTATAGTTCTCATCTTCAATGAGAACATCCTCAATTCGTTGATTGGGAAGCTGCAGAAACTCATTTTTGAGTATAGCCATCTGAGATGGCTGAAGCATCAGTGGGTCAACTCGCAGAAAGAGGATTGATTTCGTACGAGCGATAACCTCGTTGATCGCATATAGTGTTTCTATGAACTGTTGAAATGAACATTTCGTCAGAAAATAATGCAAACCTTCGAACAACACGACCGAGTTTTGATTGTGTGACGTAAAGGTTTCAATGCTTGCTTTTAAATCCATGAGGTTTTCTGTTGTTTTATAGAGGTTATTTTTTGTTTCACTCAAGAGAACGACATCGATACCTGCATGTGGGAGGACCTTTTTAATCATCGAAGGGCTGCTTCGGGTGATATACATTCCTTTATAACCCAGATACGTGAGATTGACAAACAAATCAAAGGAGGATTGGCTTTGTTCATCGATGATCAGATACCCGTTTCCATCGATGAGTTTTCCGTGTACCTCCAAATCTCTGGTGATATCATGACCGATAAATAATGCCCCAAGGCATTCAGCTTCATTTCCCCGAAGTCTTGACGCAGCGATTCGGATGACGCGTTTGTCATTGTTTTTGGTGCGAACGATGATATTCGTATATTTTATATCGATTTTTTCGCACACCGTATCAATAATCTCATTGATCTCTGAAGGGTTTTCAAACACAGGGAGTTTATCAACGCTGCGATTAAGGATTTCAATTTGTTTGTATCCGGTCGTCTCCTCTGCAGTCCTGTTCCAGGTTGAGAGTCGATGGTTCATGTCAAAGGAGATGATAAGTTCCGAGGCGCTATCTATGATGGTGCGTAAATAATCTTTGGTCCGAACAATGAAAAGCTCCTGTTTTTGCCGCTCCTGGATTTCCTCTTTTAATTTCTTATTTGACTCATACAATTCTTTACTTCGTTCGTTTATTATTTGTTCCAAGTTTGCGAGGTTTTCAGCCAACTGTTCTTCTGCTTGTTTTCTCGCGGTGATGTCAAAAACGACGCCTTTCACAATCAACGGTTGACCCGGTGGGGTTCGTTGCACGATAGAACCACGGTCATAAAACCAGTGATATAATCCTTTTTTTGTCTTAATCCGATATTCGACGTCATAAAGCTTCGTCTTTCCTCCTAAAAGGTCTCGCATCGCCTGCATCGTCGGTTCAAAATCATCAGGATGCAGCAGATTGGTAAACGCGGTATAGTCAACATTGCGAAAATCATGCATATCATAGCCTAGCATTTTTACCTTGTTTTCATTAAAAATAACCTTACCTGTCTCACAATCCATCTCCCACCACGCGAGATTTCCCGCAGAGAGACATACATCGAGTCGCTGTTCAATAACAGAGTTATTTGTAACCGATGCTTTTACTTTTTTGTCTTTGAGCTGTGTTTTTGTTGCGCTCATCTGATAAGAATAGGGAGGACTATTATATAAAACATAAGCATCCAGCGTCTAGGTTATCTGTACCGTCTGGAAACAGAAAAAAATCTCTTATACAAGGCAGTTAGATATTGCTTTTTCCTAAAAAACAAGCGTCATCATAATAAGAAATGTCGTAAGAAATCCAGCGACCGCATTACGTATTGCATACGTTGTAGCTGCTTGTTGTTGAAGCGGTTTTTTTATCACAGCAGTCGATGAGACGAAAACAGGGACCAGGCATAGGAGTAATATCACCAGGAGATTGAGCGTATTTTCTGACCAGCGGAGTGTTGCTAATATGACGAAATACAGGAATGTCGCTAGATAAAGTGTAAAAACAGTAGAAAAACCAAAATATCTTCCTTTTCGTACAATCAGGTTCTGTTTTCCCCCATGGAGGTCTGACTCCCGGTCAGGGATTTCGAAATTGAGAATCACGGTGAGGCCAAGAAGCCCGAAGGGGATGGCAAATATCAGTACATCAACAGTAAGCGTTCCGGTAAGGATAAAATATCCCCAGCCGGGAAACATGACTCCTGCAAGCAGGTGGGGTAGTTCGCCAAAGCCTCGATAGACCAATCGAAGGGGTGGAGCCGTATAAAACCAGCAAAAAAACACCGCGACCCCGATGTATCCAACTGCCCAAAGCGGATAGGATTGTTGGATAATAAAGAAAACGGTTAGTGCTAAAGCAGTCATGAACAGTACCACAGAGGTCCATTTCGCAAATGGTAGAAGCTCTGGGTGTTTGAGAAGCACACCACTTCCTCCGGAAAAGCCGAATTGCTTGTTGTGTTTATCGGACTCGTAATCGAAATAGTCATTGGCAAACGACGCCGCAATCTCGATGAGAAAGAGGATGCTAAAACCCCAGAGGAACTTTGTTAGTGAAAAAGCAACACCTTGTTGGAGAGCAAAGAAGGTCCCAACAAGAAAGGTTGGTATCACAGCAAAGACAATAGGAAGACGAGCAAGTGTGATGATCTGTCGGATGTAGACAAACTTCATGAAAAGCCCCATAGTGTTTCTTATTCGTATTTTTTATGTTTTGATACACTTTTATGGTATTTAAATTAGTATGCCGATAAAATTTTATCACTCATAAGCAATATTCTAGGAAAATTTTCATTTTATGAAAAGAATAAATGATGGTAAATTATATAAACCGCGTTATCTTATATTTATAAAAAAAGGGGGCGATTATGCGGAAAAAAAACATTATTGTGTTACTAATACTATTGATATTGACCTTCCATATCACAACAACCTCTGGAAGTAATTCTCACATTGTCATGAACACCATAGCTGGTTCAAATCTTGAAATAGAGGTCGTCACGGGAAATATTGGTGTACAAGCCATTCTGCGTAATAACGGGAAAACGAATCTCACAAATATAAGCTGGGAGATTACCGTTTCTGGTGGGTTGGTTATTCTTGGTAAAACTGCCAGCGGTGTCATTTCTCTGCTAAGACCGGGGCGCAGCACAGAAATAAAGATTCCCTTAATCCTCGGATTTGGCAAACCGGTTATTCAGGTCAACGCAGTAGCTGCAGAAAGTGATGAAGACCAAAAAATCCGTTCCTCTCGTCTTAGAGGCGTATTTCTGAGCATCCTTCCTGGTGATGATGAAGCATTCACCATCCGGTTGGAAGGGGTTGCACAGGGATTAAAGGCACCGACCATGGTCACCGGATCTGGTGATGGCTCCAATCGACTTTTTATCGCGGAGCAGACCGGGGCGATTAAGATTCTTAAAGACAAAAGCCTGTTAGAAACACCTTTTCTTGATCTTTCTGATAAAATAGTCACACTCAGTGCAGTGTATGACGAACGTGGGTTGCTCGGACTTGCGTTTCATCCTGATTATTCAACAAATGGTCGTTTTTTTGTCTACTACAGTGGACCAAAAACAGGTCAGGGAATCGATCATGAAAGCATCATTTCAGAATACAAAGTATCGAGCGACCCTGACATCGCTGATCCAACCTCAGAAAAGATTGTCCTGCGAGTCGATCAGCCTGAGTCGAATCATAACGGTGGTCAGCTTGCGTTTGGTCCCGACGGATATCTCTACATAGGTCTTGGGGACGGGGGCGGAGCTGGTGATCGCCATGGCGAGATTGGAAACGGCCAAGATATCAATACCTTGCTTGGGTCCATCGTGCGCATAGACATCGATAGCGACACACCATACGGCATCCCTGCAGACAATCCTTTTGTTGGACAGGATGGCCTTGATGAGATCTACGCGTACGGTTTCCGTAATCCCTATCGGTTCTCCTTTGACAGAGAATCAGGGGATCTTTGGGTGGCAGATGTTGGCCAGGATGAATGGGAAGAAATCGACCTGGTGATAAACGGGGGAAACTACGGCTGGCGAATATTGGAAGGAACACATCCGTACGACCTTGAACTGGCGACTCAATTGGGCATCGACATAGAAACATTGCAAACCCCGATTCATGAATACAGCCATGCGGTGGGTCGATCGGTCATCGGTGGGTACGTGTATCGCGGGACAGAATCACCAGCGATGAACGGCGTCTATGTGTTTGGTGACTGGAGCACTGGGTTTGTACCGGGGACCGGAAAACTCTATTACCTCGAGCAAATCGAACCGTCCATCTGGAAGCGGATGGAGTTCAAAATGGAAGACGACTCACCGCTTCGTCGCTATATCACAGGCTTTGGAGAGGATGATGCTGGTGAGATATTTATGGTAACCACCCGCTTGATCGGATCTCTTGGAAGATCTGGTGAAGTGTGGCATTTAATGGTAGAGTAAGAGGTGAAAAAAATATGTGGTATCGTCGAATAGGACTAGTAGTGGTTGCATTGCTGCTTTGCACAACCATGCTAGGTATGCAGGCTAGTGCACATTCCCCACGATTTATGAAAATAACCTACGAACCAGGAACCGTTTCAGTCCTTATCATCCATCCCTCGTTTGCCCGATCCATTCATTATGTGTACAAGATAGACGTTGAAAATAATCAAGTGTTGTATACCTCAGAGGATTATACCACACAACCACGGTTTATCATAAATGTCTATGAGTTTTCAGTCAACGCAACATCCGGTGATGAAATAACCGTTAATGCGTATTGCAGTTTGTTTGGGAAACTCACACGATCGCTTATTGTTCCCTAAGATTTTAGAGCGGGACTTCACTACTTTGCGATTTCGTCTCGAAAAATAAAATAGTACGAAGTAAATATCGCATTAAGCAAAATACAGGTTAGTACTCAGTGGAATTTGTTTGAAAAAAAATGCTTCTCACGAAAGGAGATTTCTCTGCAATTTCCCTCTTTTTTCCTAAGATCACAGCTGTGATAACTATTATATATAAAGCAATATAATATATCTCATAGATTACTTTAAAGAGATGCGAAATAGGTAGATGTATGGAAAGGAAACAACAACTCGGCGTTCTTCTTCTTGTTTTTCTTATCATCATCAATGCAGTAATTGGCGGGGTTCTTGTATTTTTTATCCAGGACATTCGTGAACCCAAGATTGATGTCGAATTCAATCTTTCGCAGATAACCACTGATGAGATGAGATTTACCGCAAGAATCTCAATGAAAAATGACAATCAGTTTGATTTTGTGGCGAAGAATCTCAATATCATTGGAAAAACACCTGAAGGAACTATTATTTTGGATATCGAATTTTTAGGTGGCAATATTGCAGCAAAACAACAAAGGATATTTACCGCCAATGAGACTGTTTCGTTTTCTGGGGAACTATCCTCAAAGATTTATGCTTCTATACAAGGAATATTTGGGGTTAATATCGCCGGAATCTTAGAAAAAACCATACCGTTCCATATCAACATTACCGCTTCATTTCAGGATCTCTTCAATAATATCTCATCCCCGACACTCAGTCTCCTCGCAGAGGTGACCGAAATAACTGAAGACGGTGTGCTTTTCCAGGGGATAGTCAACGTCGAGAATCCTAACTTCTTTGAAATGTCCCTTGAGAATTTTACTACTCGAGTCGAAACAGAAAAAGGGGACCCTGTCGGTGAAATTTCAAAACTACAAGGAACGATCCTCCCAAATGCCACATCCCAGTTCCTGTTCAATGGCACTCTCTCCTATGACGCCTTAAACGCGAAGATACTGACCCTTCGCGTCAAAGGCAAAGCTGCAGTCCATCTCATGGGTATCGATAAATCCATTAGCCTCTCCGCGATCGCTTACCTGCCTATTCCAGATATCAAAGAATTACTATTCCATAATGAATCATTAGGCATTACGATTTCTCTCGATGTTAAAGTACGAGTTCGAGGGTTTCTCACAACCATAGGTTTGACCCTATATAATCCAAGTAAAATCCCCTTGCAAGCAAATGACCTCCTCTGCAGCATCTATGGGTTAACGGGTGGTCATCAGAAGATGATTGCTCAAAAATCCATGCAACCGACGAGTGTAGAGCCAACAGAGGTGGATTATCTTGAAGCACAACTGCTTGTTCCATACATTAAAATATTTACGTCTGGGACGAAAAAAATCTTTCCGGATTGGTTTGTCATTCAAATTGAAGGAAATTTTTCACTTGTTGGAGTAAATCAATCGATACCTGTTTCGATCGATGCAACCATCAACCCGCACCTCCTTCGGTCATAAACCACATCCATATATATCCGAATGCGATTCAAAACTCTGTATGACTGAAGAAGTGTCCTATGAGGTGGTAAAGAAAATCGGAGACATCGAGATCCGCCGATACCCTGAAATAATCCTAGCAGTCGTCGAGGGTTATATTGACGACTCTGGATTTAGCCTGCTTTTTCAATATATCAGTGGCGAAAATAAAACACGACGAAGAATTGCGATGACCACACCAGTCATCACCTCTGAAAAAATAACCATGACCGCCCCAGTCATCACAAAGAACGAGTACATGGCATTTGCCCTTCCAGCATCCTATACAAAAGAGACCGTCCCAGTCCCAACGAACACTGCCGTGAAAATCGAGGTTCAACCAAAAAAAGAAATGGCGGTGCTTCGTTTCAGTGGACGAACAACCGATGCCCGAGTTGAAAAATTCATACAAAAATTTAAAACATCACTGCAGGCTCAGGAAATACAAACGAGAGGTGAACCAGTGTTGATGCGGTACAACAGTCCGTTCACCCCTGGTTTCTTACGACGAAACGAAGTGGGTGTCGAAATCAGTTCTTCCAAATAAATAGATAGAATATGAAGAGGTGGGTAGGATGAAAACCTATGATGTGATCGTCATTGGAAGTGGGTCTGGTGGGGAGATTGTCGATGCTGCGATTTCTCATGGGATGAAGGTAGCCTGGGTCGATAAAGGACCGCTGGGAGGTACCTGTCTGAATGTTGGCTGCATTCCTTCGAAGATCATCATCCATCCCGCTGATCGGATCATGGAGATCTTAGAAGCAAAAAAACTGGGGATTACCGCTGAAATAAAAGACATTAATTTCCAGGCGATCATGCAACGAGTCCAACAACCGATACAAGAGAGCCATGCGGCAATGAAAAAAGGGATTTCCCATGCTGAAAACCTCGATTATTATCATGATGTGGGATATTTCATCAAAGACTATACACTTCAGGTATCTGAAAAGGAAATAAAAGGAGAAAAAATCTTTCTTAGCTCTGGTGCGCGACCATTTATCCCTCCAATAAAGGGATTGGATTCTGTTCCGTATATAACAAATGAAAATGTATTTTCTCTAAGCGAAAAACCATCAAGTATGGTCATAATCGGTGGAGGTTACATTGCTGTGGAGTTCGCTCATTTTTTCTCAGCGGTAGGAACCAATGTCACCATGTTCCAACGGGGGAACCGATTGATTCCGAATGCAGAGCATGAAATCTCAGAAGTGTTACAAAAACAACTCATGAAACGGATGAAGATTTACCTGAATACTGAAGTTTTAGAAGTAAAAAAACAGGGAAATTCAATCACTGTAAAAGGAAAAAACAGCATGAATGGAAAGGAAACTGTGGTTTCTGTTGAAAAGATTTTTCTTGCAACAGGTCGAAAATCAAACGCTGACCTGTTGAAAGTCGAAAATACAGGCGTTCGAACCAATGCACAAGGCTACATCGGGGTCAATGAATATCTTGAGACAAGTAAACAGAATATTTGGGCATTTGGAGATGCGATTGGAAAGGCGATGTTCAAACACGTGGCAAACGAAGAAGCTGTGATAGCTTGGAGGAACGCGTTCCATGAGAAGAAAACGAAAATGGAGTATCAGACAATCCCGTATGCGGTCTTTACCTATCCGGAGATCGCTGCTGTAGGGATGACCGAAGAAGACGCAAAAAAACAGCATCAAATCCTTGTTGGGACTGCTCGATATTCAGATGTTGCAAAAGGTGAAGCAATGATGGAGACGGAGGGGTTTGCAAAAGCAATTGTCGATAAACAAAATGGAAAAATCCTAGGGTTTCACATCATTGGACCCTATGCACCTATGCTCATCCAAGAAGTCATCAATGGGATGGCGCTGAATGGTAACATCGCATTCATCTCCCAGGGGATGCATATCCATCCTGCGCTCCCTGAATTAATCCTAAGGACGTTAGGAAATCTTAACGAAGTAGAATAATCTACGGATGCATTTTTTTTTTGATTTGGTCCGATAAAACAAAAATAATTTTTGATTATTTGATATAGTCGAGTTGTATCGCTTCGTAAGGACATATCTCATGACAACAGTAACACGCGATGCATTTTGAATAATCCACTGATGCGCAATGCTCTCTGATTTGGATGGCTTGCTTTGGGCAAATCTCAACACATTGACCACAAGCGGTGCATTTCTTGGTTGGGACTGGCTGTTGACGATGGTCCTTTGCACCAGACAAAAGAGAACTAGCGCTCGATGGTAATCGAAAACCCGTGTAACGGACATCCTGAGGCGTTAGGAGGGGATAGTGTATCTCTGAGGGCCAGATGTGTCGTATCTTCGCTTGTCGAAGTGTTGGGATGTGTACCGGTTCTATTCCGAGTATGTTACAGACTGCAAGATCCATCGCAACTGCATCCTGAGAGGCGAGAATCAGCCCAAGATCAACAGGTGTTCCGCCTGAGGGACCATCACCTTGCATGCCAGTTACTCCATCCATGACGATAAGATCTGGTTTTTTGATAGAGAGTACATCAAGAAGCATGTCCGCAAACGCAGCTCGTCTGAAGTAAAGAGAATGATACTTCGCTTTTGTCAATCCCGGGACTGCCCCATACATAATTTTGGTCGCAAGCGTCATAATCATGTAGGAATGAGTTTTGATCTTCGGGATAGCGATAATCTTCTCTGCATCAAGGATGAAATTACAAATAGGAGTTTTTTTCAATTTTTTTGCGTGTGGGATATCGATCTTGGTGACATTGGTATCATAGTTTAGTTCGATTCCAAGGTCTTTTGCAACAGTGATTAATCCTGATTTTTTATATGCTTTTTCGAGTCTTCTTTTGGTGAATTGCCCTGAGGGCGAGTCACCGATATAGGGAACTGCTCCAATTTGTATGATTGTTTCTGCTAGCGCCTGTATCATTTTGGGATGTGTGACGACCGCTTTTTTCGGGTCGCTAGGCATGAGAAGATTGGTTTTTAACAACACCCGTTCTCCTTTCTGGATGTAGTGTCGTATGCCACCAAGTGGTTCTAAAAGTGTACGGATATCGATGTCATCGTAGGTGCTTTGTTGGATGCTGACGAGGGATGGTTTTGATTTTATATCAGATTTCATGTGATGATTTCAACTCCATAGAATTCGGATGATTTTAAGGATGCTGGTATAGAGGTTTCTTTTTTTTAACTTGCTGGGGTTTGCGCAAGCTTCAATGTTCCAAGAATCTGTTTATGTTTTCTGAGAATTTTAAGTGTGATGTTTTCCCCGGCTTTCCGTTTCCAGATGGTATGTCGTACATCTTCCATTCCTTTGATGTGTTTTCCTTCGATTTCTTGAATGATATCCCCCGGTTCCAATCCTGCTTTATCCGCAGGGCTTTCTTCATTGATTTGGACGATAAGAGCTCCCTCCTCGGATGCAAGATGGTAGTAGGAGGCGAGGGTCGGGTTGATGTCTATCCCCAGGATGCCAAGCCACGGTCTGGTGACGCGGCCATAGGTGATCAGTTCGTTGGCGACGTCCTTTGCGACATTGATGGGGATGGCAAATCCGATGCCGTGGGCAAAGGGGATGATTGCGTTGTTGATGCCGATGATGTTGCCGTCGGAATCGATGAGGGGGCCACCGCTGTTGCCTGGGTTGATGGCTGCATCGGTTTGGATCATGTTCTCAAGTACACCTCGTTCTGAGGGGATGTTCCGTCGTATCGCTGAGATCACTCCGATTGTCACGGAGGGGCCTCCGGATAGTCCAAGTGAGTTACCAATGGCTATTGCCATCTGTCCGGGTCGTAGTGTATCTGAGTTTCCGAATTCTCCCGAGTAGAAGTTGTCTCCATTGATTTTTATGACTGCGATGTCGGTGCTTGGGTCCGTGCCTATCACATGTCCTTCGTATTTTTCACCGTTGCAGAGGTAGACGTCGACTTTTTTTGTTTGTTCTACGACGTGATTATTGGTCAGGATGTATCCCTCAGGGTTCATGATGACTCCGGATCCGGCGCCTTGGAATTCGAATGTATTGAAGTGATCGTATCCCATGATGCGTTTGGTTACGATGTTTACGACACTGGGACTTATTTTTTCTACTGCTTTTGTGGTTTTTTCTTCGTCGAACATTTTTTAGTAACCCCCAAATTTTTTCATTTTCGCTCTACACTATATTATAATTAACAATTGTTAATTAACTTTTCTATTCGAAGAATCATCCTTCAGTCATTGTTTTCCTGAAGAAGAAAGACCATCATAGTGCATGCATTATCAAGGAATCAAAGAAAACTCCTTCAGAGTCCTCGCACGCAACGTTTTATTGGTACGCTTTTGGTTTCCAAGACTATCGAAGGGTTTCTCACCATAGTCATGCCCCGGATAGACAATGAAACTGTCTGGAAGAGATATGATCTTCTGTTGAAGAGTCTGAAACATCTCTTCAAGGCTCCCACCAGGTAAATCGGTTCTCCCACAATCCCCAATAAACAAGGTATCCCCCGTCA
>Ga0209285_10000582_pt1 | contig 12094 bp, 9 predicted proteins | sample PPLLak3March2015_2_FD_187249 | JGI IMG/M metagenome (GOLD analysis project Ga0209285, IMG submission 187249) | Freshwater sediment microbial communities from Prairie Pothole Lake near Jamestown, North Dakota, USA - PPLs Lake P8 Core (3) Depth... | ecosystem: Environmental > Aquatic > Freshwater... | reverse complement strand
CGCCGAAGTGGTGATTGCGCCGGGCGAGCGTGGCGAACTGGGTATCTATCCCCGCCACACACCCTTGCTGACCACGCTCAAACCCGGATCGGTTCGCATCAAGGTGCCGGATCAGGCCGAGGAGGAGCTGGTTTACGTCTCCGGCGGGATTCTCGAAGTGCAGCCTCACGTCGTCACTATCCTGTCAGACTCGGCCATTCGCGGCTCCGACCTTGACGAGGCGAAGGCGCTTGAAGCCAAGCGCTCCGCGGAAGAGGCGATGAAGGACAAGGCTGCCAGCCTCGACTATGCGCAGGCGCAGGTCGAGCTGGCCCAGGCGGTGGCGCAACTGGCCGCGATCAAGAAGCTGCGCAGGCTGACCTGATGCGCTGGCTCACGGCCAACAACGAAAGAGGCAACCCGAGGGTTGCCTCTTTCGTTTTGCACAGGATCCCCGACGCGGATTCATGTCTGGCAGGGGAATGACGTTAACAGGTTCTGGGCAGGCAAAGTTACGAATTCCGAGATTCCGAGTGAGCAGAAACTTCAAGCAATTACGTGCCGACGTGGTGACCATCGGCGAATTCATCCGTCCCCGCTCCGAGCCGACCGAAAAGATGTTTCGCCTGCGTTTTGCTGCCAGCTCTCCAATCGCCGAGGTGGTGCTGGATGAGCGCGGCCTGATGGGCAACATCCTGATCCGCGGGGAAAATTACGGCGGTCGGAATCAGGCGTTGACCATGCTTTGCGGCGAGGCGGCGAATGCCGGCTTCGGCGTGATCTACATCACCGAGGGCCTGGTCCCTACGCTGACCGCCCTGTTGCGCGGACGGGCACGTTCGGCATTCGGCCCTGCCCGCTTTCACGCGCTCAACATCGCAGTGGAGAAAGGCGGCAAACTAAAGGTAAGCCGCCGTGCAGTGTCCATTCTGCAGTTCAACTCGCATACGGCTCCCAGCAGCGTCGATGAGCTCCGACGTCGCCTGCCGGGGATTCTGGATTGGATCACCGCCACCGACTTTGAACTGCCGCTGTTGCTGGTGCTCGAGAACTACTCTCTCTATTGCCGGGAATTCGCGGCTGAGCTCATCGAGCGGGCCAATATGGCCAACTGTGCCGTTATTCTTACCACGCTCGGTTCCGATCCAAGGGTCGGACAGATACCCGATATCGAGCTTGAGGTATATGGCAAGTGCGCAACCATCCTCGACCTCAATCGCCGGCGGGCAAACGATGTGGTGAACGGTGACGGTGCGTAGTTCTTCCCGAACCCTTCCGCCAGGAAACCAGCTGGCGTGCGTTTTGCAGAATGCCCAGAATGGAAGACAGACTGACAGCAATGGACAACAAACTTGAGATCCTGATTCTCGCAGCCGGAAAGGGAACACGGATGCGTTCCGATCTCCCCAAGGTGCTGCATAAACTGGCTGGCAAGGCCCTGTTGGGACATGTGGTGGATACCGCCCATGCGCTGGGTGCGGCGCAAACCTGTGTGGTCTATGGATTTGGTGGCGAGGCCGTGCCGCAGGCTCTGGCTGACGACAGGCTGACGTTTGTGCTGCAGGCTGAACAACTTGGCACCGGACATGCGGTAATGCAGGCGTTGCCGCAACTCGACGAGCAGGGCGTGACCCTGGTGCTGTACGGTGACGTGCCGCTGACACGGCCCTCGACGCTGGCGCCGCTGGTGGCCGCGGCACGGGCTGGCAAGCTGGGACTGCTGACCGTGATGCTGGCCCATCCCGATGGCTATGGCCGCATCGTTCGCGGGGCAGATGGCCAGGTGACACGCATCGTCGAGCACAAGGACGCCTCGGCGCACGAACGCGCGATCCACGAGGTCAACACCGGGATACTCGCCGTCGCGACCCGGCAGCTGAAAAACTGGATTGCCCAACTGCGCAACGACAATGCACAGGGTGAGTACTACCTGACCGACATCATCGCCCTGGCGGTCGGTGACGGGATAGCGGTCGAAACCCATCAGCCGGCGCATGAATGGGAAGTGCTGGGAGTCAACAGCAAGGCCCAGCTGGCCGAGCTCGAGCGCATCCACCAGGGCGAAGTTGCCGCTGAACTGCTCGAGGCTGGGGTGACGCTGATGGATCCGGCGCGGCTGGATGTGCGCGGAACACTGGCCTGCGGGCGCGACGTCACCATCGACGTCAACTGCGTGTTCGAAGGGCGGGTGGAACTGGGCGATGGCGTGCAAGTGGGCGCCAACTGCGTACTGCGCAACGCCAAGGTTGCCGCAGGCACGCGCATCGATGCCTTCACCCTGATCGACGAGGCCGAGATAGGCGAGGTCAATCGACTCGGGCCATTCTCGCGTATCCGCCCGGGCACCCGCCTGGCGCGTGACGTTCACGTCGGCAACTTCGTCGAGATCAAGAACAGCCGGATCGACGACGGCTCCAAGATCAACCACCTGTCCTACGTCGGCGACACCACCATGGGCAAGAAGGTCAACATCGGCGCCGGCACGATTACCTGCAATTACGACGGTGCCAACAAGCATCGCACGGTGATCGAGGACGAGGTCTTCGTCGGCTCGGATACCCAGCTGGTGGCGCCGGTCACCGTTGGCAAGGGCGCAACCCTTGGGGCGGGAACGACGCTGACACGGGATGCGCCCGCCGGTGAACTCACCCTGTCGCGTGCCAAGCAGCTAACGATCAACGGCTGGAAAAGGCCGGTCAAGCAAAAGAAGGAAAGCTAATCATGTGCGGAATAGTTGGCGCGGTAGCGCAACGCAACGTTGTTCCCATCCTGCTCGAGGGCCTGCGTCGACTGGAATATCGCGGCTACGATTCGGCCGGGCTGGTCACCATCAACGGCGGCCTGAAACGGGTGCGCAGCGTGGGCCGGGTGGCGTCGCTGGCGGAAGACTGCGCAGTGCAGAAGATCCACGGCCATCTCGGCATCGCCCACACCCGCTGGGCGACGCACGGCGCGCCTTCCGAGGCTAACGCCCATCCCCATGTCAGTGCAGGCCTGGCGGTGGTCCACAACGGCATCATCGAAAACCACGAGGCCCTGCGCGCACGGCTCAAGGCCGAGGGTTTTGTCTTTACTTCGGAAACCGACACCGAAGTGATCGCTCACCTCATCGAGCATTACTTTCGCCGCTCGAAGGATCTGCTTGCAGCTGTTAGAGCGGCGGCGGCCGAACTTGAAGGCGCCTATGCAATCGGCGTGGTCAGCGAGGATTCACCCAATCGGCTGGTCTGCGCGCGGCGCGGCAGCCCCTTGCTGATCGGACTCGGCATCGAGGAAAATTTCATCGCCTCCGACGTCTCGGCCTTGCTGCCGGTCACCCAGCGGGTGATCTACCTCGAAGAAGGTGACGTCGCCGACATCGGCCTGTTGTCGGTCAAGGTGGTCGATGCCGCAGGAAAGACGGTCGACCGCAGCGTACACATCTCCGAGTTGTCCGCAGACATGGCGGAGCTCGGCAACTACCGGCACTTCATGCAGAAGGAGATCCACGAACAGCCGCGTGCGCTCTCCGATACTCTGCAGGTCGCGGTGGCTCAGGACCACGTGCAGCCCGAGTGGTTCGGCTTCGACGCTGCCGAGGTGCTGGCGAATGTGAATGCGGTCACTTTCCTCGCCTGTGGCACCAGCTACCATGCAGCGAAAGTGGCCACTTACTGGCTGGAGGAGATCGCCGGCATTCCCGCCAGCGCCGAGGTCGCCAGCGAATACCGCTACCGCACTTCGGTGCCGAATCCGAATGCGCTCATCGTCACCATCTCGCAGTCCGGCGAGACCGCGGATACGCTGGCGGCGCTCAACCATGCCAAGGAACTCGGCCAGGACAAGACGCTGACCATCTGCAACGTACCGGAGTCAGCGCTCACTCGCGCTTCGCGCCTCAAGTTTCTGACTCGGGCCGGTCCCGAGATCGGCGTCGCCTCGACCAAGGCCTTCACCACCCAGCTCGCCGGACTGTTCCTGCTGACGCTGGTACTGGCCAAGCTGCGCGGCCACCTGAGCGCATTGCAGGAGACCGCCCACCTCGCCGCCTTGCGCGGTTTGCCAGGCAAGCTGCAACAGGTGCTGGAACTCGAGCCGCAGGTCGAAGCCTGGGCGCAGCGCTTCGCCAACAAGCATCACGCACTATTCCTAGGGCGTGGCGTGCACTATCCGATCGCCCTCGAGGGCGCGCTCAAGCTCAAGGAGATTTCCTACATCCACGCCGAGGCCTATCCGGCGGGCGAGCTCAAGCATGGTCCGCTGGCGCTGGTCGACAAGGACATGCCGGTCATCACCATCGCCCCCAACGACCAGCTGATCGAAAAGCTCAAGTCCAACATGCAGGAAGTGCGTGCGCGTGGCGGTGAACTGTATGTGTTCGCCGACGGCGATGTCCACATCGAGGAATCGGAATTCGTCCACGTCATCAAGCTGCACGGCGGCCACAACGGCGCGCTGTCGCCGATCCTGCACACCGTCACCCTGCAGATGCTGTCCTACCACGCGGCCTTGCAGAAGGGCACCGACGTCGACAAGCCGCGCAACCTGGCGAAGAGCGTAACCGTCGAGTGAATGATTTGCCGTCTTTTGACTGACGGCGGGGATGATGGTTTGAAGCGTACGCTTCAGTGGCGCTTGCGGTCTTCCTTCAACGCCAGCGTGGCAACCTGCACGCGGTTGCGCAGGCCGAGTTTTTCCATGATGTTGCGCAGGTGGTTGCGCACGGTGTTTTCCGACAGGTTGAGCTTGTAGGCAATGACCTTGTTGGAAAGCCCTTCCTTGACGTGCTCGACGATTTCCATTTCACGCGCGGTCAGCGCGCCCAGCGCGCTGCTGCTGAGTTCACCGCGCGCCATCCTTTGCATGACGTTGAGCGGGAAGCTGCTCTGGCCGTCGCAGACGCTGCGGATGGCGGCGATGACCTGCTCGGGGTCGCTCGACTTGATGACGTAGCCGTCGACGCCGGCGGCGATCGCTTCGGAGATTTCCTCGTCGCTGTCGGCGATGGTGAGCATGATTACCTTGATGCCGGCATCGCGTACCTCGGAGACGAGATCGAGACCGTCGGCGTCGGGCAGGGAGCGATCGAGCAGGGCGACATCGGCCTTGTGGCCGGCCGCGAGCCAGGCGCGAAGTTCGGCGGCATTGGCCATCTGCGCGCCCATCGTCAGACCTTCGGCCTGGTTGATATAGCCCGTCACCCCGAGACGCAGCAGCGGGTGGTCGTCGATGAGAATGATGTTCAAGGGTGCGGGCATGTCGTCTCCACTGGCGGTTTTGATATTGCTGTTTTTATCGGGGCTCCGCTTTTCCGTTCAGGTTGGCAACTGGCGGGGCTTGCGGGGCGCCTTCTCGAATAACGCATCATAGACCGAAACTGGCAGCCATTTCATCAGCGTCGCAACCAAGGACATTTGCCAGGGAATGACGGTGTGGCGGCGGCGTCGGGCGATGCAGGCAGCGACCTTGGCGGCGGCGACCTGCGCCGGCATTCTGAACGGCATCGGGTAGGGGTTGACCTGGGTCATCGGCGTGTCGATGTAGCCGGGCGCGACGGTGACGACGGCGATGTTGCGTGACTTCAACTCGAGGCGCAGCGCTTCAAGATAATTGGTTGCCGCAGCCTTGGAGGCGGAATAGGCCCCACCGCCGGGCAGGCCACGCACCCCTGCCACGCTGGATATCCCGCACAGGACGCCGCCGTGTGCCTGCATCGCGGCGATGAAGGGATGAAACGTATGCACCAAGCCCAGCACGTTTGCATCCATGACAGCACGAAACACGGCATGGTCCTCGGCGGACTCGGTCAGGGTGCCGACGCTGATGCCGGCCGCGGCGATGACGATGTCGGGCGCCCCGACCTCGTCGAGAAAAGCCTGTGCGGCAGCCTGCATCTCAGCCGCATCGCGTACATCCGCAACATAGGTTCTGGCGTCGAAGCTGGCTGCCGTCTGCAGCAGCGCTTCGGCGCGGCGTCCGACCAGACCCAAGCTGGCCCCCATCGCGCCGTAGTGATCAGCCAGCGCCGCACCCAGGCCGGAACTGGCGCCGGTGATGAAAACCCGCAGCGGCGTATTCAAGAGTCTGGGCGTAGCGACGCGGCGGCGATGCCTGGCCTTATTTCTTCGCAGCGCGTTCTTCGCGCGCCTTGACGATGAGCTGATCGAGCACTTCGAACAGACGCGCTTCGCTGCCGGTCATCGACATCGAGGTTGAAAATTTGCCGTCGATGACAAAAGCGGGCACGCCGCGAATCGCGTAGCTGCTGGCGAGGCGCCCGCCTTGCGTCGACCGCGACTGGGTCGAGAAGGATTTGTAGATGGCCTCGAATTTCTTGCGGTCGACGCCCTGCTTGCCAACCCAGTCCATCAGCACGGCCGGGTCGTTGAGGTTGATGTTGTGGACGTGATAGGCCTCGAAGACCTTCTTGTGCAGCTTGTCCAGTTCGCCCATCTGCTCGAGGGTGTGGAAGATTTTCGCGCCGGGCATCCAGTCGTCACGGAACACGGCGGGCACGCGGCGCACCTGTGCATCCTTGGGCAGCTTTTTCAGCCAGGATTCGAGCGCCGGCTCGAGCTGGAAGCAGTGCGGGCAGCGATACCAGAAAAACTCCAGCACCTCGATCTTCTTGCCGGTGGCAACGGCCTGGGGATTCTTCAGACGTTCGTAGTCGTGACCTTCGAAGGCGTCGGGCGAGGCCAGGGCGGCCAGGGAAAAAGTGGCGGCGGCGATGAAGGCTAGGGCTCGGTTCAACATCAAGGCATCTCCTGAGAGGGGTGAGTTTCTTTGACAAGTACCGCGGGAATATTGTTCTGGGTCAGCACGGCGCGGGTGCGCTCGACTTCATCCATGCCATCCAGTGGACCGATGCGGACGCGGTGGAAAATGCCTTTTTCCCCGACGTCGCTGGTCTGGATGCTGGCTTCGATGCCGAGCAGGGCGAGCGAGGCCTTGAGGTTGTCGGCGTCCGCCGGACTCTGGAAGGCACCGGCCTGCAGGTAGAGAAGCGGCGCGCTGGAGGCGGGGGGGGCAGCGGGAAGCACCGGCTGCGGCTCGCCGGGAAGCACTTTGTAGAAATCGAAACTCGGTGCGGCTTCCGGGACAGGAGGCGTGTCCGGCGTCGACGGCACGGCCGGGGCGGGCGCTGTCGGCTTGGAATCGACCTCCTTGAAGGGGTTGCTGCCCATTATCCACACAGCCACGGCCACCGCCAGGATCAGGCCGCCGATGAGACCGATCATGACGCCGGTAAAAATGGAATTGCCGCGTGAGCGGGTGCGCGATGAAGACTTGGCCATGGCTACATTTTCTCCGGCGCCGATACGCCAAGCAAGGCCAGGCCGTTGACGATCGCAATGCGCGTGGCGTCGGCCAGCGCCAGACGGGCGAGTTTTGTCGCTTCCTCGTCGACCAGGAATTTTTCGGCGTTGTACCAGGCGTGGAAGTCACCCGCCAGGGTCTGCAGGTAATGCACGATCAGGTGCGGCGCGAGTTCGCGCGCTGCGGCCGCGACCACTTCCGGGTATTCGGCCAGGCGCTGCATCAGCGCCAGTTCGTGCGGCGCGGTCAGGGGCGCGAGATCGGCGCCGTCGAGGGCGTCGGACATGCCGCCCCATTCCTCGAACACGCGGCAAATCCGCGCGTGGGCATACTGGACATAGAAAACCGGGTTGTCGTTGTTGCGAGCCAGCGCCAGATCGACGTCGAAGATGTATTCGGTGTCGGGCTTGCGCGACAGCAGGAAGAAGCGCACTGCATCCTTGCTGGTCCATTCGATGAGGTCGCGCAGGGTGACGTAGCTGCCGGCGCGCTTGGAGATCTTCACCTCCTCGCCACCGCGCATCACGCGCACCATGGTGTGCAGCAGGTAGTCCGGATAGCCTTCAGGGATGCCGAAATTCGCCGCCTGCAGGCCGGCGCGCACGCGGGCGATGGTGCCGTGATGGTCGGTGCCCTGGATGTTGATCGCGCGTTCGAAACCGCGCTCCCACTTGGCGATGTGATAGGCGACGTCGGGCAGGAAATAGGTGTAGGTGCCATCGGACTTCTTCATCACGCGGTCCTTGTCGTCGCCGTAGTCGGTGGTCCTGAGCCACAGCGCGCCGTCCTGCTCGTAGGTCTTGCCGGCGTCGACCAGCTTTTGCACCGTCGCCGCCACACGTCCGCTGGTGTACAGGCTCGACTCCAGATAATAGTGGTCGAAGTGCACCGCGAAGGCCTTGAGGTCGAGATCCTGTTCATGGCGCATGTAGGCTACGGCGAACTGGCGGATCGACTCGAGGTCGTCGACATCGCCTGATGCTGTGTATTCGCGATCATCCGACTTGACGGTCTTCTTCGCCAGGAAGTCCGCGGCGATATCGGCGATGTAGTCGCCGTTGTAGGCAGCTTCCGGCCATTCCGCGTCGCCCGGCTTGAAGCCACTGGCGCGCGCCTGCACGCTGGTGGCGAGTGTGGCGATCTGCACCCCGGCGTCGTTGTAGTAGAACTCGCGGTAAACGTCCCAGCCCTGCGAGGCATACAGGTTGCAGATGGCGTCGCCGAGCGCAGCCTGACGGCCGTGGCCAACGTGCAGCGGACCGGTCGGGTTGGCGGAAACGAACTCGACCAGCACCTTGTGGCCAAGTCCGGTGTCGCCGCAGCCGAATTGCGCACCGGCCGCTCGTATCTGCGGGACGATGCCGTGCCAGGCGGCAGGAGTCAGATGGAAATTGATGAAGCCGGCGCCGGCGATTTCAGTCCTGGCGATCAGCGGCGAAGCGGGCAGTTCAGTGAGGATGAGTTGCGCCAGTTCGCGCGGATTGCGTTTCAGCGGTCGCGCCAACTGCATTGCCGCGTTGCTGGAATAGTCGCCGTGGGCGGGATTCTTCGGGCGCTCGAGCTCGAGGCTGACCGGTGCGTCGGGGGCGACGATCTCGAGTGCCTCGCCGAGCAGCAGGGCAATCCGGTCTTTCAAGGCGTGAGTTTTGGGCATGTTTATGAGGAGGACGGCTCGACTCGCACTCCTGTCCTGAGCCCAGTCGAAGGACTCATTGTTGAAAATGGGAAGAGCGCGATTATAAGCGCCGTGTACCGCGCTTCAAAACACCAGCGGGTCGACATCCAGCGACCAGCGCGCCACTCGCGGCCGGATGGTTTCGAGTTGCGGGCGCCAGGCCGCGACGAAACCCTGCAGCGCCTGACGCGATGCGGACTGGACCAACAGTTGGGCGCGCTCGAGGTTGGCGACCCGCGCCATCGGCGCCGGGACCGGCGTAAACAGGCTGACATCCGGATGCTGCGGCGCGAGACGGGCAGCTTGCCGCAGGAAATCCAGCGCCGCTTCCATTTTCGGGGCTTCGGCTCGCAGCAGCACCTGACGGGTGTAGGGCGGCAAATCCAGCTGGCGGCGTTCGGCCAGAAGCGCACGCGCATAGCCGGCGTAATCGTGGCGCTGCAGGAAGCGGAACAGCGGATGTTCGGGAAAGGCGGTCTGGATCAGCACCCGCCCTGGCTTGTCGGCGCGCCCGGCGCGCCCGGCCACCTGCATCAGCTGCGCGAACAGGCGTTCGGTGGCGCGAAAGTCGGGGCTGTAGAGCGCGCCGTCGGTGTCGAGGATCAGCGCCAGCGTCATGTTGGGAAAGTCATGCCCCTTGGCCAGCATCTGGGTGCCGACGAGGATGTCGATTTCGCCGCCGTGTACGGCCTCGCCGAGTTCGGCCCAGGCGCGCGGGCGCATAGTGTCACGGTCGATGCGGCGGATGCGTGCGGTGGGCAGCAGGGCGGTGAGTGTTTCCTCGAGTCGCTGGGTACCCTGGCCGAGCGCCTTGAGGTCGGGGTCACCGCAGCTCGGACATTCGGTGGGGATGCGCGTCTCGAATCCGCAGTGGTGGCACTTCAGCCGGTGTGACGATCGGTGCAGCACCAGCCGCGCCGAGCAGCGCGGGCAGGGCGACACCCAGCCGCAGCTTGAGCAGTACAACGCCGGTGCATAACCGCGGCGGTTGAGAAAGACCAGGCTTTGCTCGCCGCGTGCCAGGGTCTCGCCGAGCGCCTGCAGCGCAGGGCGGGTGAGACCGTTGTCCTGCGGCAGATGGCGCAGGTCGACAAGTTCGATCGTCGGCAGACGGGCGCTGGCGATTGCGCGCTGCTGCAGTTCGATCAGCCGATAGCGGCCTTCCAGCGCATGGGCGTAACTTTCCAGCGAAGGCGTGGCGGAGCCCAGCAAAACCGGGACATCGCGCTGCTTGCCGCGCGCGATCGCGACGTCCCGGGCCGAGTAGCGCAAGCCATCCTGCTGCTTGAACGAGCTGTCGTGTTCCTCGTCCACCACGATCAGTCCCAGCCGCGGAAGCGGCGCGAACACCGACAGCCGGGTGCCGAGCAGGACATCGCAATCCGGCGCCGCGAGCCAGTTTTCGGCGCGATCCGTTTCTCCCAGTCCGCTGTGCAGGGTGGCGAAGCGTCGCCCGGGAAAACGTCGGCGAAAATGCTGTTCGAGCTGTGGCGTCAAGGCGATTTCCGGGATCAGCACCAGCGCCTGCTGCCCTTGCGCCAGGACACAGTTGATCAGGCGCAGATACAGTTCGGTCTTGCCACTGCCGGTCACCCCGTGCAGCAGGTGCACGCCGAAATGGCCCAGCTCAGGGACAAGTGCATCGAACGCGGTCTGCTGGTCCGCTGTCAGCGGCGGCGCACTGCCCACTGGCGCCGCCGTGACTGCAATGTCCGGGCGGCTCTGCCAGCCGGCCCAGCCGGCGTCGACGAGTATCCTGGCGGGGCGAACCAGGCCGAGTTCGCGGAGGGTGTCGCGATGCAGGCAGCCGTGATCGCGCAGGCTCTCCAGCAGCCGGCGTTGTGAAGCTGCACGGGCAGGCGGCTGCGCGGCGCGACCGGCTTCGCTCAGGCACAACCACGGTGCAGCTGCACAAAACGGCCTGGGGTCGCGCAGCCGAGGCGGCAAACTTGCCAGCAGGACAGCGCCCAGCGGATGGTGGTAATAGTGGGCGCAGAACTGCGCAAGCTTGAGAATTTCGGCTGCGAGCGCGGGTCGGTCGTCGAGAATGCGCACGACTTCGCGCAGCTTTTCCGGAGCGACCTGGGCCGCGTCGCTGACCGACAAAGCGACACCCACCTGGCGGGTGCGGCCGAACGGTACCTCGACCAGGGTTCCTGACGGAACGGCCGCCATGGTGTCGGGCCGGCGGTAATCGAACAGCCGGTTGAGCGGCGTGTCGAGCGCGACCTGAAGAACGGGCGCCATCTTAGCGCCTGTTCTTGACGAGGTGCTTGGAAAGGCACGCTAAGCACATGGGGAATAAGGGTTATTTGGTGTTTTCCACGCAGCCTGTGGATAATTGTGTGGATTTTTTGCGTTTATTGCCCCCACGGGGCTTGAATTCGTGGGGGGTGCTTACTGGCTAAAAAACAGGCAAACCAGTATTTCCTTAAAAATCATCAATCTACACTTGCCTGCCTGCTGTCAAGGGGGCGTAACATAAAAATTACCAACGCATTAAAACTGTGCATAAGTCAACACTTCTATACCCGCTGTTGCGTGAATTGATCGATTGAATGCACTGAAGCCGGGCGCCTCCGAGCCTGACCCGAGACTCAGGCTTGCTGGATTCCCGCAATCACCCAGCCGCCGGGCCCGCTGGCAGGCTTGCTCAGATGCCAGATTTCGTTGAAGGCAGCCGCCTCGCCAGCCGCGAATTCGCGGATCTGTCCGCTGAAGCGCACGCTGACGATATGGCGATTGTCTTCGTCGGAGCACGCCAGCACCTCGGCATCGAGCCATTCGACATCGGTCTTCTGCTCCCTATCTCCGCGTTCGGCCAGCTGCATGCTGAGTTCGGCAAATACCTCGGGAGTGGTGAACGCCCGTAGGTCGTCGAGGTTGCCGGCGTCGTTGGCCACTTGCAGACGCAGAAAGTTGACCTTGGCCTCACGCGAAAATGCTGCGGCATCGAAGCCGGGCGGAAAGTTGCGGGAATCGACGCTGCCCGATGCTGCACGGAACGGCTCGAAAGAGGCAGGCGTTCCCTGGTTCATCGCGCCGGGCTGCATGCCGGCATATTGCATCGCCGGTGCAGGCGCGTTGCGGCGCATGAAAAAGCGGAACAGCATCAGGGCCGCCATCGCCAGCAGGACCAGC
>Ga0209285_10000581_pt1 | contig 12118 bp, 9 predicted proteins | sample PPLLak3March2015_2_FD_187249 | JGI IMG/M metagenome (GOLD analysis project Ga0209285, IMG submission 187249) | Freshwater sediment microbial communities from Prairie Pothole Lake near Jamestown, North Dakota, USA - PPLs Lake P8 Core (3) Depth... | ecosystem: Environmental > Aquatic > Freshwater... | reverse complement strand
GGTGTCGTGCAGCTTGAATGCCAGTTCACCATCGAGCACGCTGCCGGATGGCAGCGTCGTCAGCGTCAACTCGAGGATGCCCATGCCGTGCTCGATGGTCTCGAAGAAGCGCTCCTCTTCCTGCCGTAGGGTATCCATCACGCGGTTCTGGGCGGCAACCAGTTCGGGATAGGCCTCGCCCATCGCCGCTACCAGATCGGGCACGATGCGGTAGAAGAAGGCTGCGCGTGCGCCGAGCTTGTAGCCGTGGCGGATGGCGCGGCGGATGATGCGGCGCAGCACGTAGCCGCGGCCTTCGTTGCCGGGGATGACGCCGTCGACGATGAGGAAGGAGCAGGCGCGGATGTGGTCGGCGATGACCTTGAGCGAGTTGTTGGCAAGATCGTTAATCGGTTTGGGCTCAGCGTTCGCCCCCTCTCCCGCAAGCGGGAGAGGGTTGGGGAGAGGGAGTTCGCGCGCGGCGGCGGCAATCAGCGCCTGGAACAGGTCGATCTCGTAGTTCGAGTGCACGTGCTGCATCACCGCGGAGATGCGCTCCAGGCCCATGCCGGTGTCGACGCTGGGCTTGGGCAGCGGGTGCATGGTGCCGGCCTCGTCGCGGTTGAACTGCATGAACACGTTGTTCCAGATCTCGATGTAGCGGTCGCCATCCTCGTCGGGCGAACCGGGGGGGCCGCCGGCGATCCCGGGGCCGTGGTCGTAGAAGATCTCGGTGCAGGGACCGCAGGGGCCGGTGTCGCCCATCGCCCAGAAGTTGTCGGAGGCGTAGCGCGCGCCCTTGTTGTCGCCAATTCGAACGATGCGATACTGCGGTACGCCGACCTCGTTGGCCCAGATGTCATAGGCCTCGTCGTCCTCCGCGTAGACCGTGACCCACAGCTTGTCGGTCGGCAGCTTGAGCACGTCGGTGAGGAATTCCCAGGCGTACTTGATCGCCTCGCGCTTGAAGTAGTCGCCGAAGCTGAAGTTGCCCAGCATCTCGAAGAAGGTGTGGTGGCGTGCGGTGTAGCCGACGTTTTCCAGGTCGTTGTGCTTGCCGCCGGCGCGCACGCAGCGCTGCGACGACACTGCGCGGGTATAAGGCCGCTTGTCCTGGCCGGTGAAGACGTCCTTGAACTGAACCATGCCGGCGTTGGTGAACAACAGGGTGGGATCGTTGCCCGGCACCAGCGGGCTGGACGGCACGATGGTGTGGCCCTTGGAGGCGAAGAAATCAAGGAAGCTCTGGCGGATGGCGCTGCTCTTCATGGTCTGGTAATCGGTTCGTGCTTGGGCGACGGGCAATAAGCCATTGTATCCGTTAAAGTTCCGCCCTTACAGGCGGAAAAGGCAGCAAACATGGACGATGCGGCGGTCGCGTTGATCGTGCGCAGCAACTCACGGAGCGGAATTTTGCGCTTGTACTTGTCGAACAGCGGCATGGAGGCAAGGTTCTCGCCCTGCGGCGCGCTACCGTATTTGCCCGACACCATCGACTCGTGCAGCGCGTCGAGAAACGGCGTACAGGTGGACGCCCTTCATCGTCGTGTTCTAGGCAGGCGCGCATTGCGTCGACTTCGTACACAGCTTCGTGCACGAGCTCGCGCAGTTGGTGTAGGCCTCCCGCTTTCCTCATGGTCGTGGGCAGTTGCGAGAATGCCTTCGGATACCACCGACCATCTGGTGTGGGGAGCCGTTGGTCGCGCTGCCGAATGGAACGGGGTGCGACCGCACCGTGGCCGTAGGCGGTCACCGGTCGCCTGGAACGATGGCTGCGCCGCGACCTTTTCGAGCCGTCGCAGGACTCCGGAATCCTTCGTTCTGGTATCATCGATGGTGCGTTCGGCTTGGACAGAACACCGTCAGGTTCAACTTGGGACGCAGCGTGGCTCGTCATGCTCCGTTGCGCAAGCCGCAGGATATTTAACCGCTCTACCGAACACGTCTCGACGCGTCGATGTTGCCTCAGTCAATCGCACTTCTTCAAACAGGTATCGTCTTCGGACCCACGCGTCATTTGGGCAGCGCCAGCGTTTCGTTTCTTCTCGAAGTACCGGTTCCTGATGACACGGACTGCGTGGCTGTCCAGGTGCGGGTTGCGGATGTCCTGAAAAGGATCCACCTGAAGCCCGATTGGGCGCCTCGTTCCGATCATCCGTTCAATGCTCGGAAATACATCGGGGAGCAGTTCGGTGAACTGGCTTTACTTTTCCAGCGCGCGACGGATGCGGAGGTTCGTCATTACGCCGTGCTGAACGCTGGCACGGAAAACAAAGTCAAGGTGCTCGTGGAGAAGGAAGATTGCCAAACGGCCTTCTATTCTGGAATGCTCGCACTGGAAGTCCTGAATGCCGCCCTGTCCGCGCCCGGCGCGCGTGAGCTGGACTTGGGCGAAGCGCTGACGTCCTATCTTGACTACGCTGCGGAGCGCATGCTCGACACCAATGCCCGGCTAATTCTGCAAGCTGCAACTAGGCGCGGGATACCGGTCCTGGACATGGAGCAGGAACCGTTTGCCGCAACGCGTACCGATTTCACCATCCGCCATGGGCTGATGCAGGTCGGGCTCTGTGCGCGGCAGCATCGTTTCCTCGGGTCGATGCCGCAAGGCGAGGCTACGAAAGTTCCGTCCTGGATATACCAGCGCGAGGCCGTCGTTCGGAAGCTGCAGGAACGTGCACTGGCCATTCCCCGACAGGACCTGGAGTTTCCCAACAAGAACCGCTATAGCAGAGTATTGCGGGCAGCCGAGCGTATCGGGTTTCCCGTGGTGATGAAGTCCCCGCTATCCGGCGAGTTTCACGACGCCCTGCCGGCCAGCGGCGTCATCGGACCCATTCGGAACGCGGACCAGCTCGCACGGGCGTACGAATGTGGCTTCGGGGCAGGCCACCCCGTCTGGATCGAATCTTTTGTCGCAGGCGCCACCTACCGTTTCTTGATCATGGATTCCGAAGTCGTTTCTGTTGTACGGCTTCGCGCACCGACCGTCGTGGGCGACGGCACACGCAGCGTTCGATCGCTCGCCGCGATCGGAGCGAATTCGTCCGGATCGCTTCGCGATCGAAGGGCGTGGGGCCAGCTCTTGAACGATCACCTGACGACGTGTCGGCTGGCGCTGAATGGTTCATCCCTTGAGTGCGTCCCGCCGCCCGGCGCGCCGGTGGAACATGATCACCCCTCCGTGGCCTTCGCCGCTGGCGCGAGCGAGGAACTGGCTGAAAAGCTACCGGGAGAATACCGAGCACTAGCATGTAACGCTGCAGCGGCCTGCGGAATCGGGTATGCAGGCGTTGATATCGTGATCGACGATTTGAGGGGTCCGGCAGCCTTTCCGAATGCCGCTGTTGTCGCGGTCAAACCCCAGCCCGATCTGCGTCTCCATGCGGAAGCCAGCCCCGAACGGGATGTCGCCGGGAAGCTGATTCGCGGCTACTTTCCGACGGGAGAGGACGCAACGGTCCCGATCGTCGCAGTCACGGGAACAAATGGAAAGACCACCACGAGCCGGATGATCGCGAGCATCTTTCGGCGTGCCGGCAAGTGTACGGGGCTCGCGTGTTCCGATGGCGTGTACGTGGACAGCACGTTGCTGGAAACCGGTGACCTGGCGGGCATCACGGGCAGTCTAATGTTGTATCCACGCGCCGAAATCGAGGCGCTGGTGCTCGAAACTGCGCGCGGTGGGCTGATAACACTCGGTCGGTCGTTTGACACTTGTGATGTCGGCATCTGTCTGAATGTCGCGGCTGACCATCTTGGGCAAGATGGTGTCGGGACGATCGAAGCGATGGCCAGGGTGAAGCGACAGGTCATCGAAAATACCCGAGGTGCCGCGGTCTTGAATGCGGACGACCCGCTGTGTCTCGGCATGGCCGGTTATTCTCCAGCGAGTACGATCATCCTGTTTTCCGCGAAACCCGGCTCCGTGCCGCTTGCTCGGCACATTTCGGCCGGCGGGAAGGCGATCTATGTTCGACAGGAGGACGCCGACGGGGTTTTTGTGCTCTTCGATGGGGCAACGCATACGCCCGTCCTCCGGGTAAAGGAGGTCCCGGCGACCTTTGGCGGAACAGCCCGGCACAACGTCGACAATGCCGCCGCTGCAATCGCGGCGGCATACGGCATTGGTTTGCCGTTGACCGTTATCGGCTCAGCCCTGAGGGACTTTCACATGGGCTTCGAAACGACTCCCAGCCGCTTGAACGAACTGCCCGGAAAACCATACCGGATATTGATGGATGCCGCTCATAACCTGCACGGGCTGCGCGCCTTGATGCCATACATCGACAGCCAGTCGGTTTCAGGCAGACGCGCGATCGTCATTGGCGTTTCGGCGCGTTTTCCGGAGGCCGACGTCCGCGAGATCGCGCGCCTGATATCCACCCGTTTTGACCGTTTCGTATGCAAGAAATACCGCGTCACCGAGAGCCATTCCGCCTGCGCCAAACCTTGGCACGTCCTGCGCGACGAACTCGTCCGTTCGGGTGTTCGGCAGGAAGCGATTCAGGTTGTGCCCGACCCGAAGGAGGCCGTGGCCGTTGCCATCAAGGACATCCGACCAGGCGACCTGCTCCTGGTACTGGTCCCGGCGGGACGGTCGCTTGAATCCGGAATCTGGGAAGAAATCCTGCGTTTGACAGGAACCCCCCCGTGACACCGGACCCCCTTTTCGGGGCGGCATATTTCAATCCCTCGCCGCGCTATCGAATTGCGTCACTCGCGGAATTGAAGCAGGCCATGAGTGGAACGAGCCCGCTGGGCGGCGCATACCTCGACTACCTGTTGGCGGGCGATTACTTCGAGGGCAAGTCGGTCTGGGTCAGCGATTGTGAGGCTACGCGTGCTGCCTATCAGCAGTTGCTGGAGGTGCATCCACATCTTGTGACCGAATCCCCGTACAGCCCCCATTTCCGACGTGACGGCATACGCGTGCGTGGAGAAAACATCGTTCGATTGTCGCCGATTCGCGTCGTGTCGACGCAGGAGCGGGCGCTCCTGGACGCACACCAGTCCGGCGTCCGAGCCGGCCGCGAGCGGCCGATTGCCGCCTTCGCCGGTGGCCCGGCGTCAAAAATCGCGGCGTTGCTGTGTGCGGGCCAAGGTCAGAAGGCTCCGTCGGCCCTCTTCTTCGTTGACGGTGCCGAACAGTCGAACGAAAGCGGGTCGGCCAGTTACGAACACATCAACCACGCCAACGCGCTCAGCGCGGAATTCGACAACTCCGGTTTCTCCATATTCCTGACGGCGCTGGGGCGGGGCCTGTTTGGAGAGTCAGACCCAAGGAGGGCGCTGAGGCCCGAGTATCGCCGTGTGGATCTTTGGCCAAGGGGCGTCGCGTTGAGGGATATTTCGCTGTATGTCCACTACGAAATTCATGGCCTGATTCAGCGAATGATGCGAAATCTTGGCTGGCGGAACGAGCACGACAAGAGCCGGTACGCCAGCAAGATTTCTTCCCGTGTACTGACCTTTCTGGAGGATCGGTCCGGAGTCCACCTGCGCATGGATGCAGCCCCCCCGCGGACCTATTTTCTCTACATGAGTCCCGCGCAATGGCGCCTTGCCCTGCGTGAAAACCGTCATCTGCGGAAGACACTGAACCTAGAAATCAGCGGGTTGTCTCGTGACGCTCTCGTTGCCGGTTATGGCGAGGCGGTTCTCGAGTCCATCTGCGGCGGAGACGTGTTTCCCGAAAATGGATGTATTCGCCACGGTTTCGACAGGTTGGTGTCCGATGCGCTCGAGCGTCTGGGCGGCAGCTATCGGGCCCGAAGTCGAATTCGTGAAATCTATCTTTCCGAACACGACGCGTCGGGCAGCCGCGGACCTTGGGCCGTGGCGGTGGGGGTGGAAGAGCTCTCGACGGGCCGCAGGTTTTTCCAGCCTGTCGATCACCTTGGGCTGTCGCTCGGACCATCCGCCACCTACCGTTACCACCCCGAGCTGTGCGGTGGCCCGATTGCTCGCGGGATTGGCGATCGGCTGAAGTTTGGGTGGCCGGTCCCGTATCAGACGATCGCCACCGGGGTCACGATGCAGGTTTTGTTCCGCATCAGCGACAAGGAGCGGTACGGCAAGTTGCCGTTCACCGGCCTGAAACAAACCCATTTCGTGGAGATCGGCAGCGATGAGACGCATGTCCTGGTCAAACTCACCTCGGGCGGGAATATTGGATTGCCCGTCTATAGCCGCAGTTATGCAATCAGTGCCCTGGCCAATCTGTTGAGAATCGTCACGCCGGATTCGGGTCTTTCGTTTGCGGATGTCGTCTGCGCGTGGCCCTGTGCTAGAGGCATCAACGGCCCCAACAACGGACAGATCGTGCGTTTGGCGAACAACTGCGCCGTTCGTTTCGGTGAGGGCGGAACGGGCATGTCAAAGATGGGATCGAATGCCCAGTCCATCCTTGATCTTGTCGGCGTGCCCCATGGACTACCCCCCGAAGCCACGCTCGATCATTCCGACTACAAGCACACGGTGCTGGATAGAAGTGCCCGCGTGCTGAAGCGGCTGAAACGGCGACGTCGTCAAGTCGCCATTTTCGCCAGCTGCCGGTAGCCCCACCGTCAAACAGGGAAGTGTGTTGCCGCGCGCCCGGCCCCGGTGTTGGTCTACTCCGGTGAATCGCCCCAGTGACAGCCGCACCGCCCCTGCCGCCCCTTCCGCCGAATAGTCCATTGCCGCCAGCGCTCCAGAAACCGCGTGGCTTCCGGCGTGACACCCCGGTCGATGCCGCAAACACCTTCGCCGTGCCGCGAAGATCCCAACCATTCTCCCCGGGAAAGGGCAGATTCAGCGTGTTGGGCAGCCGTTCCGTCTCTTGGCCGTTGAGGTCAGGCCGGCTATGGCTGCGCTGTGGTGGGCACGCAGCGCTGCGACGATACTGCGCGGGTATAGGGTCGCTTGTCCTGTCCGGCGAAGACGTCCTTGAACTGAACCATGCCGGCGTTGGTGAACAAACAGGGTGGGATCGTTGCCCGGCACCAGCGGGCTGGAGGGCACGACGGTGTGGCCCTTGGCGGCGAAAAAGTCGAGGAAGCTCTGGCGGATGGCGCTGCTTTTCATGGTGTTGTAATGGCGTGGTGCGTCGACGGCGGGCAAAAAAGCATTGTATCCGCTAAAGTTCCGCGATTACAGGCGGCAAAGGCAGGGAAAATGGACGAAAAGGCGTTGATTGCAGCGATGCGGGAATGGATCGAAAAGGCCGTGATCGGCCTCAACCTGTGTCCGTTCGCCAAGGCGGTCTATGTGAAAAACCAGGTGCGCTTCGTGGTCAGTCATGCGCCGCATCTGGACGGCTTCCTCGAGGACCTCGACCGCGAACTCGATTTTCTTGCCGCCGCCGATGCGGACCAAGTCGACACGACGCTGCTGATCCACCCCACGCTGCTGCAGGATTTCCTCGATTTCAACGATTTCCTGCAAATCGCCGAATCCGCGGTGGGCGAGCATGGGCTGGAAGGCGTGATCCAGATCGCCAGCTTTCACCCGGCCTTCCAGTTCGAGGGAACCGAGCCCGGCGACATGGGCAACTTCACCAACAGGGCGCCGTTTCCCACCCTGCACCTCTTGCGCGAGGCGAGCATCGAGCGGGCGGTGGCGGCGTTTCCCGAAGCCGAGACCATCTACCAGCGCAACATCGAGACGCTGAAAGGCCTGGGAACGGAAGGCTGGCGCGCCTTGTGGCGTAAATCCTGACCACTGACGAAGCGTAGGCTGCAGGGGGTAAGAAATTTCTACTTGCGTGAACCTGTTAGGTTCATTAATCTAACGTTCGTTAGAGTGTAATCATGTAAGACGCCCCATGACCGACCCCAGCCGCATCATCAAGGACCGTCTCTATGCCCAGGTGGCGCGCATGGGCAAGGCCATTTCCAGCCCCAAGCGGCTGGAACTGATCGAAATCCTCTGCCAGGGCGAAAAGACCGTCGAGCAGCTCGCCGCCGATGCACAGATATCGGTCAAGCTCGCCAGCGCCCATCTCAAGGAATTGCGCCAGGCGCAACTGGTGGAAACCCGACGCGACGGCAAATACATCCATTACCGGCTGGCCTCGCTGGCGGTGGGTGATTTCTGGGTGGCGCTACGGGCCCTGGCCGAGGATCGGCTGGTCGAGCTGCAACTGGCTTTGGCGCAACTGGCCGAGCACAGCGAAGAACTGTCGCCATTCGCCCCCGAGGAACTGCTGAAGCGTGCCGCGCGTGGCGAGGTGGTGGTGATCGATGTTCGGCCGCGTGAAGAGTACGACACCGGGCATTTGCCGCACGCGCAATCGCTACCGCTGAGCGAGTTGCGTTCGCGCATCAAGGAGTTGCCACGCAACAAACCGGTGGTGGCGTATTGCCGCGGACCGTTCTGCCTGTGGGGCAAGGATGCCGTCGCGCTGTTGCGTGGCCAGGGTATCGAGGCCATGCGCCTGCAGGACGGTGTGCCGGAATGGCGGGCAGCGGGACTGCCGCTGGAAACCTCAAATAAATAATCAGGAGACTTGCGATGTTTTTCCGTCAGCTACTGGCCAAGGACGCCACCCTGTCCTATTTCTTCGGCTGCGGTTCCTGCCATGTCGGCGTGGCTGTCGACCCGGTGCTCGGCGACGAGCAGTGGTTCATCGACGAGGCCGCGAAGCAGGACGTCAAGATTACCCATGTGATCGATACGCATGTCCATGCCGACCACTATTCCGGCGGCCGCAAGCTGGCCGAGCTGACCGGCGCCGCCTATTGCCTGCACGCGTCCAACGCCGGTCGGGTGAACTACCCATTCGAGCCGCTGATGGACAAGCAGCGTATCGAGGTCGGCAACGTGCTGGTCGACGTGATTCACGCGCCCGGCCACACGCCCGACTCGATCTGCCTGGTGGTAACCGACAAGCGCCGCACGGAAGCGCCCTGGTTCGTGCTCACCGGCGACACCCTGTTCGTCGGCAGCGCAGGCCGCCCGGATCTCGCAGGCAAGGAGACCGAGATGGCGGGGCAGCTCTACGACACCCTGCAGCAGCGTCTACTTACCCTACCGGCCGAGGTCGAACTGTATCCCGGCCACACCTCGGGCAGCGCCTGCGGCGCCGGCATGTCGGGCAAGCCGATGTCGACGCTAGGATTCGAAAAACGCTCGAATCCCCGCTTGTCGATGAACCGTGATGAATTCGTCGCCGCACTGACCGAAACGATCCCGCCGCGGCCTGCGGAAATGGATCGGATGGTTGCCTTCAACCTCGGCCGCTGAAGGTGTCGCTCGCCCGGGAAATGGCCCAGGTGGCGGACGAGTACCGCTACGGCATCCGCCACAACCTCGCCCAGTTCTCGCACCAGCTGGTGCAGGTGTTCTTCGTCGGCCTCACCATCGGCATGTTCCGCACGGTGGTGCCGGCGCTCGCCGAATCCGAGTTCGGCGTGGCGAAGGGTTCGTTCATGATGCTGATGGCTTTCGTCACCGCCTTCGGCTTCGTCAAGGGCACGCTCAATTTCGTCGCCGGGCGCATGTCCGAGCGCATGGGCCGCAAGAAGGTGCTGTTCATCGGCTGGCTGGCGGCGGTGCCGATTCCGTTCATGATCCTGTACGCGCCGAGCTGGGGCTGGATCGTCGCGGCGACCGTGTTGCTGGGGGTGAACCAAGGCCTGGCCTGGTCGATGACGCAGACGTCCAAGCTCGATCTCACCACCGCCGACCAGCGTGGCCTTACCATCGGGCTTAACGAATTCTCCGGCTACTTCGGCGTCGCAGTGGCGGGCATCGTCACCGGCTACCTGGCCACTGCCTATGGGCCGCGCGAAGGGCTGATGCTGTTCGGCGTCGTGGTGGTGGCCGCCGCCGGGTTGCTGACCCTGCTGTGGGTCAAGGACACGCTGCCGTGGGCGCATGCCGAGGGCAAAAAACACGCCGCCGGATTGATGAGCGGACCGACTCCGCGTTACCCGACCAACATTCCGGACACGCCCACGACCTGGGAAGTCTTCACCCTGATGTCGTGGCGTGATGCGCGCATGGCCTCGGTGAGCCAGGCCGGGTTGGTGGAGAAATTTGTCGACGCCCTGGTGTGGGTGTTCTTCCCGGTCTATCTGTATCAACACGGCTTGAGCCTGGCCGGAATCGGCTGGGTGGTCGGCGTTTACGGCTTCGTCTGGGGCATGTCGCAGTTCCTCACCGGCCATCTTTCCGACCGCATCGGCCGCAGGAAACCCATCGTCTGGGGCATGTGGCTGTGCGGTGCCGGCGTCGCCCTGGTGCTGCTGGGCGAGGGTGAATTGTGGTGGTCGTTCTCCGCTGCGGTGATGGGCTTCGGCATGGCGCTGCTGTATCCGACGCTGTCCGCCGCCGTGTCCGACATCGCCCACCCCAACTGGCGCGGCTCGGCGATCGGCATCTATCGCTTCTGGCGCGACCTGGGCTACGGCATCGGCGCACTGCTGCTGGGTGCGGTGGCGGCACTTGGCGGCGGCATCGAGGCCGGCTTCTGGTTCACCGCCGCCGCCATGTTCGCCTCCGGTCTCGTCGTCCTGCTGGCGTGCGAGGAAACCCACCCGCGTCTCAACCCGGCCGCCGATTGATTCTTTCAACAAGGAATTCGCATGAACAAAGCACTCATTGCCCTGCTGGCAAGCCTCGCGCTGCTGGCTGCGCCCGCGCACGCCGAGGAAAGCCCGGCCGTGGTCGACGCGCTGTCAGGCTACATGGACTTCGCCGAGTACGGCAGCAGTCTGATCTGGCCCGAGCAAATCCCCAGGGAGGACTGGAAAAAAGTCTTCATCGTCGATGCGCGCGATGCGGCCCAGTTCGCGAACGAGCACATCCCCGGCGCGATCAACATCGACTGGCGGCATGCGGTGGCGCGCCGCGCCGAACTGCCGAAGGACCGCATGGTGGTGATGTACTGCAACTCCGGTTCGCTGTCGGCGCAGGCAGTGTTTGCCCTGCGCCTGCTCGGCTACGACAACGTCAAGGTGCTGCAGGACGGACTCGAAGGCTGGAAGAAGAAGGACGGCTTCGAGGCCCACGCCCGCGCCAGCCAGCCGGCCGGTCACTGATTCCCGCCAGGCGCGCCCACAGCGGGCGGCCTATTGGACCATTCCGCAATCGCTTCGCAGCGGCGATCATCAAGCCTTTCCATCCGGGCCGAACCACCATGTCCAGACAATCGAGCATCCTTGAACTGCGCAATGCGCTGTCGACGGTCATCGTCGGCCAGCAGAATCTGCTGGACCGGCTGATCATCGGCCTGCTCGCCGATGGTCACGTGCTGGTCGAAGGCCTGCCGGGGCTGGCCAAGACAACCGCGGTGAAGACGCTCGCCGCCGCCATCCACGGCAGCTTCCGCCGCATCCAGTTCACTCCCGACCTGCTGCCGGGCGACCTCACCGGAACCGACGTCTACCACGAAGGCCAGTTCGAGTTCATCGAGGGCCCGCTGTTCCACGAGATCATTCTCGCCGACGAGATCAATCGCGCCCCGGCCAAGGTGCAGGCCGCGCTGCTCGAGGCGATGCAGGAACACCAGATCACGGTGGGCGGCGTGACGCGCGCGCTGCCGCCGCTGTTCATGGTGATGGCGACCCAGAACCCGCTCGAGCAGGCCGGCACCTATCCGCTGCCGGAAGCGCAGCTGGATCGCTTTTTATTGCACGTGTCGCTGGACTACCCGAGCGATGCGGAAGAGCTCGACATCCTGCGCCGCGACCGCGCCAGCGAAGGCCACCCGACGGTGACGGCGGTGATCGATACCGCCACCGTGCTGGCGGCGCGCGCCGAGGTGCGGCAGGTGCACGTCACGGATGAGGTCGAGCGCTACATCGTCGCCCTGGTGCGCGCCACTCGCGCGCCGGGCGAATGGCGCGCCGACTGGGCCAAGGCGGTCGACGTGGGCGCCAGTCCGCGCGCATCACTGGCCCTGCTGCACGCCTCGGCGGCGGCCGCCTATCTGCGCGGCCGCGACTACGTGACGCCGGACGACGTACGCGAACTGGCCGGCGATTGCCTGCGCCACCGCATCACCCTCAGCCTCGACGCGCGCCTGCAGAAACTCGACCGCGACGCCTTCGTCGCCGGCCTGCTCGAGGCCGTGCCCGCGCCGTGAGGCTGGCGAAACTCAGGAACTGGGTGCGTCGGCGCGCCGCGCCCGACTCAGGGGCACCGCTCCACG
>Ga0209285_10000580_pt1 | contig 12119 bp, 11 predicted proteins | sample PPLLak3March2015_2_FD_187249 | JGI IMG/M metagenome (GOLD analysis project Ga0209285, IMG submission 187249) | Freshwater sediment microbial communities from Prairie Pothole Lake near Jamestown, North Dakota, USA - PPLs Lake P8 Core (3) Depth... | ecosystem: Environmental > Aquatic > Freshwater... | reverse complement strand
GATCACCGCGGCCGGGAGGATCCTTTGAAGCGCGAAGGCCGGGGAGGAAATGCCCTGACGATGCTGGCGGTCATCCTTGCCTTCGTGCTCGGCGTGGAGGCGCAGCGACGAGGCTACCTGAATTTCGCCAGCGAGAACCCCGGGGACATCTATCGACTGCTCATTCAACATCTGCAGCTCGTGTTCTATTCGGCCTCAATCGCCATCGCGCTCGGGCTGGCGATCGGCATCGTGCTCACCCGGGGCTTCATGCGACGCTACCGCGAGACGATCCTGAACCTGTTGGGGATCTGCCAGACGGTGCCCTCGCTGGCCGTGATCGCCATCGCCATGACCTACCTGGGGATCGGCCGCAGGACGGCCATCTTCGCCCTGGTGGTTTACAGCCTGCTGCCCATCATCCGCAGTACGGTGGCAGGCATTTTTCAGGTCGACCCGGCCCTGGTGGATGCCGGCCAGGGCATGGGCATGACGCCCCGGCAGGTGCTCTTCAAGGTGGAAATCCCGAATGCCATGTACATCATCCTGACCGGCATCCGCACGGCCGTTGTCATCAATGTCGGCACGGCCGCCATGAGTTTTCTCGTGGGCGGCGGAGGTTTGGGGGATTTGATTTTCAGCGGGCTGGCTATGGTGGATGCCGGGCTCATGCTGGCCGGCGCCGTGCCCACGGCCTGCCTGGCAATCCTTTTGAACTGGAGTTTCGAACGACTGGAGAAGCGGATCATATCCCCGGGCATCCCGCGGGGTGAGTGAACGTTGTGGGAGCGGCTTCCAGCCGCGATTCAATTCAGCAGGCGCGAATATCGCGGCAAGATGCCGCTCCCACAGATGATTTCCTTCAACCATCCAAGACAAAGGAGGAATTGTTATGCGCAAAATTCTGATGGCGGCATGTGTGGTGTGCCTGTCCCTGGCGGTGGTGCTGCCGGCTGCGGCCGCCGACAAGAAGATGGTGGTCGGATCCAAGGCCTTCTCCGAACAGCGGCTGCTCGGCCAGATCATGATCCAGCTCTTGGAGAAAAACGGTTTCAAAGTCGATGACAAGACCGGCTTGGGCGGGACCCTGGTGGTGCGGGAGGCCTTGGTCAACAAGCAGATCGATATCGCCATGGAGTACACCGGCACCGGCCTGATCACCATCCTCAAGGCGCCCCAACCCATCACTGACCCGGTCAAATGCTACGAGGAAGTGAAAAAGCTCGACGAAAAGAACGGTATGGTGTGGCTGCCGCTGATTCCCTTCAACAACACCTATTGCCTGATGATGCGCCGGGCGGATGCCGAAAAGCTGAACATCAAGAGCATCTCGGACCTTTCCAAATATGTCAATGCCAACCCCGGTAAAATCGCCTTCGGTCTGAACGCCGAGTTCTACAGCCGGCCGGACGGCTACAAGCCCCTGCAGACGGCCTATGACTTCAAGTTTCCCGAGGACAAGATCATCAAGATGGACCCCGGCCTGCTTTACAAGGCGCTCAAAGAAGGCCAGGTCGAGGTATCCATGGGATTCTCTACCGATGGACGCATCAAGGAGTTCGATCTGCTCGTGCTGCAGGACGACAAGGTCTACTTCCCGGTCTACAACCCCTGCGTCGTGGTGCGCAAGGAGACCCTGGATGCCCATCCGGAGCTCGCCAAGATCTTCGCCCCGCTGTCCCAAAAGCTCGACACCAAGGCCATCACCGAGCTGAACTTCCAGGTGGACGGCGAGAAGAAGCCCGCCAAGGATGTGGCCAGGGCGTGGCTGACCAAGCAGGGGCTGCTCTAGAAAAACTGAAGGGGTCGGGGTTCAGGGTTCAGGTGAACAGAAAATGCAACCGAAGCGCATCTGTTTTTTTCCTGAACCCCGAACCCTGAAGTCTGTGTCCCCCAGATCTCCGATCCGGCAGGAAACAAGGGGGCAGATCCAGCAAGACCTGATATCCAGAGGGATCGCATGAATCGGAAATGGACCGAGGGCACCGATCGGGTGCTTGACTTCATCGGGGCGCTCGCCTGGGACGATCTGCCGGCGGCGGTGCGGCATCAGTCCAGGCGCTGCCTGCTGGATCTCATGGGGGCGCTCATTGCCGGCCGGCGCACGCCGGTGGGCGGCATCATGGCCTGCGTCGCCGGCGATCAGTTTCCAGGGAACCAGGCGACGATCCTTGTTTCCGGGGAGCGGGTCTCGGCGATCGGAGCCGCTCTGGCCAACGGTTTCGCCCAGAACGCCCTCGACATCGACGACGGCTACCGCCGGGTCAAGGGTCATCCGGGCGCGGCGTTTCTGCCAGCGCTCCTGGCAGCTTTAGAGGTCAGGGGCAGCTGCACGGGGTCAGAATTCCTGACGGCGGTCGTCCTCGGTTATGAAATCGGCATCCGCGCCGGCCTCATCCGCCACGCCGTCTACCCTACCTATCACTCGTCGGGTAGCTGGGGAGCGGTCGGTGCGGCGGCATGCACCGGCCGGCTGTTGGGCCTTGACCGGTCACACCTGAAAGAGGCGCTGGGCACAGCGGAATACCACGCCCCCATCGCGCCGATGATGAAGGGCATCGACGTCCCCTGCATGGGCAAGGATTCTTTAGGATGGGGCAACATGACGGGGCTCGCCTCGGTGTTCATGGCACGGCGCGGGTTCACGGGCGTCGAGCCTCTTTTCAGCGAAGCGCCCGAAAAAGAATGGGTGACGGGTCTGGGACGGCAGTATGAAATTTTGAACCTTTATTTCAAGCCCTATGCGGCCTGCCGTTGGGCTCATCCCGCCGTCGCCGGTTGCCTGCAACTGGTCCGAAAGAATCGTTTAAAACCGGCGGATCTCGCGAAAGTAAAGGTGCGCACATTTGCGGCTGCGGCCGCGCTGACCCGCCGGCCGCCGACCAACACCGAAGAGGCCCAGTACAACCTGGCCTTTCCCGTGGCCGCGGCCCTGATCGACGGTGCGGTCGGTCCGGCTCAGGTGTTGCCGCCGCGGATCTTCGACCGGGACATCCTCGATCTGGCCGGACGCCTCGAAGTCGAAGTGGCCCAGGAGTTCGAGGATCGTTTCCCGGGCAAGGCCATCGCCGCGGTCGAAATTACGACCCATGACGGCAAACATTATGAATCCGGAGCCGTCGAGGCGCGCTGGGAGCCGCCGGACATTCTGCCCGACGACAACGATCTCAAGGAGAAATTCATCTGGCTGGCCGCCCCTGTTTTAGGCCAGCAGCGCGCTGCTGAACTGTTGCAGCTGATCTGGGAGTTTGAGAAAGCGGCCGATGCCAGGAAGCTGATAAAGCTATCGGTTGTCGAATAAGGCATGCAAAGAGGACTCGGGGTCCGAGAATTCGACGTATCCACTCACACTGGAACCCTTGAATCCTCGACCCCTTGAACCCTTTTTTAAGAAGGAGACCTTCATGTTCGATTTCAAAGCGATTGGCGACGCCTTGATCGCCTGCGACGAAGGAAAGGTACTGGACTTGGTAAAAAGCGGCCTGGGCCAGGGGGTCCCGGCGAAGGACCTGCTGAGCCAGGGTCTGATTGCCGGAATGGACCAGGTCGGCGAGCGCATGGAAAAAGAAGAGATGTTCATCCCCGAAGTTCTCGTGGCCGCCAAGGCGATGAGCGCCGCCGTGCAGATCCTGAAGCCCCTGTTGGCGGAAGGCGAGACGGGCGCCCAGGGCAGGGTGGTGATCGGCACGGTTAAGGGCGATCTGCACGACATCGGCAAGAACCTGGTGGCGATGATGCTGGAAAGCGCCGGGATGGAGGTTTATAACATCGGCGTGGATGTGGCGCCGGATAAGTTCGTGGGCGAACTCAAAGCCAGGAACGCCAACATTCTCGCGCTTTCCGCCCTGCTCACCACCACCATGCCGATGATGAAGGAAACCGTGGCCGCGGTGGCGAAAGCCGGCATCCGTGATCAGGTGAAGATCCTGGTCGGCGGCGCCCCGGTAACCCTGGCCTATGCCAAAGATATCGGTGCCGACGGCTACGCGCCGGATGCCGGGAGCGCCAGCAAGCTGGCCAAATCTCTTCTGCTGTGAAGACAGGTTGGTTTGACCTTGGCTGCCACCAGGGTTATACTACAGGTATGAAGACAGCGATCTCACTACCAAAAGATGTGTTCGAGAGGGCAGAGCGGCTTGCGAAAAAAGCGCGCAAGTCTCGAAGCCAGCTCTATTGCGAGGCTTTACGCGAATACGTGGCGCGACATTCGCCGGATGACGTAACTGAAGCATTGGACCGCGCAATAGAAAAAAATGGACTACCGGAAGATAGGTGCGTCACTTTGGCTTCCACCCGAACTCTGGCACGTGTCGAGTGGTGATTTCCCAAGGAGAAATCTGGTGGGCCGACCTTCCGGGCCCAGCGGGTTCAGGACCAGGATTGCGTCGCCCAGTTATTGTTGTACAAGGTGACCCCTTCAATCGAAGCAAGATCGCGACCGTCCTATGCGTGCCACTCACAAGCAACCTGAAATGGGCCGATGCTCCGGGAAACGTGCTTCTTGAAGCTCGTCTAACCGGCCTGCCGAAAGACTCCGTTGCGAACGTCTCACAAGTAGTTGCTTTGGACAAGTCCTCACTCACTGAGCGCGTCGGCAAGCTATCTCGTGAGAAGAGCAAACTTGTCTTGGATGGGATTGACATCGTGCTAGGCAGGTGAAATTGAAGATAAACCGGCACTGGTCTGAGGACACGGACCTCGGAGCACCAAGAGAAACTAATGGAGGCCTGGAATGAGTACTTCCGAACCTAAAGCCGGAGAACGTGTTCTAGACGTACGCGTAACGGAAGATACGATAAGCGTTGATTTGTACGACGGACGGACTATAATCACCCCCTTGCTTGGTTTCCTCGTCAGCTGCATGCAACGCCTGAGCAGCGGGCCAACTGGCGCGTCGCGGGAGCTGGCTACGGCATTCACTGGCCAGATATCGACCGGCTTCAAGGAATATTCACAGACCTTCCTTTTCTGGCACTTATCCGACAAATCTACGAAAAGCTTTTTCTGAGATAGGCACAAGCTATTCCTAAGTTTAATGATCCGACAACGAGTTACCCTGAGGAGAAAAACAGATCATGGCTAAAAAACTCGCTCTGATCAATCCAGCGATGCACAGCGACCTTTATTCCTCCAATCTGCTCTACAGCCCGTTGGCTTTGGCCTACGTTGCCGCCTACACGCCCAATGATTGGGAAATCACCTCTTACGACGAGTACGTCGACGAGTACGTCGATCCCGATAAAATCGATGCCGACCTGGTGGCCATGTCTGCCCTGACGCCCAACATCCTGCGCGCCTACTATCTTGCCGATAAACTACGAAAGAGGGGCATCACGACGGTCTGTGGCGGAGCTCACGTTTCGGCGCTGCCCGATGAGGCGGTGCAGTTTTTCGATGCGGTCGTGCTGGGGGAGGCGGAACCGATCTGGCCGCAGGTGATAGCGGATTTTGAAAGCGGGAATTTGCAGCAGGTCTATGACGGAGGTTTTGACCGCAGCGTTCAGGACATTCGCCTTCCCCGACGGGATTTGATCCACAAGAGCTACCGCTACCCGTCGCTGATCACCTCCAAAGGCTGTCCTTTCCGTTGTGACTACTGCTACCTGTCTGTCTACGAGAAAAAGAAATACCGCGTCCTTCCGGTCGACGCCATTATTGAGGACATGGAGGTGATCAATCGGCAGAACCACTCTATCGTCGTCTTTGGCGACGAGAACGTCTCGGGCTACTCGGCGAAGGACCATGAAAACCGCGTGGAACTCTTCGAGCGCATGATCAAAAAGAGGTTCAGCTTCCTCTGGGGAGCACAATCAACCATCGACATTTACAAGAAGCCGGAACTCCTGGAATTGATGCGGGCGGCTGGCTGCCGAGCTCTATTTGTGGGGCTCGAGACCACCGATTCCGATTTAGGGGAGCAGGTCAACAAGAGCTTCGCAGACAAGATCGACTACAAGGAGGCGATCCGGGTAATTCACAAGCACCGCATCGGTGTCATCGGCTCCTATATCCTGGGTCTCGACAGTCATGACAAAAGCTACGTCAAGCGACTGCCCAAGGTCGTCAAGAGACTCAACATTGAATATCCCCGGCTGTTCTTCCTTACCGCCTGGCCAGGTACGCCCCTTCACAAACGGCTTCAGAAGCAGGGCCGCATTCCCAAAGGCTACACCCAGGTTCGCAAGGATATTCCGAACATCGTCTATTCCCATTTTTCTGAGGAGGAGATCCGGGAGGCTCATACTTATATCAAAAAGAATTTTTTCACCAAGCCGTACATCGCCAAGATCGTTTTGCGGTGGCTTTTCAAGGATCCCTCGATGGTTAAGTTCTTTCTCAAGGTGTTGAGCTCCAACATCACCCCGGAGGCCCGCCTGCTGAAGAAAAAACAGTGGGATAAGGAGGCCTTCATGAGAAAATTGATCGAGGAGCACTTCAGGGGGACACAACTGGACGAATCCGAAACCATTCACAAGGAACTCAGCGGTACCTATGTATAATTGTCATTTAGTAAATTTGCCAGCAAATCTTTCAGGTTAGCTGAAAATAGCTTGGATAGATTGTATCTCACGAAACTGTTCATTCGAATTGTGCCAGCGCAGGTCTTGGTTAATCCCCAGCCTTGATCAGGCTGGGCACCTGCAGTAGGCGCAGGTTCCACCCTCGTAACGATCCCGGCTGGTCTAATATTTTTTGCGGAAGAACGTTCGGTTCAGGCCAGGTGTTTGATTGGACTGTCCTGCTTGACTTAGGTCAAAGCCTCCTTTGATGCCGTCTGTTAAATTGTCACCTCATGGAATCGACCGATACCATCCGCATAGAGGCTTCCTCGGGGCCGGCTTATCGCGATGTCATCTCCAAAGTTGTCGAGCGCTCCGGCACCGATATCCGGCGCTGCTTCCACTGCCAGAGCTGCGGCGGCGGCTGCCCGGTGTGCCAGGCGATGACCTACCGGCCCAACGGCGTCATCCGGCTGCTCCAGCTGGGCTGCGTGCAGGAAACCCTCCAATCGTCGGACATCTGGTTTTGCATCGGCTGCAACACCTGCTCGATGGCCTGCCCCCAGGCGATCGACATCGCCGCGTTTATGGACGTCATGCGCCAGATGGCGTTGGAAGAAGGCGTGCCGCCCGCCGAGCCCGACATCCTATCTTTTCACCGGGAAGTCGTGGGCTCCATCCACAAATACGGTCGCACGTACAAACTGGAAATCATGATGCGTTACAAGCTCCGCCAGTTTGACATGTTCTCAGACCTCGACCTGGGATTGAAAATGCTGGCCAAGCGCAAGCTGGACCTCCTGCCGTCGAAAATTTCCGACCAGCGGGTCATAAAAAGAATCTTCGAAGCCTGCGGGGTGGACAACCATGGCGGCGGTCGCTGAAGGGATGGAGTTCTCCTATTTTCCGGGATGCTCGCTCGCCACCTCGGCCAAGGAGAACAACCGGTCGCTCCTCAAGGTGTGCCAGAAACTGGGGTTCAACCTGGTCGAGCTGGAAGACTGGAACTGCTGCGGGTCCTCCTCCACCCACAGCATCAACTCGGAGTTGGCCTTTCATTTCGCCTGCCGCAACCTATCGCTGGCTCCGGCCGGTCGGCCGCTGTTGGTCGCCTGCCCCAGCTGCATGCTGCGGCTCCGGCAGGCTCAGCTTCACCTGCAGGAAGACAGCGAGGCCCGGAGAGTTTATGAGCGAATGTGGGGCCGGCCGGTCGACTCCAACCTGACCATCATCCATTTTTTCGAGCTCCTCGACAGCGGTTTCGGAGCAGCCTCGAATCCGGATTTTAAGACCGCCCTGAAAGGCCTGCGGTTCGCCCCCTATTATGGCTGCATGCTCACCCGGCCGCCGGCGATGCGGCACGAAAAGCGATATCACGGGTTGATGGAAAAAATTCTCGGCTCCTTCGGGGCGGAGCCGCTCGTGTGGGGGCATCCGTCCCGCTGCTGCGGGACGTTTTTATCGGTGGCCAAGCCGGCGGTGGTCACCCCCATGGTCAATCAGATCATCCAGGGGGCTGTCGACGTCAAAGCCGACTGCATCATCACGGCTTGTGCCATGTGTCACCTGAACCTGGAGATCCGCTGCTCCTTGAGAACGCAGCTGCCCATCTTTCACTTCTCAGAAATCCTGTCTATCGCCCTCGGTATGGGGATCAAAAAGTCCTGGCTGAAGCGGCATCTGGTGGATCCGCTTCCGCTGCTGAAAGCCAAGGGGTTTTTGGAAACGCCGGTCGTCGGCTGAAGCCGCCGGCCGGCGTTTACCGGCTTCGCCGGTGTCCCCAACCACTACCATTGATTCCATTTTGAAGTTGATATGGCATGCATATTTTGCCATATTGTCGAGCCTAAGTGCTTTTCCTGTCGGTCATCCAGGAAGTCGATTTCAAAATCCCCCTGACCCCCTTTTTCAAAGGGGGAAAAAGAGGAAGAAAGGGAGCCGATCGATCTCGTGACCGCTCGGAGGGCGCCAAACGCCATCACCTGTTATTTGAGTAGGAAGCCTTCATGTCCATCGATCAATTGAAGACGCATGTTCTTGACCGCATTTCCGAAGCTTGCCGGACGGCGTTCGGCCAGGCAGCAGAGGGGATCGAGATCGGTTTTCCGCCGGATCTGCAGCTGGGCCATTTGGCCGTGGGCTGCTTTCCGCTGTCTAAACAACTGCGCAAGAGCCCCGCTGAAATCGCCAAGACGCTCGCTGCCGCCATATCCGCCGATGAGGTGATCGAATCGGCCGCCGCAGCCGGGCCGTACATCAATTTCAGGCTCGCCAATCGGCTCTTTTTCGGTAGTGTCATTGATGCCATTCTCGCGGCCGGCGGCCGATACGGAGATGGATCTGTGGGGTCGAACCGGCGCGTGATGGTCGAGTACCTCTCGCCCAACACCAACAAACCTCTGCATCTGGGGCACCTGCGCAATGCCGCTCTGGGCATCTCCGTCTCGCGGATGCTCGAAGCCACCGGCCACCGTGTGGTTAAATCCATCCTGATTAACGACCGCGGGGTCCACATCTGCAAGAGCATGATCGCATGGGAGCGCTTCGGAAACGGAGCGACGCCGGCCTCGGAAGGCGTGAAAGGCGATCACTTCGTCGGCAAATGGTACGTGCACTACGCCATCGAATCCGAAAAAGACCCATCCCTTGAGAAGATCATCCAGGACATGCTCAGGCGCTGGGAAGAAGGCGATCCCCAAACGATTGCCCTCTGGAAGCGCATGAATCAATGGGTTTACGACGGCTTTGCCGAGACCTACCGGCGTTTCGGAATGGACTTTGATGTTTTCTATTACGAGTCCGATACCTATAAACTTGGCAAGGACGTGATCTCCGCTGGCCTGGAAAGAGGGGTTTTCGTCCAGGACGAACGCGGGAACACCGTCTTTCCTCTGCCGGAGAAACAGTTCGGGCTCGAAAAGAACGGTTCGCCCAAGAAAGTCACGGTGCTGAGGCCGGACGGCACGAGCCTTTACATCACCCAGGACATCGGCACGGCGATCCTCAAGGTCACCCAGCACCACCTGGATTCATCGGTCTACGTGGTCGGAAGCGAGCAGGAGCACCACTTCAAGTGTCTCTTTTCGATGCTGGCAGCGCTGGGGTACGCCTGGGCTTCGAACTGCTACCATCTCTCCTACGGCATGGTCTACCTGCCGGAAGGAAAAATGAAATCGAGAGAAGGCAAGGTGGTGGACGCCGACGACCTCATCGCCGGGATGGTGGAGCTGGCGGAGGAAGAGATCCGACGGCGCGACCCCGAACGCAAACTCTCTGACGGCGAGGTCCGCCAGCGTGCGGCGGTCATCGGCACGGGCGCGATCAAGTACTACCTGCTGAGGGTGCGGCCCACTCAGAGCATCAACTTCGATCCGGCTGAGTCCATTTCCTTCGACGGTTTCACCGGGCCATACTGCCAATACGCCTATGCCCGTATTTTCGGCATTCTCGAGAAGGCCGGGCAGCGCGGAATGGAAGGCGGGTCGGCAGATCTGGCGCTGCTGGGAAACATGGAGGAGCTGCTCCTACTCAAGATGCTGATCCAGTTCCCCGAGGAAGTGGCCAGCGGCGTTGCCGAATACAACCCCTCGCGGGTGGCGGTGCACGTCTTCAACACCGCCAAAGCCTTCAATCAGTTTTACAACAAACACGCGGTTCTTCAGGCCGGCAGCAACGAGCTTACCGCCGCCCGCCTGGCCCTGATCAAAGCGACGGCGGTGGAGCTGAAGCGAGGGCTGAACCTGCTGGGGATCGACGTGCTGGAGAATATGTAACAGCGCCTTCTGCGCTGAGTTTTAAGTTTAAAGTTCAAAACAACTTCAGGTAAATGTACTTTTTCGGGCCAACGGGTCGACGGGCAAACGAACAATGAAATCGCGGATATTGATCAAAATCGGCGGGCGGGCTTTTGAGGGCGGAGACGGGTTCAGGGAACTCGCCCAGGCGATCAAGCAGAATCCCGAAGCGGAAGTGATCATCGTGCACGGCGGCGGGGCCGAGATTTCCCAAGCTCTAATGGCAGCGGGCCGTCTGACGGTCTTCGTGGATGGCATGCGGGTGACTCAGGCCGAGGACATCGAGATCGTCGAGTCGGTGCTATCCGGCGCCGTCAACGAGCGCATTGCCGGCCGGCTCTCGGAAAACGGGGTCGGCTGCCGCAGGATGTCCGGCAAGACCCAGCGCCTCTTGATCGTCGAGCCGCTGTTGACCCGAGGCGGCAAGAGCATGGGGTTTGTCGGTAAGATTGTGGCGGTCAACCCCGGCGTCGCATTGGATGCCCTGGCGAAAAAAGAAGTTCCGGTGGTCTCGCCTATCTCCGGCGATGCCAACGGGCAAAGCTACAACGTGAACGCCGACAGCGCGGCGGCGGCCTTGGCCGCGGCCGCCGGCTGCACCGATCTGGTCTTTATCACCGATGTGCCCGGAGTCATGGTCAACCGGGAAATCATCACCACGATCTCGGTGGCCGAGGCCAAGGGCCTGATCGGCGACGGAACGATCTCCGGCGGCATGGTGGCCAAAATGGAGTCCGTGTTCGAGGCCCTCGAAGGCCGGGTGCCCCGGGTCCACGTGATCCAATGGCAGGGCTCCGGAACGTTGCAGAGCATCATTGCGGGGGAAAAAATCCCAGGCACCAGCATCCGGGCCTGAGTCGATTAAAATACGAAGGACTGCTGGAATCCCGCCAGGGCCAGGGGGTTACCGTCGTCGGGCCATCCGGCCTGCGCTCCTTCCGTCTGGAAGCGGTGGGAGGGCTCAACCGCGAGGACTTGGCGCAGTTTTATGAAATGCGGGCGATCATTGAGGCTGAGGCCTCGGCACTGGCCGCGCGCCGTCGAAGCGTCCGGCACATTCAACTTCTTCGCAATTGCCTGGAGCTTATGGCGGTGGCGGTGGAGAGGCGCGCTGACGGAACGGAGCCGGACCTGGCCTTCCACCGCATCATTGCTAAGATGAGCGGCAACAAATACCTATAAGGATCTGATGTACTATTTGAACGGGACGGCCGGTGCGGTGACCCGCACCGCCCGCAACCACTCCAGCCGGGATGCGACGCTTCCCGCGGCCGTCCAGCGGGAGCACGAGGAGACCTTCAGGGCGCTGGAGGCCGGCGACGAGGCCAGGGCTCGAGCCGCCACCCTGCGGCACTTGAAAAACGCTGCACGGCGTCTGGGCATCAAGCAACTGGGTTGACCGAAGTTTTCAGAATCCGTGAAGAGTGAACCGCCATGCATGAGCTAAAGAGTCAGATTATAGAACCTGCTGAATTTGAAAAGATCCGCCGGGTGGAGGGCTTCCCGAATATCGCGGCTGAATTTCCGGCCTACCTCACCGATGAATCCAAGTTTTCCTGCCGGCCTTTCGACCACCTCTTCTTTCCGCGGAGCGAAGCAGAATTGTCCGCGGTCATGAAAGAGATGGCCCGCCGCGGCGTCAAGGTCACCATTGCCGGCGCGCGCACCGGGCTGGTGGGCGGATGCGTTCCGAATCAAGGGGCCTTGGTCTCCCTTGAAAATTTAGATCGGGTGCTGGCCCTTTACTATGACGCCCCGTCGGCCGAGTGGCGGCTCAAAGCCCAATGCGCCGTGAGCCTGAGAGCCATTGCGGCCCAGCTTGCCGCCAAAAGCATTCCCGACATCG
>Ga0209285_10000578_pt1 | contig 12151 bp, 11 predicted proteins | sample PPLLak3March2015_2_FD_187249 | JGI IMG/M metagenome (GOLD analysis project Ga0209285, IMG submission 187249) | Freshwater sediment microbial communities from Prairie Pothole Lake near Jamestown, North Dakota, USA - PPLs Lake P8 Core (3) Depth... | ecosystem: Environmental > Aquatic > Freshwater... | reverse complement strand
GTGGTTGGTAAAGTGCTAAAGTGAATGAAGAAATGAAGGCGATAAGTTCGGCAGAATGTTGTAAAATAGTGGGGAGCATTGGTTCCTTCCTGGTCAGATTTTGACTGCAACATTATCTTACCAGAAACCCAGTGCTCATCTCATTCTATTTGGCGAAACTCCAGTTAATAAAAAGAAGAACCTCCCGCAAACAGAGGCTGCTCGTGGGAGGTTCTCCTCATGAATGGGCCGGCTTCGCCGAAAGCGGCCCTATGGCAATTTGTAATAAGTGATCTACCTCCTTTCCGGTTTGGTTTCAAGAAATGTTCTCAAACGGAAGGACATCCTTTTACTCGGCCAATACGAACTGCTTGATCACCTCCGCGCTCATCAATAGTGCGATTACCAGGGCAATGATGCCCAACAACCAGATGGAATAATAACCCACCACTATTCCCACCAGCACCGAGAATGCAACCGCCAGCATGGCTCGTGAGGCTTTCCGGGGTTTACCACGCAAGGGCCGGTTCAACAGCAGCCACATCCCCAGCCCCACCACCATGCTGAGCACGCTGACCGTGAAGATCAGGGTCAGGATCTGGTCCCCGCTCAAGCCGAACAGATCGATCATCAGGATCCCGCAAGTGCCGGAGCGGGAGGGGGTCCGGTAAGTTGGGAACTGGTAAGCCCGGATCAGGATCAAGCGCCCAAAGACAGCATTATCCGAAGTGACCTGCCACTGGATTTTACGCGTCGCGCCCGATTCGATGGGGTATTTCTCGCGCGGATTCTCGAACATACCCGGATTGCTGATCTCAAGCTGGATCATGGGCTCGATGGTTTTATCCGTTGTATTCACCAGGTTCACAGAGATCACACCCACCTCCTGGGAGGTCATCACAACCGGGCATTTGAGGGTTTTCAGTCCTTCATCTGATGGGTAACCGGGCCCAAAATAGAAATCCGATTCGAGGCTGGCCACCACGGTACCTGCCGTGAGGGCCATCCCCATCAGTATGCCGATCGCGAAGATCAACACACTCAAGATCTTCAGTACTGTTTTCATCATCTTATCCTTATCTTCAGCTATTCAACTCCGCCAGTGCATCTTCAACGGATATTTCACCAGCGGCAATCTTCTCCAACACGGCCTTGCGTTTGTCAGGCGTCTTCTGGGGTCTGACCGGTCTTACCTCGCCAGTGTGCTCGAGCGAGAAACTACCCGAGACCGTGTTGACATTGATCCCGACGCCGCCACCTTGAACCTCTGCGGATTGGTGACCATGGTTGCTGGAGAGTGCCGTGACAGGCATTGTCGTGTGGATGCGCCCGCTGATACTGGCCATGCGCACATTGCAGCCCGTCTTTCCCGGGACCGTCAGGCGGATCGCCCCGGAGACCGAGCGGAAATCATAGGGACCGCTGCCCAGGGGGGTTTCCAACTTCATATTCCCGCTGACCGTGGAGGCCTTGATGGAGGAACAATTGGATTCTTGTACGTCAACCTTCCCGGATACCGCTTCAGCATTTAACTCTCCATCCATTCGGATCACAGAAGCATCCGCGCTGACCACTTCCAGCTCCACCTTGCCGGTTAAATCTGCCAACTCCACATCCCCGCTGACGGATTTGACCTCTACCTCCCCCCGCAACCCCCGGACACTGGCTGTACCGCTGACCGTCTTGATCTGAAGATCAATGGCCACAGGCACCAGCAGGGTGTACATTATCTTGCATGGCCGCGAACCCCTCAGCCATTCGAGGCCGTGGTCATGATCGAAATGGGTTTTGACGATCACCTGGCCATCGGAGGCCTGCTCGATTTCGACCCGGGTGCATTCTGCATCACCTGAATCCAGGTATTTAACCGCCGTAACCTTGACCTCTCCATCGATCCCCGGTTGGATATCCACCGATCCGCAGATGTTACTGACCTTCAACCGGGCAGGTTGGGTTACCGAAAAAGTCCGTTCAATCGTTTCTTGAGACATGGTTATTTCCTTTCTTGGCTAATTAGACACATTTCTACATTCCATAGATCTCGCTGAACTTGCTGCGCAGGTAACGCATGTAGGCAGCCGGATCGATCTTCGAACCGGTCACTTTCTGAACCAGTTCCTGGGGCTGGAACTTGCGGCCATAGCGATGGATATGTTTGCGCAGCCAGGCGAGCAATTCATCGAACTTGCCAGCCCGCACCTGGTCGGCCAGGTTGGGAATATCCTGGTTGATCTTCTCCCAGAGTTGGGCGGATACCAGGTTGCCGAGCGCATAAGTCGAGAAGTAGCCAAAGGCACCGAATGACCAGTGGATATCCTGCAAAACGCCCTGCGCATCGTTGGGAGGCGTCACACCCAGATACTCCCGCATCTTGGTGTTCCAGTACTCCGGCAGGTCCTTCACCGCCAGCTTGCCTTCGATGACGGCGATCTCCACCTCCAGGCGCAGCATGATGTGCAGATTGTAGGTGGCCTCATCCGCTTCGACGCGGATCAGGGACGGATGAACCTTGTTGATGCCTTTATAGAAACTCTCCAACGGCACGTTCCCGAACTGGCTGGGGAAAACTTCCTGCAGGCGCGGGTAGAAGTGCTGCCAGAAGGGCAGCGAGCGCCCAACCAGGTTCTCCCACAGCCGGCTCTGGGATTCGCCAATCGCCAACGAGGCGGAACCATCCAGCCCGGTGCGGTCCAGTTCCGGCGCAAAGCCCATGCCGTGCAGGGCATGCCCGCACTCGTGCATGGTGCCGAAGAGCATCGGGTTGAGGAAGTTCGGATCCACGCGGGTGGTGATGCGCACGTCGCTGTAACCGAACCCGGTTGTGAACGGATGTGGGGCTTTATCCTGGCGACCGTGGTTCCAGTCGTAACCAAACTTCGTGATCACTTCCACACCGAAATCCCATTGCTTCTTCTCATCGAACGTCTGGTGCAGGAAGGAATCATCCACCTGCGGCTTGGCAGCGATGGCCTTGATCAGTTCCACCTGCTGCGGGCGCAGGGCAGTGAAAATCGCTTTAACATCCTCGGTCTTCATGCCTGGCTCAAAATCATCCAACAGGGCATCATAGGGATGCTTCGCCTCGGGAAAAAAGGTGGCGTACTTCCTTCGCAGTTCGACGATCTTCTCCAGGTGCGGCTGGAAGATGGAGAAATCGGATTTCTGCCGGGCCTCCACCCAGCCCTGGTTGGCCATGGTGGTCACCCTGGTAAACTCGACCACAAAATCCGTGGGAACACGGGTTGCCTTGGCAAAATCCCGGGCTGAAACCTTGATCAGGCGGGCATCATCTGAATCCGGGTCGAGGCTTTCGGCATACGGCATGAGTTCATCAATCAACTTGCCCAATTCCGGTGAAGTAGCCCATTCCTGGCCAAGACGACCCAGCAAGGCCTGCTGGTTGCCGCGCGCCTCTGCGCCGCCGACCGGCATGCATGTCTGCTGGTCCCATCCCAGGACAGCCGCAGCCTGTCCGAGATCAGAAAGGTCAGCCAGTTTGCTCTTGAGTTCTTCCAGTTTCTTATCCATTATGACAATCTCCTTTATTTTTTTATTTCCATATGATTTGATTATGCCGGCGACGCGGCAGGTTCAGCCTTTTCCAGTGTTTCATGGTTCGGCAGGATATCCTCGATGTTCCGGACAACCGGGATCATGACGCATGCCAGCACCGTTAGCAGACTGAGTACGCCAAAGAAAAACATGATCAGGCTCATCCCCGATCCTGGCCCTGTTCCCACCAGCCAGCCGAATGCATCAGCCAGCCATCCACCGGATTGCATAGCCGGTTCCATCACATAATCCGCCAGCGCCCCGCCAACGATAGGCGTGAACATATCCGGCGCCCAGGTCAGCAGGCGGCGGGCGGAAAAGACACGTCCCTGCACATCCGGTGCAACCTTGGCCTGAAGCAGGGCCTGGCTGGATGCGTTCCCCAGCGGGATCGTGAGGCAGCCGAGCATCAGGGAGGGGATCCATACACCCATGCCTCGGCCAAGCCCGAAAACGATCAACCCAAACACACAGAATATTCCCCACCCCAGGATGAACCCGTTCATCCGGCGCTTGAAACCTCCCCAGGCGCTGACGATCAGGCTGCCGGCTACCATTGCGATGGATGCAGCGGTCTGGATGGATCCGAGCACTACGCTGTCATTGCCCGTCCGGGATAGGATCATCGGTACCTGGACGCTGTTGGGGAAACCCAGGAACAGGTTGGCAACGAAAAGAATGATGACAAATCCAAGCAGGCTGGGGCGCTTGAAGATGTACTTGAAACCAAAAGCAGCTTCCCGGAGAAGGTTGCCCTTGCCCGCCTGACCCTCGACCGTCTTCTCGGGATTGGGCACCCGCACCAGCAGCAGGGCTCCAACCGCCACCAGCATGGCTGCAATATCAACCAGCAGGATACCTTTCAAGCCGATGACAGGCAGCAATGCTCCGGCCAGGATCGGGGAAACAACGCCTGGGCCGGTTTGCACCAGCGACATCATGCCATTGGCACGCCCATATTGTTCCTTGGGCACCATGGTCGTGATCGCGGCCGAATAAGCCGGCCAGTGGAAGGCATTCCCCAGGGCAACTACCGCGTTGACAACATAGAAGTGCCAGACCTGTAATTTGCCGGTCGCGAACAGGATCAGGATCGAGATCGTGCCGAGACCCGCCGCCAGGTCACTGACCATCATCATCAACTTGCGGTTGTAGCGGTCCACCAGCACCCCGGCGATCGGGATCAACAAGAGATAAGGGATGGTGAAGGCGGCCTGCATGCCACCCAATGCAGTGGCGCTGCTGGTTTCCTGGAAGACCCAGATGGCCAGGGCAAAACCGGTCATGCCAGATGCCAGGATGGAAACCGCCTGGCCGATCATCACAATGGTGAGACCAGTCATACCGCCGGGGCGTTTGGGAATGGGTTGATTGGACATGTTGCTCCTAGTCACTCGCTGCGGTCGCTGCAACCTTTTCCAGTTGATCGTGGTCGGGCAGGATTTTCTCCGCGTCCCGGATCGGGCGGATGAAATAACCGACAACGCCCACCAGGGCCGCCATCAATCCGGTGAAGAACAGCAGCAGCCCCATCCCGGCCCCGGGTCCGGTGCCGAAGACGCCGCCAAAGACGTTGGAGAGTCCGCTGGTTGTCTGCATGGATGGTTCCAGGACGAAGTCCGCCAGCGTTCCGGCAATGATGGGCGAAATCGGGTTCGTAAACCAGGCGATCAGACGCCGGGCTGAGAAGACGCGTCCCTGGACATCCGGGGCCACTTTGGCCTGCCAGATGGATTGGTTGGAGGTGTTGATCAGCGGCACAAGAAGCATGTTGAGCAGCATGAAGGCTACCCACATCGGCAGGTTCGAACCGAAGCCCAGCATGGCCATTGACAGACCGCACAAGATCCAGCCCAGCAACACCCCGTGGGTGCGTTTCTTGAAGCCGCCCCAGGCACTCATGATCACACCGCCAATGACGCCCCCGACCGCGCCGGCAGTTTGCACTGAACCAAAGATCAGGCTGTTCTGGTTTGTACGGGCCAGGATCATGGGAGCCAGGATGGTAAAGCCCATGCCGGAGAACAGGTTACCCACGAAGAAGACCATCTGCAAACCGAGCAGGCTGGGGCGTTTGAAAATATATGTAAAGCCATAGGCAGCCTCTTTCCAAATGTTGCCCCTCTCCTTTTGACCTTCGACCGTCTTCTCCGGCTGGGGGACGAACACGATCAGGAGGGCACCGATGGCCAGGAAGAAGGTCAGCAGGTCGATCAACATGATCAAGGCAAAGCCATCGAAGGGTTTGGTGATGGGGAGGGCCAGGATAATTCCCGCCAGCATGGGCGAAAGGATGCCCGGCCCGGCATCGATCAACGACATCAGGCCATTGGCGCGCCCGTATTGTTCCTTCGGGATCATGGTGCTGATAGCCGCGGAATAGGCCGGCCACTGGAAGGTATTCCCCAGGCCGTTGATAACGTTGGCAACGTACATATGCCAGAATTCCAGGTTGCCTGTGGCGTACAGGATAAAGATTGCCGCAGTAGAGAGGACGGCTGTCAGGTCGCTGACCATCATCATCAACTTGCGGTTATGGCGGTCCACAAGAACCCCGGCAATGGGCGAGAGGAGCAGGAACGGCAGGATGAAGGCTACTTGCATGCCGGCCATGGCTGTGGCGCTTTCGGTTTGCTTGTACATCCAGAGGGTCATGCCAAAGCCGGTCATGTTGGAAGCCAGAACCGAGATGATCTGGCCTGCCCAGACGATCATGAAGCCCTTCATGCCGGATGGGCGTTTCACAGTTGCTTCAACGGTTGTCATTCTGTCTCCTTGTGCGCGCCGAGGCGCTTTCCAAGTTGATAAGCTCTTTGCATCAGTTCCGGTTTTTTTTCCACATCACCGATATCCCCGGCTGTGCCGTGAACGATCCCGACAATCTCCATGCGCAGGAAGCGACATATGCTCTCGAAGGTATGGATGGCGTTGATCCCGCCAGAGGTATACAGGTTGGTATCGCCATAGGTTAGAACAACGCCAACTTGTTTACCAGCCATCTTTTTCCACCCGGATGACTGAAGCCCATACCAGCGGTCGATGCAGAGTTTCAACTGCGCACTGATCGTGAACCAGTAGACCGGGCTGGCTAAAATAATGGAATCTGCCTGGAGCAGTTTAGGGTAGATGGTCTGCATATCATCACCGATGATGCAAACCCCACCATTTTCCTGGCAAGCGTCGCAGGCATCGCATGGACGGATATCCAGGGTATGCAGGTTAATGCTCTCGATATCCGCGCCGGCTTCTTGCGCGCCAGCAGCCACCCGGTCAGCAAGGATGGCGCTATTACCCTTTTCACGCGGGCTGCCTTTCAAGATAAGAAGTCGTTTGGTCATTCTGTTTTCCACACATCAAAGATATTACAGGTTATTCGATGGGGTGATCCAAACTGTTCAGAAATGCAATATCTTTCAAAGGTTTCCTGGTGCGGGTGGGGATATTAACCGGATCATGCGGATCATAATAACCGAACGGGATGATCGAGATGATCTTCCAGTGCAGTGGGATATCGAGCAGCTTGCGGATATCACGCGGACTGCAGGTCAGCACCCATACGCCTCCCAACCCCAGGTCATGGATGGCAAGCAGGATGTTCTCGATGGCTGCGGCGGTATCCAGGATGTAGCAATCATCCATTTCGTCATATTTCTCCCAGGTGTCGTGGGGATTGGCACAAGCGACGATGACTGCTGGCGCTTCCTCCACGCATGCCTGGTGAGCATAAGGATCGAATTGCCTGATCTTTTCCCTGTCCGTGAAAACAATAAAACGCCAGGGCTGCCGGTTTCCCCCTGAAGGAGCTCGAATCCCTGCTTCGAGGATCTTGCGAATCACATCCAGCGGGATTTCTTTATCCAGAAACTTGCGAATGCTTTTCCGAGCATTAATCGTGTTCAAGGTTTCCATGAAATTATGCATCTCCAGATTATGGGGGTATCCTTATCCTGATGTCATAACATCACTTGGGGGGAGAAGACAACCCCCTCAAGGATTATTTGTCCTCAGAAAAAAGGCGCATTTCAGTTTTCCTTCTTTTGCAGCTTCAAGCCCAACCTGTGCATCTCATCATAGACGACAAAACCATACCGCTTTAGCATTGCCAGCAAATCTTCATACGAGGAGCGCACAGAGATGACCGTGTTGTTCTTTGGATAACCCTTCAGCTGTGAGAACGCCAGGGTTACCATTGGCTCGATCAGGGAAATCCGATGCTCCGGCAACGTTCTCATGGAGATGCGATGGGTGACCTTGGTCGCGCGTCGGGCATTCAACAGCATGTACCCCACCAAAAGGCCATTCTTCTCAAAAGCCCGCCAGTAATCTGTGCTTTTTTGTGCCCACAGGAAAACCGGGTTGATCGCTTTTGCAATCCCGGGAATCTGGAACTCGGCTTTATTGACGGGCAGGAATGCCTGCACCTCCACCGGAACCTCGCGGCGTGCCACTTCATAGCGCGCTTCCCATTCACCCAGCTTCATCGGGCGCACGGAATACCCCTCGGCCGGAGCCGGCTCGACAAAGGGCACATTCTCAAGTTTCAACTCACTGATGCTGTCGTAATGCTCAAAACCCAGGCTGCGGTACAAATCATAAGCCGGCGTATTGACCGAACGCACTTCCAGGGTGCACACATCCCCACCCTGTTCCTTCACATATTCGATGGCGCGCGTAACCAGCTTACGCGCCAGCCCTCTCCGCCGGTACTCGGGGTGGGTTGCCACATTACCAATCACCCAGCGCTTGGATTTCGGAGCAGACTTGGATACATTCACCAGCGCGATCATGCGTCCCTGGTCTTCGATGGCATAGCCATCAAAGACATGTTTGAAAGTATCCGAGAAGGGTTGTAGAACACGGATGACCGGCACCATTTTCTTGATCATCTTGATTTCTGTGCGGATATCGGTCCCTGTGACGGCCAGTTCCGCCCCAAAGGCAATATCCATCAACTCGCCAATGGCATCCATATCACGGCGGTAATCGATCGGGCGCATTTCACTGAGTGTATCCATGCTTCTGCTCCTCCAAAACTTAATCTGCCGCGACCCCGGTCGAAGGTTCAGCCGCGCCAGGAGTAACGCTCGATCTGGCATCGGTGCTTTCTGGACCCTTCACCGGCTCGGTTGTCCCGTTCGTTTTCGGCAGCTTGAACTTGATCCAGATCACCGGTAGCATCATGAACAACGCGGCCAGCGGGATATAGAACGGCACGCGTGGGCCGAATTTCTCCCACAAGGCCGCCCCGATGTATGGTGAAGGCAGGGAGATCAGTCCCAGGCTGGTGGAGAAGAGTCCGAAAGCCGTGCCGCGCAGGTTTTGCGGGACAGCTTTGGAGATCAGGGAGTTATAGGCCGGGCCGGCCAGTGCATTGCCCATCCCCAACAGGGCCCAGGCAATGATAAACAGGTAAAAAGCACTTACATTCAGCATCATGATGATCGCCCCACCAACGAGCAGGTTGCCCAGTACAATACCCACGCGCTCGCCGCGCTTATCCGAGAGAAGTCCCCCAAGGGCCATGAAGATCATTGCGGCTATCGAAGAAACTGAACCAAGAATGCCAATCTGGGTCATCGTCAATCCCTTGATATTGTTCATGAAGAGTGGGAACAGGTTCCCAACCATGCTGAAGGTCACATCACCGACACCATCCGAGATGAAGATCCAGGTGACGATCCCGCCGGCTGTGATCAGCCCGAATATGGCAAGCAGGCTCTTCTTGAGATGGGCAAAGGTCGGTTTCTCGCGTGGTGCAGTGGATTCCGTCTTTTCGACCTGGCGGATCTTGCGTGCCATGAACAGGCGGATGAACGTAGCAATGCCATACAGTCCGGCCGCCACTCCGAACATCAACCGGAAGCCATACTTGTCTGCCAGGATGCCGCCCAGCGGAGCGCCAATGACACCCACAACCAGGAAGACGCCCTGTACGATCCCGAATACGCGCCCGCGATTCTCTTCCTTGGACTCTTCGGCAATGAAAGCCTGGAAGCTTGGTCCAACGAACGATGAGGCCATCGAAAGGCCAACCATCGCCAGCAGCAGCCAGCCCCAGGAAGGAGAAATCGCGAACATGATGTACCCGGCGAGCCCTGCCAGGCTGCCGATCGCGATCGCCTGCACCCGGCCAATCGCATCCGAGAGCCAACCGCCAAGGATCTGGAACAGCAGCGGGGCGATCATCGAAAGGGTGAAGAAAACACCAACTTGTGCAACATCTGCCCCAAGATCCTGTACATAGAGAGGCAGGAGCGGGCCATACATTTGACCCCCAATATTTGCCATGATCATGCTGAACAACAGGATGACCAATGTGCGCGTGAGTAGAGGAGCTTTCTTAGCCATAAGAAAACCTTTCTTTTTCAAACTATTGCTTGGGTGCCCAAAGCAAGTTTCCCGGCTCTGGGCTGATTTGTCATACCCAGAAGAATATTACGAGGTTACCTGCCAGGAGGCATTCCCCAAAAGATGTATCTGGTCGGATGATTTAAGGAGGATCATTTTTTCTGATCGATAACTCACTCCACGTAGATCTCGACATGTTCGCCATCTTCCTCATCCATCGCATCGATGATCTTGCCGGTCATCCCTGCGCGCAGGGCGGTCATAATTTCGTTCATATCCACGCCCGCCACTTCGGGAGCAAAATGCGCACCGATCTTCATCCCGGCTTCCATCAAGCTGATGGGGATTTGTACGGTTGCCTTGGTGCGACCACTGCCCAGGTCTGTTACCCGCACCCGCAACCAGCGTGCACCGCCTGCTACATAGGGAGCGGGAGTACTCCGCCCAGCACTCAGGGCAGCAAGTAGTTTTGCGCCTTCTTCTGCACTGAGTTTCCCTTCGTCGATCATTTTCAGGATTTTCATCCGTTCTTCTGTGCTTGCCATGTGAACCTCCTTCACAAACTCATTCCATCACAGAATCTATCCAATATAGACCTGAACATGTTCCACATCGTCATCGTCATCTTCGTCCACTTCCACGTATAGCGGTGTATCCGAGTTGACCGATTGCTCCAACGCCTGTACTACTTCGTCGACTGCTGTCTTCTCCAAGTCGCGGATGTTATGTCCAAACGTTCGCAAAGCCCAACCGGTGAAGCGTAATGGCAGTGGAAAACTAAGCGAGATATTTTTAGGGCCTTCCTTGCCGGGTTTACGTTGCACCCGCACATGCAGCCAGCGTGAGGTACGACTACCCCAGGCAATACCGATCAACAGTACGCCAAATAGGAAAGGCAGCCAGGAGCAGTAGAACCAGAAATTCATGCCCGATTTCTGCATCACTGAATACACCAACCAGCCGCTTAAAACGGTCACACCAATACCAATCCATAAGGGGATCTGCCACAGGCGGCCGCGCAGCCGGTTGATGCGGTTCGTGATCTCCGGGTCTGATTTCGTTTCGAACCTGGGCTCTGCCACCGTTTCCACAACCTCGACTTCATCCCCAGCCGGATTCTCTTCCAATGCCTGGATCAACTTCAGGCCTTCATCCGGGCTGATCTTGCCTTCCTCGATCATTTTCAATACTTTGCTTCTTTCCTGGTCAGTCATTTCATTCTCCTTCCACTTTTCCTTCCAGAGCAGAAAGCAGTTTTTCAGCTTCATCCAATGAAATTTTCTTTTCCTGCAACATGCGCAGGATGGTCAGTCGTTCTTCATCCGAAATGGGTGCGGGTGTACTGGGCGGGAATTTTCCGGGAGTCATATCCCATTTCCAACGGCCAATATTCATATTGACTTTTACATCCCGGGCACGGTGTTCAGCTGCACGCGCCTTGGCTTCCGCACGCCGCATGGCGGCCTCAACCTTCAGGTCAGCACGCCGGGAAGCAGCTTCAGCATGAACCCGCACCCGTTGCGCCCGGCGGGCAGCCTCTTCAGACTTGAACTGCCCCCGTTGCGCCCGGCGGGCAGCCTCTTCAGAATTGAACTGCACCCGTTCCATCGCCCGTTGGACGCGTTCGTTGATCCGTTGACCCAGATCGTCCGGCAGAGTTGGAATAGGCGGGATTTCGGGGATGTTAAATTCGAATTCATCCATCCCAAAACCAAAATCTTCTGCAGTTTGCCAGCGGTCCGATTTGGATGTCACCACCAGGTCATCGACTGCCTTCAAGAACATTTTGGCCGCGCCGTTGCCCAAGGTGATAACCTGTTCATCCGCTTCCTCATCCAACGTTATACCGGGGAAATCCACGTGGATGGCATCCTTGTTTTCGCTGCTCAGGTGCAGCTCAACATTTGCATCCGGCGGGAGACGAACCAACAGGTCATCCCCAGCCGTGATGCGATACTCACATTCGGGTTGCGGTTCCACATACAAGGCCGCATCTGCACCGCTGGTTACATCAACAGAGCTGTGTGCATTGCGCAGGTAGAAATCCGAACCGACATCCTTGATGATGACTGCACCTTCCACATTGCGAAGAGATGCATCGCCGCCAATCGAGGTGATCTGGATATCCCCCTTTGCGTTCCGAAGGACGAAATTGCCGGATGCACTTTGCAGTTCAAGCGCCCCGGAATTGCGGATGGAGACATCCCCAGCCACCGTGCCAACAACAGCGCCATCGATATCTTTCAAGGTCAAGTTGCCTGCAACATGATTC
>Ga0209285_10000575_pt1 | contig 12169 bp, 9 predicted proteins | sample PPLLak3March2015_2_FD_187249 | JGI IMG/M metagenome (GOLD analysis project Ga0209285, IMG submission 187249) | Freshwater sediment microbial communities from Prairie Pothole Lake near Jamestown, North Dakota, USA - PPLs Lake P8 Core (3) Depth... | ecosystem: Environmental > Aquatic > Freshwater... | reverse complement strand
GCCGTCGCGCTTCGGCACGCGGATGATGTCGCCATTCTCCAGAAGCAGCTCGTCCCGCTGCGCCGCCTGGGCGATCATCACCTGGCCGCTGGGCTCGATCTCCCTGGCGCGCTCGACCCATTTCAGCATCAGTTCGGCCTCGTCCATGCGCAGGCGCGATTCCTCGTTGGTGGCGGAACGCGCGGTCAGCACGGCAGTTTCCAGCCCCTTCAGGGCAGTGGCGAGCATCTGCTTCTGCCGTTCGCGGACGCTGTGTCGGAAGAGCTGAAGGTTGGTGGAATCCGAGTCTGCGGTGAACGTGATCTGCCTCATCAGCTCGCCCAGCCTGATGCCGTAGGGCAGCACATACTCCTGCGCACTCTTGTGTTCGCCCTCGACCCGCACGGTGATGGTGCCGGGCTTCTTGTCTGCGGTGAATTCGACCTCGTCGCCGTTCTCGACCGCGACGCCGCCGGCCTCTCCCAGCGCGAAGTACTCGACGTTGCGGATCGTGCCGGTGTTGCGCGTGACGCGCACGTGGGTCGCGGTGGCGAGCGGCTTGGCCAGCCGGGCCAGATCGGCGACGCTGTAGTTGCCGCCGAGGGCGAACTCGAAGCGCTTGGCGCTGGCCGCCAGGCCATTGACCTTGACGGTGTTCTGGCGCGGGGTGACGAAGATTACGTCGCCGTCGGCCAGCTGGATCAGCGGCATGCGGCCGGCGAGCAGGAATTCATAAAGGTTGACCGTGGCGCGCAAGTCCTCGCCGCGCTTGACCTGCACCTTGAGGAAGGAGCCCCGCTCGGGGTCGATGCCGCCCGCCTGGTCCAGGTAGTGCAGCAGGCTGTCCATCGAGGTGCCGCTGTAGAGCCCGGGGCGATGCACGGAACCGCCGACGAACACCCGCACCGGCTGGGCCGCCGCCAGGCTCGCGTAGCTCGAGACGTTGGCCTTGAACACCCGGCGCACCGCATTCTCCACCGTGGCCTGCAGGTTCTGGTTGCGCACCCCGAGCACGCTGACCGGCCCGACGTGGGGCAGGAAGATGTTGCCCTTGGGATCGACAACATGGATCGAGTCGGACTCGAACGCGCCCCAAATCCGTACCTGCACGCTGTCTCCGACGGCGATGAGGTAGTCGGGGTTGAACTGGGTCGCGCCTTCACGGGCGAAGGCGCCGCTGAACAGCTGCGCGCCGAAGACGTCGCTCTTCAGGTTGGCGGCGTAGTCGAACTGCTGCGGACTGATCTGCTGGACCGGCGCGCTGAGCAGCGGCCGCTCCCGGGCGGCGGGCGTGGTCGCCGCTGGAGGCTGCAGCGGGTTCTGCAGGATGCTGTTGATGTCGGACACGCCCTGCGCCGCGGCCGGGTTGCCGGCGACTGCGAGCATCAGGGCGGCGAGGAAGGTGAAAAAGCGCATGAAGCCCATGTTTAGTCCCGATGGTCCTGAATGGTGGCGATGACCAGGCGCGTGATTCCGTACACCAGCACCAGAATCACCAGCAAGGTGGCCAGATTGTAGAAGCGTTGCGGGTAGATTGCGGACTCGGCCCGGGCCGGCGATTCCACCACCACCAGGCTCTTCAGCTTGCGGCTAGCCTCGATGCGGGTGGTTTCCATGGCGGTGAGGGCCGCCTTGTAGGCGTCCTCGGCAAAGCCGGCTTCGATCGCCAGATTCTGGTATTCCGAGGCCAGGCGGTTGAGACGGCTACCGTCCTGCGAGGCCACCTTGCCGCGCTCCTTGTCGAGTTGGGCCTTAAGCGCTGCGACCTGGTTGCGGACGACTGCCACCTGCGGGGCATTATCCTGCAGGTAGCCGGTCAGGGTCTTGAGCTCTGCCTCTTTGTGGGCGATCTCGCCCTCCAGCTGGGCCGACAGCGTGGCGCTGGCCTGTGCCTGGGCCAGCGGATCGAGCACCTTGTGCTTGTTCTGGAACGCGATGAGGCGGTTCTTGGCCGTCTGGTAACGCTCGCGCGCCTTGAGCATCTCGGTTTCGGCAAAAGCCATCTGCTCGCGCGCCATGCGATGTGAGATCTCGTTCACGAAGCGTTCGCTCTGGGCAATGATCTCGGCGTTAACTTGCTTCGCCAGTTCGGGATCGAAGGCCTGCACGCGCACGCTCAGAAGGCCGGTCAAATCATCGAACACCACCTCGACGCGATTGCGGTAATAGCGCAGGAACCACTCCTGGCTGGTGTCGGCATACAGCCGGAACAACGGATCAGTTTTTTTCGAATCGTAGGCTTCACGCAGCCCGAACTTGGCGTCGAGGTGCTTGAGCATGTCGAGCGAGTGGATGTAGTCGCGCAGGTAAAGGGTCTCCTCGCGCGAGCCGGTGCTCACTCCGGCCATCATCAGTGCGATGCCGGAAACGTCGGCAGAGGCGGAATCCCCGGCCTGCCTGACGGTGATCTTCGCCTCGCTGACGTAGCGGTCGGCCGCCAGAAAGACGTAATAAAACACTGCCAGCGCCATAGGCGCGCCGATGATCCAGAACGCCAGGTTTTTCTTCAGTTTGTGCAGCATGTCAGGAACGGGAGTCCAGTCTTGTTTGCGCGGTTGCAACCGGCGTCGAACCGACCACGGCCCCTGCGGATTGTAACGGGCCCGTTCCTGCGACGGGCTGGGTCCGTTTCGGCTGGGGCGCGCCAGCGGTTTCCTGGTAAGCGCGGATGCCTTCGTCGACATCCTCGAACAGGATAGCGTGTCCGTCATTGACCAGCACCACCACATTGCACAGCCGGGCGATTTCCGGCATGGCATGCGACACCAGGATGATGTTGGAACGGCTGATGCGTCGTTCCATCAGTTCGCGGCTTTTCTGCTTGAAGCGCGCATCGCCCACCGCGCCGATCTCATCCATCAGATAGTAGTCAAAATCGAATGCCCAACTCAGACCGAAGTTGAGGCGTGCCCGCATGCCGGACGAATAGCTCTTGACCGGCTGGTCAAAGTAGTCGTCGATCTCGGCGAAGTCCTGCACGAAGCGGATTGTTTCCAGCATTTCCTCGTGATTCTGGCCATAGACACGGCAGACGAATTTCACGCTGTCGCGGCCTGTGAGCGTAGGCTGAAGACCGCCGGACAGGCCGACGGGCCATGAGATGCGCTTGTCGGTGACGACTCGACCGTGGTCGGCCTGGTCGATCCCGCCGACAAGCCTCAAGAGGGTCGACTTGCCGGCGCCGTTGCGGCCTATGAGGCCGATGTTGGTGCCGTCGGGAAAACTGAAGTTGAGGTCGCGGAAAATATAGCGTCGCTCACCGTTGGCCAGCCGATAGGATTTCGTGAGGTTCTGAAGTTCGATCATATCGCCAGCAGGGCATTGCGATTGGTGCGATACCAGGCCAGCCCCACAAAAAGCACCACCAAAGTCGTCATCCAGATAAACAGCAGACTGATATCCGGCAGCATATGGTACTGGTCGAAGAATGCCGCACGCATCAGCTCGATTGCGTGCAGCACCGGATTCCATAGCAGGTAAGGCAGAAATTCTTGCGGCACCTTGGTAATCGGAAAGATGATGCCCGAGAGAAAGTACAGCGGCAGAAAAGCAATCCGGATCAGCGTCTTCGCTTCCGGAAGGTATTTGACCACGATACACAAGATCATTCCCAGGCCCAACCCCATCAGCACCAGGATTGCCATTATCGCGACTACGGAAAACGGATCCCGGAACGGCACTTCCAAACCGACCCATGCCATACCGAGCAAGATCAGTGCGGCCGTGGCAAGCGCAAGGAATGTGTCCAGCAGGGTCCGCGCGACGAAGGTATCCATCGGCTTGATCTGGCGGTAGGCGAACAGCGCACGATTGGCGTTGACGCCGTCCATCACCCGCAACGCAATGTTCTTGAACAACAGGAAGGGCACAATCCCGGTAACAATGAACACAGGAAAATCGATGCCGAACAACGAACGGCCGCGGATGTAGGAAAACAGTACGCTCATTACGACGACATGCGCCATGGGCTCGAGCAGCATCCAGAAATAGCCGAATTTGTAGGTACCGAAACGGGTTTTGAGCTCGCGCAGGAACAGGGCGAAAACCACCGATTTCTGGATTTGCCAGGCGCTGCGCATCAAAGGTTTGGTTGTCATCGGCAATGATCAATCCGGATAATCACGCCTGCACTGAACTGTGATCATTATCAGGTCTGTCCAATACGGTCATGGCGGTCTGTGTCACGGGTACCCCATTGTAAACGATGGCTTCTGGACCGACGCGGTTGTTGATTGTCGCCGAACAAAGCTGGTGATGATCGAGGCGTGTTCACAGCGTTGCGACACGCGGCGAACTTGTCTACCACGAGGGTCGTTGTGTGTGGCAAGCCGATTATGATGTGGCCGCGAATAGAGTATTGGACATGCTCGTGTGCTCTCCAGGCGCTCGACACTGCTTGCCTTCCTCAACCCAGCAATCGGATGTATTGGTTTAATTATGAATAGGCCGGAAAAAGGATTCCCCTTGTCGCACGATGCAACGCAATTTGGTTCGTCCGGCAACGCCGGTGCAGATATGCCAGTTCAGGCACGGATATCGGAACTTGACCGGCTCGTCCAGGATGGCCGGATCGATGAACTCGAGCAGGCATTGCTTGCAGACGCCGGGCACGGAGTAGGGATGGGTGTCCTGTTGCCCTATTACGAGGGAATCATCGAGCTCGAAAGAGGGCATGCCGAGCGTGCGCTGGCTCTCAGCGAAATGATTGAGGAATCTCCGGAGTTGTCCTGGCGGCGCCAGCTCTTGTCGGGCAAGGCCCTTCATGCAACCGGACGGTATCGCGAAGCTGCAACGCAGCTGCAGCAGGTTGGTACGGACAGCCCTGGCTGGCTGGCTGCTGTCAGTGTAGGGATCAAATGCCTGCTCGCCCTGAACGACCTGGCGGGAGCAGCGAGCCGCGTGGATGACGCTCTTGTGCATCATCCAGACGCGCCTGAATTAGCATATCTGCGGGGCCTCGCGGCGAGGCAGGCCGGAGACAACCGCGCGGCGTCGATTGCCTTCATGAAGTCAATCGAGCTTGGAGGTGATTTTCGCAACCCGCTTCGCGCGCTGAAATTTTCCATCGCCAGACATCCTGACCTTCTGGACGAGGCCATTCGCCTGGTGGAAACAATCCGCATACAGAACAAAGGCAGTCGGTTGATTCTGGCGGCGCTGTCCGTTCTGTATCAGGAGCGCGGCGACATGGAGAAATCCGCTCAGCTAAATGCCCTGTTTGCACGGAGGCGCGCGATATCAAAGATCCCGGCTCTCGCCAACGCGGACTGGCCAGGCAGGAAATCCGCATCGCTAAATTTCATCATCATCGGCGCCCCGAAATGCGGAACCACCTCTCTCTTCGGATACCTTGCACGCCATCCCCAGGCAATATGCCCTCACACAAAAGAAATCAATTTCTTCAGTAGCAAGTTCGAGTTCGGCCTCGAATGGTACCTCTCGCACTTTCCAGCCATCTGCGACAGTCAGCCCTTTTTTACGGGAGAGGCGTCACCTGGCTATTTCGCAGCCGAGGGAGCGGATGATCGAATTCGTGCCCAGTTATCCCCAGTCAAGCTGATCCTGATGCTGAGGAATCCTGCAGACCGCAGCATCTCCTCCTATTACCAAAAGAGAAAGATGGGGGGCCTCAACGTCGGGCTTGAAGACTTTATGAAGTCACGGATACTCGCAAAACTGGCTGGATCGATGGACCTCGACTACGGTAACGGGCCCCTTGCGGTCAGCACCTATGGGCCCAAGCTCAAGCGCTGGATGGGCAAGTTCGGCAAGGAGGAACTGCTCGTCGTCAACGCGGACCGGTTCTTTGCCAATACCCAGCAGGAAATGGACAGGATCCATGCCTTCCTGGGCATGCAACCCCTGGCCGGGGACTATCCTGTTGCGAACATGGGGGCCTATAGCAAGGACAACGACGCCGTCCGTGCAATGCTTATAGAGCATTTCAGGCCGGAAATCCCGGAACTGGATGAACTTCTTGGCGAAAAAACCGGCTGGGACGAAATGTGATCTCGAAGTCGAACCATTTTCGCCAGCCTATCTTTGGCCAAGTTTCCTTGATCTAGGCCTATGCTTGTTATGTTTGTCAGGTCTGGCAGACCACATTCTGTGACCCGTACACAGTTGTAAGTATTCTCAGCCGAGCAAGGATGACCCACGACTCGGTTCCTGCCTCGAGCATTTGCCAATCACCACTCGCGGCTCTCTTGAGCACCTCGTGCCCCGGTTACATTTGGTTACGTTTCGTGGCATTCGTGAAATATCAGGACGTGCAGGTATTCATATACTGAGAGTGTAGTTTGGTTCTTCGTTCACTTTAAAAGGAGTAGATCATGCGCAAAAGCATGTTGATGGTTTCGGTTCTGGTTGCTGCGCTTTCCAGCGGTGTTGCATTGGCAAAAGGTGGTGGCGGTGGCAGCGGCGGTGGCTCTGGTGGCTCTGGCCAGAACATGGGGTCCGGCAGCTATAGCCAACAGAAGGGTCAGGGCATGAGCCAGGAGCAACAGAAAGCCTCTGCCGACAGCGCCAAAACCCAGGAGCAGCTGCGCGAGCAGGAGCGTCTGCGCCTGAGAAAACAGGATGGTTCCGGAACGCAGGATGGCGTCATGCAGAAACAACAAACTCAGGATGAGATTCGCCTGCAGCAGAACCTCCAGCCCTGAGTTCGAGAGGTTGGCCGCACATCCAGGCAAAGCAGGATTTGCGGTCTGGCCGAAGGGCAGGTGTCTTGAGCGGATTGCATGTGGTTGTTGAGTCCTGCGGTCCGCTGTGTCCCTGAGCAGATGCTTATCTATCTGTTGCGGTGACCACACCCGACCTTAAGAGACACTGATTTGTCTTTTCTTTACGAGTGCAGTTGCCTTTAGAGACGAGGCCGAAGGCGGTGGCGGGAAGCAATCCAGGGTGTATGCAAATCAATGGATTCTGGATCTCCACGTTCCTGTGGGTCTCGCGATGACGTAATGAACCGGCGTTTCCCGAGCCATTTATTCTGATGTTTTTCGATTGATTGGAGTTGTCATGCGCAAGAATTTGTTGATCGTTTCCCTACTCGCTGCAGCATTGGCCAGCGGTGCGGCTTTTGCACAAGGCACCAGTGGCGGCGGCATGAGTGGTACCGGCCAGAAGATGGGTTCTGGCAGCAAGAGCCTGCAAAAGGCCAAGGACGATGACTGCAAGAAGATGAAGCAGTCCGAACAGGCCAAGGACCCGCAAAGTGCCTCCGAGGAGGCTGCCCAGAAGGAACTCGAGCAGGAACGCGAGCGCCTGAAACTGCAGCAGGAAAACGCTGGAGCCGATAGCGGCGATCCGGCCAAAACCCGGACCGAGGAGCAGATCCGGCAAGAGAACGCTGTTCAGCCCTGACCGGCTGATAGGCATCAACCCAGAAGCCGCGCGGTTCGAAACCGCGCGGCTTTTTTCGTCTTACCCGCGGCTGAGGTGAACGGGTGCTGCTTGCAGGCAGGGCGCCATCGCCAGCGTCAGTGGCGCGCGAAACATCGCATCGCCCCGGGGGCGGGCCTCCCACAAAACCATGCCACCGCCTTATCCGGACTTGCATGGAGACATAGAATCTCCCACAAAAGCTCATCGCTGACCAAAACTGTGGCGGTGGCAATTGTGTTCACTCACTTGTGGGAGGGGCGCCTCGCCCCGATTTTCTGGATGTAACCTAGAGGAATAGGCGGTTTCATTTGGCCCGTTCGCCCTGAGCAGATCGAAGGGCTCACCACGAACGGAACAAGTCAGCGCTACCCTAGATCGACATTGGGTTTTGTACGGTCATTTTTTTGACGTCCGGGCAGCACGCCTCGCGGCCCGCAAAAAGGGGGGGACATGATTTCGAACAGACTTATCGTTGCGGCACTGCTCGCTGCGACAGGCGTGCTGCTGCATGGATGCGGCGGTGGCGATGACACCGACTGGCTGTTCCCGCTGTGGGTGCCGACCGACGTGCTGGTGGCCGACATCGACGGTGACGGCCGTGCCGACATCCTCACCCTCGCCGAGTACGCCAGCGCCATGGACCAGCGCGAAGGACGGCTGGTGGTCCGTCTGCAGACCGCGCCAGACGTTTACGCGCCAGCGCAGACCTATGTCGTCGGCGTCTATCCCTGGAAGATGGCCCTGGACGACATCGACGGCGACGGTGCGGTGGATCTGGTGATCACCGATGACGGACGGAGCGCGGAGATCTCGACGACCGATCAATCGGTCTGGATGCTGCTGCAGGACAAGAGCAGCCCTGGAACCTTCCAGGTACCGCAGCGCCTCGGCGTCGAGCCCTCCTCACCGTACGTCCTCGCCGTCGGCGACGTCAGCGGCGACGGGTTGCCGGATATCGTGGCATCGGAATCGCTCGCTCTCGGACAGGGCGCCACCCTGCTGGTCCAGGATGCAAACAATCGCGGGAGCTTCCTCGCGCCCACGCTGATTCCGTTGCCGGGCAGGCCGGGCCATGTCGCCCTCGGCGACGTGAACGGCGACGGGCGGGACGACCTGGTGTTCCGCATGGTGATCTCGATCGTCAACTATGTGCGGGACACCGAACTGGGCATCGTCTACCAGCAGGCTGGAGGCGTGCTCGCGGCCGCGGTCACGCTGTCGCCGCAGACCGGCCTCAACACACAGATGCTCGCGCTGACCAACTACGACATCGACGGCACGACGGACGTGGTGGAGTTCTTCACCCCGAGCAGCACTGACTACAAGGCCAAGGTCACGACCTTGCTGCAGAGCCCTCCCGGGAGTTTTGCCGCGGTTGACACCTCCCTGGCAGGAGTGAATGGCATCGACGACGGGGTGACCGCGGACCTCGATGGCGACGGACGGCCGGACTTCGCGACCGTGGGTTTCTATCCGGTGGGCTCCCCCACCACCGTCTACTCCACCCTCAACCTGTTCATGCAGGACGGCAGCGGCGGATACACACAGAGCGCCGATATCGCCATGCCGATATCGGCCTCGCGGCTGGCCGCCGGCGACGTCAACGGTGATGGCCTGAACGATCTTGTCGTACTGGGGGCCGAGAACCAGGTCGTGCAGTTGCTGCAATCGACCTCGGAGCCCGGGACCTTCCTGGCACCGCAATTGCTGGATTGAGGGCATAACAAAAGCGCCGCCTGTTACCAGGCGGCACCCAGTCTGTCGACAAGCCCCGGTCAGGGCGTGGCGTTCAACCGCGACGGAAATGCCGCAGGCCGAATCCGATCAGACCAAGCGCTGCAAGCAGCGGCAGCACGGGATCGAACGGCGACTTGCCGGAGCCGATCGCGCAGCCGCCATCACCGCCGGACGGTACCTGTACCACCTCATAAGCGCCCACATCGCAGATCATGCCCTGAGGGCGCGCGACACCGCGCTCGTCGATCGCGGGGCAGTCGGACAACGCGCCCCGGTCGATGGCCGGGCTGCCGTTCAGCAACGCATGCGTGAAGTTGCCGTTCAGAGTGTTGTCGTTGAGTTCCAGCGGACCGATTTTGGCATCCGCCACATTCGCCTGGTCGGAAATCTCGGTAAATGCACAAGATATATCCGTCGACAGGTTGCCGCCCGAACTTGCCAGCGATGTGGGGCCATCACCCGTCTTTCCGCAGTTGGCACGCAAAGGAACTGGGTCCAATGCAGCCGCGTAGTTATTGGCCAGGAGCGTGCTCTGCATGGTGACGGTACCGGCATTGAACTGGTTCACCCCGGCGCCCTTGGGGATCGTCGGTCCGCCAGAATCCTGCAGGTTGTTGGCAATCGTGGTATTGCGAATGCTCATGTTGCCATTCACATTGAGGCCGCCGCCGGCATCAGTGACGTGGTTGGCGGAAATCGTCGAATTGATGATGGTGGCCGTTACCGCCGGAGACACGAGGTTCATCGCACCGCCGCTTACCGCCGTGTTGTGGCTGAGTGTGCTGCGCTCGATGAGAACCGGGTTGCCGCCCGCCATCTGGATGCCGCCTCCGTTGATCGCATCATTGGCCGCACCTTCGCCGCCGATGGTGCTATCGGTGATGGTCAGGGCCTGGCTGGCATAGATCGCGCCGCCGTTGCCGTTTTTCTCGTATTCCAGAAGTTGGGTGCCGACATACGTAGATGCGTCGTTCTTGCTCAGAGTAGAAAGCGAGATGGTCAGCGGCCCCTTGGTGTAGATTCCGCCCCCGCTGCCCTGGAGCTCGGTCGTGCCGTCGCCATCCACCTCGGGCAATCCGTAGTCACCATCCCAACTCGCAAAGTTGTCGGTAATCACGCAACTGGTAATCGTGGTATTGCCGAAATCACCGGCGTAGATCGCGCCGCCGTTCATATGAACCCCCTGCCCCTTGGTCAGGATCAGGTTCGTCAGCCCAGCTGTGGCATTGATATGCAGCAGGCGATCATTGAAACCCGCGTCGCCCTGGATGGTGGCCTTGCCCAGTGCGTTATTAGCGGTCTCGATGCTCATCGGAGTGATGATATCGAGGTCACCTACCCTGTTGTCTGTGGCCTCGATCGCTTCAGCATCTAGACTGTCAGACAGGATCAGGGTATGCACGCTGCCATTGGCCAGCAAGATTCTGTCAAGAGCGGTGTCGTTACCGTTTGCATTGGCGTGAGCGATGGCCGAACGAAGATTGTCACAGATGAAAGTGTCGGTCGTGGCCGGGTCCGCGTCGTCGACACAAAGCGTGGGTGCCGCATCGACAGGCGCAACACCGGTGACGATCAATGTCCGTCCCGGCACCAGGGCCGGGGCCACTGCACCGACAGCATAATAAGAACCCAGCGCCATCAGTACGGCAGCGCTGACGGGAGTGAGTTTGGAATAGCTGAATTTCATGACTGCCTCTCCTTTTTCCAATAAACCCGATGCCGATGTCGGCCTTCCGTGTCATGGGCCCATTTCATGATACCCGCGACATCCCGCATCACGAGGCAAGCCAGTCGAGCGGTCGGCTTACACAGTCCCAATTTACCAACCTCAACGAAATCAATCCAACGCTCTCGATAATTCGGGACAAAAAAGGCCGGGCGATCGCGCGGCCTCAGCATGCTGACAAAGTCCAGACGGAGCGATTCACTCTCCCTGGCTCTGATGGAACTGCTAGCCACTCGACTAGGCCCGCAAGCGGTCAAGTCGCTGGTTATCCCCATCCCTCCCCCGTCGAGGGGGAGGGGGTTTGTCAACAGCCTGAGGCCGGACAATCGCCCGGCCTCTTGATGAGGCTTGCGCCGGCAGACCTACTTGAACACGCTCAGCCCGCCGCCGCCGGCAGCCACGTAGACGCGGCCGTTGTTGATCGCAGTGCCGGCCGCGCCGCCCACGACTTCCTTGCGTGCCATCAGGGACGGGGTCGCGACATTGGTCCAGTCGAGCTTGATCACGCCGGCATCGCCGTAGGCTGCGTAGAACAGCAGGCGGCCGCCGGGGAAGAGTTGCGGCGTCATGTACAGCGCACCACCATCCAGGTCCGCATAGGGCGAGGGGGTCACAACGATCCCGGCCGCATCCTTTACCTCTCCGTATTTCTGCAGCTTGAAGTAGCCCACTGCGACCGGCCGGCATTCACCCACGCCACCTTGCTTGGCACTGAGTTTTGTGACGTCGGTGATAGCAGCGCACGCATCGGGAGCCTGGCCCGTCGGCACCTTGAGCGGACGCTCTTCGGTGGCCGGCCGGATCAGGTCGGCCATGCGATAGGCCACCAGGCCGAAGCTGTCGTAGCTGAAGTAGGCGATGTCGCCCACCACGTGCACGTCCACGCTCTTGCCGTCGGCGGAACCAAAAAGGTTGTCGTCATCGGCCTTCAGCGGCTCGAAGGTCTTGATCAGCTTGTCGATGCCCAGATCCGTCCCCTGCCCGCTCGCCAGGAAGTCCGTCATGTCGACCACCGAGATGCCGTAGGCACCTGCAGCCACCACCGCGTACGTCTTGTTGGTGGTCGTATCCGCCCACAGCTTGACCGTCGCCGCGCGGCCCACCGGCGGCTTGCCGGTGGTTCCTTCCGAGTCGCCGATGTTGGCCACCACGCTTTCGGTCGAGCCAGCGGCGGCCGTGGTGTCGTACACCGTCAGGCCGTTGTCGCCATCGGCGACGATGGCGTACTTGCCGGCGAAGGTGACACCGTAGGCGTGATCCTGGCCGGTGATCTTGACCAGGCCGACGTTGCCGGCTTCGGTGTTGTGCTCGTAGATGCCGCCCGCCGCGTCGAGCATGGCG
>Ga0209285_10000574_pt1 | contig 12183 bp, 8 predicted proteins | sample PPLLak3March2015_2_FD_187249 | JGI IMG/M metagenome (GOLD analysis project Ga0209285, IMG submission 187249) | Freshwater sediment microbial communities from Prairie Pothole Lake near Jamestown, North Dakota, USA - PPLs Lake P8 Core (3) Depth... | ecosystem: Environmental > Aquatic > Freshwater... | reverse complement strand
GGTAGTTCAGGATTTCCTTCCAGGAGTTCATGTTGGGTGTGGTCCAGTCGCCGTAGATGCGGCGCAGGGTGGCAATGCCATATTTGCCAGCCTCCACCAGCATTTGGGGCAGCAGGCTGGACTGAGCGTTATCCCCATCGATCAGGATGGCGATCTTGTGCCGCAGGATATTGGTCATTTGTTCTTCAGGCATAATTTCCTTGTCTTCCGCCGCTGGGGGCGGGAATGGTCATCTAGTTTATTCGATTATACTGCATGATGAAGTCAAGAATTTGCGGCCGAAAGGCGAGCATCAGTTGGTGTTTTTATATTCATAGAACTCAGGCAGTTCAAGGGGGCTGGGGGTGTGGTGGACGGGTTACACCCGTCCACCACACCCCCGAATCCACTCCAACTGCGTAACTCCAAATTCATTGATTCACTCCGGTTTTATTCGTTACAGCAGGTATAATCCCGTATCATGAAGGAACGACTCCAAAAGATCCTCGCCCGCTCCGGATACGGCTCACGCCGGGATTGCGAACAGTTCATTTCTGCCGGGCGCGTGCGCGTCAATGGAAAGGTAGCCCAGCTTGGCGACCAGGCCGCCCCTTTGACCGATCGAATTTCGCTGGATGGCAGGGCGGTCTCGTCACCGCAGGCGCCGGTCTACGTTCTCCTGCACAAACCGCGTAATGTGCTTTCGGCAGTCAGCACACACGATGGGCGTAAGACGGTGCGCGACCTGATCCCCATCCCTGAAGCGATCTATCCGGTTGGGCGGCTTGATTTCGATAGTGAAGGCCTGCTCCTGTTGACCAACGACGGGGAGCTGGCCAACCGGCTGACCCATCCCCGCTATGAGCATGATAAAGAGTACCGTGTCCTGGTCGCCCGTCACCCGGATGATGAGCAACTGCGCAACTGGCGGCGCGGGATCGTGCTGGAGGATGGTTTCCATACCGCCCCGCTCCAGGTGCGCGTGGATGGCTTCTCCGGGAAGGGAGCCTGGCTAAGGGTGGTGATGCGCGAGGGACATAAGCGGCAGATCCGCGAAATGGGCCGGCAGACCGGCCTGCCAGTGGTGCGGATCGTGCGGGTTCGGATGGGGACCTTGCAGTTGGGTTCGCTCAAATCCGGCCAGTGGCGTTACCTGACGCAGCAGGAATTGGAAGCGCTAAAAGGGCTGGTCAAAACCGGCGGGCAAAAATAAAAGCCAGGTGGAAAAACGTGAATCAAAACAGGGTGTGAGCAAGTCCCTCATCCACACCCTGTTTTTTTGTTAGTTTCCTGTTGGGTTATACTGCGTGGTGGGCAGCCTGGTGGCTGATATATTTCCAGCCGTTCGTTTCTGTCCAGCGGATCATCTTGTTTATATGGGCGAGGAATACTGCGCTGGGAACCGGCTTGACCAGGTAATCGTCCGCGCCGGAATCCAGGGCCCGGGCGATGATGCCTGGCTGGTCGAAGGCGGAGATGACCAGGACGGGTACGTAGCTGAACCTGCGGATGGAAGCAAAGAAGTCGCGGCCATCCATCCCCACCAGCGACCAATCCAGGACGATCAGATCCAGGAAATTTTCGCGGGCTACTTTAATTCCCTGCCTGGCCGAATAAGCAGTCAGGACATCGAATTTTTGCTCTTTGATGAGGCTGGTGAGGAATTCGATGGTTGCGGGATCTTCTGCGATGATGAGCACGTTGCTCGGCATAGATATTTTTCTCCAGGTGGTTATTCGCCTATATTATGCTGTATTTTTATAGCTGATCGCTTTGCAACTCCTTTACAAAATCGTTCTCCGGGAATCGACGGAAGAGAGAAGAAACGGGGGTATGGGGCGGGCTCTGCCCGCCCCATACCCCCTGACTGTCTAGATAATACGAAGTTACGGAGGCGGCCCAGGATCGAGGTGGGCAGGTGCGGGGGAGGTACAGCAGAAGATGTACTGCTCAACCAGGCGGGTCATGGTTGCTGCGGGATCCCGATGCAAACGCCGGATGAACTGGTGGGGTGTCTCGGCCTGGCGGAGACGGGATTGCCAGAGGCGATATTCAGCCAGTGGAACCTGGCGGATTTGCTGCAATAAGACCTCTTCGCTGGATGCCTGGAAAAGGACTTGTGCTTGTCCGAAGTCTCTGAGTTCCTGAGTGGATTTGCGTCCGCTGATGCGTCTCTGGCGACGGCGCAGGTTCTCAAACAGGCTTTCCATTTGGAGGTTATCCTGTGGCAGGCCGGGGATATCATAACAGGGGAGCAGTTCCTGGCTGTAAAGCCGCCAGCGTTTTTGCAAGGCGGACAGGAGCAAGGCTTGGGGGCGTTGGGTCTTAGGATCGGCGTGGAGGGAATGGATCAGGGTTTCCATATCTTTGGCAACCTGGGTGCTGTTGAGAGAAGCGCTGGGGTGGGAGCCATCCGGTGGGTAATGCAAGCAGGCGGCGATCTGGCACAGCCACTGATGGGCTTCTGCCAGTTTGGCGGCCTGGCGACGATTTTTCTCGAGGGTTCGCCGAGCCTGGGTTAGCAGGCGCTGGAAATAGTCCCCGTCATCCAGGGCCTCAGGTAAGCCAGCCAAAGCCTCTTGATACCCTGCCAGCCCACCCCAATGAAAAGGCTTGCGGCTGCTGCGGTTGACCGCATCCCGGATCGCCTGACGGCACTGCTGTTTGAGGAGGAGCCGTTCGGCCGCTCTGGTTTCAGCTAAAAAAGGGGGGGATTCTTCTTTCCCACCGCCCGTTTCGGCGCCGCCGGTAAGCCGCCCAGGTCATTGCGCATGTTTTGGCGCAGTCGATCATCCTCTTTCAACACATCTTCAACCAGATTGCCGAGAAAATGCATCTGGCAATGCTGGTGTGGCGCATCCGGCCAGCTCCTCCGGAACGCCGCAGCGAGCATCTCTTCCCCGTCCGATAACGTCGCCAGCACCGGAAAGCCCAGCTCTCGATAGGGTGTAAGCCAAACTGCCAATTCCGCTGCAGTCAGGTGCTCCGCCTGCAGAGCCGCTACTGGTGTCGCACTCAACACCTCGTACAGCACATACAGCAAGCTCCCACACCCCTCCGGCTGGAGCGCATCCATCGCCCAGATCAGTCCCCCATGCTCTGCCACCGCCTCCTCCAATTTCTCGCGCTGCGGCGCCTGCAATGCTCCCAACAACGCCAGAAACTGCCGATACAGCTTCCCCACCGTGCGCTCATTCACCTGGACCCCCCGCACATTCAACGCCCGTTGGATTTCCACCAACTGCTTATGCTCATGTTCATGCTGCCAGCCTATATACGCCAGCACATCCAAACCATAGGTGCTGTACGGCAAGCTGATCAGCCACACCCCACTGGCATAATAGTGCTTCCCCGCATGGCTGCAGCGCGGGTTCTCACACTTCTTGCTCCTCCCCGCGAGCCGGATCGGCCCGCACAGCGTCTGTACACTCTTGCGCATATGCCGCGATTTCCGTAGCTTCAAAGTCTCCCCGCAGTGCGGACACTCGTTCAATTCACAATCCACTAACACCTTGCGCGCATGCTCTACTTTCCGATCGGTGGGTCGATGCCGAGGCCGTTTTTCCATCTCATCTTCTCCTTCGTCTCGGCTCTAGTATACACTATTCCGCACCATCTAAACAGATAGGGCCCCATACCCCCATATCTCCCCCTTCATCTCGGCAACTTCAAAAGAGCCCCGTAAAATGTTCATTCGCATGGCAGACTTTGTGGTAAACTTCCGGCGATATTTTGCCATCACCAAGAAAGCTCATTACCTTGCTGGGATGGCCACCCCCAAACACCCCGAACTGCATAAGTTCGAACGAATCTTAGGAGAAAAGTATGACAAAGAAATGGGTTTACCTGTTCGAAGAAGTGGCCGAGGCCGAGAAGTACGCCGGTTCCTGGGAGGGCGTACGCGGCCTGCTCGGTGGGAAAGGTTCCGGCCTGGCAGATATGACGCGGGCCAATGTGCCTGTCCCGCCCGGCTTTACGGTCACCACCGAGGCCTGCAACGAGTTCCGAAAGACCGGCAGTTTTCCCTCCGGCCAGTGGGACCAGCAACTGTCTGCGATGAAGGAAGTCGAGAAAGCAACCGGCAAGAAGTTCGGCGATCCGTCCAACCCGCTGCTGGTTTCATGCCGTTCGGGCGCGAAGTTCTCCATGCCGGGGATGATGAATACCATTCTCAATATCGGCCTGAACGATGAGGTTGTGGAAGGGCTTACCAAACTCACCGGCAATCCCCGCTTTGCCTGGGATTCGTACCGCCGGTTGGTGGAAATGTTCGGAACGACCGTCTTCAACCTGGATGACGAAGCCTTCGAGCACCCGATGGCTGAATACAAGGCCAGGAAGGGCTACAAACTCGACACCGAAATGACCGCCGAAGACTGGAAAGCCCTGGTTGGCATATTCACGGAAGTATACAAGAAGCACATCGGCTCGGACTTCCCCCAGGATGTGTACAAGCAGCTCGAACTGGCCACCAAGGCCGTGTTCGAATCCTGGATGGGCAAGAAAGCCATCGATTATCGCAAGGCGACCAACATATCCGATGATCTCGGCACGGCCGTCAACATCGTGACGATGGTTTTTGGCAACATGGGCGATGACTCCGGTACGGGCGTGGCTTTCACCCGCAACCCATCCACCGGCGAGAAGAAGATGATGGGCGAGTACCTGCTGAACGCCCAGGGCGAGGATGTGGTGGCCGGCATCCGCAATGCCGACCCGATCGAACACCTCGGCACCCAGATGCCCGAAGCCTATCACCAGTTCATGGATATCACCGCCAAACTGGAAAAGCATTACAAGGATATGCAGGATGTCGAGTTCACCATCGAGCGCGGCAAGTTGTGGATGCTCCAAACTCGTAATGGAAAACGAACCGCCAAATCGGCGATCAAGATCGCCGTGGATATGGCGAATGAAGGCCTGATCTCCAAGGATGAGGCCATCCTGCGTGTCACCACCGAGAACGTGGATACCCTGCTGCACCCGCAGTTCGATGAAAAGGCGCTCAAGGATGCTGAAAAGAACGGCACCTTCCTCGCCAAGGGCGTGAATGCCTCCCCGGGTGCGGCCGTTGGCCAGGCCTACTTCGATGCGGATACTGCAGAAAAGATGGCCAAGGAAGGGAAACAGGACACCATCATGGTGCGCCCGTTCACCAAGCCGGATGACGTGCACGGCATGATCGCATCCAAGGGCGTGCTGACCAGCGAAGGCGGCGCGACCTCGCATGCGGCTGTCGTGGCCCGCCAGTTCGGCATCCCCTGCGTGGTCGGCGCGAATGTGATCAAGATCGATCTTGAGAAGCGCGTCATGACCATCGGCGACAAGGTTGTCAAAGAAGGGGAATGGATTTCGGTGGACGGCACGACCGGCAAGGTCTACGCCGGCAAGATCCCGACCAGCGCCCCGTCCATCGAAGAACAGACCGAGTTACTGACCCTGCTCACCTGGGCGGACGAGATCGCTGCCCGGGATGGCATCCGCACCCTGCCGGACGGCAAAAAGAGCCGCGGCCTGATGGTGTGGGCCAATGCCGATTATCCCAAGGATGCCCGCCGCGCCCGCTCCTATGGCGCCGTTGGCATCGGCCTGTGCCGCACCGAGCACATGTTCTTCGAGCCGGAACGCCTGCCCATCGTCCAGCGCATGATCCTGGCCGAGACGATCGAAGAACGTGAGGCGGCCCTGAACGAATTGCTGCCCAGCCAGCGCTCGGATTTCGACGGGCTGTTTGATGCGATGAACGGTTACCCGGTCATCATCCGCCTGATCGACCCGCCGCTGCATGAGTTCATGCCCGACGAAGAGAAGCTCTTCGAGGAAGTGGTGACCCTGCGCGCCCTCAAGCAGACCGAAGGCCTGGCTGCAAAAGAAAAACTGCTGGCCTCCATCAAAGCCCTGCACGAATCCAACCCGATGATGGGACTGCGCGGCGTGCGCCTGAGCATTTACATGCCGCAGATCGTCGAGATGCAGGTACGCGCCATCTTCGAAGCCGCCGCGGATTGCACCCTGCGCGGCATCGTGGTCAAGCCTGAGATCATGATCCCGCTGACCGGCACCGTGAAAGAGCTGGAATGGATCCAGCCGCGCCTCGTCCGCATTGCCGCGACGGTGTTGAAGGAAAAGGGCATCGATAAGCTGGACTACAAGTTCGGCACGATGATCGAGATCCCGCGTGCCGCTGTAACTGCGGCTGAGATTGCCAAGCTGGCTGAATTCTTCTCGTTCGGCACCAACGACCTGACCCAGATGACCTTTGGCTACTCCCGCGATGACGCTGAGCGCAACTTCCTCATTCAATATGTGGCCGAGGGCATCCTGCCCAGGAATCCCTTCCAGACATTGGACCGCGACGGCGTGGGCAAGCTGATGCAGATGGCCATCAATGATGGGCGCAGCGCCCGCCCCGATCTCGAGGTTGGTATCTGCGGCGAACATGGCGGCGACCCCGACTCGATCGAGTGGTGCCACATCATCGGTAACAACTACGTCTCCTGCTCGCCCTTCCGGGTGCCGATCGCCCGCCTGGCGGCGGCGCACTGGGCGCTGAAGTACAGCGGCAAGGCGATTGCGGAAGATAAGTAGAGGATCAAAAAGTGACCGTCACTTCCAAAGTGATGGTCACTTTTTGAATTTAAACCGCTGAGCGGGCGGTGAGTGCGGAGATCATATAGGTTTTATGAAATCATTCTCTTGACTTATCCCTAACAATATTGTAAACTTCATGTAAGGTGGTGATCGAACACGCATGTTTGATCCTTGGTTGCTTACCCGCCTTCATTCATTGTAAGTCAATGGATCGCCATGAAAGTCATGTTTATCTTTTCCCTGGAGGATGTTCAGGGTTTATGGAAGCCACTTCATGCCTGGTCAGACATCCAGTTGGGGATTTCGTACATTTCTTCCTGCTTGAGGGTTGAGGGCCATCAGACCCAACTTGTCGTACTCGGCAGCAACAACCGCTGGGGAGACAGCATAAAGGTATTGAACAATTCATTGAGTGAGTTTGGTCCGCAGTTGGTCTGTTTTACCTCGGTTGTATCGCAATATCCCTTTGTCAGGAAGATGGCAAGCTGGATAAAAGATCAGTGGCCTGGCAAATATCTCCTTATCGGGGGGAGCCATGCAAGCCTGAATCCATCCGAGGTGGTAAATGATATTTTCGATTCGGTTTGCATTGGGGAAGGTGAGATCCCAACACTGGAGTTATGCCGCCAATTAGAAAAAGAGCCTCTTCCACACAGTATCGCCAACCTATGGATAAAATCTCTTGATGGTTCGATTGAGAGGAATCAACCCCGTCCCTTTTTAGAAGATCTTGACAGCCTTCCATTCCCGGATCGGATGATGTGGAAATTATGGATGAAAGAGCGCTCGGATTCCGAAATATCTGTATTATTGGGGCGAGGCTGTCCACACGAATGTACCTATTGTTGTAATCACGCACTCAAGAAGATCGCCCCGGGAGATTATGTCCGGTTGCGTTCTCCTGAAAACATCATTGCGGAGATTGCGTTTCTTCATAAAGAAAATCCAACGCAATCCAGGATGTTTTTCGAAGTTGAGTCCATTGCTTTGAACAAGGCCTGGCTCTTCGAATTCTGCAACCAGCTTGAAGCGTTCAATGCTTCCATTGGCCACACCATCTCATATCGTTCGAACTTTCGCATCTCCCCGCAGTCGAAGGATAAAGATATATTCATTACGCTCAAGCAGGCCAATTTTACCCGGATCAATATCGGGCTCGAGTCTGGAAGCGCAAGGGTACGGCGAGAAATCCTTAACCGGCACTACTCGAACGATGATTTCCTGGAAGTCACATCCATGGCGCGCAGCGTTGGGCTCAAATTCTCTGTATTCAATATGGTGGGTCTTCCAGGAGAGGCTTTGGATGATCACATGGAAACGGTCGCGTTGAACCGTCAATGCCAGCCGGACAAGCACTATACGGGGATTTTCTACCCCTACCCGGGCACCCAATTATACGATTGGTGTATCCGGGAAGGCCTCATAAAAACGCTCCCCAATCACCACCTGGAGCGCTATCGAGCCGTGGTCGATTATCCTCAATTTCCGAAGCGCCAGATACAAAAGGCCTTCACGTGGTTCAATTATCATGTCTATAAAGGGTACAGGCCGCTTTGGTGGATTTTGAAGGAAACCATCATCATCAAAATTCGAAGTAGCGTCATCCTGAACCGTCTGTTCTACCGGATTTCCCAGGGGCTTTTCTTCGAATGGTTGAACAGGAAGGGGGAACATTCAAATTCACCCAAATTCAGCCACTGAGTTGGAGAGTCGAATTCTATCGGTAAGAGCAAAGATTGCTAAATTACCCACCCCGCCGGGATGCGATACCCAGTGACAAATATCTTCAAATAAGCCTTGATCCAGACCGCTTCGCTCTGGTTGCCGCCCAGGGCGTACACGTACGGTCCGCTTTCCCCTAAGTAGAACGAGACATGTGAGCCGCCATCCTCCCACTTGAAGATGACAACACAGCCTCGGCGCGGCATGCCCAGGGCCTGCCCCCAGCGCGCCCAGGATTGCACCATGGGCGAGTCGGTGCTGGGGATTTTGGCCTTCTCCACGCACCAGTTAACGAAGGCCGCGCACCAGTCGGTTTCATCCGGCAGGTAGGTGTACATATCCTTCAGCGTGGTGCTGTTCAGGTATTCCAGGACGCGGGGGTTATTGGGCTTGCCGGGCACTTCGCGCATGCCGATCTCGGCAAACGCAATCGGCATCCAGGGGAATTCTTCGTTGGGCAACTGCCTGCCATTATCTCCCAGGCTCATCAGGAATTCCTTGGGGGCCCAGCCGCTCAGGCCCTTGGCCGTCACAACCTGGCTCCATTTGCCATCTGACGAAATTTCCAGCACATCGACGGTATCTTCCATCATCAGCTCTTCCAGCATGGCCGAATCCAGCGCAGCCTTGTCCCGGATGGCGAGATGGTCGACGATCGCCCGGTGCATGCCGATATCGGAGGCATTGGGGGGTTCCGCTGTGGAAGGTTCGATCTTGGCCAGGTAGTTCGCCAGCGACCAGCCAACCACGCTGTTATGCTTGCGGACATGGATCCAGAGGCCGTCGGGGGCAAAATTCAGCGCCTCGACGATCTCCCCCTTGGCCAGGTAGGCGATGGTATCGTAACTGGTGCGCGGCCCGGTGCGGATGCGCAGTGAGCCGGTTGCGTAGTATTTGCTTGCCGCGGTTGGCGGTTCTTCGGGAGGAGTAACCGGGGGTGTTTCCGGCTCCGGCTGGGGCGGTTCGATCCCACCCGATACCTTTTCCAGGTAGGCCGCCGATGACCAGCCTACCAGGCCGTTCAGCCTGCGCAGGTTCAGCCAGGTTTTGTCCGCTGACAAAGCGAGGGCTTCCACGATTTCGCCCTTGAACAGGTAGCCGGTCACCTTGTAGGATGTGCCTGGCCCCAGGCGCACCTTGAGCGAGCCGGTGGCGCGGTAGGAACTGGTGGCCGGTTGCCCGTCATCCGGCGGGGGACCTGGCGGTTCGACAGGTGGCTCATCCGGCGTGGGAGGCTGGGATGGTTCTTCTCCCTCCACGGCTGCCAGGTATTTGCTCGCACACCAGCCAACCAGGCCTGTCCGGGTGCGGATCTCCTTCCAGCTTCCATCAGGGTTGGTGCTCAAAACATCCACTTCGTCGTTCTGGTGCAAGTATCCGACGATCTTGTTACTGGTGCCCGGCCCGGAGCGGATGGATAAGGCAAATGCAGTGACGATGTTTTTGGTCATTTTCTTTTCCACTTGTCGATCAGAAAGGCGAGTTATGCCTTTACTATACAACGGTATGCTTGTTAGGTCAATAAATCTGGGATTGCGGGGTATCCCAAAAGGGTAAGGCGAAATTATCTCGCCCTACTGTAGGCGAACAAAATTTTCTTCTCCGCTATATCTGGTGGATTATGTGCGCCAGAATTGACTGTTTGAGCAGCTCCACTGCTGCCTTAATTAACGTGTGTTATGGTGTAAAGTCCGATAAAGTCGTACCTTAATAATCCGAAGATAATCGTATCCCTTTTAGATGGCACTTTCTGTTAACGTTAGCTACGAAACAGGAGGTGCGTTATGTCCAATCCCAAACCGCTGACTCAGGCGCAAAGAGAGCAGATATATTTGGGCAAGCAAAAGGGACAAACCTTGATAGAATTGGCCGCCGCGGTGGGGTGTAGTGAGGCCTGTGCATGCAAGTGGTGGCGATTGGGGCGCGACCGTGGATTAGATGGTTTGCGCAGTGAACGTCGAGGGCGTGGAAAAACCGGAGCTTTATCTCAATTTGATCCTTCTGTCCAACAAAAAGCGCTGGAATACAAACGCCAACACCGCCGCTGGGGGGCGAAACGGGTCAGGGTCGAGTTGGAAGCGGATGACAGCCTTCAGGGGTTGGCGCTTCCCCAACGGAGTGCATTGGCGGACTTTTTCAAAGAGCGTTGTCCGGAATGTGTTGCGGAACGCAAAGCGCATCCACCACAGCATCCCCGGCCAGCTTCAGCGACGACCGTACACGAAGTCTGGCAATTGGACAGTCAAGAAGGCATCGAGTTGTTGAATGGTGAAATCGCCACAGTCTGCAACCTGCGTGACCCATTTGGGGCAGCCATGCTGGCCAGCCAAGCGTTTTCTGTCAAAACTGAGCTACACTGGCGCAAGCTAGACTGGACGGAAGTGAGAGCGGTGCTTCGCCAAGCCTTCACAGAATGGCACACATTGCCAGGTCGTCTCCTGACGGATAACGAATTAGGGCTGGCAGGTGGTCCAAATGACCCTTTTCCGGGGCAATTGACCCTGTGGTTAGTCGGTTTAGGCATCTTGCATCAGTTCATTCGCCCAGGACATCCGACTGACCAGCCCCAAATCGAGCGAAACCATCGCACCCTGGATGATTTCACCATGAACGACACAGACCTGGCTGATTTGGCCCATTTCCAACAAGCGTTAGAGCGGGAACGGAGAATGCACAATGCGCATTTCCCCACCCAGGCCAGTGATTGCCAGGGGCGACCACCTTTGGTTGCACACCCCGAACTGCTCAAACCGCGACGCTGCTACCAGGCTGAAATCGAGTTGGCTCTGTTCAGCCTACAGCGGGTTTATGACTACCTGGCTACCTTTACGTTCGAGCGCAAAGTGAGTGTTTCGGCCCAAGTCAGCCTGGGATGTCAGGTGTACTCGATTGGCCTCACCCTCGCCCAACAACTCACCGAGAAGGTCGTGCAGGTGAAATTCGATGCACAGAGTGGAGAGTGGGTCTTTTCCAAAAAACCAACTGACCCGAATTCACAAGCTGAAGAGATTGCTCGTCGCATCGTGAAAAAACTGGATGTGACGTCGCTGATGGGGCTTGTCCCACAGGATATCCACTTGCCAGTGCCGGTTCAGCTTTCATTCCCCTTCTAACTTATGCACAACCGGGGATACGATTATCTCTGGATTGGAAAGGTACGACTTTATCGGACTCTACACCCCAAAATCCATTATGGCGAAAATCAAAAACCTCCTTATTTCAAATTCTAATGCGGTTTGGCTTGGAAGATGTTCATATGCGTTGTAATGTAAATGAGCATCATCACATACACTCCCACCGACAGCCGCCGAACAACGCGTGCACCGGACTCGTGGGATTCGCCCCGCTAAAATGAGTTGGTTCTGGCTTTTGGGAATACCGCTATAATGACGTTATCCAAGTCCCACCCACGAGCCGGTAACGCGAGCCGTTAGCCGCTTTATAAATAGCCAGATGGATGAAAGCATGTTGGAAAAAGAAGGTTGCATGGAATGGAATTTCGCACATTAGGACGAAGTGGTGTAAAAGTCAGCCCGATGGGACTGGGCACAGCCCGGATGGCTGGATTGGGGTGGCATGATGATTTAGCTCCTCAACCCACAGCTGAGGTGAAGCGTGAGGCCATTCTGCAGATTCAAGCGGCGGTTGATTTGGGTGTGACATTATTCGATACCGCTGAAAACTACGGTCAGGGCTTGAGCGAGAGCATCTTGGGTGAGGCTCTACATGGCCGTCGGGAAGGGATTGTTATCGCAACCAAGTTTGGGGAAGATCCTTGGTCTTTGGATGCCAGTACCGTCGAACGGAAATGCGAAGGCAGCCTGCGTCGCTTAGGAGTGGAATGCATAGACTTGTACCTGCTGCACCGCCGCGATTATCCACTCGAACAAG
>Ga0209285_10000573_pt1 | contig 12183 bp, 13 predicted proteins | sample PPLLak3March2015_2_FD_187249 | JGI IMG/M metagenome (GOLD analysis project Ga0209285, IMG submission 187249) | Freshwater sediment microbial communities from Prairie Pothole Lake near Jamestown, North Dakota, USA - PPLs Lake P8 Core (3) Depth... | ecosystem: Environmental > Aquatic > Freshwater... | reverse complement strand
AACCGATTTCCACGAGGCCATGGCGGTGACCATTGTTGGCAGCGCCGGGGAAATCTCCGGCCTTGAAAAAGAGACAGCCCTGAACCGCTACCTGGAGCGGCACCCGTATCTCGAGGAGTTCGCCCGCTCGCAGACCTGCGCGTTTGTGAAGGTGAATGCTCGCACCTACATTCTGGTCAAGAATTTTCAGCATGTCATGGAGTTTCACCTCGAGCCATGAATCTGATCCTCTCCGCCCATGAGATCGGCGCCTCCGATCTGCCCCGGGTGGGCGGCAAGGCGCTTGCACTTGTGGCCTTGTCCCAGGCCGGCTTCCGCATCCCCGATTTTCTCTGCGTGACCACCGACGCATATAGCGCGTTCCTGAACGACACGGGCTTGCGGGAACGCATCCTGCTCGAACTGCACCGTAAGGACTTCAAGGAAATGCGCTGGGAGGAGATCTGGGATTGCGCGACACGCATCCGCAACCTGTTTCTCCGAAAACCCCTGCCCCCGGACGTGGCAGCCGCCCTTCACGCCGCCGTCGCAGAGCGGTTCGAAGGCCAAACGGTCGTCGTCCGCTCCTCCGCGCCGGATGAGGACGCGGCGAGCTCGTCTTTTGCCGGGCTGCATGAGTCCTATGTCAACATCCGTGGAACGAAGGCCATCGTGGAGCACATCCGCAGGGTCTGGGCCTCCCTGTGGTCGGATGCGGCCCTACTCTACCGGCAGGAACTGGGCCTGGATGCCGGACGCAGCGCCATGGCCGTGGTGGTGCAGGAGCTGGTCGCCGGGCGGAGCTCAGGGGTCTGCTTCTCGCAGAGCCCCACGGAGCCTTCCCAGGCGCTTGTCGAATCCGTCTACGGGCTCAACCAGGGGCTGGTCGACGGCGATGTGGAACCCGACCGCTGGGTCATCGACCGCGAGAATCTCAAGATCATGGGACACACGCCGGCGCGCCGGGAGCATCGGGTGGAGCCGGTCGACGGCGGAGCCGAACTCCGGCCTCTCAGCGCCGAAATGGCGCCTCGCCCGCCGCTAACCCCGGAAGAAGTGCTGGCGGTGTTCCGGCTGGTCTTGAAAGCCGAAACGCATTTCGGGACACCCCAGGACGTGGAGTGGACCCTCCGCGGCGGCGAGCTTTTCCTCCTGCAGTCCCGGCCCGTCACCACGCGTGCGCAGGCCTCGGCCGGCGACCAGCGCGCCTGGTACCTGAGCCTGCACCGCAGCTTCGAAAATCTCAAGGAGCTCCGCAAAAAAATCGAAGGCGAGCAGATCCCCGCCATGATCCGCGCCGCCGAAGAACTCGCCGGCATCGACCCCGGCCGGCTGTCCGACCGCGACCTATCCGCCGAGATCCGTCGGCGCTGGGAGATCAACAACACCTGGGTCAATGTCTACTGGGCCGACTTCATCCCTTTCGCACACGGCATCCGCCTGTTCGGCCAAGTTTACAACGATCGGCTCAAGCCGGAGGACCCCTATGAGTTCGTGAGCCTGCTGACCCATTCCGACATGGCGAGCCTGGAACGCAACCGGATGCTTGAGGCGCTGGCCGAACAGGTGCACCGCAGGCCCGATTTGGCCGATTGCCTGAGGGCGGGCGACTGCCGGGAAAAGGCGCCCGAATTCCGGCGAGCTCTGGAAGGCTTCATCGAGCGCTTCGGAGACTTGTCCTGCAGCGTGACCGGCGGCACTCAGTGCGAAGGGGCCACACGGCCGTTGGTAAAGATCCTGATAGAGATGGCCGCGTGGCCGCCGGCGCTGGCCGGCTCCGGCAAGCGCGCGGACGTTAAGGAACTCTCCCGACGCTTTTTTGATGCATTCCCGGAAAGCCGACGCGGGGAAGCCCTTGAACTTCTCGATCTGGCCCGGGCGAGCTATCGGCTGCGCGACGACGACAACATCCATCTCGGCCGCATCGAGTCCCAATCGGCTGCGGCCGTCGCGGAGGGCAGGCGGCGGCTGGATTCGGGCGGGGCCGCGGGTGGGGAATGCGAAGCGCTGAGAGCGGCGCTGGAGAACCTGGACTTCGGGAACCGGATGCACCCTGCCAGTCAACCAGCGCTTTCGAAGGGAGATGGTGTTCGACCCCGTCAGCTCACCGGCCAGCCGGCCGGGCCAGGCTTGGCCACGGGCAAGGCCCGGGTGGTGCGCCGGCACGCGGATCTCGAAGATTTCGCCCACGGCGAGATCCTGGTGTGCGATGCCGTCGACCCCAACATGACGTTCGTGGTGCCGCTGGCCGTTGCCGTGGTGGAGCGCCGCGGCGGCATGCTGATCCATGGGGCGATCATCGCCAGGGAGTACGGCCTGCCCTGCGTCACCGGAATCCCCGATGTCACCACCCTGGTTCAGACGGGGGATCTGCTCACGGTGGACGGGTATCTGGGCATCGTCACCGTTGGATCCGGCGAACTTTGACAAACTTCACCCAAGGAAGGAGCCTTCGCATGGAAAACCGGATCAGGATCGGCGTCAGCGCATGCCTTCTCGGCCAGCCGGTACGCTTCGACGGCAGCCACAAGCACGACCGCTATCTCACGGGCACGCTCGGGGAATACCTGGAGTTCGTGCCGGTGTGCCCGGAGGTGGAAGCCGGTTTTCCCATACCCCGCGAAACTTTCCGGTTGGTGGGGGACCCTGAAAACCCGCGGCTCATGACCACGCGCACTCAGGTGGACCACACCGAGCGCATGGCCGCCTGGGCTGAAAAGCGCGTCCGTGAGCTTGAAACGGAAAACCTGTGCGGATTTATCTTCAAAAGCGATTCCCCGAGCAGCGGCCTGGAACGGGTCAAGGTTTACAACGCCAAGGGCATGGCGGAAAAGAAAGGCGTGGGCATGTTTGCCCGCGCGTTCACACGGCACTTTCCCCTGCTGCCGGTGGAAGAGGAGGGCCGTCTCAACGACGCCAAACTCCGGGAAACCTTCATCGAGCAGATCTTCACCCTGAAACGCTGGCGCGAGACCCTGGCCCAGACGGCGATCATGAAAAACCTGGTCGATTTCCACACCCGCCACAAGCTGCTCGTTCTGGCGCACAGTCCCGCGCACGCCAAGCTCATGGGAAAGCTGGTGGCCGAAGGCAAGCGCATGCCGATCAGGGAGGTCTACACCGACTACGAGCGGTTGCTCATTGAAGCCCTGCGGTTGAAGACCACCCTCAAAAAGAACATGAACGTCCTGCAGCACATCATGGGCTACTTCAAGCAGCAGCTGACCGCCGACGAAAAACAGGAGCTGCTGGAAGTTCTGGATCGGTACCGCAAGGAGTATCTCCCGCTGATCGTGCCGGTCACCCTGTTGAATCATTATGTGCGTAAGTACGACCAGCCCTACCTGAAGCAGCAGGTGTACCTGAACCCGCACCCGCTGGCGCTGAAATTGAGAAATCATGCGTGATATGAATATTCAGGAAAAATTGGAAATTCTGGCCAATGCCGCCAAGTACGACGTCTCCTGCGCCTCCAGCGGCAGCCGGCGGGAGAACCGCGGCGGGGGCCTCGGAAACTCCGTGTCGGGCGAGATCTGCCATTCCTTCACCGAGGACGGCCGCTGCGTGTCGCTGCTGAAGATCCTCTTCACCAACTATTGCATTTACGATTGTGCTTACTGCGCCAACCGCTCCTCCAACGACATCCCCCGGGCGGCGTTCACACCGTCCGAACTGGCGGACCTGACCATCGACTTTTACCGGCGTAATTTCATCGAAGGACTGTTCCTGAGTTCCGGGGTGGTCCGCAGCCCGGACGAAACGATGGAGAAGCTGATCCGGACGGTGCGGGACCTGCGGGCGCGGGGCTTCAACGGCTACATCCACCTGAAATGCGTGCCCTACATGAACCGCCGGTTGATCCGCGAGGCCGGGCTGTATGCCGACCGCCTCAGCGTCAACATCGAGTTGCCGTCGGAGGCGAGCCTCTCGCGCGAGAGCACCGCCTCTATCAGTCGGATTGGCTGCTGAGGCTTTACGGCTATTCATTCCAGGACGTCATCCGACCCGAGTCGCTGCACTTGGACTTGGACGTCGACCCCAAACTGGCGTTCGCGCTTCGCCAACCGGATCTTTTCCCGGTGGACATCAACACGGCGGACTACGCCATGGTCCTCAGGGTGCCGGGCATCGGCCTGCGCTCCGCCCAGCGGATCGCCAGCCTGCGGCGGCAGGGGCAGATCCGTTGGGAACACCTGCGACAGATGGGGGACTCAAACGGGCCGCTCCGTTCATCGTCTGTCCTGGTCAACCGGCCTCCGGCCGTCAGATCCAACCCGCAGAGACAGGGACGGGAGCTCAGGTGCTTGCGTCGCGTCAGGGGGCGATAGCGGTACCGTCAGGATCGTCATTGCCGGCAATATTCGTGACCGACGGGACGTTCGACGGCCTGCTCACGGCCGTGTTCAAATCCTATTCCCGACGGGTGGAGCCGATGGAGGTCAGGCCCCGCAACGGACGGCCACCCGGGCTTTTCGAGAATATCGTCGTTGTCGCCACTGAACCGGATAAAACCGAGCGTGTCTGGAAAGGCCTCAAACGGTACATGACCCGGGAAGAAAGGTCGCGGCTGTATCAGGCGTTTCTGACAGGCGCGCCGATGGTCGAGACTCTGATTTACCGCCAGATCCGACAGGTCGTGCCGGGGCCACATGCCAAGGAAAGCGGCACCCGGGACCCGGCCGGCCACCTCGCGATCGAGCGGCTGAGCCAGAAGGTCCGCCGCGAAGCCCACCGCATGAAGGGGCTGGTCCGGTTCACCAAGGTCGACGGCGATCTCTTCTTGGCCCTGATCAACCCGCGTTATGACATCCTGCCGCTCATCCGGCGGCATTTCGAGAAGCGCTATGCCGACCAGCGCTGGGTCATCTTCGACACCGTTCGGAAGCGCGGATTGTACTTCGACGGTAAAGAAACCGCGGAGGTCCTTTCGGATGACGGCATTCTGCCTTCAGGGATGGATGCCGAAAGAACGGACGACCAAGCCTGCCGGCGGCTGTGGAAAACCTATTTTGCCGCCGTCAACATCACCGAACGCCGCAACCCGAAACTGCATCTGCGCCACCTGCCGCGAAGATATTGGGAATACCTGCCAGAGAAGAATTGAGAAGGATGACCGCAGTCGCTTCATTGGCCCGCCTTCTTCGGTAACCAGGGAATAAAGGTGCTGGTGCGGCGCTGGTAGTCGCGGTAACCGGGACGGTGCTCTACGATGGTACGCTCGGTCAAGGGCACTCCGGTCATCTTGAGCAGCACGAGCGTGATAATGACCGGGCTGATCAAGGTCCACCACCCACCGGGAACGCTCATCGCGATGAAGAACATCCCCCACCAGATGAGGCACTCACCGAAATAGTTCGGGTGGCGCGAGTATCTCCAGAGCCCGCGGTCCATCACCTGCCCTTTGCTGCCCGGATCGGCCTTGAAACGATGCAGTTGCCAATCGGAGACGCTCTCGAATACAAAACCGATGAGCCACACTGCGGCGCCGAACCCGTCCCACGCCGTCAGCTGCGCCGGCTGAGGCGACATCTGCGGGATCTGAATTACCAGCGAGATGACCCACAAGACGAGCGCCTGCAGCCAAAAAACCTTGAACAGGCTCACGATCCAGAAACCATCGCCGCTGGCTTCGCGCCATTTGCCGTAGCGGGGGTCCTCGCCCTTGCCCCAGTTGCGAAAGCTGAGATAGGCGCACAGCCTTAAGCCCCACAGGGTGGCCAGCACCGTCACGAGCCATCGGCGACCCGGATAACCGTCCGCCAAGGCGAAACTGACCCAGGCGATGAGAACAAACCCCAGGCCCCAAAGGCTGTCCACCACCGTGACATTGCGTTGGGGAAGACTCACCAGCCAGCCGATGGTCATAAGGATGGCCACCGCGACCAAGTTCCAACCGAGCAGACTCAATTTGAATTCCATACCGTTACCCCTCTGGTACGATCATGGCACCGGGCTTGAGAGGGTCCTCCACGGGTTCCCCCTTTTTGCGACGCTCGATCGCTTCAAGAATGCGTTGATGGGTTGCTCCCGAAATGGGATAGGCAAAGGCGATCGCCAGGGCGACCAGGTTGCATACCGAGGGTACCAGCGCATAAAGGACCCGCAGAGCCAGCAGCACTTCTTCGGGCTGCTCGGCATTCGGGATGTAACCGGCCAGACCGAGAATCGACAAGCCGGCGCCCACACCGACCGCCGCGGCGAGTTTCTTGGCAATGGACCACAACCCGATGTAGCGGCCCTCCCGCCGTTCGCCGGTGAGCAGTTCATCGTAATCGATGACGTCGGCCTGGATCGAGGAGGGCAGCGCCAGGGTGGCGCCGAGGCCGATCCCCGAGAAAAACACCAGCACGCCGTAAATCAACGCGTCCCCCGGACCGAGGAAGAACACCCCGACAAACGCCCCGGTGTTGATTGCAATCGACAGCAGCCACGCGCGCTTCTTGCCGATGCGACGGGCCAGGGTCACCCAGCCCGGGAGAAACACGATGCCGGTCACGAAATACAGCATCAGGAAAGCATCGGCGGTGGGGGATTTCAGAACATATTGAACGTAGAAAAGGATCAGGGTTGCCGGCAAGTTGTTGCCGATGGCGCTGATCGTGTAGGCGACAATCAGAATCATGAACGGCCGGTTCCGGAAGACCAGGCGCAGTCCGCTCCAGATGCCGGCGGCAGACCTCTCCCGGGAAGGCCGTTCGCGGATGGAAAACGCGCACCACCAGGCGCTGCCGATGACGAGCGGAGCATAGATGACCGCGATCCAGAAGAACTTGGTGCGTTCCCCCGCAGCGTCGGGTGCCAGCCCGAACGCGGCCTGGACGACGGCCGGCGAGATCGCGGCGGCCAGGGTGCCGGCGATGAGAAGACCGTCCCGCAGTGCGAAAAGCGCATTGCGCTCGTTGTAGTCGAACGTGATCTCGGGGCCTAGAGACTCGTACGGAACCGTCACCACGGTCCAAAACAGGAACAAGGCGTAAATACAGGTACCGAACCAGACCGTTTCAAAAGAAGGCGAGCCCTCCGGGGGGTTGAACAGCAGGAAGATGAACAGCGCCACGAAAACGGCGCCGACGGCAATGTAGGGCCTGCGCCGCCCGAAGCCTGAAACCGTGCGGTCCGAAAGGTATCCCATGGGGGGGTCGGTGACCGCGTCGAAGATGCGCACGCTGGCCAGGATGGTGCCCAATGCTGTGATCTCGATGCCCACCACGTCCGTGTAGAACTTCGGCAGATAGACGTAGATGGGGATACCCACCACCGCCAGGGCAAAGGCCGGGGCTGCGTAGGCCAGTTTCTTCAGTACGGGCACATGTTCCGGAACCAGCGCAGTCATCATCCCCCCAGCAGAAGCTGTTTGAGGTCACTGTCGAGGGGATTGAAACCCAGCCAGATGCCGAACAGTTCGGCGGCGAATTCTTGCCCTTCCACGACCCCGAGCGGCTTGCTGTTCCATGACAGGGTGGTGCCCTGGCCGGGCACATAGGTCAGTGCATAGCGGTCGCCCGGGGCTATATCCCGGTAGAGGCTATTGAACTCGTCAACCTTCGGTTTCAATCGTTGGAAGGCCGTAAGGCTGATATTCCGCGCAATCGTCGTGGTGGTGACCTTGGCAAAATCCTGGGCGGTGATGGGGTGAAAATACTCGATCTCCAAGTGCTTAGGGACGTCGCCCAAAGCATCTTCAGACCGTTTGCCTTCCGGCAAATAGAATGCCGCCACGTAGGCCTTGATGAACACCATGTAACGGAGCAGGCCGTATCCGCGCAGCGTGAGAGTGCTGTCGCCGGCCCGCACCTCTCGGCTGAATTTGACGCCTTCCACTGTTGCCGGTTTCGCCGCAACTGAAACTCCCGGCAGCATCCAGAAGAGAATCACTCCAACCAAAGTTGCCGACAATACGCTACTTTGCATGCTTTTGTATGGTTCGGTCATTATACCCTCATGTGTTCGCAACCAGCCATCGGGCAACGTACGCCAAGAGAAAAGCGCATAGAAGCCCTCCACACCAGAGCGCCGCAAACCACACCCATGGTCGTTGACGATCAGTAAGCGGTTTCATGGGAGGATTTACCTCTGAACAAGTAGTAACAATACGCCGTGTAGCCGAGCACCAGCGGCAGCAGGATGACCGTGCCGACCAGCAGCAGCGACTGAGAAGCAGGCGCTGCGGCGGCGTGGCGAAAGGTGACCGCAAAAGGAACCGCAAACGGCCACAGGCTGATGCCTAACCCCAGGTAAGCCGTTAAAAACACACCGAGACTCAGAAGGAACGGGCGAACCTCCCGCCCGGAGTGAAGATCCCGCCAAATCAGGATGATCAACACCAGGCTGGCAGTGGGGATGGGCAGCAGGAAAAACAAGTTGGGCAGGCTCCACCACAGGGCGCGGATGCCGGGGTTCATGACCGGCATGCTGATGCTTACGATCGCCAGGAACAGGCCGACGTACCCGAGGGCATAGGCAGCGCATTTTCGAGCCCACTGCTGAGTGATCGCCTCGGTTTTCATGACCAGCCAGGTGGCTCCCAGCAGCGCATAGCCGAAGACCAGGGCAACGCCGCTCATAACGCTGTAGGCATTGAGCCAGTCGAACGCGCCGCCTGCAAAGCGCCGGCCTTCCACTGTCACCCCCAGCACCACCGCTCCGATGATGACACCCTGCATAAAGGCCGCCGTCAGCGAACCGAAGTGGAATGCATAGTCCCAGACGACCCGGGTTCGGTCGGATGCCTTGAATCGGAACTCGAAGGCCACGCCTCTGAAGATCAAGCCGAGCAGCATGATGATGACCGGGATGTAAAGCGCCGGCATCAGTATCGCATAGGCCAACGGGAAAGCTGCAAACAAACCCCCGCCCCCCAATACCAGCCAGGTTTCATTGCCGTCCCAGAATGGAGCAATCGAATTCATCATGCGGTCTCGGCATTGGTCGGAGGGCGCAAACGGGAAGAGCACCCCCACTCCCAGATCGAAGCCGTCCAGCAGGATGTAAAGAAAAATCGCCACAATGATCAGACCGTACCATATAAGCGGCAGATCGACTAAATGTTCGAGGCTAAACATGCTGCGCTCCCCTCTCTCCTGCAATTTCGGTAACGATCGGCGGCTTGCCGACACCGTGATCGCCGTAGGTCGGCTCTTGGGTGCCGGGGCCCTTGGCGATCAGCTTCAGGATGTAGTAGCTGCCGGCGCCGAACACGAAACCGTAAACGATCACAAAGGCAGCCAGGGATATGGCGATCGAGGTCCCGGGGACCGGCGAGGCGGCCTCGGCCGTTCTAAGAATGCCGTAGACGATATAAGGCTGACGGCCGATTTCAGTGACGAACCAGCCTGCCAACACGGCGATAAATCCGGCCGGGGTCAGGGCCATGCACCAGTATTGAAACCATCTGGTGTCGAACAACCGCTTCTTGAAAAGAAGAATCAAGGCGGCCCCCCCGGTTGCGATCATCATCATTCCAATGCCCACCATGGTGCGAAACGACCAGAACACCCAGGCCGTCGGCGGCCGCTCGTCCTTCGGCCATTCTTTGAGCCCCTTGACCTCGCCGTCCAGCTGGTGGGTCAGGATCAGGCTGGAGAGTTTGGGGATTTCCAGGCTGTATCGGGTGGTTTCTTCCTCCTGATCCGGCCATCCGAAAAGCACCAACGGAGCTCCTCGCTGGGTATCCCAGAGACCCTCCATGGCGGCCACCTTGGCGGGTTGGTGCTCGAGGGTGTTGAGCCCGTGAAGATCGCCCAGCAGCAACTGCATGGGGGCCACGAAAACCGCCATGATCATCGCCATGCCGAACATCACCCGCGCATGCGCTACGTGCCGCTGCCGCCACAGGTAAAAGGCACCGATGCCGGAGACGACGAAGGCGGTGGTCAGGTAAGCGGCCGTGACCATGTGGACAAAGCGGTAGGGGAAAGACGGGTTGAAGATCACCTTGAGCCAGTCGGTCGGATACAGTAGGCCATCCTCACCGGCGCGAAAGCCTTGAGGGGTCTGCATCCAGCTGTTGGCCGACAGAATCCAAAACGCCGAAATCAGCGTTCCGACGGCGACGATGACGGTCGCGGTAAAATGCATCCTGGGACTCACGCGATTCCAGCCGAACAGCATGACCCCGAGAAAGGATGCCTCCAGGAAGAAAGCGGTAAGCACTTCGTAGCCCAGCAATGGCCCCAGCACGTTGCCGCCTTTGTCGGCGAACACGGACCAGTTGGTGCCGAACTGAAAGGACAGCACCACTCCCGAGACCACTCCCATCCCGAAGGTGATCGCGAATATCTTGACCCACATTCGGTAGATTTCGGCGTAAATCGTGTTTCCGGTCTTCAGCCAGCGCCATTCCAGTACCGCCAGCCAGCTGGCCAGCCCGATGGTAAAGGCCGGGAAAATGATGTGGAAGGATACGGTGAAAGCGAATTGAATGCGTGCAAGAGTGAGCGCATCGAGATTCTCAAACATTGATTCACCTCTGAAACGATTTATCTTGATTTTGCGCCGACCGATCAATAGTTGGGCTACAACCTAAGCAAAGCCTATTGAGTGTCAAGGTCGCACGGTACGGGGAACGCACAGGCTTGCCTTGCAGAGCTTGTCCGCCAGCTGCTGGAAACGCCACACAAAACAGGAGGAAGTCAGATGAGTGACCACAACGAACAACAGGTGTACGTGAAGGTGAAGGATGTTGCCGGAAATGAATTCGTTTGCCCGATAGACGCCTTAAAGAACATTAACGAGGTGACGGAGGAGGTGTTGGACAACTGCGTCGACGACGCCACCGTCGGCCGATACTCCGGGAACATTAAAGTAATGAAATAGAAAGCGAATCCAACCGCATGCAACAGGTTTCCTTAGGGCTTTCCTTGCATCGACCCGAAATGATTTCCCTGATCTCTGAGGCGATGCGACGCTCCGTAGCTATTTTTCTGGAGGACCCCAGAATGATAGCGTAACTGATGAAAAACGCTATCTTTGAGTTTGATGGCCGTGGCACTGCTGCAGATCCTTCGATGTTTTCAGTGAAGAGTGTTTTTAGGGCGGGCATACAAGGAGTGAACGCCTGAATCGCTCCTGCATGCTCGCGTCTTGAGCCTGGTTTACTTTTCATCCGTGAAGTTCATGACTGCGGCCGGCTCGAGGACCCGGAACGTAAAATATTCGGTGAAATAGAGCTTAACCTTGGTTTGGCAGTGGCTCTCATAGCCGATTACGAGATCCTAGCCAAGAATCAGCTCGAAATCCCCGCCGCGCTTGGTCAACATGAAGGCCTCATGCTCAAAATCAGCGCTGAGATGGGGACTTAGCAGCACCGGACCGCCCAGAATATTTTCCGCCTTCATCTTCACCGGGTACCCTTGCACGTGAGCCGACATCTGGTTCCACAGGGTTAAATTTATATTCCGCTCTTCAAAATTTCTTTTGACGAAAACTAATCATTCGGCGTGAAATTGCCAGTGGTGGTTACATCCTGCCTGCGATCACCGCTCTTTTTTCACTGGCGCAGGTATTATAGTTCTGAAAGAACATGCCCTCATCGGAATTTAAATCACGGAGAGTATCCGTTGGTGAATAGATACTGATCACGTATCATTGTTAAACGAGAACTCAGAGCACCTCCCGCAAGCGCCTGGGATTTGCTCACCGACACGACCACGTGGCGGTGGTGGGACCCGACGGTACGGAGTGTGACCTGCTCTGACCGGTACATCCGCAAAGGATCTTGAGGCAAGGTTTGCACGCCGATCGGATTGTTGGCTCCGTCCTCTCAATTAATTCACAACGCGTATCGATTGGGGGGCTTCGGGTGTGTTTCCAACCGACAATGCCCTGATTCGCTCATTCGTCTATTGACCATCATCAGAGAAGGCCTATTATTGTTGAAACTAGGGTATGAGGCCAAAATGTTATAGGGATATTCAGTCAAACCTTATTTTTTAGGAGAAAATCATGGATGCGAACGAATGCAAGAACGAACGTTTTTCAAGCAGGTCTATTGGCTTGGTTATTTTAATGATATCGATGTTGCTGTTCATATTCGGGCTGGTCGTTTTGCCGGTCGTAGGATTCATATTTGCGATTCCCCTGTTGATCCTTGGAATCGTGATGATCGCGGCCCCTGAAAGCAGAGCATGCCAACTCATCAGGGAAGGTTTGCGCATCAAATGAACACATATAAAAAGTGGATTTACCACAGTGACATAAGTTTCG
>Ga0209285_10000567_pt1 | contig 12252 bp, 9 predicted proteins | sample PPLLak3March2015_2_FD_187249 | JGI IMG/M metagenome (GOLD analysis project Ga0209285, IMG submission 187249) | Freshwater sediment microbial communities from Prairie Pothole Lake near Jamestown, North Dakota, USA - PPLs Lake P8 Core (3) Depth... | ecosystem: Environmental > Aquatic > Freshwater... | reverse complement strand
ACATATTGCAACTGAATTATAAGATATATTTCCGCTGTTGAGTATCCAGAATCAACGATTCAGGATATACGCAGTTCAAGGGGTTTGGGAGTGTCCGAATCCATCCCACCCGCTTAAGTCCAACGATTTGTATCATCTCAATAACTGGGGGGGGTGTGGGCGGTGAAGCCGCCCCCCCCATATCTTTCCATCCATCATGGCAACTCCCAGAGAGCCGAGAAGTTACAACGATTTTAAATAAAAAACCGGAGTGGCGTTTTCTTCCACTCCGGTTAGCATTATTTCCAAAGCCCGGTTTGCTTGAGTGCTTCCTCCAGCATCTCGGGCATGACCGGTTTATATACGATCGCTTTGGCGCCGCCTCGTAATGCCCGTTTGGCTGTCTCTGGCTGGTCGTCAGATGTCACAATCACAACGGGCACCTTTTCCAGGCGTGGCTCCCGTTTCAAGAAGGAAAGCACTTCAAATCCATTCACACCCGGCATGTTAATGTCCAGGAAGATGATCTGAGGAATGGCTTCCTCCAGGATCGCCATTGCCGAGCTTGGATTATAGACAGCCCGGGCTTCGATATTGTACAAACGCAGCATACTGGTCAGCGCATCTGCTGTTTGCCGATTATCGTCGATCACCAATGCCAAAGTCATATCAAACCTCCGCGATGAGTTTTCCCATATCTTTCACATCATAGCCAGGCATTGCAAGCACATCCTGTTTGAAGTGCCGATCTTGAAGGACTGAAAACAAAGGCTCTAGCAACGAACTTTCTGCATGCACAACCGGAATGATGAGTTGATAGGTTTCTTGGAATAAAGGTATGAAATCCAGGTCTAGCGACTGGGCAGCAGCGGGTATACCTAAACCGCAATCTGCCCGTCCAGAAGCAATCGCAGCCGCAACTCCCAGGTGGGTAAATTCTTCATGATTGTATCCCATGATTGCATCTTTTGACATCCCCAATAGGTTTAGATGGTAATCAAGCAATACACGCGTCCCGGCCCCGCGTTGGCGATTTGCGAATCGGATATCAGGCCCGGCCAGATCCTTGAGGCTTTCGATACCTTTTGGGTTGCCTCTTTTTACCATCAAGCCTTGTTCCCGATCAATGAATCCGTAAACCTTCACCCGAATGCCACTCAAGTATTGGTTGATGTAAGATATGTTGTACATTCCATCTGCGGGATCCAGCAGGTGGGATCCGGCCAGGTGGGCCTCCTCGCGCTTGAGGGCGATCAATCCGCCCAGCGAACCGACATTGGCGGATGACAGCCGGCGATCGTATCCGACCAAGTGTTGCGCCAACAAATCCAGGGTCATATCGTGTGACCCAATGCAGAAAATGGTTTTCTCGATGGCTGTACTGGAACGGTGAAGTTGTACGGTGACTTCCTGTCCTGCATCCAAGCCCTGCACACCTCGCGGAAGGATAACCATGCCATCCGCCCGGACAAGGGAAGTGATTACACCTGCACCGCGTGATATGGGGGCCGCCAGCACCTTCCCGTTCACATTACCAACCACCACGCGCATAAATTCATCATCACCGCCCGGGGAGACAACCTTGCGCGTGATCTTCGCTTTCACAATGGAATGTTCGAGTTGTTGGCGACCCAGCCACCTGGCCAGCAAAGGCTCGACAAATATATCGCCCGTTAACGCGGCAGACACTGGATATCCGGGTACGCCAATCACGGGTACTGTTTTTTTTCCTGCATGGATCATCCCCAATATCACCGGATGTCCCGGCCGCACTGCGATTCCATGTACGAGCAACTCCCCCAACTCTTCGATGACCCTGGCGGAATAATCTTCCGAACCAGCAGAAGAACCGGCATTGACCAGAACCAGGTCATTTTCGAGAGCTGCTTCTAGAACGCGCTTACGGATCATATCGAACTGATCTGGGGTGATATCGTACCGTCGGGGTTCTCCTCCCCATTCCCTGACCTGGGCTGCCAGCACCAGGGAGTTGTACTCGATGATGTCCCCTGCTTTCAATTCACTGCCGATCTCCACCAACTCGCTACCGGTCGGCAGGATGGCAACCCGCGGTTTACCTGATACAGAGATTTTGCTGTGGCCTGCGGCTGCAATTGCACCCAAGTCCACAGGACGCAGAACATGCCCGGCGGGGAGTACCAGTTGCGATGCAACGATATCCTCGCCCAATGCGCGCACATGTGACCACGGCGTTACTGATTCACGTATTCGAATCGATTTTGGGGATCGCGGGTTTTTGGCCGGTTCTCGCCCACTATCCAGGGATTCGACATTCTCGATAGGGATCACCGCGTTGAATTCATCCGGAAGAGGATCGCCTGTGTCCACATACTGGGCCTGGTTGCCATAGGCCAGTACAACTGGCGTAGATGGCTGGGCGCCAACTGTATCCTCGGCACGAACAGAAAAACCATCCATTGCCACGGCATGGTAGTGCGGGGAGGAGATCCTGGCCCAGATGGGTTCTGCCAGTACCCGCCCCAAGGCACCATCGTCAAGGCTAATCTGTTCAATTGAAAGGATCCCCCACAAACCCGCAGCTTCCAAGGCTTGTTTCAGCCTTTCTTTTGCATCCTCTAAGGGAATATCGCGCAAATAAACCGACATATCTTACACCTAGAGGAGATGAACAATGGCTGTTTCACCGCTCGATAAGCCAGTAGCATCTGATGGAATGCATACCAGGCCATCCGCGTTGACCAGGGAGAATATCAGATTGCTTTTGCTGAAAATCGGTTCAGCAATGTAACCGCGAGTGGTTTCCTGCAACTTCACCGGCACCCAATCTTCGCGGCCAGCCCGGGAAGGTATGTTGGCGGTTAACGCTGCCGAAACGGAAGGGTTAATGGATGTGGATTTCAGGCCCAGCAGATGGTGGATGGCTGGTACAACAAAAAGTCGCGAAATTACCAGTGCACTGACTGGATTTCCCGGCAGCCCGATCACCGGTTTTCCATCGCACACGCCCAGGATCGTGGGTTTACCTGGCTTGATACCGATTCCATGAACCAGGACTCCCGGTTCTCCTAAAGACCGTATCACTTCTGCAGTCATGTCGCGGGCGCTGGCGGATGAACCGGCCGTAATAACCAAAAGGTCACATTCCTGGTGTGCCTTTCGGGCCATCTCTTTAAGAGCATCGATTTCATCTGGCACAATTCCATATCGTATCGCCTCTCCTCCCGCTTCCTGCACCAGTGCAGTCAGCGAATAAGAGTTTATATCCCGTACTTGCCCTGGGCTTGGATTGGAATCAGGTGTTGTGATTTCGTTGCCTGTTGAAATAATACCTGTTTTTGCATTAATGGCTACGCGCAATCTCACGATTCCCAACCCCATCAAACCTCCAATTTCTGCTGGCCCGATCCGGGAACCGCCGGGAATTACGATCTCACCGGCACGCACATCTTCACCCACGTTCAGCACGTTCTCGCCCACTGCGACCGGGCACAGGATCTCGATTTCCCCATCTCTGGCCTGCTGGGTGTATTCAAGCGCTACAACTGCATCGGCACCTTCCGGCAACATCCCCCCAGTGTGGATAAGCAGCGCCTGTCCTTTCCCCACGATTGTCAACGCCTCCGTTCCCATTAAAACTTCACCAGCCAACTCCAGGTAAACCGGAAGGTTCTCACTGGCGCCAAAGGTTTCCTCGGCGCGCACGGCATAGCCATCCATGGCGGAACGGGAAAAGGCCGGTAGCGGGTGCGGGGCAACAATTGGTTCAGATGTGATACGGCCAAGGGCATCGGGTGTATCGATGAATTCGGTAACAGGCCGGGGGTCCGGAATGGCCCTCAGGAAAATTTCCAAGGCTTCGGCGGGGGGGATAAGCTTCAGAAATTCAGGCATCGGTTTCTCATTGCGAATTAAATATCAACGGATCCAGAAGGTCACAGCCAGGGTATACACTGCAAAACCAAAGACAGCAGCAGAGAGCGCGTAAAAGAAAGGCCATACAGGCTTTCCTCCGATCGCAATCCTATTCAGCCAATATATTTGAAATAATCCGAGCGGGACAGTCAAGAATATGGGCCAGACAACCGCCCATGGAAAGCCCATCAGCGGCGCCGCGGCAAACAGGATGTACCCCACCAGGATCGAAACATGATGCAAGGGTACCGCACGCTGCCACGTCAGCCGGATCAAGAAAGTGTTCCGTCCATACTTGTGATCGGAGGCAAAGGATTGAAAATTAAGTGCCAGCCAAAAGGCCAATCCCAGCATGGTCAATGGAAAGGTGAAGGCTATCAGGATACGATGGAACTCCCCGGCTTGCAAGACATATGCCAAACCGGGAACAAACGCGCTCGTGTGGAACGCAAGAACCAACTCCCCATAGCCGCGCCGGAAGAGCATGAACGGTGGTACTGCATAGCCCATCATGGAGAGAAAAATGAGTGCCAGATAAAGTGCAGCAGAAGCTCTCACATAGCCAATAGCCGCCATCAAAACAGTTACTCCCCCCGCAAGCACCAATAGGGCAGCTGAAACCTGCAACAATAGGGTTCGGAAGTCTATCCTTTGGCGTGGCGTTTCATCGTCCCGGTAAGGTTGTGCTGCCGGCCGGTGGTACTCCGCCAGCAGGTATGCGGCACTCTGAACGAGAAGCACCCAGGCCAACCCGAGATAGAGCGATAAACTATCATTCAGCAACCCCAGATAATGCGCCATGCCGGCTCCCAGCATATACGCCAGAATGGTTAGGAACAAGGATAAAGGAGAAATCAAGCGGATAATGATCTTCATTGTAACGAGTATCCGCCATCGATCACGATGGTTTGGCCGGTAATGTATTCATTATCAAGCAAGAATACGAGGGCGGATACCACCTCGTCTGGATGCGCCGGGCGTCCCAGTGGAACCCGTTCCACAAGCCTTTGCCATTCATCATCAGGGATCTCCTTGGATGGGAATACGAACCCGGGAGCAATCGCGTTGACCCGGATGCGGGGAGCCAGGCTGCGTGCCAGTACCCTTGTCAGGGATTCCAATCCGGCTTTGCTGACGGTGTATGCAGGAAAACCGCTCCAGACCTTTTGGGCGCCTATATCGGTGATATTTACGATCAAGCCCGTTTCCATCCTCCGGGCCGCCTCTTGAGAGCAACGAAAAGGGGCTCGCAAGTTCAATGCAATGGCATTATCCCACTCGGTGGGATCGAGAGTCTGCACACTTCCACGGGACATCACCGCAGCCGAATTGACCAATACCTGCAATGGATAGGGAATGGAATCTACTTCGGCAAAAAGCGATGCGAGCGCGCTTTCGTTCGTGAGATCAGCCTGCTTGACGAACACATCCGCTCCGAGCGACTTCAATTCATCTGCCGTCTGTTGTGCTTTGCATTCGGATTGAAAATAATGGAGAAGAATGGCATAGCCTTCTTGGGCCAATCCAATTGCAATCGCACGGCCCAACCGATGTGCTCCACCGGTGACCAGCGCCAGGGCATGTCTATTTCCTGTCATGTCCCTGTTTTACCACAAATAAAGACGGGGCACAACACGTATGCTATGCCCCGACAATAGCACATCCAAAACAACTATTTTCGGTAACTTCCCAATAAATAGGGAAAGATGGGGGATGTGTGGGCGGCTTCGCCGCCCACACATCCCCCGCCCCCCAGGTTATTGAGATGATACTATTTTCGCAAGAAATTGCTGATAAAAAACCAGAGATTGGCCGGACGTTCGGCCAGTCGGCGGACGAAGTAAGGATACCAATGGGTTCCATAAGGGATATACACACGTACCGGAAAACCATCCGCTGCCAGTTGACCTTGCAAGTCACGCCGGATGCCATACAACATCTGGATTTCGAGTGCGCCCTTGGGGTAGTTCGCTTTCCCAGCATACTGCTTTCCAAATTCGATCCGTTTGGCATCGTGTGTCCCCAAGGCTGGGATGGGCGGGATGCGGCCATCTGCGCTTACTGTGGGTGCTCCTACAGTCAGTGCATAATCAATCATGATCTTTGTCAGGAGATCAAAATTTGCATCCACATCCTTCTTCTTCGGGAAAGCCAGTTCAGGGGGTTCTTTATATGCACCTTTTACCAGGCGGAAGCACGCTCCTTCGGCGAGTAACGCTTTGGTATCGGCTTCTGTACGAAATAGACAGGATTGTACAACCAGGCCCGTGTTGTCGTATCCTTTCTGCTGCATCAAACGGTAAAGCGAGATGGTCCTGTCAGTGTAGGGGCTGTCTTCCATATCGATCCGCACAAAGTTCTTATATTTCTTGGCGCGGGCGAGGATTCTTTCCAGGTTATTGGCCACCAAACCCTCATCCAGGCCAAGTCCGATCTGGGTTAGCTTGATGGATACATTGGCTCGCACATCACAGCAGTTGATCTGGTCAAGAAGCTCCAGGATATCTTCGGTTGCCTTTTGGGCTTCTTCTGGTGTCGATGTATGCTCTCCAAGGTGATCCAGGGTTGCATTGATCCCATTCGAATTCAAAACACGAACAACCTGAATTGCAGATTCAATTGTTTCACCCGCGACAAACCTGGATGCTACCCGCCAGGCGAATTTCCAGCGGGTAACGATCCGCTGCGCCCAGGCTGCTTTGGAGAGATAGATCAGGAGCGAACGAAGCATAGCACCTCTCTTGAAGATAGTTTGATTGAGATTTGCGCAATCTGTCACCAACGATTTTAGCACAATCTCATAAGAATGAGTGTTCTTTGGGAATTAGAGCGTAGTGAGGCAGGGAAATGAGTGTGTTATACTACTCGCCTGATCAAATGCAACGAGAGGATGAATGAGAATTCGAGGTTCTTCGCATTTATTTCGTTGGGGATCATTAGCACTGATCTTGCTGGCTGTCATACTGACTGCTTTCCAACTCGTTCAATACAGCAGATTGAGGCAGTACTATCCTCCAGGGATGATTATCGCCGGGGTTCCAGTAGGCGGATTGGATCCCGAGGCCGCAAGACAGCGTTTATTGCAAGTATATTCCATACCAATTGAACTCTACTACAACGATTCCATCATCCACCTTGATCCAGGCCTTGTGGGCTTTGAACTGAAGCTGGAAAGCATGCTCGCAGCCGCCGATTTGGAGCGTAGTGGCTCATCGTTCTGGGTTGGCTTCTGGGATTACCTGTGGAACCGCGAACCTGCGCCCTCCATTATCCCTCTGGTGTCATCGATAAGCGAAGACCGGCTGCGCGAGTATCTTGTCATCGAGATAGCATCCCGCTATGATAGCCCCCCCACCCCTCCCCAGCCAATCCCAGGAAGTACGGAATTCCGACCTGGACAACCCGGCCAGACCCTTGACATCGAACGGGCGCTTATCCTGATCGAGGATGCTTTGCATTCACCATCCAACAGGGTGGTGATCCTGACCACCCAGCGCGTCAGTGCCGGGCGTCCCGGACTCCAGAATCTCCGCATCCTTCTCCAACAGATCATCGATGCCAATAATTTCACAGGCATTGCCGGAATCTATATGCTCGACCTTCAAACAGGTGAAGAGATCCACTTCGGCTACCGTGCCGGGCAGGAGATACCAGTCGATCCGGATATTGCTTTCTCAGCATCCAGTACGATCAAAATTCCTATCATGGTATCCGTCTATCTCAACTCGAACGGACAGTTGGATGAAGAAACTGCCGATTTAATGCTGGATATGATCCAGAAATCGATCAACGCCTCATCCGACCTCCTGATGAGTACTCTCGACTCCGTTCGCGGTCCTCTCGTTGTCAGCGATAATATGAGTGCCCTGGATCTGAATAACACCTTCCTGGCAGGCTTCTTTTGCTCACCAGAAGATCCGTGTCCGGTTTTGAAGATTTACACCACACCCGCCAATTCAAGAACGGATGTGACCACCTATCCGGAAATCTACAACCAGACGACTCCTTCCGATATGGGTACACTCCTCGGCGATATTTACCAATGCGCCGAGACAGGAGGAGGGGCTTTACTGGTTGCATTTCCCGGAAAAATAACGCAGGCGGCTTGCAGTGAAATGATCGAATACTTAAAGGAAGATCAGATTGGGGTTTTGATCCAGTCTGGTGTTCCAGAAGGCACCGCAGTTGCCCACAAACATGGTTGGACTACCTATGGCGGCATCATCCAGGATGTCAGCGATGCAGCAATCGTGTATACGCCTGGTGGAAATTACATTTTGAGCATCTATGTATACGAAGACCAGGTGATCTGGAATAACATTTCTCTCCTCTACGCACAGTTGTCGCGGGCAGTCTATAATTACTTCAACCTGCCTTCAGAATAAACATACTGGCAAGATATTCGATATATAATTTGTTCATGAGCCAAACCCTGAGCCTTTACCGCCTCCAACAAACCGACTCACGCGTAGACCGTGTCAATGCTCGCATCACGGAGATTCAGAAAATCATCGATAATGATGAAGTCCTCCAACTGGCCATTATCGCTGCCGACAAAACCACTCGTGATTACCAGGATGCCCAGCGTGCTCTCCATATTGCTGAAGCAGCCGTTCAGGATCAACGAACGAAAATTGAACAAAACGAGGCCAGCCTGTACAGTGGGGCTATCAAAAACCCAAAAGAACTTCAAGACCTTCAAAACGAAGTCGCGTCACTAAAGCGCCACCTGATCACATTGGAAGATCGCCTGCTGGATGCGATGATATCCTGCGAAGAGGCTGAAGCATTGCAACGGGACAGCAACCAGAAATTTGACCAAGAACGCCAGCGGGTGGCAGGTCAGAACAGTGAACTCACCCAGGAAATGAATGAACTCGCCAAAGAAAAAGACAAACTTGCAACAGAGCGCCTGGCAATAGCCGGATCGGTCCCGGAACATCTACTCCGAATCTATGAAGACTTGCGGAAACAAAAGCGAGGTATTGCTGTTTCTTCGGTCGCGGATAATGCCTGCGAAATTTGTGGTACAACCCTGACACCTGCCCAGGCTCAAGCCTCCCGCTTGGGCGCCCAAATGATCCACTGCCCCAACTGTGGGCGGATCCTCTACGGGAATTAGCTCCGAAGGGATAAGCACAAACCATGTCCTTCCGTTTTCCACACATCGACGGTCTTTCGTTTTGGGCTGGTTTTATTGCTGCAACCATCCTCTGGTGGATCCTGGGGCTGTTGCGCCCAACGCTCCGCCAAATCCGGGAGAATGCAACTGCCAAACGCCAAGCTGCCAGGAGCCGCACAAGTACGAGCGTAGAGGAACACTACCGCCAAATCATTTTACAAAAAGCACAGGGGATGCACCTTTCAGCGCCGCTATTCTCACTGGAAGAAATCGTTGTTGCCCCCCATCTGCTCGCTCCGCCAGTTCGCGTTGAGCCAGGTGTCACGAATGAGGATGACGATATTGTAGCCATAACCCTGCCCTATTTACCCTCATGGGCTGAAATTGCATCGATATACCAGGCACCAACCTTAACACTATCCGAGGCGTTATCCGGTGATTCGGATATCGTTCTGGCCGGGCATGCCGGCGCAGGAAAAACCGTTGCCCTGGCTTACCTTGCATCGCGCCTGGCGCGCCGGGAGCAGGTTCCAGGTTTGGCAGATGATACACTCCCTTTGATTGTCCATGTAGCAGACCTGAACCTGCCCATCAAAAGTGAAGGAGATGTACTCACCCCCCTCATCGAACTGATCCTTGAAAAGGCTTCGATCTTCGATCAGTCCCGATTACCAGATTTTATCCGGACAGCCTTCATAGACGGCCGGATCTTGCTTCTCCTGGATGGAACAGACGAATTAACTCCCAAAGGCCTTGAAGAAGCCATTGAATTCATAAAAGCGATCAAACGTACATTCCCAGGAACGCACATCGTCACAACGGCCAATCCGGAATACTTGGATGGCCTGGTCTCACTCAATTTTGTTCCGTTCACGATTGCTACCTGGAATGATAGCCAATTTGGTGAATTCCTGGGCAAATGGTCGGATGTATGGACGCGTTTTGTCAATGTGGAAGCCTGGGCACAAACCGGACCCGAACAGGTGGACACTTTGATCCTCAATAGCTGGCTCAAAGCTGAGAGCGCCCTCCTTACGCCACTGGAGTTTACATTAAAAACCTGGGGGCTCTATGCAGGAGACCTGCGTGGGCCAAGGCCGATCGATTTCATCGAAAGCCATGTTCATCGTCTTACACCATCCAACGCTCCCCCGGAAGCCCTGGAACTTCTGGCCTTACAAGTAACCGTGGCAATGGAACCAGTGTTTGAACCCAGGAAGGCGCATGAGTGGATCAAAGAGTTCGAGCCGGTCGAAGTGGCACCCGATGAGGAAAATATTGATTCGGACGAGAACGCATCCGAAGAGAAAAATACTTCCCCAAAGAAATCCACCAAACAGGATAAACTCCAGACACCTTCCACGAGCCTGATAACAAAGATGGCGTCAAGTGGATTGTTGATCCAGCACCGCAACAATCGAATGCGTTTCTTGAACCCAGTCTTCGGCGGATTCCTTGCCGGAAAAGCATTGGTCAACTATAGCGCCGAGAAAATTCTCGATCAACCCTACTCGATTGGGAAGACGCTTTCCTTGCAATACCTGGCCCTTTTTGGGGAGCCTTCACCGCTATCCACCAAATTACTCCAGAAACAAGATCGCCCACTGGAAAGGAATCTGTTCACCGTTGCGCGTTGGCTGAAAGATACCCCTCGTGACGCTGCCTGGCGCGGACCGGTCATGGCCCGCCTGGCCAAACTCCTCCAGCACGAAGGCCAGCCTCTCGCTCTGCGTGGACAATCCCTGGCCGCGATCATTATGAGTGGGGATCCGAGTGCAGCCTTGCTCCTGCGCCAGCTTTGCGAAGCGGAGTTCCCTGAATTACTCCAGCTTTGCTCGTTGGGTTGTGGTGCATTGCGAGATACAAAGGCCATCCCAACCCTGAACGCATTACTTTCCTTTCCTAGCCCAGGTGTGCGCAGGGCAGCCTGCCTGGCCCTGGTTGCCATCGGCAATACCCCGGCACTGGAAGCAGTTGCATCTGTGCTCCTGCACGGAGATGAAACAACTCGCCGGAATGCAGCAGAAGCAATGGCCAACCATGCCGGGGAAGGACACGCCATGCTCAAGGAAGCAGCAACAATGGATGATGTTCTTGTCCGACACGCGGCAGCACATGGACTTGGGCGCGTCCATCAGCCATGGGCGGATGAAATCCTGGCGCGCATGCAAATCGAAGACTCCGAATGGATGGTTCGGAACGCCGCAACTGAGGTTATCGAAAAAAGGCAACGCCCCAACCCACACATCCCGAAACGCCTGCCACCCCCATCCGAGTCTCCCTGGCTGATCGAATATGCCGGGAAGCAAGGCCTGGGAGTATCCCCGGATAAACCGTCAACAGGGCTATTGTTGAACGCACTCAAGAGTGGAACTGAAGATGAACAATTGGCCGCGCTATCTTACCTGCGCATGATGCCCACCGAGGGTGTCTTCGGCGCACTTTACCAGGCGATGTACAGCGGTGGAGCGGAGTTGCGCGAGGCTGTCTTCCACACCTTCTGGGAAATGGCCGCCAGGGGTGTCGATGTTCCCGATCCACAACAGTTTGGGGTTGGCTGATGCTGATCACACATGCAACAGTTATTACATGGGGAAAACCCAACCAGATCCTGGAAGATCATGCCATCTATATTGAAAATGGCTGCATCGTTGATTTAGGAATCAGCAACGAGCTCCACGAAAGGTATCCCGCATCGGATATCCTCGATGCAGGCGGGAAATACCTCCTGCCAGGGAATATCTGCGCCCACACCCATTTCTATGGGGCCTTTGCACGCGGCCTGCCAATACCCCCCCCCGCACCCAGTGATTTCCTCCAAATCCTAACAAGATTATGGTGGCCGCTCGATAAGGCATTGGATTACGAGGCTATCCGCCTTTCTGTCTTGGTATGCCTGGTGGATGCCATCAAACATGGAACAACCTTCCTCATCGACCACCACGCTTCTCCGAATGCGATCGACGGCTCCCTGGGTGTGATATCAGAAGCGGTTGACCACGCCGGGGTACGATGCGTCTTGTGCTACGAAGTAAGTGACCGCGACGGTCCCGCCAAGGCGAAGGCAGGTATCCAGGAAAATGTACGGTTCATCCGGAAAACCACACAAGTCAAAAATTCCCTGCTTGCGGCAACCTTTGGACTGCATGCATCCCTGACCCTCTCGGATTCAACTTTGGAATCTTGCCGCAATGAGGCGCCTGATGATGTGGGTTTTCACATTCACGCTGCGGAATCGGATGTAGATCAATATGACA